>Ga0302275_10001367_pt1 | contig 26267 bp, 29 predicted proteins | sample III_Bog_N2_2_FD_200229 | JGI IMG/M metagenome (GOLD analysis project Ga0302275, IMG submission 200229) | Peat permafrost microbial communities from Stordalen Mire near Abisko, Sweden - III_Bog_N2_2 | ecosystem: Environmental > Terrestrial > Soil > Wetlands > Peat | place: Sweden: Abisko... | reverse complement strand
CCGACTCCGTGAGCGGCTGGAGGATCTCGCGGGCGCGCGGTCCCCAGAGCGCGAAGCACGCGTACTTCGACGTCACGTCTTCGACGACGACCGAGTCGTCCTCGAGGTGCTGGCGAATCCAGGCGCCGTCGTGATTTCCGAAGGCCGTGCCGGTCACGAGACGAAAGCGGTCCTCGGCGAGTCTCGTCACCGTGAGGTCGCATTCGACGCCGCCGCGCGGGTTCAAGAGTTGGGTGTAGGTGACGGCGCCAATCCGGCGCGCGACGCCGTTCGCACAGAGTCGCTCGAGGAACTGTGGCGCTCCGGGTCCCGTCACGTCGAGTTTGGAGAACGAACTCTCGTCAAAGAGCGCCGCGATCTCTCGACAGGCGAGGTGCTCGGCGCCGATGGCCGGTGACCACAACATGCCGGCCCAGCCGTCGGGTCTCGTCGATTCATCGCCCGAGCGTACGTTGGACTCGTACCAATTGACCCGTTCCCAGCCGGACTTCTCGCCGAAGGCGGCCCCGAGGTCGCGGTGACGCGCGTTGACCGGCGAAACCTTGAGCGGTCGCCCGGCCTGGCGCTCGTGGCCGGGGTACTTGACGTCGTAGTAGGTCGCGTAGATCTCGTCGGTGCGGATCAAGGTGTACTCCCGACTCCGGTACTGCGGGCCGAAGCGTCGCGAGTCGAGCGCCCACGCGTCGAGGCTCGGTTGACCCTCGATGATCCATTCGGCCATCAACTTGCCCATGCCGCCGGAGCCGGCGATGCCGTGCGCGCAGAACCCCGCCGCGACCCAGAACCCCGCGACCGCGCTCTCACCGAGGATGAACTCACCATCCGGCGTGAAGGCCTCGGGTCCGTTGATCAGCGTCACGATCTCGGCGTCGGCCAATTCGGGCACTCGCGAGATCGCGGCCTCGAAGAGCGGCGCGAAGCGGTCCCAGTCCGGCTCCAACAGGCGTGAGTTGAAGTCCGGGGCGATCCCGCTGAGTCCCCACACTGCGGGATTGCGTTCGTACCCGCCCATGACGAGTCCGCCGCTCTCAGCGCGAAAGTAGACCAAGCGGGCCGGGTCGCGCAGCGTCGGCATGTCGCGCGAGAGTCCCGTCGGCTTCGTGATCGCGTACTGGTGGGCCATCGCGACCAGCGGCACGTGCACGCCGGCCAACTGGCCGATCTCGTGGGCGTAGATGCCGCCCGCGTTCACCACGTACTCGCACTCGATCGTTCCCTGATCCGTCTCGACGGCGCGCACGCGATTGTCCTCGACCCGTACGCCGGTCACGCGCGTGTTGGTGAGGATCGTCGCGCCACGTTGGCGAGCGCCGCGCGCCAACGCGAGCGTCAACTGGCTGGGATCGACGTAGCCGTCCGACGGCAACAGCGCGGCGCCCAGCACGCCGTCGGTCGACATCGGCGGGAACATCGATTGCGCCTCGTCGGCCGAGATGAGATGCAGCGGCAGACCGAACGTCTCGGCCCAGGCCGCCTGTCGCTCGAGCTCTTCCATGTGCTCTTTCGACGAGGCGAGTCGCAACGAGCCGACCTCGCGCCAGCCCGTCTCGAGATCCACCTCGTCACCCAGGGTCCGGTAGAGATCGACCGAATTCATCATCATCTGGGTGAGTGAAAGGGAGTTGCGAAGTTGGCCGACGAGTCCCGCCGAATGGAACGTGGAGCCGCTGGTGAGTTCCGATCGCTCGACGAGCGCCACGTCGCTCCAGCCCAGGCGTGCGAGCCAGTAGAGGATCGAACAGCCGCCGATTCCCCCGCCGATCACGACCACGCGCGCTCTGTCGATCATGGTGTCTCCTCCGGCACGTCGTTGGCTAAACTGTCTATACCAAAAACAGTTGGCGTGGCAAGTGAATACTGCCCGTTACTGTGCTTGGAGAGGATTAACCGTGACGCCGAACTCCAAATGGCCACCAAAGATTTCGCGCTCCAAAGGGATGCTCCACACTCAAATCGCGAACGCGGTGGCGTCGTCGATCTCACTCGGCCACTTTCGAACCGGCGACCGACTCCCTCCAGAACGTGAACTCGCCAAGGAGTTCGGCGTCAACCGTTTAACGGTGCGACAAGCACTCGCCGACTTGCAGTTACGCAAGCTCATTCTTCGTCGCACCGGTCGAAACGGCGGCACCTTCATCGCCGAGCCAGTCATCGAATACGACCTCACAACCTTCGCCGGATTTTCCGAACAGGCCCGCCGTCTCGGTCACATCGCCGGCGCGAGGGTGTTGCGAACTGAACGCGTCGAAGCCGATGAGGCGACGGCCGAGGCGCTGCAGCTGTCCGAAGGTGAAGAGGTCTTCGAAATCGATCGCTTGCGCTTCGCCAACGACCTCCCGGTGCTGCTCGAGCACTCGAGTTTCCCGGCTGAGCGATTCGCCGGCTTGCTCAGTGAGCCGCTCCACGGATCGATTTACGAACTCCTCGAGCGCCGCTACGACGCCCGGCCGGTGCGCGCGGTCGAGCGAATCTCACCGGTCGCCGCGAATGCGCGCACCGCGCGCCTACTGGACGTCACCCGGGGCACGCCGCTACTGCGCGTCGAACGTGAGGCCTTCGACGCCAACGGCGTACCGGTTGAGAGCGCGTGCGACATCTTGCGCGCCGACCGCAGCCGCACGCTCGTGTGGTCCTTCGAACTACCGCCGAAGTAACGCCACCCTGATTGGGTTCGGCGCCAAGGCGAGATACGTGTTGGCAAGCCATCCCTCTGGGTCCTACTGATTGTCATTGCGCTTGCCGTCAATGTCGCACTGGTTCAGAGGTCGAGTTGTGAACGTCTCGATGGCCGCGAAGCGTGCCATCGGCACCATCTGGTTAAATAACAGAAGTGACCGCCACCAATCCGACGAGTGATCACGTCGAGACGGTCGGGCGCGGTGCCACTCCTCCCGGCACCATCCTTCGCCGCACGCGTGGATGGGTCCTCTGGGGTGGTGCCTTGACCATCGTCGTCGTCGCGATCCTTTGGTACGGGTTCTCTCGCGCCAGTGGCCCGACGATCAACACGACTTTGGCGGACTGCTCTCGAGCGCTGGTGAATCCAACGACTGGACTTCCGGCGACGGGTTTGCGACCAGTTGTCGTCGGACTGGGCACGGTGGCGTCGATTGCTGCCATTCAGACGCCCACCGGTCCCGTCTGGTGCTTCGATGGAATGGGGACGGGCAGCGCAGGGATCAGCCACGCCGCGATGCGCGCGGCGCTTGACGCACCCGTCGCCGTCGTGGACGGCGGTCTCAACAGCGACGTGCTCATGCTCGTGCACCTTGGTCAGCACACGACATCGGTTGTCGTGACCACGGCGGGGTCGCGCTCGATCGTGCTCGCGCATGGTGGTGGCTTCGAGGTGCTGCGCATCCCGATGGCGAAGTGGCCGCATTGGCACGCACCATGGACTTACGGGAACGTCGCCCTCGGGCGAATAATCGGGTTTGACAACGAGGGCCGCGTGACGTCGAGTCTGGCCTTCACGTGGTGCCCCGGGAGCATCAACACTCTCCCCGGGACCGCGTGCTGACGACTACCTGACAGATTCGTGACCACGACGTCGACACCCTCGACCCTGAAGAGCGTCGAAATCCGGCTCCCGATGGACCGTGTTTGCCAGATACGCTGCTTCGCCATTGAGAGTTCTGCGCCGACGTCGTAGCCCTACGTCGACACGGCTACGCATCAACCATTCATCTCACATTGCTCGCGAACTTGAAAGAGTTCGAACTAAATAGTGACCTCGTCCGGTGGCAACGACTCGGCCGGAATCACGAGCGGTCCGGTCTCGGCGGGCCTCACGATGTCGACTTTCGGCTTTCGCACTTCGGCAAAGAAGTAGTAGAGAACGCCCACGATCAAAATGACGCCGAGAACGGTGTAGAGGATCGGCACCTTGTTCAAGAACGATATGCCGGTACTCAGCGCGCCCGCCGTTTGATTGGGTGTCGGGTTGCTCGCCGCTCGCGGCCACGCGAAGTTGATCAACATCGCGCCGCCCCAGCACAACGCCAGGATGTTGATCAGCATCCCCCACTTGCCAAGCACGAACGGCGTCTTCTCCCTCGGCCATCCCTTGAGACGAGCCCCGAACACCGCCAGGTTCCCGAGGAAGTAGCTGAGGTAGATCATCGCCGTCGCCGCGATCGCCACGATGCCGGCACCCGTGTACTTCAACAGTGGAATCGCGGCCAGGATGGCGACCACGATGCAAGAAAGAATCGGGGTGTGCAACTTGGGGTGCACCCGTGACAAGGCAGCAGATCTCGGTAGGCGATTGTCGCGCGACATCCCGAAGCACAGTCGGATGGTCGCGGTCATGATGCTGAGACAGCACACCAAGATGGCGGCCGACACCACCGCGAGATAGATGATCGCGTAGGGCTTAGAGAAGTTGGCCTCGATGATCTGCGCCGGTCCCCAGCCATTGGCGATGGCGGTCTTGAGGTTCGGAATCGCCATCAAGATCGCGATGAGGAAGATGCCACCGATGATGAACGCCCCGCCGACCGACGAGAGGACGGCCTTGGGCGCGGCGCGGCGCGGGTCCTTGGTCTCTTCGGCGAGCGTGGACGCGGTATCCATCCCGTAGATCACGAAGAGGCTCATGAACATCGCGAGAAAGAACGAACCGAAACCGAGGTGCAGTCCTCCGGTGTTCGTGACAACAGAGATCGGCTGGTGACGGTGCACGATCAGCATCACGACGGCGAAGACCACGAGGCCGACAATCTCGAAAAAGACGCCGGTATTGTTCACCACCGAGACGACCTTCACGCTGTAGATGTTCAACACGGTGATGACGACGAGCGTGATGGCGGCAACCCAGATTTGGTCGTGGAGCGCCGCAGCGTCCAGGTTCCAACCCATCAGGTTCAACATCGGCAAGATGGTGAGCGGCAACGTCACGACGACGGCCGTCACCGTGAGGACGCCGGCGAAGAGGTAAATCCAACCCGTGAACCACGCGTACGGTCGCCCGGCCAAGTACTTGGTCCATTGGAAGACCGAACCGGCCACCGGGAAGTGGCTCGAGACCTCGGCGAAGTTGAGGGCCACCAACATCTGGCCCGCGGCGACGATCGGCCAACTCCAGATGAAGACGCCACCGATGGTCGTGAGTCCCAGCGCGAAGAGGGTGAAGATTCCCGTCGACGGTGAGATGTAGCTGAACGCTGCGGCGAATGAGCTGAAGAATCCCAGCGTTCGGTGCAGTTCCTGTTTGTAGCCGAATGCGGCGAGGTCCTTCTGGTCGCTCTGACCCGAACCTACGTCCGCGGTGTCGGTCTCATCCATGTCTATCCCCCCGATGGCCCGGGCGCGTTTGCCCAGTGAGCGGCAAATTATCAGATGAAACCTAAATTGTCTAGACGTTTTCTCGGTTCGTCCGGAACGGAGGATTTCTGTTCGATTGAGACGAACGTTTGAGAAATTCTCACATTGATTGACCGACACGACCACCATCGATCGACGAGTGCATCGGCAGCAATCTCGGGCCAACGAACTGTTTCGAACTACGAAAGCTTCAGTTCTTGTCGGTAGACGCGCGCCGGACCTTGACTCACGATCGTGGCCGCCAGCGCCTTGAACGCCAGCGACACATCGCTCTCGGGATCGTAAACGACGATCGGCTCGCCCACGTCGCCGCCTTCGCGCAGTTTGGTGTCGAGGGGAATCTGTCCCAAGAGCGCGATGCCGAGTTCTTGCGCGAGCCGCGCGCCACCACCGGCGCCGAAGATCTCGTAGCGCTTCTCGTCGTCGCCGGTGAACCAACTCATGTTCTCGATGACGCCGCGCACGCTGAGCTTCAGTTTTCGTGCCGCGTACGCCGAACGCTGCGCGACGCGCTGCGCGGCCGCCTGTGGCGTCGTCACGACGTACATCTCGATGCGCGGCAGCACTTCTGAGAGCGTCAGCGCGACGTCACCGGTGCCGGGAGGCATATCGATCAACAAGAAGTCCGGCTCGTCCCACCACGCCTCGGAGACCAACTGTTGGATCGCCTTGTGCAACATCGGACCGCGCCAGATGACCGGTTGTTCGTCCGGCACGAAGTAGCCCATCGAGACGCAACGCACGCCGTGCGCCAAGGTCGGGATAACCGTATCGCCGAGCACGATCGGATCGTTTACCGCGCCGAGCATCTTGGGCAAGGAGAATCCGTAGACGTCAGCGTCGAGCACGCCGACGTCGAGCCCACTCTGGGCCAGGGCGATCGCGAGATTGACCGTCACCGAGGACTTGCCCACACCCCCCTTTCCGGAGGAGATACCGAGAATTCGGGTCTTGGAGAGCTTGTCGAGGAACTTGGGCGCAGCGTCGCCGTGCGCGTGTTCACCCGGGCCCGGGTCACCGGCCATCGCGCCGCGAAGGAAATTGCGAAGCCCGAGGAGCTCCTCTTCGTCCATGGGACGAACCACAACGGTGGCGTCCGGGACGATCTCGTGGATGGACGTCTCGAGTAGGGCCAAATTGGGCCAAGCACTTACGGGAAGTACGAGTTCGACCCGGATCGAGCCGTCGTTCTCAACGACGTCGCCGAGAAAGCCCAATTCACCCAACGTGCGAACCAGTTGCGGCTCAACGATCGCGCTGAGTTCAGTTTCGTGTGGGCTGGTCGGTGTCACTGGATTCCTTTGAGAGGGCCTTCCGAGGTTACCGGCGCGAAAGACCAAGGCGGTCCTAGACTTTCTATGTGTCAACTTCGATCAACGAGAACGATCTCGATCCGGCCCTCTTTACGGCCAACGTCACGAGTTTGGCGCACTCTTTCGGCGACAATACGCGCCGCAAGATCTATCTCTACCTGCGTGAGAACCCGGGTGCGACCGCGACCGAGCTCTCGCGGCACTGCCACGTGCACGCCAACGTGGTCCGTCATCACCTCGAGCGACTGACCGAGTCGGGCTACGTCACCTTCGACAACGTCCACAAGACCACGGTGGGGCGCCCGGCCAAGGGCTATCGCGTCGTTGACGCCGGTCTCGCCATGGACGGATCCGTGCGCCGTGACGCTCTGCTGGTGGCCCTTCTGGAGATGGCCCTCGAGCGCCTCGGGCCCGAGGCGGCCGAGTCGATGTCCCACGACGTCGGCGTGGAATACGGACGAACCCTGGCTGGGGCCGTGGGATCGGGTGATTCGAGCCCGAGTCTCAAAGCCGCGATGGAGTCCATCGCCGGGATCTTGACGGCCCACGGATTCGCTGCACGCGCCGAAGAGCACGACCTCGAACAGTCCGTCGTTTCTGATAACTGCCCCTTCGGTGCAGCGGCCCAACACCACCCGGTGCTGTGCGCCGTCGACCGCGGACTCATCGCGGGCATGCTCGACGGTCTCGGGGCCGAACGTCGCAACGTGACACTCACGTCACGCGCTCGCGGCGACGACGCCTGTCGAGTGACGGCCTAACGCTAATCCCGGTGGTCGTCGAACCGCGTTGAACTAACAGGTTGCTCGCGGCGAAATGGTCAATGTGTCGATGGGCACCGTCACCGTGTGGTGAAAACTCATGAACGTGTACTCGACGGGCAGATTCGTGTAGGTCGTCGCGCCACTCGCCGCCGACGTTGGCACGCACTCTTGAGTCCAGTGGACGACGAGCTGGAGCTGACCCTCGCTCGCGAGGGTGGTCGGCGTGAAGGCGGGTCCGCCTTTGTAGCCGTAGGCGCCCGTCAGCTTCGGCGTCGAATCGAAGTACGCGCGCACGTTGGAAGTACCCGAAGGGTTCGCTGGCGCCGAGACTTTGTCGATCGTGACCGGGAAGCGCTGAACGTTATTGAGCGTGACGATCACCTCGACCCGGAATGACCCGCTCGGTTCGGTCCACACGACGTTGCTCGCGCTCGTGATGCGATTCGTCGCGAGTGTTCCGTTGGACGTCAGGACTTGGGAACCGTATCCGCCGGAGAGGGTCTGCGATAGCGGTTGATAGTGGCTCGCCGCGACGTAGAGCGCGACGCCGATCGCGACGATGACGATGACGACCGAGACCACCACCACCGGCCATCGACGTCTTTTCTGTCGTTCTTCGGACTCGTCGTCCATCGATTCGTCGTTCTCCACGAACGGATGATCCATCGAGTGTTCGTCCACGGCTCTCCTGTTCGCGCCCGAATCGTGCTTTGAGAATCGTAGCGATGAATCGACGTCACCAAATTTCGACCTAGCGCTTGGCGAGGATCGAATTCACTCGCTGGGTCGTCGCGAGGAGTTGCGGCACCAATTCCTCACGCAACTCCTTCAGATTCTTTCGTCCGACGGGCGTGGAGATGTTGATCGCGGCCACCGTGCGGCCCGTCGAATCGCGAATCGGTGCGGCGACCGCGCGCAGACCGATCTCGAGTTCCTGATCATTGAGCGCCCAGCCTCGCTTGGCGACCTTCTCCAATTCGGTCAAAATATCGCTTTCGCGATGGAGCGTGAACTTAGTGAGCGCGACCAGTGGTCGACTCCCCAGTTGTCGTCGCTGCTCGGCGACGGGCATCGCCGCCAACAGCACCCGCCCCGTCGACGTGCAGTACGCGGGCAGGCGACTCCCGACCGAGAGCGAGAGCGTCATGATGCGTGACGCCGCGACGCGACTGACGAACACGATGTCCGATCCGTCGAGCACCGAGACCGAGACCGACTCGCGAACCTTGTCACTCAAGTCCTGGACGAAGGGCTCGACGATGTCGCGAAACGGCAGTGACGTGAGGAACGAGTACCCGATATCGAGTATTCGGGGCTGCAGGAAGAACTCGCGACCATCGACGCCCACGTAGCCGAGGGTCTCCAGGGTGAAGAGCAGACGACGGCACGAGGCGCGGCTGTAGCCGGTTCGTCGGGCGACTTCGCTGAGCGATTGGCGAGGACACTCTTCGTTGAACGAACGGATGACCTCGAGTCCGCGTTCGAACGACTGCACGAACATCCGATTGCTTTCTTCCACTAGTCCCCACCCCTCCGACGCCACTTGAGTCAAGCAGTGAATGTTCGCACAACGAACAACGTTGGTCAATTGTGGACGAGTGCCGCCTCGAGGTTCCGTCGAGGACCGCGCGGCGTCACCTTGCGAGAGCACCGGGACCGCGCCCCACTCGGCAATCCCCCATGATTGCGGTGTGCCAACAACACGCCGGAACCGGATCCTCGAGCACACTAGGGAATCTTGATCCCTAACTTCTTCAGGAAGGGTCGAGCGATCGCCAATTGACCCACTGAGGGCTTCAACTTCAAGAACTCTTCGAACTCGGTCTTGGCGACGTGCTGATTGCCCGGTGTCGAGTCAGCGACGATCGCGAAGTAGAGCCGGGGAGCCGACTGTCGTGGCGCGATGGTGATCGCCTTCTCCAAGTCCTTGATGCCAGCTTCGACCACCGAGACCGTGCTCGCGGCACTGCCCGCCGTGAAATCGAGCCAACCACTCTGGGTGAGGGCCGTCACGTTCTTCGGATCAAGAGTGAGGACCTGCGCGTAGGCGCTGAGCGCCGTGGCATCTTGCTTGTTGGCGACGTCGACTTCGGCCTGCGTGAGCAGTCGGTCGATCGTCTGAGCACGCGTGAGATCGATACCGCCGTCGCCGGAGTTCCCGGCCTGGCGCGGTGACGTCGACGAGAAGAGCGTGTAGATCAGCACCAGCGCGAAACAGGTCACCGCCACCACGAGCCAGCGCGCGCGCCGTATTCTGCGCCGGGCTGGGGTTACGTCGACGCTCACCATAAGAGCACCGAGTTCGTTGCGCGCCACTTCCAGCGCGAAGCCCTCGCGTCGTTCGATTGCGTCGAACTGTTCGGCCGTGAGTTCGCCCTCGTCGCGCTCGCGCGAGGCGTCGCGCAGTGACGCCTCGCGTAGTCGGATCTCGTCGCGCAGCTGCGCGGCGTCGCGGTTCATCGCCGTCGCGCCAGGCGCACGCCGGCAACAGCGAGCGCCAACAACACCGCGAGCGGCACGAGCCAGAGCAACAGACCGAGCCCGGACGTGGAAGGACTGAGCAAGATCGACGAGCCGTAGGTCGCTTCGAGCGAGGTCAGGATCTGGTTGTCGGACTGGCCCTCCTTCACCCGACGAGCGATGTCGTGGCGCACGGCGATCGACGACGTGGCGTTGCTCTGGGCGACCGACAGGTCGTCGCACGCCGGACACTTCACGAGCGTCTCGAGGTGGGCGATGCGACCTTGCGCCGAGGCCGTGCTCGGCGCCTCGAGCAGCGCCACGGCGAGGACGCAGAGTAACGCGAGGCCCCACAACCAAAACGACTTCACGATCTTCACGATGAGACTCTCGCCACGACGGCCGCCAGTTGTTTCGCGGTCGTCGCGCCGAGAAGTGTCACCGCGACGCGACCCTGGCGATTGATCACGAACGTGGTCGGTGGTGAGACGACCCCGTAACTGTTGGCGACGGTGCCACCGGGGTCGATGATCGAGGGATAGAGCGAGCCGTAGTGCGCCGCGAAATTCGTCGCCGACGAGACCGTGTCGTCGAAGACGACACCGACCACGACGACGCCCTGGTTGCGAACGCGCCACGCGTACGTCGAGAGCTCCGGGGCCTCTTGGATACAGGGCCCGCACCACGACGCCCAGAAGTTGACGACGACAATCTTGCCTCGTTCGCTCTTCAGCGAGAAGGTGCCGCCGCCCAGTTCATGTCCCTTCAGCGCGGGCGCGAGTTTGCCGAGCAGCGGACTCGGCGCGTCGGTGGCGTCCACCGGGTGACGCGTCGCCAGTAACGCGGAGAAAGCGATCACGACGGCGAGCACCGACAGCGAGATGATCGTCACCGATCGCTTCACGCGTCCACCTCCTCACCCTGGCGTCGACGCACGAACGACAGCGCCGAGCCGACCCCGAGCAACAGGCCGCCGATCCACAGCCACGCGAGCAGGGGCTCGACGGTGACGCCAAGGACGACCGATCCGGCCGGCAGGTTTCCTTCGACCTGGGCGCCCGAGGCCGCGCCGTTGCCACCGACGGCGTCGAAGGTCACGTAGACGTCGCGCGCCAGGCTGGAGTCGATCGCCGGGGTACCGACCGGTTGTGCGCTGCGCCCCTCGTAGGTCGTGATGGCCGGCAACAACGCGTGGTGGTTCACGTCGACGCGTAGCTGCGTCGCGGTCTCGAGCGAGTCCCTCACCGTGCGAAATCCGTGGAACGTGACGTACTGACCGGAGACCACGGTGCTCTGTCCGGTCGCCAGCGTCACTTCGTTGCGCGTCGTGTACGACGTCGAGGTCACGATCGCGAGCGCCATCACGACGACGCCGAGGTGCACGACCATTCCCCCGGCGCTCGGTCCGCGAAGCGCGTCGTACCAACGCTGATGACGACGCTTCGCCGCGATGAAGGTGCCGCGCAGTGTTCGCAGCGCCGCTCCCGCGGCCGCCGTCGCCAAGAAGTACGCCAGCAGCACCATCGGTCGTCGCACGCCGGCCAAGATCAACGCGACGACGACGAAGAGCGACGCCCAGGCGCTGAAGCGAAGTCGCGACCACAGCACCGCCGCGTCCAGGGTGCGCCAACCGACCAGTGGCGCGAGCGACATCAGTACGAGCAGCACGATGCTCATCGGCACCGCGACCGTGGCGAAGTACGGCGTGCCGACCGTCACCTGACCACCGTTGACGGCCTCGTAGAGCAGCGGAAAGACGGTGCCGAGCAACACGACCACGGCGAAGCCGACGAAGAGCACGTTGTTGGCGATGAACAGTCCCTCTTTGGAGAGCGGATGGTCGACGCCCACGGCCGAGCGGAGGCGATCGCCGCGCCACGCGAGCAGTCCCACGCCGAGCGCGACCGTGACGAAGAAGAAACCGATCAAGAGCGGTCCGAGGGTGCTCGAGGAGAACGCGTGCACGCTCTGCAACACGCCCGAGCGCGTGAAGAACGTGCCCAGCACCGTCAGCGAGAACGTGGCGATCGCCAGGGACAGGTTCCACACCCGAAAGAGTCCGCGCCGGTCCTGCACGATGACCGAGTGGATGTAGGCCGTCGCGGTGAGCCACGGCAGCAGCGCGGCGTTCTCGACCGGGTCCCAGCCCCAGAAGCCGCCCCAGCCGAGCACCTGGTAGCTCCACCACGCGCCCAACACGATGCCGACCGACAAGACGCCCCAGGCGAGGACCGTCCAGCGGCGCTGCTCTAAGGGCCAACGGTCATCGACGCGACCGGTGATGAGCATCGCGATGGCGAAGGCGAACGGCACCGTGAATCCGACGAAGCCCATGTAGAGCAGCGGCGGATGGATGGCGACGAGCGGGTTGTCCTGCAACAAGGCGTTCGGACCGGCGCCCTGGAGCACCTTGGCCCCGTTGTGAATGAACGGATCGGCCGGACCGCACATCAGGCCCAAGAAGAACGCACTCACGCCGAAGAGCACGACGGCGGCCCACGACACCACGTGGTCATCGGAGCGTCGTCGGTAGTAGTGCAGGACGAGCACGATGATGGCGCAGAGCAGCAGCGACCAGAGCAGCAACGATCCCTCGAGGGCCGACCACATCCCGGTGATCGAATAGAGCAGCGGCGTGAAGGTCGCGTTGTTCTCCGACACGTACGCCAGCGAGAAGTTGTGCGTGATGAGTGCGAACTGCATGACCGCGACGGCCCCCGCGATCCCGGCGAGTGACAGCCACGCCCAGCGAAGCGACCTCGACGGTCGATTCCGTCGAAGCGAGATCACTTGGTGGAGAACGCCGCCGAGAGTGGCGAGGAACGCGACGTAGAGCGCGACGCGCCCGAGCCAGGTGAGCGTCATCGCACGCTGCCGTTAGGCGCCTTTACCCGCTTCGGGTGCTGGGCGATGTACGTCGCGGTGTGCTTCACCAGAATCTGTGTGCCGTCGAACGTCGTCGAGTGACTGGTCGTGAAGTGTCCTTCGACGACGACGGGGATGTCGGATTGAAACAGTTGCGGCGGTGTCCCACGACTGATGACGTAGACCTCGTGAGTGCCCGATCCGGTGATCCAAAACGACGCGCCTCGTGCGGTACGCGTGATGGTGTGGGGCTTTACGACGCCCTCGAGACGAATCGTGGTCGTGCCGATCTTGGCGCGACTGGCGAAGACCTGGTCGACGGTGTCGAAGTAGTTGAGCGAGTGCAGCAAGCCCTGGCTGAGCAGAGCCAGGATCGCGAGCGCGAGCACCACCAACACGCCGATCGTGCGTCGGCGACTGGAGCTCTTGGACCTGGGCGGCGCGACCGGCGTGAGGTCGAGGTTCGTGTCAGTCAAGGCTTCGCCCTCGCCACCAGATCGACAGCGCGTAGAGCGCCAGCCCCCCAAAGGCAAAGGAATAACCGGCGGTGACGTAGTCCACTAGTGGACCCCTTCGGCGCGACGTCGCTCGAGCGCGACCTCCAAGGTCTCGGTGTTCGTGTGTTCGCGCTTCACCTCGAGGCGGTAGCGCGCACGAAGCAACCACGCGTAGGCGAGTGAGAAGGCGACGAAGCTGAGTAGCAACGTCCAGAGCATGCTGCCGTGGACCTTGAATTCACGGTTCGGTCCGAGCAACGTCGCGCCCTGGTGCAGCGTGTGCCACCACTGCACCGAGAAGTGGTCGATCGGCACGTTGATCGCCGCGATGATCGCGAAGACCGCACTGCGACGCGCGCGCAGTTCGACGTCGTCGTTGGCCCGACGAAGTGCCAAGTACCCGAGTGCGAGGACGCCGAGGATCGCCGTCGACGTGAGTCGCGCGTCCCACGCCCACCACACCCCCCAGGCCGGTCGCCCCCAAATGGACCCGGTGATGAGCGTGAGGATAATGAAGACGAGGCTCACTTCCATGGCGCAGTGCGCGACGCGGTCCATGGCGAGCGAGCGTGTTCGCCGCCACAGATAGAGCGCACTCGCGATGGTCGCGGTGCCAAAGGACAGGTACAGCGCCACCGTGGCGATCGCCGGGTGCACGTAGAGCAGGCGCGCGAGGTTGCCCTGGACCTTGTCGCGAGGGGTGATCCAGATGCCCAACCAAATGGTGAGGGCCATGGTGATGATCGTCGCCGGTCCTAGTAGTCGTTGGCTGAGTTGTTTCATCACGATTCCTCGAGAACACCGTAAAGGAGAATCCCCAGGGCCAGGTATACGGCCAGGGCCACGACCGAGATGACCCACCACTGCAACAAGGCGCCTCCGTGGAGGGCCGAATTGAAGGAGCGTTCACCGGCGATCAAGAGCGGCGCGAAGGTCGGCAGGCTGAGGACCGGGAGCAGCGTCGCGGCGGCGTTGCCGCCGCTCGTAAGGGCCCCGTAGAGCGTCCCGGCGCCCGCGATGGCGCCGAGGGTGACGAGGATGCTGGGGACCGCCTCCAGCGTGCCGTGAAGGGCCGTATGGAGGACCACCACGCTGCCCGCGAGCAGCACGATCGCGGTCAGCCAGAGCTCGATGGCGAGCGCCACGGCCTTGCCCAGGAAGACCCCCGCGGGGTCGAGCCCGAGGGTCGCCACCGACGCCCGAGTTCCCGCCGTCGTCTCGATCGCGTGACTGCGATTGATCATCAACAGCGCCACCAGCACGATGACCAGGTAGAACAGTCCCGGCGCGGCCGATGAGTGTCCGGCCTGGCTGGGTCCGAGCGCCAGGCCACTCAACAAGAGCGCCATCACGCCGAAGGGGACGACCTGCCAGAGCAGCACTCGACTTCGTCGTTCGATGCGCAGGTCCTTTCCCGCCACCAGCAGCGCGATTCGAATCACGACTCGCTCACGATCCGGCCGCCAGCCATCACGAGCGTGCGAGGGCGAAGCCGCGCGCTGCGCAGTGGATCGTGCGCACTGACGAGGACCGTGGCACCGCGCTCGACGACGTCGCCCAGCAGTTCGTCGAAGAACGTGCGGCCCTCGTCATCCAGTGAGGCGTAGGGCTCGTCGAGCAGCCACAGTTCGGGACGACGCAGGAGCAGCCAGGCCAGCCCGAGTCGTCGCCGTTGACCGGCCGAGAGTTGCTTGGCGGCGATGTCGCGACGCGCGGTGAGTTCGACGCGATCCAAGACGGTCGTCAGTTCGTCAGTCGGTCGCCCGAGCGCCTTGGCCGCGAAGGTGAGGTTCTCGGCCACCGAGAGATCGTCATAGAAGGAGCCCTCGTGGCCGAGCCAACCGACGCGACGGCGTATTTGTCGGCGATCGACGGACGCGAGGTCCAAACCGAGGACCCAGCCCTCCCCGGCGCTGAGTCCCACCAATCCGGCGAGGAGACGCAAGAGGCTCGTCTTGCCCGCGCCGTTCGCGCCGACGAGCACCGTAAGGGAAGACGGTTGCAGTTCAAGGTCCACGCCACTCAACAATGGAAAATCGCTGGCCATCGAGACGGCACCGCGAAGCAGGACCGATGATCCTTCGAGAGTGGGCACGGGACTAGTGGGCCAGGGCGTCGATGTCCGCGGCCACCATCATCTCGATCAGGCCGTAGAAATCGACGTCGCACTTCCAGCCCAACTGCTCGTGCGCCTTGGCGGCGTCGCCCACTAACAGGTCCACTTCGGCCGGTCGTATGAATTTGGGATCGACCACGACGTGGTCCTCGTAGTTGAGACCGGCGGCGTGGAAGGCGACCTCGCAGAGCTCGCGCACTGAATGGCTTTGGCCGGTCGCGACGACAAAGTCGTCGGGGACGTCGAGTTGGAGCATCGCCCACATGGCGCGCACGTAGTCGGCCGCGTAGCCCCAATCGCGGTGGGCGTCGAGGTTGCCGAGACGCAGAGCACTGTCGAGCCCGGCCTTGATCCGCGCCGCACCGTGGGTGACTTTTCGCGTGACGAACTCGAGTCCACGCCGCGGCGACTCGTGGTTGAAGAGGATCCCCGATGACGCGTGCAGGCCGTAGCTCTCGCGGTAGTTCACCGTGATCCAGTGTCCGTACATTTTCGCCACGCCGTAGGGACTGCGAGGGTAGAACGCGGTCTCTTCGTTCTGGGGCACCGTGCGAACACGACCGAACATCTCAGAGGAGCTGGCCTGGTAGAAACGGATCTCCGGATCGACGATGCGAATTGAGTCGAGCATCCTCGTGACACCGAGCGCGGTGATCTCACCGGTCAACACGGGTTGGGTCCACGAGGTCTGCACGAAACTCTGGGCGGCCAGGTTGTAGACCTCGGAGGGTCGATAGTCACGAAGGACGTTGATCAGCGAGACCTCGTCGACGAGGTCACCCGAGACGAGCGTGATCTGATCCTGGATGTGGCTGATCCGCTCGATCGTCAGCGTGGAACTGCGTCGGATGAGGCCGATGACCTCGTAGCCCTTCGAGAGCAGCAGTTCGGCCAGATAGGAGCCGTCCTGACCGGTGATCCCAGTAATAAGCGCTCGTTTGGCCACCGACAATCCTCCGAAAAAAGGCACCGACCAGCGGTCCGCACCGAAAACACACCTTAGTACCGGTCATATATTCCTCTCGAAGCCGTGCCTAGCCTTGGGCGATGGCCCGGATCGTCATTGTGAGCTTTCGACTCGGGGGAACCGATGGCGTGGCCATCGAATCGGCCAAGTGGACTGGCGCCCTCGCGACGCTCGGCCACAGTGTTCGAACGGTCGCCGGTGAGGGCATCGCCGACGTCCAGATACCGGGATTAGCGATCAACGCCACGACGTCCACCTCGATCCAAGCGTTGGAAACGGCACTCGCCGACGCCGATCTCGTCATCGTGGAGAACCTCGCCTCAATCTCGACGCGCGCGACGTCCTGTACCACGTATTGGAAGGACGCCGCGCGCTCTTTCATCACCACGACCTGCCGTGGCAACGTCCGCACCTCGCCCACGTGGAAGGTCCGCGAACGGGCCGGCACTGGCACCACGTCACGATCAACGAACTGTCTCGACTAGAACTCCTCGAGCGCGGCATTGACGCCGTGACGATCATGAACTCATTCGACTGCGAGCCCCCGAGGGGCCGACGCGACTCGACGCGACTCGCACTCAACGTTGAGGCGCGCACGCTCGTCGTGATGCCCTCGCGCGCCCTTCCTCGCAAGAACGTCGAAGGCGCACTCGCGTTGTGCGAAGCATTGGACGCAGTGTTCTGGCTGCTCGGACCGGCCGAGGACGACTACGAAGAGACGCTGGAGGGATTACTTCGATCGACGAACATTGAAGTGCGACGCGGGCTGGCCGAAGGCTTCGACGTGCACGACGCGTACGCCGCCGCAGACCTCGTCGTGATGCCCTCGACGTGGGAGGGCTTCGGCAATCCGGTCTTGGAATCGGTGACACACCGGCGCCCGCTCGCGCTCTATCCGTACCCCGTGGCGTGCGAGATCCGCGACCATGGATTTCGCTTCTTCGACCTCGGCGACGTCGTCGCGATCAAGTCGTTCCTCGAGATTCCTGACTACGAACTCTACGCGCACAACCTTTCAATCGCCCTGGAGCACTTCAACGTGGCGACGCTTCCGACGCGACTGCGTGACCTTTTGGATTCAATGGACGTGCGCTAGCGCCAACTAGCCTCTAGCCCTATGGTGATCCAAGACGACCGACCCCGACACGCCGAGCGTCGCGAACAGTTGTTGAGCGTCGCCAAGTCTCTCTTCGCGGAACGGGGTTTCCAGTCGACCACGATGGACGACATCGCGCGCGAAGCCGGGTTCACCAAGCCGATCCTCTATCAGTACTTCGACTCGAAGACCGACCTCTACCGAGAGATCGTGGCGCAACTCGCCCAAACACTGCTGGCATCACTCAAGATCGCGGTGAACACCGCCGAGACGCCGCGGGCGAAAATCGAAGTGGCCTTTCGGGTCTACTTCGAAATGGTCGTGAGCGAAACCGACGCCTTTCGAATTCTCTTCATCCATTCGCACGAAGGCGACACGGCCAAAGAATTGCGCGCCTTGGAACTCGGTCTCATCTCCTTCATGTTTCCGTTCTTCGATCCCTCGATGAGCGAGGAGCACCGACGTCAATTGGCTGGCGGCGTCGTGGGCATCGCCGAGGGTGCGGCCATCGTCTGGTTGGAACAACAAGAGTCGAAGGGCTGGCCGCCGCCGGCCGCCGGTGCGGCCGAGCGACTCGCCGAACGAAGCGCGACGTTGGCGTGGGGCGGACTGCGCACGGTCCACCAGGATTAGTTGACTCGATCGTCTCCGACGATGAGCGCGAAGGCCTGAGCGAGTTCCCAGAGTTGTCGCGCACAGTCGTCATAGGTTGTCTGGTCACCACCGGCCGGGTCCGCGACGTTGAGTTCCGTCGAAGGTTCGTGTTGCGTTGCGCCACGCAACCTCGCGACAAGGTCTCCGTCCAACGAAGCGAAACGCACGAACTGGGCGAGTTGCACGGTCTTGTTGGCATCGTTCGGGAATTGGCGACGGACGAAATTCACATTGTCGGCTTCGGCGGCCAAGATCACGTCGGCCCACTCGACGTCGGCGACACTCAGTTGGTGACTGCGGTGCGCGCCGTATCGATGCTCCCCGAGTTCTTCGATCTTCATCAGCGCGTCGCGAGTTCGTCCACTCATCGCGGAACCTTCGGTCACGTGCGTACCAGCTGTTCGCACGTGCCACGCTTCACGGGTGGCGGCCGCGATCGTCGTCAACATGTAGCCGAGCATCACGGAACGCGCGACGTTACCAGTGCAGAGCGTGACGATGTTCAACGGACTACGTCGGCGTGCCGTGGCGTCAACCAGGTGTGATGAATCCTGACTCATACGCGATCACCACCAATTGAGCGCGGTCTCGAGCGTTCAGTTTCATCAAGACGTGGCTGACGTGAGTCTTCGCGGTCGCCGTGCTCATATGGAGCGCGCTCGCGAGCTCTTGGTTCGATTTCCCTTCCGATACCAATGTGAATACTTCTCGTTCGCGTTCGGTCAGGCTGTCGATCTCTTTCGTGGAGCCGGACGCCTTGACCTCATGCGTGGCGAAATCTGAAATCAGTCTTCGAGTCACGCTCGGCGACAGTAACGCATTTCCCTCAGCAATGACTCTGATCGCCGCCAGCATCTCGTGGGGCGGGGTGTCCTTCAACAAGAAACCACTCGCCCCGGCGCGCAGAGCGGCGTACACGTACTCATCGAGGTCAAAGGTAGTAAGGATCAACACGCGCGGGACATCCCCAGGGAGTCCGCTCACAATCCGGCGCGTTGCCTCAATCCCGTCCATCACCGGCATTCGTATGTCCATGAGCACGACGTCCGGCGACGTGACTTCCACCAGATCGATCGCCTCTTCGCCGTTGGAGGCTTCTCCTAACACTTCGAAGTCATCGTCGGAGTCGATGAGAACCCGAAAGCCAGCTCGCACGAGCGCCTGATCGTCCACCACCACGACCTTGATCGTCACGGTGCCACTTCCACGAGGGGTAGCACGGCCTTCACTGCGAATCCGCCGCCCTCGAGCGACGAGGCGCTCAGTGAGCCTCTGAAAACCCGGGCCCGCTCTCGCATGCCGATAATCCCGTGATGCGAACCATTGCCTTCGTCGCTTCGCACGAGGCCACTTTGGACGCACTCGCCGCCGTCATCGACCACGTCGATTTCCAGTTCACGAGTGCCAAACGTGATGTCGACGACGGCGGACGTTGCCTTCGAGTGCTTGCGGACATTCGTGAGCGCCTCTTGGACGATCCGGTACACCGTGAGGTCCATGCTGGGCGACACCTCCACGACCTGACCGTGAATCTGATACGTGATCATCAGTCCCGAAGCTCGCAGATCATCGATGAGTCGATCAAGATCGACGATACGCAGCGCCGGAGAGCGGCTGGGCTCTTCGAGGTCACCGTGACGCAAGACTCCTACCAACCCACGCAGTTCTTCCAGTGCCGAGCGACTCGTCGCTTCAATAGCGGCCAAGGACTTTCTGGCCTCATCGGGCTGGTTCTCGAGGACGTGACCGCCCACCGCGGACTGCACCGCGATGACGCTGAGACTGTGGGCGATGATGTCGTGAAGTTCGCGCGCGATCTGGAGTCGCTCTTCGATGAGCGAGTTCTGCGCCCTGTCCGCCTCTTGGAGGCGACGCTGTTCCACTTGGTACGCCAGACCAGCGTGGTGAGCCCGTCTGGCACGCACGCTGTCAGCCACGATCCACGTGGCGCCGGCCACGATGATGCTGAATGAAGATCCTGCGCCGATTGGTCCCTGGAGGGCGGCCACGCCGAGCGCCCCGAGCAACAGCACTTCGACGCCGAGGAGCGTCATCAGTGATGTCCGTCGGTCGTTGTGAACCACGACGCTGTAGAGCGGCAGTGCTACGAAGGGCACGCCAACGAATCCCTGGCCGAGCATCGTCGACGCCGTCAGCGCGACCGTGACCGTGAACAGGACCGGCATCGAGTATCGACGGCGAAGCGCGATGGGGCCGGAGGCCACGCAGAGCGCTACGAGGAGCCACGCGAAATGGTGCGCCGGTCCTTTCGCGCCTCGATCGACCGTGATGATTGCTAGTGCGCCCATGAAGAAAATAACCGAGAGCGCGACGTCGAGAAGTGTCCACTGACGTGGAGTGACCCGTTGCAACAAAGTGGGGCGAGGTAACTCGGTCTCGGTGGGTATCGCCATTTCTTGACGTTACTGATCGAAGCGCTCCTCCGCCTCACCCGTAGGTCTTGGATTCCATACGTCGCAAGTCGTAGGGACGCCACGCGTACTGGTCCGATATTTCCGTCGCCAGGAGGACACGAATCGATCCCCTTGGCCGATGACGCGAGCACTTCATTTCACCATGCTGGATCGGGGGCCACAACGGCCACTGATCGAACAATCAATGCACCACTCACGAAGGAGAAACCAGTGAAGTTCACATTCAAGAAAACGCCATCCGATTCGCGCCAAGGCGACGGGGCATCCACGGATCGTGACCGTCTCACGTCCGCATCCTCGGAGGAATCGTTGGACCGGTCTGGACGCCTCCGACGACGACTGCTCGCGATCTGGTTGCCCATCACGGCGTTGCTCTATATGGGTACCGAGCTACTGAATCCGAAGGGCACGGATCAATTGATCACGACCACCGCCACTGCGCTCAAGGTACTGCCCATCGCGGCCAAACACTCCAGCCAGCTCTATCTCTCCGGCTCGGTCACAGAAATCGCGCTGGCGGCGCTCGCCGCTTCGTATTTCGCGATCGCCACGTTGGTGCGACGTCGCGGTTCGACGCTCGCCACCATCGCCGCGATAGTGGGAGCGGTGGGCGCCTTTTGCGGCGTCGTCGCAAACATGTTCGGTGGCATCAACCTCGCTGTCGTCTCAACGGCGCGCCTGACGAATCTCCAGGCGGCGCGATTCCTCACCACCTCATTCAATTCCAGCACGGGCAAGACATTCCTCGACGTGTACGTGTTCAGTGAGTTCCTCGCACCGGTTCTCATGTTCGTAGCACTGTGGCGCAGCCGACTGGTGCCGCGCTGGTTGACGATCCTCTTCGTCGTCGGTTTTGAGTTGGCCGAACAGACTCCGTCCGCCGGGACCGTACGCGTCGTTGCCATGATGGCGCTCTTCGTAGTATCGATGACCCTCCTCGCGGTTTGGATCTGGCGATCCGCCGGGTCGCGAGACGCTCAGGCCATCGACGCGTCGAACTGAATCGTGGACAACACCGAACGAATGGCGTGTGACGACGTCATTCGTTCGGTGCTGCGCGTCAGTTCATCTAACGTGCACCCGAGATGGCGCGACGGGCATTGGCGAGCCACGTCATTGCCAGGCCTTTCGCTACAAACTTCGAGGCCGAGTTAGGTGAGCCGTCCGTGCAATTTTCCTGACCACGTGACCTTCTTGCACAAAGAGCCTTTGTACCCTACGAAGTGGCCCTAGCCGTGACAGATACTTACGTGTGGATCAAGGTGACGTGGGGGAATCTGACGCGAAAAAACGCACCCCTTGCTTCATCGAGGACTTTGTCGACGTAGCCAGTCGGTTTGAGACCCTTCGCGCGCGCTTCAGTGGTGATGGTCAGTGGCTCGCGCCACTCGCCACCGTCGCCACCGAGCACGGAGATAACTTTCAAATGCGCATTGGTCCTTCGTGGGTCGCAGGAAAGGTGACCCGTGAGGTGAACGTCACTCTCTGGCCACCTCGCGAGAGAGGCTACGCCTTGGCGCGATCTCTCACTTGGACACCCAGCGATTGGCAGTTTCTCTTCCCCCTGCTGGAGGGTGACTTGGAACTCGCCCCTATTGGTCCCGGCCTGTGTCGCATCTCCTTAGCCGCTACCTACACGCCGGCGTTGGGACGATTCGGCGCCCAGGTTGACCGCGCCCTGTTACACCACGTGGCCGCCTCAACCGTGCGTTCTTTTCTCACTCAGATGGCAACGAAACTGCAATCCAACATTGACGGTTGGTGAGCAGTAGTTGGTGGACGCGAAAGCCAACCAAGTTACTTCTCGGATCTACCTGATGTGCACGCCCGAGATGGCGCGAGCAATAATCAGGCGCTGTATCTCCGAGGTTCCCTCGAAGATCGTGTAGTTCCTATAGGCGCGACCATACGTACTGGTCGCGACACCTTTCGAAGAGAGATGGACCCACAAATGAATGGGAAGACCAGTTTTAGAACCGATTTGGCCCGATCCCGGTCCCCGTTAACGGCTCTCGCGCGAGCGCCATTGCGAGTCGCGGTCAGCATCACTTCGGAGTGACGATTTCCCACGCTAGAAGTTCGCCATCGAGAACAGGCGGCAAGACTCCGTTCGCTGCCTCTGGCGACAACCAGATCGTGGCGGCCAGAGCGCGGGCCGCAGCCACCGCCTCAAGGTTGAGAAGGTTCAACTTAGGGTGGCGCCCGGCAATCTCAACCATGAGCGGTACGAGTTGTCGTGTGTCAGGAAGGCCAATGTCATTCGGTAATTGAAGCATTGCGCTAATCGCGCGCTCCTGATCTTGTGGCTCCAATTCGCGGAATGGTCCAGAAAGATGCCCGCCGGCGCCAAGCACAGCGGCCCGACATGCGCGGTAGTACCAGTAGGCAGTGGTGTGCAGTTGCACCCCCGGTCTACGACTGCCAACGAGAAGCTCCTCGATCAAGAGGCGGTCGTCGAGGACGACGTTCACTACTGATCGGCGAGGTCGGGATCGCCGATTGCTGCTAACCCAGCGTTGTAGCGCGCGGTGAGGACGCTTTTCAGTTCAGCCTTGGCTCGAGCCATTCCTCCGGGCAGAACTAATGCTGCGTCGCCGAGGTCAACGAAGGCGATCTCGCCACCGTCCTCGATACCCCAACGATGCCTTAGTTCTGCCGGAAGACTGGTTTGACCTCGCTGAGACACACGGGCTTGACTGACAGGAGTTGACATGAATGCATTGTACCGTGCTCATCTCTACAAAGCGACGTTTTCGGGGCATCTTTGGGAAATGAGGGACAGCATGTTGTCGAGCACCGGGTGGCGGCAGTTTTACCCACTGACGTGATGACACTCCTGATCGTCTAGGGCACGTCGCCGGGGCTCCGCTGTTCACGAGACGAGACAGCACTCATTGACTGTTGAAGTTTCCACAAGAGTTCTGTCAGGCGCCGAACATCCTCCGACTCCCAATCGCGGACAAAAAGCGAAAATCGCTTCAGGCCAAAACTCTCCAACCGACGATGTTCGACAGTTCCGTTGTCCGTCAACGTGACCAAATTCGATCGTCCATCCGTTGGGTCAGCCTTGACCTCTACATAACCAGCAATTTCAAGTTCTCGAATTTGTCTGGTGACGAGTGAGGGATGAACTCCCTGAAGACCGGCAATGTCGGAGGGCCGCGCTCCGTCATGATTAGCGATGGTTTGCAACAGATTTAATGTGGCGGCTCCCTTCCGCTGACGTCTCGCTCGTTCGAGACCGGCGTTCATCGTGAACAGAGCTGCAACCATCAACTTCACGTCGCGCTTATTCGGGGGCACGCCAAACCATACCAGTTAGTTGACAAAGTCAACTAAACACATTACGGTATTAATCGTTGACTAAGTCAACGATTATCAGGAGACGCACGTGAGCAAATATTTTGGATTTTTACTAAGCCGTAACTTGTTGTTCGCTTTCGGCGTCGTACCGCCCGCCATATACACATTCAACGGACACGCGTGGCTGGGGCTCCTCTTCATTGCATGCGTTGTGGCCGGTCGATTTTCTGTCGGTCCGATTATTAGTCGAAAGTTCGAAGATTCACGCTCCTGAAGAACGAGGCCGTTACGGCCGGCCGACTTGTTCGCGGATGCCCATTATTCGTTTTGCGCGTCGGTCGCAACCGGCGGTCATTGATCGTGTCCGCGGCAAACGGAAAGTACCCGAGTCGCTTCTCAGGACTATCTGATGTGCACGCCCGAAATGGCCCTTGCAATGATCAGGCGCTGTATTTCCGAAGTTCCTTCAAAAATGGTGTAAATATTTGTGTGTCGCACAGCTTCCCTGGTCAAGGTTTGCTTCCAAATTGAAGAGACCCAACTACGAGGAGGGAGCATCCCGGTACAGGCAACCAACCTTGTCAGTGCCGTAGGCAGTCAAACCCAAAAGCCTGTTAACTTGCGGCTTGGACTACCTGATGTGTACGCCGGAAATCGCGCGAGCGATGATCAGTCTCTGGATTTCGCTAGTCCCCTCGAAGATCGTGTAGATCTTCGAGTCACGGTGCCAGCGCTCGACCGGATACTCGCGAATGTAGCCGTAACCGCCGAGGATCTGAATGGCCTCTTCGGTGACCTTCACGGCCGTTTCGCCGGCGTAGAGCTTGGACATCGAGCCCTCGCCATTGAGGAACGGTTGACGTGTCGCGGCCATCCACGACGCGCGCCAGATGAGCAGACGTGAGGCGTCGATGTGCATCTTCATGTCGGCCAACTTGAAGGCGATCGCCTGGTTGTCGATGATCGCGCGACCGAACTGCTTTCGTTCTTTCGCGTAGTCGAGGGAGAACTCGTAGGCCGCGCGCGCGATACCGAGCGCTTGAGCGCCGACGGCCGGACGACTGGCCTCGAAGGTCGCCATCGCGGCCTGGCTCTGGGAGCGCTTGCCCTCGCGCGCCCGAGCAATCTTCTCGTCGAGCTTCTCCTTGCCGCCGAGGAGACAACGACTCGGGATACGACAGTCTTCGAGCACCACCTCGCCGGTGTGGCTGGCGCGAATGCCCATCTTCTTGAACTTCTGTCCGAGACGGATTCCCGTGGTGCCGTCGGGCACGATGAACGACGCCTGGCCGCGGCTGCCGAGTTCCGGTTCGACCGAGGCGACGATGACGTGCAAGTTGGCGATGCCGCCGTTGGAGATCCAGGTCTTGGTGCCGTTGAGGACCCACTCGTCGGTTGCCTCGTCGTATATCGCACGAGTACGAAGTGATGACACATCGCTCCCGGCGTCGGGCTCAGAGACGCCGAAGGCCGCGAGTTTGATGTCGTCCGGGGTGCCGTAGCACTGGGGAACCCACTCCATCACCTGCTCGGGCGTTCCGTTGGCGACGATGGCGGCGACGCCGAGCGACGTGGCCATGAGCGCCATCGTGAGACCGGCGTCACCCCAGGCCAACTCCTCGGTCGCGATCATCAAGGACAGTCCGGTCTTGTCCGAGAAGGCGTTCATCATGAAATCCAGCGAGTAGATGCCGATCTTCGCCGCCTCCTGGATGAACTCCCACGGGGTCTCTTCGCGCTCGTCCCACTCCGCCGCGATCGGGCGCATCTGGTTGACGGCGAAACCGTGAACCCACTCCTGCATCGTCTTTTGATCGTCATTCAGTTCCATCGAGAACTCAGCCATGAATTTCCTTCGAGATCGTCACCTGGTTACCCGCGAGTAACACTCGTACATTACGTGAGTTACCGGTACAAAAGAACAACCGCCGCCCGAAGGCGGCGGTTGTCCACTACTAGATGATTTGGTTAGTTCAAGACGACGCGCTTGGCGAGTGGTCCTCGATCGCCCGGCTCGATGTCAAACTCAACGGTCTGACCTTCGACGAGCGTCTTACGACCTTCTCCTTGAATCTCCGAGTAGTGCACAAAGACGTCGGGCTGGCCATCGACAGCGATGAATCCCCAACCCTTTTCGTCGTTGAACCACTTGACGGTTCCTACAGCCACTGTGGGCCTCCTTGTTTCTTTTGGGACCGATTTGCACCGGTTCCGGAGGGAACCACAACGGCAACCTCAACCCTCAACCCTACCGGAGAACCGTTGGCCCACCAAATATTTCTAGGGACGCCGGATCTGCGTCCCGCTCGGGGAGTCCTCGACGACCCAGCCCAATGTAACCAATTCGTTACGAAGTCGGTCGGCCTCGTTCCAGTCCTTCGCGTCGCGCGCGGCGTCACGCCTCGTCACCAGGTCAGCGCTGTGCGCGTCGACGTCATCGTCTTGTGAATGGAGCGTGAGTCCCAGTGCCCC
>Ga0302275_10001358_pt1 | contig 26330 bp, 23 predicted proteins | sample III_Bog_N2_2_FD_200229 | JGI IMG/M metagenome (GOLD analysis project Ga0302275, IMG submission 200229) | Peat permafrost microbial communities from Stordalen Mire near Abisko, Sweden - III_Bog_N2_2 | ecosystem: Environmental > Terrestrial > Soil > Wetlands > Peat | place: Sweden: Abisko... | reverse complement strand
GGTAATAAACCGTCCGCCTCACCTCCGCCATCAACGGCAACATCCCGCGCAGCACCTCGCCCAGCGGGGCCAGGTAGTACTGAGCCATCCACCCCGCCAGCGCCAGCAGCCGGTCGCTCAGCAGCGGCTCGTCGTCCAGAACCGCCTCAATCGTCCTGACCTCGACCTCCGCGGGAGCCTTGGCGTGCAGCGCGGTTACCACCCCAATCAGTTTTTCTTTACGGAAGGGAACGATCACCCGCGCTCCCCGCTGCGCCAGTTGTCCCTCGCGGATCGCGTAGGTAAATACGCGGTCAAGCGGAACAGGCAACGCGACTTCGCAGTAGGCGGGCATGGGGGGCAAGACTCAGTTTAGGGGATGGAGCGGTGCATCCGGGACGATTTGTGCATATCGCCTTCAATCTGCACTTGCAAACCTGGCCGCACAAAGTACAATTCGTGCTGATGACTCCTTCAATCTCCACGACCGCCGCCCCCGACCCCGTCGCCCCGTCGAACCCCACCGGCCCCATCACCATGTCCATCGACATTGGCGGCTCGGGGCTGAAGGCCATGCTGCTGGATGCTGCTGGCACGCCGGTCAGCGAACGCCAGCGCGTCCTCACGCCAGCCGTGCCCACGCCCGAGGCCGTGCTCTCCGGGCTGGACGACCTGCGCAAGCTGATGGACCATTTCGACCGCGTCTCGGTCGGCTTTCCCGGCGTCATCAAGCGCGGAACCACCTATACTGCCGCCAATCTCCATCCGGATTGGGTGGCTTTCCCGCTCCAGGCCACGCTGGAAAAGCGCTGGCAGTTGCCGGTGCGCGTCTGCAACGACGCCGCCGTGCAGGGCTACGGGGCCATCAAGGGCGAAGGCGTCGAACTGGTGCTGACTCTGGGCACTGGAATGGGCTCTTCCCTCTTCACAGGCGGCCGCCTCTGCCCCGGCCTGGAGCTTGCCCACCACCCCTGGCGCAAAAAGGGCCAGACCTACGAGGACTACCTCGGCCGCCGCGGCCTCGACAAGTTCGGCAAGGCGCGCTGGAACGACTTCCTTCAGGCGGGCATCAAGCAGACCGCGGCCCTCTTTAACTGGGACCACCTCTATCTCGGCGGCGGCAACACCAAGAAGATCCTCTTCACCCCCGGCCCCAACGTGACCATCGTCCCCAACACCACCGGCCTTCTCGGCGGCGTCATGCTCTGGAAAGACCAGGCGTAGCAAGTTGTAGCAATAATCGGGTTTTGAAAGGGCACGGGTTTAGCTTTTCACCTTCTTGATCCAGCGAGTCTAAGGGACAATCCGTCATGTTCTTAACAGCGCGCGAGGCCTTTTTGCGGGAGAAACCATTTTTCAGCAGTGCGGCACAGGTTCTCGTGCTTTTTGTCCTTGCTGCGTCAGCCACTCTTCTTCACGGACAAGCACTTACGATCAAGATTCTGAATGGGCGGAGCGGCCACTCCATGGCGTCTGGCCATGTGAATGTGTGGGTAGGAAACCAGCGCAAAGAAGCGATGGCAATTCCGACGGATAAGAACGGCATTGCGCGGCTGCGCCTAACGGATCATGACAGCGAAGTTAACATTTCGAATCGCTGCAAGAACTGCGGCACGTTTGGTGTGGTCAACCCTGTTGTGAAATACGACGATTCGCTCCGGATCAATGCTGGATATGTGCTGTATCAACCGCAGACGCCAGATTATTCCTGGCTTGATATTCGAGAAATCTCGACGAAGCAGTTGATGCGCGAGGGCATCGTCATGCCGAATACCTGCGGAAAGGCCACAGCTTCACCATAGCCTGGAGAGCTAGTGATCTTCGTTAGGCCATTAAGTTGGTGGGAAAAAATCAAGGAATAATTTATCCTTCGATTTCAAATCAGGCAGGTATCTCGATTCGCCCACTTAAAATGACAATCTGCTCCAGCGCGTTATGATTCCAACTTGGATTTGATTTCGGGAGACCCAAAATGAGTTTTGTAATAAGACTGGCCGTTTGTTCCCTGGTTCTTGCCGCATCCCTTCAGCAGATTTCCGCTAAAACCGCATCTGCCATCATAGTGAAAACCGCCTCCGGCGATCTTTCCGGCCAAAACGACGGCATTTCTTCCGTCATGGCATTCAAAGGCATTCCCTATGCCGCTCCGCCCGTCGGGGATTTGCGCTGGCGCGAACCCGCGCCTCCGGCGGCATGGACGGGCGTGCGCCATACCGATGCATTCGCAGCCAGTTGCATGCAATCCCTTCATGGAGAATTCCTCCCCTGGACCAAGGAATTTCTGGTTCAGAATCAGGCCAGCGAGGATTGCCTCTATCTCAATGTCTGGACGCCAAAACCGTCAGCAGCCGCCGACTTGCCGGTTATTGTCTTCATACACGGAGGAGCCTTTACCGAGGGCTCCGGAAGCATCCCCGTCTATGACGGAACCAATCTTGCCAGCACGGGCCTGGTCGTCGTAACCATCAATTACCGCCTCGGCGTCTTCGGTTTCCTTGCTCATCCGGATTTGACCGCGGAATCGGCTCATCACGCCTCCGGCAACTACGGCTTCATGGACCAGATCGCGGCCTTGCGATGGGTGCGGTCCAATATCCGCGGCTTTGGGGGCGATCCTGGCCGCGTAACGGTTTGGGGACAGTCTGCCGGCGCCTTCAGCGTAGGCGCTCTGCTCGCATCTCCTGAGGCCAAGGGCCTCTTTCAGCGCGCCGTTGCCGATAGCGGCCTGGCAATCGCAGGACTCCCCATGTCCCCTCTGTCAGCGGCTGAAGAGGCCGGCGTGAAACTCGCCAGCTCTCACAGCGCGCACTCGATCAAAGAGCTCCGCGCCATCCCGGCCGCTGATTTGCTGCCCCGCCCGGGAGACTCTTTTTCGGCGCCCAGGTTTGGGCCGGTATCCGATGGCTGGATTCTGCCGCAGTCTCCACTCGCGCTCACCGATCAGGCCGTTGATTCTGACGTGCCGGTCATCACCGGCTACCAGGCCAACGATGCAATGCTCGGCGGGCCGCCGATTCACTCCGCCTCTGAGCTTGCGGAGATGGCGCATCATCTCTATGGCGGAATGGCGGACGAATTTCTGAGCCTCTACCCCGCCAAAAGCGATGACGAGGCCCGTGCGGCCGCCGTTGAAAGCAACCGCGATCGCGAGCGCGTCTCCATGTATCTCTGGGCCGCGCGCCGCCTCAAGAACCACAAAAGCCCGGTCTACACGTACTACTTTGACCGCGCAATTCCCTGGCCGCAGCATCCCGAGTTCGGTGCGTTTCATTCAGGCGAGCTTCCCTATTTCTTCCGGAATCTCGCGGCCCTGGATCGCCCTTGGGAACCCGTCGATTCCCAGGTCTCCAACACCGCTTCTTCCTATCTGAAGGAGTTTGCGAAAACTGGCGATCCGAACCTGCCGCAGGCCCCGAAGTGGCCAGCCTGCGACCCATCCGCGCCTGCAACCATGGAAATCGGATCGAAAACAGGATCAATGCCCTTGGCCACCAGCGCAAGGTTCGCCTTCTGGGTTCGCTACTTCAACTCCCCAGAAAGCAAAAATGCGCCGCTCTTCTGAGAGCATTTTCATACCGCCAAACCTGGGTACCCTTCATCCAACCCACAAAGCTCCGTGCCCCATCCATCCTGAGCGAGCGCAGCGAGTCGAAGGACCTGCTTCTTGTATTTTTGTGAAATGGGTGGGAGACCACGAATCCAACCCTGCAAATGCTCTATCCCCGTTTGGGCGGCTTGAGCCCCAGTTCGCGCATGGCGATCTGCAGGTCGGCCCAGGCTTCTTTCTTCTGGCGCGGGTCGCGCAGCAGGTACGCCGGGTGATAGGTGACGATGAGCTGCGTGCCGCGGAAGGCATGAACACGGCCACGCAGCCCGGCCAGCGGCTGGCGCTGGCCCAGCAGGCAGGTAGCCGCCGTCGCTCCCAGGGCAACCAGCACCTGAGGGCGGATGACATCAATCTGATGAAAGAGGAACGGCGAGCAGGTCGCGATCTCTTCCGGCTCTGGAACGCGGTTGCCTGGCGGACGGCACTTCACCACATTGGCGATGTAGACCTCTTCGCGCTTGAGTCCCATGGCTGTGATCATGTTGTTGAGCAGTTGGCCCGCGCGACCCACAAAGGGCAGCCCCTGCGCGTCCTCGTCGGCCCCCGGGCCTTCGCCCACAAACATCAGCCGGGCCGTAGGCGAGCCGTCGCCGTAGACCAGTTTGTTTCTGCCCTTGTGAAGTGGGCAGCGAGTGCAATCGCCGATCTCGTCGCGAATGAGTTGGAGTGCGGCGGCGCGCTCGGCCACAGGAACCTCGGCAGCCACCTGCGGCGGGGCTGGTATTGATTTGCGGGGCGAAATGAGATTGTCCTCCTGAAGCAGAACGGGCTGAGAATCTGAATCCCCAATCTCGGAAACAGGCTCTTGGGCGCCCGGAGTTTGCTGCACTTCCGCCGCGGCGGCAAGCTGAGCCAGAAGCGCCGGGTCCACCGGACGGCGATAGAACTCCGTAATGCCCAGATCGCGGTAAAAGCGGACGCGGGTCAATACAGCTTCACGGGTTGCGGAATCGAGCGATTGCGCCAATGTTGCCTACTCCACGATCAGTTGCCGGCGGCTGGCGACATGCGGAATTGTCTCGTCCAGCACGCGATCCTGCCGGCGCTTCTGGTCTTCCTCTTGGTCCAGTTCCAGAACGACTGAACTTGGCCGGCGCAGGGTGAGAATCTCGTCCAGAATGCGGTCAGCGAGCGAGCGCTTCGACATTTTGGGCAGCTCGATGGCAGTCGACAGAGTGAGGAACGTGGCCGCGTTGTTGTCTGCGTCAAAGCCTACGCCCTCGCCGCTCACGTCGTTCACAACAATGGCGTCCACTCCCTTGGCCAGCAGCTTGGCGCGGCCATTTTCCATGCGTTTCTCTGTCTCGGCGGCAAAGCCCACAATCAACTGCCCCGGACGCCGCTGGCGAACGACTTCGGCCAGAATGTCCTCCGTGGGCGAAAGTTCCAGGGTGAGAGGCCCGCTGCGCTTGAGCTTCTGCTCGGATACCGTGACCGGCCGGTAGTCGGCCACGGCCGCGGCCTTGATGACCAGCGTGACCTCGGTCATGCGCTTCAGCACGGCCTCGCGCATCTCTGCCGCGGTGGTGATTCTGATCAGTTCGCAGTGCGCGGGCGGATGCAGCGACGACGGCCCGCTGATGAGGATGACCTTGGCGCCGCGGCTCTGCGCGGCCTCCGCCAGGGCGTAGCCCATCTTGCCGCTGGAGCGGTTGCCAATGAAGCGCACCGGGTCCAGTGCCTCGCGCGTGCCTCCGGCGGTCACCAGCACCACTTCGCCGGCCAGGTCGCGCCGGCGTCCCAGCGTGCCCAGCACGGCTTCAGCGATGGCTTCGGGCTCGGCCATCCGCCCGGTGCCCACCATTCCACATGCCAGTTCGCCCGTGTCCGGTTCAATCACGTGCACGCCGCGCTGCCGCAGGACTTCCAGATTCGCCTGCGTGGCCGGATGCTCCCACATATTCGTGTTCATGGCCGGAGCCACCAGCACCGGCGCCTGCGTAGCCAGATAGAGGGTGCTGATGAAATCGTCGGCAATGCCGTGGGCAAACTTGGCAAGGATGTTGGCCGTGGCCGGGGCGATCACCATGGCATCGGCCCACTGCGCCTCGCTGATGTGCTCGATCGAGGCGTCGTATGTATTTCCCGTCTCTTCCCACAGGCCCGTGACGACCTTGTGGCCCGTGAGCGCGGCAAACGTCAGCGGCTGAACAAATTTACAGGCCGCCTCCGTCATGACCACGTGCACTTCGAGGGCCTGCCGTTGAAGCGCGCGAACCAGTTCGGCCGCCTTGTACGCGGCAATCCCGCCCGATACTCCGACGATGACTCTCATGGCTTGATTGTAGACGGTTTCGATTGTGACGGGCAGACAGATGTGGCTATAATCAGACCCCAGAATGTCTATTCCATCTGAAACACAGCCTCTGCTTTCCATCGTTGTCCCTGCCTACAACGAAGAAGCTACGTTGTCCGAAATCGTGAAGCGCCTTCTGGCCGTTCCGGAGGCTGGCGAAATCGTCCTTGTCGACGACTGTTCCACCGATGGGACGCATGAGATAGCCGACCGGCTGGCCGCGGAGCACCCGAAAGTCAAAGTCGCCCACCACGCGGCGAACGCGGGCAAAACCGAGGCGCTGAAGACAGGCTTTTTGATGACTACTGGCCAGATCGTCATCGTGCAGGATGCCGATCTGGAATATAACCCGGCCGAAATCGGCGAGGTGATTGCGCCAATCGTGAATGGCGACGCCGACGTGGTTTACGGCTCGCGCTTTCTGGTGCGCAAGGCGTCGCGCGTCTTGTACTTCTACCACTACCTCGCAAACAGGGGGCTGACGTTTCTCTCAGACCTCTGCACAAACATCAACATGACCGATGTGGAAACCTGCTATAAAGCCTTTCGCGGCGAGATCATCCGCAACATGATCATCACCAGCAGCGGATTTGGCTTCGAGATCGAAGTCACGGCAAAGATCGCCAAACTCGGCGTCGCCATCTATGAAGTGCCGATCTCCTACTACGGACGTACATACGAGCAAGGCAAAAAGATCGGGATGAAGGACGGCATCTGGGCGCTCTGGTATATCGTCCGGTTCAACTTCCTGTGCAGCCTTGAAAACTCCTTCCGCGTCCTTCCGGAAGCGGGAAGCGCCCAGCGCGCCGCCAGACGGTAGCGCATCTGACTGGGCCATGCGCCTGCCTTGCTGACACCGTCATTACTTCAGAACAGAATTACCGGGCTCCGCAAGAAGTTATGATTTCAGTCTCGAAGCCCATCCTGCGCAGGCGGCGGTCAGCTTGCCAGGCAGTATTGTCTGCAATCCAACTGCCGCGTATGCCATCAGCAAGGGCAGATTTGCATCCCTGAAACGAGGGCTTCCCCAGAAAATAAGTGCAGTGATGATGGTCGCCGCGATGATTCCGTGCGCCATCATCCATCCTTCTGTCCAGTATCGCCGGCTGCGCAGGCATCGGAACAATCCGATCAGTTCCAAAAGGATCAATGGCGTGGCGCCGATCAACTGGAGCAGGACATATTTCCGGTTTGCCGATGAAATATCAGGAAGCGACAGGCGAACCAGTTTGTAGAAACACAACCGTGGCATCGACTCCAAATGCTCTTTGACCCAGTGCATGCCGAGGCGCCATTCCTCCTTGTCATGAGCGACTTCGTTTGGGGTAGCATCAACCATATTCCTGTAAGGCAATTCTGTTGTGCTGATCCAGCCGCCATAGTAAGCGGGCTCTCGCAGCACGCGATCGTTATTGCCACCGTAAAACGTGCTTCCGCCATTATTTGCTACCAGAACAAACTGGTGGAAGACCGAGTAATTCCGAATCGTCCAGGGAGCTACTACGGCCAGGGGCGTGACGGCGAGCAGCACGAACTGCACGAGGAGGATCTTCCTCGTCTTCCACATTCTCCACAGAAGAACGGAAACGAACAAGGGAATCAGAAGCAGCGCAAAGGGCCTGGTCAATATTCCCCATCCCATCGATAGCGCTGAAAAAAACAGTTCCCATAAAGAGCCGTTTTTCAGATATCGCAGGAATAGCCAGACGCATAATCCCAGGCAGACCACGAACAGGTTCTCGGATGCAAAGACAGTGGCGTCGTAAACACTGCTCGCATAGATGGCGGCAAAGGCCGCGGCGATGAGGCCCCGACCCGGTCCGAGCAGTTCTGACGCCACCAGGAAAGTCAGCACGCAGGCCATTGCTCCCAGCGCGCAAAAAATCGCGTAGACCAGCGGATAAATCCGCCCAGCCAGGAAATAAACGCCTGCCAGAAAGAGGGGAAATCCCGGAGCCCGGAAGGATGTCGGATGACCGGGCTGCAAAACATATCCGTGCCCGACCGAAACCTGATAGGCAAGTTCGTTAAACTCGATCCCGTCGGCTCCAAATGCTCTTGTGGGTCCCGCGTGAATGTCGCGCAGCGCAAACACTGCCAGAAGCCTGATAAGAAACGCAACAATGAAGATCAGCAGCATCAGTCTTGTCTTGCTGCGAAACATCGCTTCTCCTCAAAAAAGCCCCTTGAAGTTCTGAACGCGTGAAAGCACGCCGCAAATCCAACAGACATGAATACGACACTGCTGCGCCGCGCTTACCACGACAGAGTCATACGCAGCAGAAAAATCAACTCAACAGAATGGGAATCGCCGGGCCTTCCACCGGCGGCTTGACCACCGGCACATCAGCCTTGACATAGGCGATCTTGCCGGCCTCAATCTCATCCTGCGCAATGCGGCAGGGTTTATTGGAATGGGTGGCGACAAGTGCATGGGAGCCGTTCTGCAACTGGCGGGCGCGACGGGCAGCCACCAGAACCTTGCGATAGTTCGAGTCGAAGCCGGTTTCAATCTTCATCGGATTCCTCTTGGTTGTCATTGGAGGCTTCCTTGCCGGAATCCTCCCTTTCGTCAACATCCTCTTCGGAGTCCTCGTCATCGAGGCCCACATCAAAGCTCAATTGCCGCGGGCCAAGGGGATTCAGAATCCCAAAAGCCTCCAGCACGGGCTTCAGCCGCTCCTGCGAATTGACCTGCAGGCAGCCTGCCGCCACCTCCAGCACCCGGCGCGAGCGAAAGGCGATTGGCTCGTCATTGCGATAGAAGCGTTCAGCCTGTACAACCGCTTCTAATTGCGCCACCGCACGGTCCAGGACGTCGTTGACCAGTATATAGCCGTATTCGTGATAATTCTCAATCTCTTTGCTGGCTTCGTTGAGGCGGCGGTAAACCTCAGTTTCGTTGACGACGCCCTCGGCGCGGCTGCGATTGCGCAGGCGCGTGCGCAATACCCTGGGATTAGGCGGCAGAACGAAGATGCTCACCGCCTCTGGCATGGAGGCGCGCACCTTCGCCGCTCCCTGCACGTCGATGTCGAGCACCAGATCGTGGCCATCACGGCGGGCCTGCTCAAGCGACGCGCGCGGCGTTCCGTAGAGGTCCTTGCCGAAGACTTCGGCATACTCCAGAAACTCTCCGGCGGCGATCATCCGCTCGAACTCCTCGCGCGTGGTGAAATGGTATTCGCGCCCGTCCTGCTCCGAGCCGCGCGGCTGGCGCGTAGTCCAGGAAACGGAAAACTCGATGCCGCTCAACTGCTTGCGCACCTCGTTCACCAGCGTGCTTTTGCCCGAGCCCGAGGGCGCCGAAATGATGAAAAGAATTCCCGCCATAATGACATTATCCTCTGGACAGTGGTCAGTGGACAGTGAACAGTGGTCAGTTTTGTTTGCGGTAGCCCGAGCAGATCAAGCCAACTAGTGCAAACCCAGAATTACCATGCGGTCCGAAAGCACGCGTGCAAGTGGCTCATCTTCTCAAGAAAGAGTCATCTTGCACACCTCTCAAAGAGTCGACGCGTATTCCGAAAATGCCCTTAAGTTCGCTCAACTCCGCGTAGAAATTGCGGATCATTCCACTTTTAACTGTTCACTGACCACTGTTCACTGACCACTGCCCTGCTACTCCACGTTCTGAATCTGTTCGCGGGCCTTTTCGATCTCCGACTTCATCGCCAGTCCCAGTTCGGTAATGCGCGTTCCCTGGCCGCTGATGCTGCCGGTCTTGGAAAGCAGCGTGTTGGCCTCGCGGTTCATTTCCTGGAGCAGAAAGTCCAGCTTCTTGCCGGTTTCGCCCCCGGCCTTCAACAACTCGCAGAAGTGGCCGATGTGCGTCTTCATGCGGGCCAGTTCCTCGGCGATGTCGCTTCGGTCGACGAGCACGGCAACTTCCTCCAACAGCCGCTGGCGGTTGAACTCCGGGCCGGTGGCCTCTTCAAGCCGCTGTGTGAGCCGCTCCTGGTATTGCTGTTCGATTTCGGGGCGCATCGCTTCCACGCCCTCGGTGGCTTCAGCCAGCCGGTCCAGCGTCCCTTCCAGAATCGCCTGCAGAGACTCGCCCTCCCTCGCCCGCATCGTCTTCAACTGTTCAAGCAGCGGCGCTATCTCGCGCTGCACGCTTTCGGTCAGCAACGCCAGATCCTCTTCGCCGTTCGAGTGGTTCTCGTTCTGCAGCGCTCCTGGCAGCCGCAGAATGGCGTTCAAATCCGGCTGGCCTTCGAGCTTATGCTCCTCGCGCGCCGCCGCAAAGGCTGCCAGATAGCTGTTCACCAACTCCCGGTTGTAGCCGGCCGTTTGCTGGCTCGAGCGGTCAACCGAAAGGGTCAGCTCCACGTGGCCGCGCACCAGGTTTTCCTTCAGCGCCTTGCGCAGTTCCATCTCCAGCGCGTCCAGCCCCGAAGGCAGGCGGAACTGCACGTCGAGAAAGCGGTGATTCACGCTTTTGACGCTGAGCGTGTAGCTGAGCTGATCGTTTACCCGCACCTGAGCGCGCGCAAATCCAGTCATCGAATAAATCGGCATTTTCGTCCTCTGCCTGCTGTTTCGTTTTGAAGCTCCATAAAGTTGAGTCCTTAAAACGAATTCAGACATCAAAACAATCTTTCTCTCCCGAAGCCGGATAGATATTGAATTCGATCATCCATTTCAACTTCGATTTATCGCCTTTCAGATAGGCGTCTAAAATCACTGCGAGATCGGCCACGCGAGCAATCGGTATAACGTAATCATAGACATTCGCCAGGACGCGCAAGGTCTCTCCCGTCCATGGACCATCTATGACCAGAACTGCCAATAGATCGGAGTTCTTGCCTTTCCAGTTAATGGCAGAAAACATTTTATCTTTGGCGTATAGGGAAGCGTGCCGGGAAGAAGATTTTCTAACCTCGATGAATGCGAGAGGCTTGTCTGCTGACGGAAGCACAAAGTCCGCACGGAAATCGTATACGACGCCTTTGAGGGAACTATATTCCTCCTCGCGTTGAAATTTAAGTCCCTGCTCATGAAGAGCTCGATCAACAATCGACTCAAAAAGCACACGTCCAATCAGATCCCTGACGATTCCCTCAAGCGTGGATTCAAGTCTCTGCAGAATCTCCCCTTTATTGATAGCATTCGGATTAACTCTGTCGTGAAGAAGATTTGCCAGTCGAACGGATGCGGGTTTAGATATCGCATTGTCGGAGACAGAGCCGATCTGAGTTTTAAGTGCTGCCTTGCTGAATATCCCGCTGAGGTGCTGAAAGAGGGGGAGTAAATGAGGATTACTATTGATGTAATCGGGAGTAAAAACGGTGAAGTCCTGCGTCTCCTGTTCCATCGTGTTCAAAAACTCAGCACCGGCCTTCCGGATACTGCTGTAAACTCCGGCCGCAATCGCGGTTTCAAGATCGAACGGAATCGCTTGTCTGCGCTTCCACTCCTCGATGGCTACCGCTGCAGTCATCGTATCGCGCACTCCCAAGCCTGCGAGGAGTATCGTACGGGTACGCTCATCCTCAATATCGGATATGGATATATTCGTCAATCCTCTGGTCGCCTTGACGAGCTTCAGGTAGTTTGTGATGGCGTTGCGAATTTCGGCGTCTGCCATTTGGTACAGTGTTAACCGAGATTCGGAGTCCACAGTCGGTTGATGAGCATCAGATTTCATCTTATTTGACTCCATGCAGGTGATATTCGCCCAATCCAATTCGTGATCCCTCGCGTTTGGCCAAAATCCATCGGTGCCCCCTTTGTCTCATAAGGTCACACTGAAGCCCGCGAAAACCAATCTCTTCCATGCAAGATTGTAGAATCTGCGGAGTACTGATGTGAACGCCATATAGAGCCGCATCCGCAACGACGACATGAATGGAAGCTCCCGCTCGAAGCACACGGAAACCTTCTCGCAACACGTCGGTCATTTGCGAAAAGTAAGGATATATCAGAAGGTCATAGTCTTTTTTTCCTTTTTTCACCCGCTTTCGCTGCTTAAGTTCGACAACAAGTTCATCCAACTTGCACTGAACGTCGCGCGAAATATTTTTTCGATAGGCAGATTGAAGCAGTCTCTGCCCCTTCAGAGCTGTCGTGGTATTTACGATCAGCGAATGACGAACTTTATCGGTTATGTCACCCCATGACGTCGCAATCCCCCAAAAATACAAGAGCATACGAGTCATCTCGGCATAATCGAAATTATTCAAGTATGGTGGAGAAGTCACAATAATTGACACGGATTGAGATGCTACCTGTTCCATCGTCCGCGATGATTGAGGTATTACTCTTCCGCATTGCCTGAGATCAATCCCGTTCAGCGATTCGATATCTTCCAGCATGATGTCGGCGATTTCAGCACAAGCGAGTGCCGGGCTCTGCGAGCGCTTCATGCTTGTCGGTGCCTTATAAATGCCATCTGTCTGCGAATGAGAACAACTGTCAACAATACGTGAGAGCATGAGAAATGCAAGGTCGTTGTCCGCCAAGTCACAGTGGCGAAGCAACTCTCGTGCGCCGAGCAAGGACTCAAGAATATCGAGATGGAAAAGCTTTTTCAGAAATGCGCTCTGGGATTCGCTCAATACCGATGTTAAAACTGGCCTCTTGAACCCCTCTAACAGTATTTCCTGAGATTTGTGAATGACGTGAGCCGCATCTGTGCCAACAAGTTTTGCATTGCAAATTCTGCTAAATATGGGATGGGGATCGTATCCCACGGCATAAAGACCACGTTCCGCGGCAGTGACGAGCGAAGTTCCACATCCCGCAAACGGGTCGAGCAGGGTTGAACCCTGTTCCAAACCAGCCAATTCACAATAATGATCGACAAATTCAGGTGAAAATCCCGCAATGAAATTGAACCACCGATGGACGCGGTGAAAGCGTGCGGTCGTATTGGTTGGTAGCCGGGCCTCTGAAATCACTGCTCGCGGCCTCATGGGAGGCCGGTAAAGCGCGAAGCCAGGCAGTACTGTTTGAACAGCCATTAGTTTATTATGCCTCCGGTATGTCCATGAACTGCAACTGATAAAGCCGCTGGTAAGTGGGCGACGTGATCAGCAGCTCCTCGTGCGGGGCGATGGCGGTAATCCGCCCGTCTTCGAGAACGGCGATGCGGTTGGCGCGGCGAATGGTGCCCAGGCGATGCGCGATAACGATCGCCGTGCGTCCCTGCATCAGGTTGGCCAGCGCGGTCTGCACCAGCGATTCGCTTTCGGAGTCGAGCGCCGAAGTGGCCTCGTCCAGAATCAGAATCGGCGAATTCTTCAGAATGGCGCGAGCAATGGCCAGCCGCTGGCGTTCGCCGCCTGAAAGCCGGAAGCCTTTTTCGCCGATCACCGTGTCGTAGCCTTGCGGCATGTCCATGATGAAATCGTGGGCCAGCGCGTTCTGCGCGGCTTGTTTCACCACCTTCAAGTAAACGTCCGGCTGGCCGTAAGCTATGTTGTTGCGTACCGTGTCGTTGAAGAGAATGGTCTCCTGCGTCACCTGGGCAACCTGGCGGCGCAGCGAGCCCAGCGTCACGTCGCGCAGATCGTGGCCGTCGATGAGGATGCGGCCGCTGGTCACGTCAAAGAAGCGCGGAATCAGGTTGACCAGCGTGGATTTCCCCGCCCCGCTGGGGCCAACCAGCGCCAGTATCTCGCCGGCATGAACCTCCAGATCGACGTGGTGCAGAATCTGGTGCTCGCCCTCTCCGGTCGAATAGGAAAAGCCCACGTTTTCAAACTGAACGGAGTCTTTGAAGCTCTTCAGCGCAAAAGCGCGCGGCTTCTCCTTCACGTCGTCTTCAGTGTCGATGAAGCCGAAGATCGAAGACGATGCGCCCATGGCCTGCTGGAAGCTGTTGTAAAAAAATGCGAACTTGCGCACTGGATCGTAGAGCTTGAAGAGCAGAATGATGAAAGCTCCGAACAGGCCCATTGTCATGCGCCCGTGCAGAATCTCATTGCGCCCGATAAACAGGAACATGGCGATGGCAATGGCGCCGATCGAGTCCATCAACGGCGAGCTGATGGACTGAATGCGCAGGTTGCGCAGGTTGGCGCGGAAGAGCCGCTTGGCCGCATTCTTGAAGCGAAGAATCTCCCACAGCTCCGTGTTGAAGGCCTTCACAACGCGATGGCCGGTGACGGTTTCATGCAGAATATTCTGGATTTCGGCGAGTTTGTCCTGACCGGTGCGCGTGCGCGTGCGCACTTCCCCGCCGATCTTGCGAGCGGAGCCCACCACCAGGGGAATGAACAGCAGAAGCGCCCAACTGAGGTGCCCGCCAAGATAAATGACAAAAACCATGCCGACGGCGAAGGTAAAAAACTGCTGCAGGAACTCGCCGATCACCGAACTGACCGCAACCTGCACGCGGTCCACGTCGTTGATCAGTGTGGAAAGAATGGTGCCGGTGGCGTGCTTATGAAAAAAGCTGGCCGAGCGGCGCAGCGTGGCTTCGTAGAGTTGGTTGCGCAGGTCGGTAATCAGGCCCAGGCCGGCGTAGTTCACCAGGTAGGTGCCCAGATAATCGCAGATTCCCTTGAACAGGGTCGAAAGCACCAGGGCAAAGGCCACGACCGTCCATGCGTTGTGCATATGGATGAAGTGCGGAACCAGCAGCCTCAGGTCAAAATGCCAGGGTTTCTTGGCAAGGCCAAGGATGATGGGGCCTTCGGGCGCATCCGGCCTGAGAACCTGATCGAAGATGGGCTGGAGCAGCAGAACACGAAAGGTATCCAGCACGCCGACCATCGCCAGAAGCAGCACGCCCGGCAGCCATTCCAGCATGTAGGGAAGCCCGTAGCGCATCAGGCGCAGAGGTTTTTTCATACCGGTCGATCCATCTGGCGGACACAAGACTGCATGGCCGCATTATATCTGGAGAACGTGGCCGCAGCCGCCCGCCTTGTGCAAGTGCAAGCCCCTGAAGGCTCACGCGATTGCCCCCGATGAATCACACTCCGGCACAATCCAACTCCTGAAACATTTAGAATGGTTTCTGGTGTATATCGTCCTGCGCCGGCTCGCCGGCGGGAAAGCACGTATCTATCCACATGCAGCGCTGGTCGAAACTCTTTATTCCTACTCTTCGCGAGGCCCCGGCAGACGCCGAAGTGGCCAGCCACAAGTTTCTCGTCCGCTCGGGCTACATTCGTCAGCTCGGCGCGGGCATCTACAGCTACCTCTTCCTCGGCCAGCGCTCGATCAACAAAATCATCGGCATCGTACGCGAGGAGATGGATAAAATCGGCCAGGAGTTCTTCCTGCCAGCCCTGCTGCCCCGCGAGCCGTGGGAGGCTAGCGGCCGCTGGACCGGCATGGGCGATAACATGTTCCGCCTGAAGGACCGCAAGGGCGCCGATCTCTGCCTGGGCATGACCCACGAGGAGATCATGACCACCCTCGCCAAGAACGAGCTGCGCAGCTACAAGCAGTTGCCGCAGATCTGGTACCAGATTCAGACCAAGTTCCGCGATGAAGCCAGACCGAAATCGGGACTGCTGCGCACCCGCCAGTTCACCATGAAGGACAGCTACTCCTTCGACATCGACAAGGCCGGCCTGGACAAGAGCTTCGAGCTGCATGACGCCACCTACCGGCGGATTTTTGCGCGCTGCGGCCTGAAGTTCGAGGCCGTCGAAGCGGATTCCGGCTCGATGGGCGGCTCGCAATCCCAGGAGTTCATGGTCTACACCGACGCGGGCGAGGACCTGATCGCAAGCTGCCCGGTTTGCGGCTACGCGGCCAACACGGAAAAAGCAACCTCGAAACTCGATCCCGTCACGGAGCTGGAGCCAACCGGCGACGGCGCCCCTGAGCTAATTCACACGCCCGGCATGGGCGCGATTGCCGACGTCGCGGCGTTTCTGAAGATGCAGCCCGCCAACGACATCAAGTGTGTGGCCTACATGGCGCTGAAGCGCGGAGCGGCTGGTAAGCCCGATTCCTGGCACGGCGTTGCAGCGTTTTTGCGCGGCGACCATCAGGTCAATGAAACGAAATTGATGGGCGCGACAGGCGCGGCCGAACTGCGGCCGATGCAGACCGAGGAACTGGAGCAGTTTTTCAACGGCCCCGCCGGCTTCCTGGGTCCAGTGGGCCTCAAGCCCGACGCCAAGCCTCTTGAAAACGGTCTGACGGTCGCCATCGACAAATCCCTCGAAGGCCGCAAGAACATGGTCGCCGGAGCCAATAAGCTTGACTACCACCTGCGCAACGTGACGCCGGGCACGGATTTCACCTGGACCCTCTCGGCTGACATCCGCACCGTCAACGAGGGCGAGGGCTGCCCGAAGAATCCCTGCGTCAAGCCGAATTGCGACCATCACGATACCTGCGTCAAGAAAGCCTGCCCCGGCAAGCTGGTCGTCGGCAAGGCTGTCGAAATCGCCCACATCTTCAAGCTCGGCTACAAGTACACCGAGGCCATGGGCGCGCGGGTGCTCGACCTGAACGGCAAGGAAGTCACGCCCATCATGGGCAGCTACGGCATCGGCATCGAGCGCCTTCTGACGGCTGCCATCGAGCAGTCGAACGACGAGAAGGGATTCTGGCTGCCTGCCTCCATCGCCCCATTTGCTGTGGTGGTGTCGGTGACCGACATGCGCGACCAACTGCTCGTGGAAACCGCGGAAGATCTGGCGGAAGAGCTCGAATCCGCGGGCATTGATGTGCTTCTGGATGACCGGAAGGAGCGCGCCGGCGTCAAATTCAAGGACGCGGACCTGGTCGGGATTCCCTACCGCATCAACGTCGGCAGGAAGGCCGCCGAGGGCAAGGTGGAGCTCGCCACCCGGGCCACGGGCGCGAGTGTGGATGTAGCCCTGCCTGATGTGCTGGCGCTGATCAAGGAGCGGATCGAGGAAGACGCGCTTCTCACCTCGGTAGAAGCATAAACGCAGCACTCTACTGTTAGCTGTCTGCTGTTAGCTGTTAGCTGTCAACTGTGATAAGGAGTCGCGATGGCATTGAAGATCAGGATCCCAAGACCAACGGGAGCGCGTCCCTGGCGATCACTGCTGTTGCGCTGGGCGCTTACTGCCTCTGCGGCGGCTGCTCTGCTGTTTTTTATTGTTTTCGCCTTTTACTACATCAAGTATCAGCACATTGTGGACGAGCGGCTGAAGTCTCCGCTCTTTGCCAACACGGCCAAGATCTTTGCCGCGCCGCGCGAGGTGCGGCCGGGCCAGAAGCTTTCCGTGCAACTGATCGCCAACGAGTTGCGAGAGGCCGGCTATTCGCCCGATGGCGCCGCGCAGGCCTCCGAAATGGGTACCTTCAGCGAGGGCGCGCAGACCATCCGGGTTCACCCCGGCCCGCAGTCCTACCACGCGCAGGATGGCGCGGCCATCCGCATCAGCGCGGGCGCAGTGCAGTCGATCACCGACGACCATGGGCAGCAGTTATCCAGCTATGAGCTGGAACCGGTGCTGATTACCGGCCTCAGCGACGACGCCAGCCGCAGCAAGCGCCGCCTGCTCGCCTACAACGAGATTCCCGGCAATCTGGTTCAGGCTGTGCTGGCCATCGAGGACCGCCGCTTCTTCGAGCACGGCGGCGTCAACTACTTCAGCATGATCGGCTGGGCATGGCATGATCTGATCGGCGACCGCAAGCATCGCGGCGGCGCCTCCACCCTCACCATGCAACTGGCAAAGCTGCTCATCGTCGCCGACAACCGCTCAATTCAGTACAAGATATCCCAGATCGTTGTCGCCTTTCAGCTCGAACACCGCTTCTCGAAGCAGCAGATCTTCGAGATGTACGCCAACGAAATCAACCTGGGCCAGCGCGGCAGCTTCTCCATCGACGGCTTCGGCGAGGCAGCGCAGTCCTACTTCGGCAAGAATGTGCGCCAGCTCGATCTCTCCGATTGCGCCCTGCTGGCTGGCATGATTCAACGTCCAAATTATTTCTCGCCTTTCCGCCACGGCGACCGCGCCATCGACCGCCGCAACCTCGTGCTGGATTCGATGGTCGAGACCGGCGCCATCACCAAGGACCAGGCAGAGCAGGCCAAGGCCGAGCCGCTGCACCTCGGGGAGCAGAGCGTGGACGCCAGCGAGGCGCCCTATTTCGTTGACCTGGTCCATGACCAGTTGACGCAGAAGCTGGGCGAGCGCGACTTCAACCGCGAGGGCCTGCGCATCTACACCTCGCTCGATCCCGACTTGCAGCGCGAGGCAACAGCCGCGGTCGAGTCCACCGTTCACATAATCGACGAACAGGTGGACAAGCTGCACGCGCACCGCAAGCCCGGTGAAACATACTCCTATCCGCAGGTGGCGCTGGTGGCGCTCAATCCCCACACCGGCCAGGTGCTGGCTCTGGTCGGCGGGCGCAACTACGGCAACTCGCAGTTGAATCACGCCATGGCCAAGCGGCCCACCGGCTCCATCTTCAAGCCCTTTGTCTATGCCGCGGCCTTCTCCACGGCCGCCGAGGGAACCATGCTTTCGGGGCAGAGCAAGCTCTTCTCGCCGCTGACCATGCTGAGCGACGAACAGACCACCTACGGGGAGGGTACCTCCCAGGAATACACGGCGCACAACTTTGAAGGTACTTATCACGAGCAGGTAACGGCCCGCTATGCGCTGCAGCAATCCCTGAACAACGCCACCATCAGCCTCGCCTCACTGGTCGGCTTCGACCGCGTGGCCGCGCTGGCTCGCGACGCCGGCATTAAAAGCGCTCGTGGCACGCCCACCGTTGCCATCGGCGCTTATGACGCCACGCCGCTCGATATGGCCGGCGCTTACACCATCTTTGCCAACAATGGCCTCCACCTGGACCCCTGGATGCTGGCCAGTGTGCGCACGCCCACCGGCGACGTCATCACCGACTTCACCCCCACTTCCAAGCAGATTCTGGACCCGCGCGTAGCCTACCTGACTACCAGCTTGCTCCAGAATGTCATCGACCACGGCACTGGCGCAGGGGTCCGCGCTCGCGGCTTCTCCGCTCCCGCCGCGGGCAAAACCGGCACCAGTCACGACGCATGGTTCGCCGGCTACACTTCCAACCTGCTCTGCATCGTCTGGGTGGGCAACGACGACTATACCGACGTGAAGATCGAAGGCGCCCACGCCGCCGCGCCCATCTGGGCGGAGTTCATGAAGCGCGCCGTCAAACTGCCGCAGTACTCCGACACGAACGGCTTCTCCGCCCCCGAGGGCATCGAAATCGTCTCCATCGACAGGGCCAGCAACCTGCTCAGCGACGACACCTGCCCGGAGAGCTACGACGCCGCCTTCCTCGATGGCACCGCGCCCACGGAGACTTGCGGCCATGCAAGCGGAAATGGCGACCACCGCAACATCATCCAGAAGATCTTCGGCCTCGGCAAAAGCGGCAATTAGCAGCTTTGAAATTTGCGGCTTTTTCGCAGATCGCACAATGTCCTGGATGCCCCATCCATTTCACGTTCTTTGTGAAATGGGTGGGAAACCTCAAAACTCAACCCGCTGGGTGCTCCTGGTCCGGGGTCTCCACGGACAGGTCTTCGTCCGTGGGGTGGAGATCCCGCTTTTGGGACCAGGGAAAGCACGAACTCAAGGTACGTAATGATCCGGTCAGAGACTCAGGTGTGGGAGACCGCACTTCCCGCCCCCTCATAAATGTTTTATAGTTCCGATTGCCATGACTTTCCGAACCAGTTCCTTTCTTTCCTTCCTCCTCGCGACAGCCAGCCTCACTTTGCTCCTCCCCACCGCCCCGGCGCAAACCGCCCCCGCCGCCCAGCCCACCGTTGCCGAGGCTCTCGCCTTCATCGCCAGCGCGGAAAAGGAACTGGGCGCGATGAGCGTCGATGTCAACCGCGCCTCCTGGGTCGAGGAAACCTACATCACCGACGACACCATCGCCCTGGTCGCCGAGGCCAATGATAGGCAGATCGCCCGCCAGACCGAGCTGATCGGCCAGGCCCGCCGCTTTGACGGCCTCGCCCTGCCCCCCGACGCGGCCCGCAAGCTCCTGCTCCTCAAGCTCAGCATTGGTTTGCCTGCCCCCCAGGACCCCGCTCTGCGCGCTGAAACCACACAGAAGGCCGCTGAGCTCGACGCCGCCTATGGCCGCGGCAAATATTGTCCGGACTCGAATCCCGACCACTGCCTCGGCATCGACGAGCTCGACCAGAAGATGGCTCAGAGCCGCGACCCCAAAGAGCTTGCGGCACTCTGGACCGGCTGGCACGCCGTCGGCGCTCCCATGCGCGGCGACTACGCCCGCCTGGCCGAGCTCAGCAACCAGGGTGCGCGCGAGCTGGGCTTTGCCGACACCGGCGCACTCTGGCGCTCGCAGTACGACATGACCCCCGACGAGTTCCAGGCCGAAATCGAGCGCCTCTGGCTGCAAGTCGAGCCTCTTTATCGCGAGCTGCACACCTACGTCCGCCACAAGCTCATTCAGAAGTACGACGATGCCGCCCGCCGCCCCGACGGCATGATTCCCGGCGACCTGCTCGGCAACATGTGGGCGCAGGAGTGGGGCAACATCTACGATGTCGTCGCGCCTTCCGCCGGCCCGCTGCCCTACGACCTCGGCGCAATCCTCAAGGCGCGCTCCACCAATTCAGAGCAGATGGTCCGCTACGGCGAGGGCTTCTACAAGTCCCTTGGCTTCGATCCCCTGCCGGATACCTTCTGGAAGCGCTCCATGCTCTCCCATCCCCGCGACCGCGACGTCGTCTGCCACGCCAGCGCATGGGACATCGACAATGCCCGCGACGTCCGCATCAAGGCCTGCTTCGCGCCCACCGCTGACGACTTCGTCACCGTCCATCACGAGCTGGGCCACAACTACTATCAGATGGCCTATCGCAATCAGCCCTTCTTCTTCCAGAACGGCGCCAACGACGGCTTCCACGAGGCCATCGGCGACGCCATCGCCCTCAACGTCACGCCGGATTACCTGAAGAAGCTGGGCCTCATCGATCAGGTCCCGCCGCCCAGCGCCGATATTCCGCTCCTGCTCCACACGGCTCTCGACAAGATCGCCTTCCTGCCCTTCGGCCTGCTCATCGACAAGTGGCGCTGGCAGGTTTACTCCGGCCAGGTCACGCCCGCCCACTACAACAGCGCCTGGTGGGCCCTGCGCGAAAAGTACCAGGGCATCGCCCCGCCCGTCGCCCGCTCTGAGGCCGACTTCGACCCCGGCGCAAAGTACCACATCCCCGGCAACGTCCCCTACATGCGCTACTTCCTCGCCCGCGTCTACCAGTTCCAGTTCTATCGCGCCATGTGCCAGGCCGCCGGTTACCAGGGCCCGCTCAATCGCTGCTCCGTCTACGGCTCCAAAGAAGCCGGCGCGCGCCTCAACGCAATGCTCTCGATGGGCGCGTCCAAACCCTGGCCCGAAGCCCTCAAAGCCATGACCGGCACGGACAAGGCCGACGCCTCGGCCATCGTCGAATACTTCCAGCCCCTCATGGACTGGCTCAAGCAGCAGAACAAAGGCGAAACCAAAGGCTGGACCCTCCCTTCCGACCCGCTGAAGTAAAGTAGGGATCTTCCGGCCCAAAGTCCTCCGGTGAGCTGCCTGGAGAGAAAGGATTACATTTACGATGCCAGGTCCATATCTATGACGCCCTATGCCGCTTGTTCAATCAGCGCAGTGCGTCTCAATCGGTCCCGCTATACCGGCAAAGAACGGGACACCGAATCAGGGAATGACTACTTCGGGGCCAGGTACTACGCAAGCTCAATGGGCCGCTTCATGAGCCCCGATCCGTCTGGACTTCTGGCGCAAAGACCGGAGGACCCACAAAGCTGGAATCTCTACGCGTATGCTCGGAACAATCCTCTGATCTTCATTGATCCGAACGGTCTCGACTGCATTTATGCCACGGACAATGGCAAGGGTGTCGAATCGATTGATCACAATAGTAGCTCTGGCGAATGCGGAGGCAGCGGCGGAACTTGGTTGTCCGGTTACGTAGACGAGGGCTGGGCACATTACAACAAGACGGCCAAAGCGTTTGAAGCTGCCGGTGAAGATGGCGGTCAGGTCAATTTCGCTCAGTTTCAAGCGGGCGCACAAACGAATGACAGCGGGGGTTGCCTGAGCGGCTGTGGTAGTTACGGATTTGCTTCGACGAGTGCCGATTTCCTGACAGGCCAATTAGTGGGGAATTCCAGACCAACAGACGGATCAGACCCACTAGACGGATTGCTGACATTTATGACCAAGCGAGATCAGGCGGTAACCGATTTTTGGAAGGGGGTCGCCGGGCCGATCAACGGGAAGGACAACTGGGCCGGACCCGGTGGAATGGGGCCGCCGCAAGGGACGGGTGATTGGAGGGCTGCTGTTCACGACTACAACTTCAACACCAACGGCATCACAATCGGCAGTTATTTCAATCCACACTTGTCGCCTGCCACATCGAGGGCGCTCATCCAGAGTAACAACAACCTGATGCGTACAGGTGGTGTCCAAGGTGCCAAAGAAAAGCTGACCTTCGGTGTCATCAATGCGTTTCAGTGGTATGCAGATAGTTGGAAGTAGGAGGCCGCATCGTGAAATCTAAAGCTGCAACGCTCCTGCTTCTAATCTCGGCGTTCATGGCAAACGCTCAATCAGCGCCGGAAATCCGCTCGCAGGAACCTTCTGCGGGCGGTGTCTGGGCCGATCCAGCTACCAGCTTGATGTGGGCTGGGAAGGATAACGGGAAAGACGTGAGTTGGAAGGGCGCGGTGCAGTACTGCCGCGATCTCCGGTTGAAGGGGTACTCGGACTGGAGGTTGGCAACGCGTGCTGAGTTAGGGGCGATCTACGACCGCAATGCCAATGCTTCCGGGTTAGCTGGCTCTGGCAAAGACAATCTCTTTACCTATCATGTGAAGGGCGGTCTATTCCTTACCGGCGATGAGTGGAGCAGCGAGCGCAGGTACGATGATCGCGGACGCCCTAACGGCTACGCTTGGTATTTCGACTTCAACGAAGGCAGATCAGACAATGACCCGACCGGTTGGCCGTATCCCTTCGTGGGGAGACGCGCCCTCTGTGTGCGTGGCCCCGGAAAGTGAGCCTAAAAGGGTTGAAATGCTGGGCTAGGGTCGTTGCGCTTCTGATCGGTGTTGTTGCCCTCCGGGGGAGCGCTCAGTCGGCACCGAGTGGGCCGAGGGCTGCCCCAGAGACTCAGATGCGCGGCTTCTGGACCGATCCATCCACGGGTCTAATGTGGGCTGGAAAGGACAACGGCGGGTGGCCCCGGTCCCTCGCTTTTGGGGACCGGGGTTGATGTACGATCAGGAGCACGTGACTAGGATGCAAGCCGCCGTTTGTGCATCTGACGTTTGTTTTCCGCCATCCCGCTATACCGGCAAAGAACGTGACTCAGAATCAGGAAACGACTACTTCGAAGCGCGCTACTACAGCAGTGCGATGGGCAGGTTTATGTCGCCCGACTGGAGCGCCAAGGTCACGCCGGTACCGTACGCCAACCTCGGCGATCCGCAAAGCCTGAATCTGTATGCGTATGCTCGAAATAATCCGCTGATCCACATTGACGCGAATGGACATTGCTGGAGTTGGTTGCAAGGAGCCTGCAATTTCTTTCAGCAGGCTTACCACGGCATTTTTACGGATGATGGATTCAAAACCAATGCACAGGTCACCGATCAGACAAACAAGCGTCGCGATGCGCTCAATCAATTCAATGTCGTAACGCCGGACAAAAAGGGAAACACCATCGACTGGTCAAAAGCCACGAAGAAACAGGTTGATGGATCATACAACGCCCTGTTTAGCGGCGGTCAAATCAATATGAATGGCCCCAATTTTGTTTCACCTGGCGAGGCAGGTTCCAATCCGAACACGGCGAATGCCACAGACGCTGCAGGTGTAGCAGGTTTGGCCAGCGACGGAAAGGCGTCGAAGGCGTTGGGATATGTAAGTGCTGGCACTAGTCTATTGAATGATCCAAGTCCTGCAAACGGAGCAATTACTGTGCTCGGGCTTATTCCAGGACCGGACGTTCCCATAGCTATCGGTACTGCGGCCTATGATGGCAGCCAATTTGCGGCGGGGGTCATTACGAGTGTTGTCACGGCACCGTCACAAGCGAACGCAGTAGACGAAAGTGACCCTTGTAGCTACGGAGCGTGCCAACCATGAATGATTTGAGTTCACTCTTGGAGCCACCGTACATCTTCCTGATTTTTGGGGGCATGTTTCTTTCCGCAGCCGCGTATTGGATGTACAAGGGCAAAGCGTGGGTGCGCTTCAACGGCTGGGTTTATCGAGACAAAGAACCGAAATGGTTTTGGTGGCAAGTCGTAGTATGTTTCCTTTTTGGCGCTGGGTTTATCGCACGCTTTTTGTATGAAATCTCTGGTCCAGCAAACTGAACCGCGAGCCGTCCTTCGGGGGCGGCTTGCTGGTTCTGGGCTTCCTCCAACAGCATCGGCTTAACCATCATCCCGGCCATGCTTCGCATGGGCAGTGGGTAGGACACATCACCCCAGAATGGATGCTGTGGAGTAACCTGAAGTTCCCCTGCGGGAACGCTTGCGGAATCAGCAGCCTACAGCCACTCAATGCGAAAAATGAGGGGTTTCCAGGTTGCTATGCGGGAACCACTGTGGAATCAATCGGCTAAGACAAAAAGTCCTTAAATATATGATGTTTACAGGTTACTGAGCGTTAACCATAAGAAAACAAGCGACTAAGGATAAAAGTCATCGGGCCGGTGTTGCTTTATGTAAACATCGCGGTCTACCTGCGTAAACGTGTTGAAAACAAAGGGTCGAGGTGAATCTGGCCTTTTCCGCGCTGACCCATCCCACGCGAGCAAGTGCGGCTCGCGCGGGAACCCTGGGACGCGCCGTACCCTTCGCTCCGGCATCCGTAAAGGCTCTCCGCTACGCTCCGCCCGCTGCGGCGGCGCTGGCGCGGCCTTGACTGATGCCTCCGCTGCGGGTGTTTTTCAGCAATGAAAAGAATGTCTTCTTTTCATGTTCCACATGACCAGGGCGACTGCGGCGGGCCGGTGCCGACTGGCTCAGCGGTAGGCTTCGCGGCGGTGTCTGACGCCGGTGACGGAGAGGACGTTTTCGCTGGGCTGGACAAAGAAGATGCGATAGTCGCCGCAGCGGAGACGAAAGCCGGTCTGGGGTGGCTTGAGCTTTTTCACATCGCCGTTGCGAGTGGCGAGGTATCGGTCTACGCAGTGGAGAATGTCGAGAGCGGTCTCGCGGTCGATGGCGCGGAGATCGGCGCGGGCTTCTTCGGACCAGATGATGGACAGGCGCGGCGGGGCTTTTTCTTCGCTCACAGGCCGAACTCTCGGAGGACGTCTTCGTGGGAGACGCCTTCGCCACGGGCGAGCGAAGCGCGGGCGCGATCCAGCGCGGCGGAGGTCTCCGGTGTGAGGTCTTCGTCCTCAAAGGGAGCCATAGCCAGAGAGCGGGAAAGCGGCTCGACCAAGACTTCCAGCAGGCCGCGCACGGCGAAGAGTTTTTCCTCTGGCAGCACGTCGATCAGCAAGTGAGCCTGTTCGCGTTGTTGTACGAAATTAAGTTCCATGTTCTTCCCCTTAGCTGCTAAATCTCTGCCATGACCTGGCTGACGCGGGAACGCTTGACCAGACTATCAAGTACAACCAGAAGCGCCCTCTGATCTTCGTCGGAAAGCTGATCGACCTTGCCACAGAGCCGATTCAGTTCCGGGTTGCGGATGAGGGCTTGGCTGGAAACATCCTTGCGCCCGGCCAGCTCGTCGAGAGTGACACCGAGGATGTCTGCGAGCTTGACAACAGTGCCAAAAAGCGGCGTAGCGCCGCCGCTCTCCCAGCGGGTGTAAACGCGGGGGCTGATGCCCAGCAGTTCTGCCACGCGAGCCTGAGTGAGCTTGCGGGCCGTGCGGAGTTGCCTGAGCCGTTCGTGAATGTCTGCCATATTCCAATCCGGTGGAAAAAGCTGAACTTGGCTCATAGTAAGACCTCCTTGAAATACTTCGCCTTAGAGTGACTATATCATCATCGTGTATGATGACACTGTTGTCACTTGACAAGGTATTTACGAAAGGCGGTCAAAATGGCGCGAATCCCGGAATCCGAAGTCGAGCGGCTAAAGAAGGAAATCTCAGTGCAGCGGTTGGCCGAGGCGCGGGGCGTGAAGCTGACGCGGCAGGGGGCGAACCTTGTGGGCAAGTGCCCGTTCCATGACGACCGGACGCCTTCGCTGGTCATCACTCCGGCTACGAATCTCTGGCACTGCATGGGAGCTTGCAATACGGGCGGTTCAGTCATCGACTGGGTGATGAAGACCGACGGCGTGAGCTTCCGCCACGCGGTGGAGCTTCTACGGGCAGACCATTTTCCCTTAGCCGCCGATTCGAGTCAGCCGGGGTCCCCGGCGACAGGTCTTCGTCGCGGGGGTGGTCAGCCGGTCAAGCACGGCACGGTGCGCAAGCTGCCGCCGCCGGTGCGGGTGGAGGCAGGCGACGGCGAACTGTTGCAGCAGATCGTGGGGTTTTATC
>Ga0302275_10001352_pt1 | contig 26388 bp, 21 predicted proteins | sample III_Bog_N2_2_FD_200229 | JGI IMG/M metagenome (GOLD analysis project Ga0302275, IMG submission 200229) | Peat permafrost microbial communities from Stordalen Mire near Abisko, Sweden - III_Bog_N2_2 | ecosystem: Environmental > Terrestrial > Soil > Wetlands > Peat | place: Sweden: Abisko... | reverse complement strand
ATCCGGCGTCGCTGCGCGCAAAGGGAGAGCGATCATGTCGCTGTCTTTGGCTGCGGGCGGCTGGCCTTCAATGTCCATGGAGGCGGGCCAATTGTTTCCCGTGAGCGGGACGCCCCAGGCGAACGCTGCGTACTGGACACCCGGAATGGCCGCAACACGTTCTAGCGCCTGTTTGTGAAAAGGAGCCCAGCTGGCATGGCTTTGCACGTCGGTGACACTCATCGTCAGGATGCGGCTTGTGCTAAATCCCGACGGAACCTCGGCGATTTTCATCATGGTCCGAATGAGCAGGCCCGCGCCTACCAGCAACGCCAATGTCAGCGCGGTTTGCAGCATTGCTACCCCACGCAACAGGCGTCTTTCGCCGATGCCCGCGGTTCCCTTGGGGCCTGCATCTTTCAGCACCTCCATCGGATTCAGGCGAAAGGCGCGGAACGCTGGAAACGCACCGGCGAAGAAAGCAGCGAGCACGGCCAAGCCGAGGCCCCAGCCCAGGACTGCCCAGCCTGCTGTAACTCCATCGAGGCGCGGGACGGCGTGCCTGGCAATCACCTTGAACAGATCGACGGCGATGATCGCCAGTCCAACTCCCAGCGCCCCACCGAGCAACGCCAGGAGCAAGCCTTCCGTGACCACCTGCCGCACCAACCCAATGCGGCCCATGCCCATGGCGATGCGCACCGCATATTCCTGTTGCCGTTGTAGTCCGCGCACAAGCAACAAAGCTGCCGCATTTCCGCAAGCGATCAGAAGCACGAGGGCCGCGGCACCGAGCAGCGGAAGCAAAATCCGCCGACCATCCCGGTTCATCTCGTCCGTAATTGGTTCCAGTTGGGGTGTGAACCCTTCAAACTTCTTCTCTGTGCTTGCCTCGTTTGCAGTGAGTGCGGCCAGTTCCTGAAGGCCGCGCTGCGGAGTGACTCCATCGCGCAGCCGACCGACTACGTTCCAATCGGGTTCCTTAAGAAACTTTGGGTCCGGATCCGCCGGAACCCACAGATCTACCGTCGCGTTGACGTCGTAGTTGGGCTCTTTCGCTGCACCGGGCGAAGGCAGGAATCGCACGCCCGGTTCCATGATCCCGATTACAACCGGGGAGGAGTCCCAGCGGCTGATGCGTATCGTTTGACCGACGATCTGCGGATTTCCGTTGAACGTACGCTTCCAGAATTCATATCCGAGCAAGATCGACTTCACGTGCCCCTGGCCGAAATCGGAATCGTCAAAGCCGCGCCCAAGAGCCGTCTTCAGGCCCATGAGACGAAAATAGTCTTTGCTGATCTCCATGCCCTGCATGGACTGGCTGCCGTCGTTGCGAATCAGGAAATTGAAGGTCCAGTCATAGGCCGCGATTCCCTGAAACGATCCGAGCTTCTGGTTCCATTCCATCCACTGCAGTGTGGCCCAGCCTCGCGGGCTGTCCATCTTTTTTCCGTCGGTGCGCGCGGTTTGGATGAGCATGAGCTGTTGTGGTTTCTGGTAGGGCGGCGGAGTGAGCAGCACGCCCTGGATCAAACTGAAGACGGCGGACGTAGCGCCAATGCCCAGGGCCAGCGTGAGCGCGGCGACGATGGTGAATGCCGGGCTCTTCCATAGCATGCGCAGGCCGTAGCGGAGATCGAGGAATAGGTTGGGGAAAGACAGCAACGTGCGCGATTCGCGATGGCGCTGACGGAGAAGAGTCGTGTTGCCAAATTGACGGCGAGCGGCTGACCAAGCGTCTTTCGGGTCCATGCCCTGGCGGATGAATTTCTCTGTCAACAGTTGAAGGTGCGTCTGCGTTTCAATGCCGAATTCTAGATCCGCCTCTTTTTGTCCGAAGAGTCCGCGTGCTTTCGAAACCATTCGAAAAATCCAGGAAGTCATGGCTATTTCTCTGCCTCCAAACGCAAAACTCGACCGATGACGCCGGAGATCCGCTCCCAGTTTTCGGTTTCAACCGCAAGCTGTTTCCGTCCCTGCTGGGTGATGGAATAAAACCTGGCCTTGCGGTTGTTCTCCGAGGTTCCCCACTCGGAAGCGATCCATCCCTGCTGTTGCAGACGCAGCAGCGAAGTGTACACCGTGCCCTCATTCAGCGTGAGAACATCTTCGCTGACCTGCTCGATGCGGCGTGCAATTCCGAACCCATGCAACACTTCAGATCTATCGGCGGTCACTCGTCGCTCCTTTGGCCATTGCAAAGAAGGTAGCACGACTCATTTGGAATGTCCAAAGGGAAAAATGCCAGGCCGCCAGATTTCAATTTGATCCGTTCGAGAGTGGCTTTGCGGATGATCATCCAGCAGCTGATTCAGCTGTTGGAATGAGTTCCCAGCGGGCCGTTCTTCATTTCTTAAGGGCAATGCGCAAACCCCTGTAACCGCTGAAGATGGGGAGACTTGTTTACCACCCCGCCCAGTTGAGTGAAGTGAGCAGCCGGCCGGCAGCGGTTTTGCTTATACCGATGCATCATCCTGCTGCCTTCGTGCTATATCACCTCGGGCGCGTGGATGGTAGCGTCTGGGGAGGAGAGTCAAGTGAGCCTTATCAGCTTTCTGTCAAAGCAGTTCATCGGCGTCATCGAGTGGAACGAGCCGCAAGACGGCATACTGGCCTATCGCTACCCCATGCAGGATTACGAGATCCAGAATGGCGGCCAGCTTACCGTGAGCGAGTCGCAGATGGCTGCTTTCGTCAACGAAGGCAAAATTGCCGATATCTTTGGACCCGGGCTGCACACTCTGAATACACGCAACCTGCCGGTGCTCACCAGCCTCATGAATTGGGACAAGGATTTCGAGTCGCCCTTCAAGTCCGAGGTCTACTTCTATTCGACGCGCCTGCAGATTGATCAGAAGTGGGGAACTGCCGCGCCGATCACGGTTCGCGACAAGGAATTCGGCGCGGTGCGGCTACGCTGCTTTGGCATTTACTCCTATCGCATCTCTGACCCGCGCCTGTTTTTCAATCAAGTAAGCGGCACGCGCCAGTGCTATTTCACCTCCGATCTGGAAGGCCAGTTGCGCGACACGATTCTTGCCCACATGACGGGCGTTTTCGCCAACAGCGGTTTGCCATTCCTGGATTTGGCGGCCAACCAGAGTCTGCTGGGCGATGAAATCGTCGAGCGATTGAAACCGATCTTCGCTTCTCTTGGACTGGAATTGAACCAGGTTGTGGTGGAAAACATCTCACTGCCCGATGAGCTTGCCAAGGTGCTTGACCAACGGATTGGCATGAACCTTGTTGGCGATTTGGGCCGTTACACGCAGTATGCCGCGGCTGAGTCACTTGATTTGGCGGCAGCGAATACGGGTGGAGGCGCAGGAGTGGGCATGGGACTTGGCGCAGGCGCCGCCGTCGCGCAGGTGCTCGCGTCTCAGCTCAAGGCCCCCGCAGTTGCGCCGCTAGCGGTTCCGGAAACTCCGGCCGCGGCAGCTCCAGCGGCCGTCGCAGACACCAAGTTCTGCATCGATTGCGGTCACTCTATCTCCGCGAAGGCCCGCTTCTGCTCGGAGTGTGGCAAGGCCCAGTGAACTGCCCTGCCTGTGGCGCTCCGATTACGCAGAAGCCGGACACGGAAGGCTTCCAGTGCGATTTTTGCCACTCGGTCTTCTATCCCGGTGAGGAAGACGACGGCGTGGTGGTTTCTGCCGTTGCTGCGGATTCGGGTCTCAGCCTGAACTGCCCGATCTGTCAGCAGCCACTTGTCGACGCCACCGTTACCACGGTCCACGTTCAATACTGTACCGAATGCCATGGGTTGCTGCTGCCGATGAATGTCTTGCCGTCGCTGATTGAGGCGCGGCGCGCAGGAGTCACTGCCGCAGTGCAAACGCCGCCCGATCACGCGGACATGAAACGCGCGATCAAGTGTCCCCGATGCCATCGTCGCATGGACACCCATTCTTACGCCGGCCCGGGCAATGTCATTGTGGACTCCTGCGGCGATTGTTTCCTGATCTGGCTCGACCGTGGAGAACTGACCCGCATCGCCCATGCCCCCGACGAGGGCGAGACGTCCGATTCGGACTGGTAGCCCAAACCTCTCACAAGCCAAATTGCTCAAAGCGTTCGGAAGAGCGCGGGAAACCATTTTTTGCGCTTCTCGCTTTCCTGGATCCGAGTCAGTCTCGTGTCAGATTTGAGATAAATCAAATAAATTAATAAAAACTATTGCAAAGATTAAGATTATTGATTAAATTATTCACATGGCAACCGAATCAAAACCCGCTACCGACTGGCATGAGCTGCTCCGCATTGCGCAGGGTGGTCCGCTCGTGATCGAGCGAGTCCGTTTGCCGGAGAAGAACCTCACGGTGGAGGGAGCTTTTACGCTGCCGGAATTGGCGCGGCTTTCCCTGGAAGATCAGGTTTTCATTGTGGCTTTTCTTCGCGCGCATGGGTCGATCAAGGAGATGGAGCAGACGTTCGGGGTCAGCTATCCGACGATCAAGGCCCGGCTCAACCGGATTTCGGGACAATTTAACTTCATCGAAACCGATCCATTACCCAGTCGTGCCGAAGTGCTCGGGCGGCTCAAGAGCGGGGAAATCAGCGCGGAGGAGGCCATTCGCGCATTGGAGGCTTTGAAATGACACCCAGCTTTGCTGTTATCGGGATTGAAACACCGCAATGGCATATGCCCAGGATCTGGGTGCCGTTGTTCCTGCTCTGGATCCCTGTACTCCTGCTGTCCCCAATCATTTTTCTGGTCCTGGTGGCGCTGGCAATTGCGGCCAGCACCAGTATCTGGCGGCTGATCGCCATTTTTTGGAATTGCGTGAGCGCGCTGCGCGGGACGCATGTTCATGTCCGCGCGGACGGCAACCAGGTGCTGGTCCGCATTCTGTAGAGGACTTTATGAAAAATGATCGCCGTACAATTCTGTCGCTGGTCGCGCTTGGCCGCATCACGCCGTACCAGGCCGAACGCCTGCTGATCGCCTGCAACGAGAGCAGGGAAGGCTTGTGGCTGGTTGCCTGCGCCGCGCTGGGTTCGCTGGTTTGGATCTTCTCGCACGCAGATGCGACCACCTTGCTGCACAGTGCGCGTTCATGGTTTGAAGGAGTTACATTCCATCGCTCCCTGGCTTTCATCGATTCGCTTCTTGGAGGATTGAAATGAACGAGAATCGCCGTCAAATTCTCGAAATGCTGGCTGCCGGCAAGATCACAGCCGACGAGGCCGAACGACTGATCGCTGCACTGGAATCTGGACCGGCAACGACCGCGGCAGAGCACACCGGTACGGTGAGCGCCGGAAACGGTGCATCCGCAACGGTGAAGACCAGGGCAAAATATCTGCGCGTGCTCGTTGAGGCGCCGCAGGAAATGACGGGCCTGAAGGGACCGACCTCGGTAAATGTGCGTGTACCTATGCAGCTTCTGCGCGCGGGCGTGCGACTAGCCAGTTTGATTCCTCAACAGGCTCACGAGCAACTGGACGAAGCCCTCAACCGTCACGGTGTTCCGCTGACGTTGTCGCAAATCAAGCCGGAGAACCTTGAAGAACTCATCGACCATCTTGAAGACCTCACGGTGGATGTGGACACGGTAGATGAAGGCGCTACCAAAGTGCGCGTGTTTTGCGAGTGAGCAAATGCTAACAGCGAGGCGATGCTGGAGTCTGAAGTCCTCGCTGTTCTGACGGGCGCGGCATCCTCTGCGGCGTCACCCAGATTCCATCGAAATGCCGCGCATGCAGATTCACAGGCAACGCAAAGACTAAAAATTGATGACGACGTGCGCGGAAGGAAGCCCCTCAAGGGCCAAAGCCCAATCATTTTATTGATGTTATTGGCACGACTGAACAGCTTGCTGAAAAAGTCCCATTGGAGTCACTTTTTCTCCACAGCGAGTTGATTTAGGAAGTTGGTATGCGCGGAGACGACAAGCAGCAGGCAGCGATGTTCAGTTACGTAACGATGGAGCAGCGGATTGCTCCCGATCACCCGATGCGTCGTATCCGCTTGCTTGTAGACCGTGCGCTGGCCCGGATGGACGCGGAGTTTGATCGGCTTTATTCGGAGATGGGCCGGCCGTCTATCGCGCCGGAGCGCCTTGTGCGGGCGCAGTTGCTGATGGTTCTTTACTCGATTCGCTCGGAGGGCCAGTTGATGGAACAGTTGAACTACAACCTGCTCTACCGCTGGTTCGTGGGCCTGGAAATGGATGATCCGGTGTGGGATCAGACGGTGCTCTGCAAGAACCGGGAGCGTCTGATCGGCGGCGACGCCAGCCAGAAGTTGTTGTTGGCAGTTGTAGAAGAGGCGCATGGCGAACAGTTGCTGAGCGAGGAGCACTTCACGGTGGACGGAACGCTGATCCAGGCCTGGGCGAGTCGGCGCAGCTTCAAGGAGAAAGGGGAGCTGCCGGATCGTGGCACAGGGGCGCGTGGCCGCAAGCTTCTGCGCGACACGCATGAGTCGACGACTGATCCGGAGGCGCGGCTGTATCGCAAGAGCAGCTCGGGTGCCGTGGTACCCAGTTATCTGGGCCATGTGATCACGGAGAATCGCAACGGGCTGGTGGTGGCTACGATGGCCACGCAATCGGGCAACGCTGCCGAGCGCGAGGCGGCGCTGAAGATGCTCACGCGAATCAAGCGCGGCAAGCCAATGACGCTGGGCGCGGACAAGAGTGATCAGGAGGAGACGTTCGTGGGTAGTCTGCGCAAGCAGCGGGTGGCGCCGCATGTGGCCGAGTACGCGCCCAACCCGAAGTGGCGCAACTGGCTCACCGAAGAGGAACGCAGCGATCCAGGCCTGGCCGTGAGCCAGAAGAAACGCAAACTGGTGGAGAAGGTCTTCGGCTGGATGAAGCAGGACCGGCTCCGCCAGATAAAGCTGCGCGGACTCAGACGCGTGGACTGGCTATTTCAGTTGGCAGCAGCAGCGCATAATCTGCTGCGAATGAGCAAGCTGATCCCGATTCAAGCGCAAGCCTGATCGGGGACAAGTGTCTCTGCGGACCGAAAAAAAACGGACCGCAGGGACGAATAACAACCCGGCAACCCTTCCATCTGGCAGCCAGATCGGCGCAACAGGAAGAACAACGAAGAAAACAGCGACTTTTTCAGCAAGCTGTGAAGTCGTGCCCTTTCAAAGCAGGAAGAAAAGAAAGGCGGACCCATTCGGGTCCGCCTTCGTTGTTTCCAGTTTGGGGTGGATTTTGATGTACGGGCTGAAGCCCGTACCCTTCAGTCGTGATTGGCCCGATGCGGCACGACTGAACAGCTTGCGGAAAAACTCGCTGATTCGGGCTGAGTTTTTGTTTCCCGTTCTGTTTTCGTGCGCTGTTGCGGTTGTCGTTGCCCTTGTTGATCTCTGCGGGGCCCCTTTTGGGGCACTGCAGAGACACGTCTCCCCGCTCAGGCCTTTGCCTGAATCGGGATGAGCCTTCCCATGCGCAGCAGGTTGTGTGCCGCGGCCGCCAGTTGGAACATCCAGTCCACGCGCCGGAGGCCGCGCAGCTTGATCTGGCGTAGCTTGTCCTGTTTCATCCAGCCGAACACCTTTTCCACTAGCTTGCGTTTCCGCTGACTGATTTGGAATCCGGGATCGCTGCGCTCGCCTGGGTTGAGCCAGCTGCGCCACTTCGGGTTAGGCGCGTACTCGGCCACATGCGTCACTTGCCGGCTGCGCAGATTACGCACGAACTCCCCTTCTTGGTAGCTCTTATCGGCCCCCAGCGTGATCCGCTCCCGGCGCTTGATCCGCTTGAGCATCTCCAGCGCCGCTTCCCGCTCCGCTGCGTTGCCGGCCTCGGTGGCCATCGCCGCTACCACCAGGCCGTTGCGGTTCTCGGTGATCACGTGGACCAGATAACTGGGTACCACCGCGCCCGAGGAACTTTTCCGATAGAGCCGCGCCTCCGGGTCCGTGGTTGATGCGTGCGTGTCGCGCAGCAGCTTGCGGCCTCGCGGCCCAGTCCCGCGCAAGGGTCGCTCCGGCTTCTGGCGGAAGCTGCGCCGGTTGGCCCAGGCCTGAATCAGCGTTCCGTCCACTGTGAAATGCTCCTCGCTGAGCAACTGCTGCACCCCGGCCTGTTCGACCACCGCGAGAAGCAACTGCCGGCTAACATCGCCCGCGATCAGCCGCTCCCGGTTCTTGGTAAACACCGTCACATCCCAGACCGGATCATCCATCTCCAGGCCAACGAACCAGCGAAACAGCAGGTTGTAGTTGGTCTGCTCCATCAACTGACGCTCCGAGCGAATCGAATACAACACCATCAGCAATGAACAACGCAGCAGCCGCTCCGGTGCAATCGAAGGACGACCCGTCGTCGAATAGAGCCGGTCAAACTCCGCATCCATCCGCTCCAGCGCACCATCCACCAAAACACGAATCTGACGCAAAGGATGATCCTGCGGAATCCGCTGCTCTAACGTCACGTAACTGAACATCGTCGGCTGTTGCTGGTTGTCTCCGCGCATACTCACTTCTTAAACCAAATCCCTGTGAACAAAAAGTGACTCCCTTCGGGCTTTTTCCGCAAGCTGTGAAGTCATGCCCCTTCAAAACGTAAACGATCTGAACGCGATGCTAACGAGAGGCGCTCATGCCTTGGCTAAAACGCCGCCGGTTAGGCGCTCGCGGAGGATTTCGTGGGCGTGGGTGAGGAATTCGTCCAGGGGGATCTTGCCGGCGTCGACGTCGGCGAGGACGGCCTTCTGGGCGGCGTACTCCTTGTTCACGATGCCCGCCTTGGACTGCAGCATGCGCCAGGCCTTGCGGCGCTCCACGCAGAACATGACGAGTTGACGCGAGAGTGCACGATAATCGACCTTGCCGTTCTCTTCCCAGGTGATGTACACGCCGAAGTCGGGAATGAAGGCGCGGTGACCCGGGGTGAGGTAGCGGCGATAGACGACATCCTGCTGCGTGATGCGCACCAGCATGTTGTCGATGTGAATGAGCTTGGCAGCCGCCTCGGGCTTGATCTTCTTAAGGTGGTTGCGGAAGCGGGCTTCGGTGGTGCACCAGTGAGCGACGGTGTAGCGCTGGATTTCGCCGCTGGTCTTGGACTTGGTTTCGTACCAATCGAGATCGATGGACGGGTTGCCCTTGATGTCCAATGCTTCCTGGTAGGTTTCGCCGAGGCGCGGGTTGAAGACGAACTCAGGCACGCCGCGTGAATCGCGTACGCGCTGCGCCTGCTGCAAAGCCATGTCGTCGGCCACGCCGTGCTCGGGCTGGCATGTTGTGAATGCCTGCAAGAACATGGTGCCGCGATACTCGAGGCCATCGAGGATGGCGCGGTAGAGCTTGGGAGCGTTGGCCATCGACACTTGAGCGACAAAAGGAGAACCGTGGCCGGCGAGGAAGGTTTCGGCGACGGTCTTCTTCTCAGTGTTCTTGCCCTGTGTGGCTGCGCCGAAGGTGTTCATGTCGCCGCCGCCGAGCATGGGGGTTGAGTCGGAGTTCTGGCCGCCAGTGTTGGAGTAGACCTGGGTATCGAGCATGAGGGCCTTGACGTTGGGCCGGTTCTGCAGGATGACCTTGGACATGTTCTGGTAGCCGATGTCGCCCATGCCGCCATCGCCGCCTACTACCCAGACCTTAGGCAGTTCGACGATCTCCTGATCGGTCATCAGCGCATCGGTAAAGTGCGTGAAGTGGTAGTACTGTTCGTCGTTGAGGCCGCCTTCGCCTTTGAGGACGATGTCGGCGAGGCGCTCGGGGATGACGGAGCGGCGGGCATGGTCAACGATGAAGCTTTCACCCATAAGCCAGCCCACCGTGATGCCGTCCTGGAAGAGCGAGTTCATCCACGGATAGGGGTGCGGGTTGTTGGGTGAGGTGGAACCGTAGACCGTGTTGCAGCCGGTGTGTGCAGCCATGGCCATGACGGACATGCCGTTGGCGAGGCGGCCATCGATGGGCTGCAGCGACTTGTGATTGAAAGCCTCAGTGAGCAGCACCGCGGCAATGGCTTCAACGAGTTGCGCGTCGGTGATGGGGCCGTTGGCTTCTTCGTGTGCGGCGATACGGGTCTTGGTGTCTTTCACGTCCTCGCCGCCCAGGCCAAGGATGAGGTGGGTGATGGCCTGGCGGAGGAGTTCGTACTCGCCGGCGCTCTTTTCCTTCAGCGCGGCGAGAAGGGCGCCGCCGTTCTTTTCGAGCTCGCCTGCCTTGGCGACGAAGCGATCGGCCTTGGCGTGATAGACCGGGCGCATGTAGGCCTCGGTGACTGCGGCGATGGAACGGAGCACGGACTTTTCACCGCAACCGGCGCAGGCGCCGTCGCCGGCAACCAGAGCGTCGTAGTTGGTGCGGACCATGAGCATGTTGCGCAGCGTGGCGGTCTTGGAGTCGGCCGGATTGGCGGCGTTGAAGAGGCCGAGATACTTTTGCGAAGTGTCTGGCAGCAGGTCGAGGAAGCCGGTGCCGGTTTCGTGCTCCGCGTTGACCTCTTCTGTCTCCTGCACCATCTTGAGAGCTTCGTGATCGCCGCAGGCGGTGACGCAGGCTGCGCAGCCCTTGCAGAGATCGCTGACGAAGATGGAGAAGACACCGCCGGAGCCGGGTGTTTTGCGCTCGGGCGAGGAGAAGATGGCGTTGACCTTCTGATAGGCCATCGGCACCTTGGCGATGATGTCGAAGAACTGCTGCTTCGACTTCTGCGAGAAGCCCGCGTCGCCGTCCGAGGCCAGCTGGTCAGTGACGTCGCGAAGAATGGTGGGCAGCGGGGTACCGGTCTTGAATTCGGCGACCATGCGCTGACGTGCTGCCTTTTCGATTTGCGGGAGTGCGCGCAGGAGCTTGGTGCGGTCTTCGCCGTCGGCAACGTAATAAGAGACAGCCGTGGTGAGCAGAGTGCTCAGATCCTGCGAAGTGTTGGGCAACGCGGTGTCGGGACAGACGCTGATGCACTCCATGCACTGGGTGCAGTTTTCGGGGATGTAGAGAGGCGTTTCGCGACGGGCGACGTACTTGCTGGCTGTATCGCCCGTGGCCGCGGCGATGACGCCCATGGCGGAGAGCGGTGTGGCGGGCTGGTTGTAGCCGAAGGTCGAGCGGAACTCCGCGTCGAACTTGGTGACGGAGCTGATGGGCGTACGCGGACCCTGGCCAGCGGGGATCGGTGTGGAGCGGCAGCCGGTGCTGCAACCGCCCGCGGTGGCGAGTTCGAGGATGGGAAGAAGGGCCTGGCCGCGGAGAGTGGAGCGGTCGGCAGCGGAGAGCGCGCCGATCTTGATCTCCTTGACCTGCTCCGCGCCCTGAGTCATGACTTCCATGTTCGAAGCCACGACGGCATCACCGAGCTTGCCGAACTTTTTCACGTACTGCTTGTAGACGACTTCGCGGTACTGCTCCGGAGTGATGCCGAATTCGTTGAGCAGGCTGCTGACGGCAAAGAACGCGCCGAGAAAGGCGTTGCCCTGCATGCGGAGCTGGAGGTCGCCGCGGTCGGTGGCCTTCTTGGCGATGGCGAAGCCGGGCAGGGTGAAGACGCGAATGTTGTTGTCGATGATTTGCTTGCGCGCCCACAGGGGCAGGCGCTCCCAGGCCTGCTCGCCCTCTTCTTCCGATTCCCAAACCAGGCTGCCGCCGGGCTGAATGCCATCAAGCGGATTGGTGTGGGTAAAGGCCTTGGGATCGCAGCAGAGAACGACGGTGACGTGGCGCAGATCGCAGTTGACGCGGATGCGGTCTTTGGCGGCCACCATGAAGTAGCTGGTAGGCGCGCCTTTTTTCTCAGAGCCGTACTTGGGATTGGCGCTGACGTGAATAATTTCCTTGGGATTGCCGTACTCGTCTTTCAGGCCGTCGCGCTCGTAGAGCAGATCGTTGAGGTCGCCGATAATGGCGCCGAGATTCTTGCCCGTGGTGATGGCGCCCCATCCGCCGATGGAGTGAAAGCGCACGGCCACTGCGCCTTCCGGCAGCAGCGAGGGCATTTCATTGGCGACTACCGCGTAGGGGTGGTCGATGCCGAGGACGATAAAGGAGACGCCGTCGGCTGCGGTTTTGCCGTCCTGGCGCGCGCGGTTAGCAGTTGCAAACTCGTAGGCGCCAATGATGTGCTCGGGGCGGAAGTCGCGCGACCCAAGGCCGTAGGTGCCGGTGAAGATCTTGGGCAGTTCGTCGATCGTGATGGCGGGCAAGCCTGCGGCAGCGGGGCGGCCTTCAGTCTGAATGGCCTTGGAGAGCGCGGTGCGAATGTCTTTGGCCAGCGGATTGTCGGGCGAGAGCGCTTCGTCGGTCCGCTCGAGGATGATGACGTTCTTCTTGCCCTTGAGCGCGGCAACGATGGCGGCTTCAGGGAAGGGGCGGATGACGTTGACGTGGATGGAGCCGACCTTGACGCCGCGGCTTTCGCGCAGATAGTCGACGGCGGCTTCGATATTTTCGGCAGCGGAGCCGAGCGAGACGAAGACCGTGTCGGTGTCGTCGGTCTTGTACTGCGAGAGCAGACCGTAGCGGCGGCCGGTGAGCTCGCCGAAGTCTTTATAGGCGGCCTCGAGGAAGTCGAGGATCGGCTCGGCGAAGTTGTTGCGGCGGGCGACGATGCCCTGCATGTAGTGTTCCTGGTTCTGGACGGGGCCAAGAAGGATGGGATTGGTGAGATCCATCATCTTGGGCACGCGGCGACGGGTGGGCCCAAAGAGAACGCGCTGCGCTTCGGTGGGGCAGTCAATGACGTCTTCGGGCGCGCCGAGGTACTCGCGGATCAGGTCGGACTCGTGTTTATAGAAGGTCCGCTCAAGGTGCGTGGTCAGGAAGCCGTCCATGATGTTCATGCCGGGCGTCAGCGAGAGCTCGGTGACGCGGCGGAGAATGAGCGCCTGGTCAGCCGCCTGCTGAGCGTCTTTGCCCATGAGCATGATCCAGCCGGTGTCGAGCGCGCCATAAATATCGTCGTGGCCGCAATGCACGTTGAGGGCGTGCTTGGTGAGCGCGCGGGCGCCCACTTCGAGCACCATGGTCGAACCTTTGCCGGGGGCGTGGTAGTACTGCTCCACGCCGTAGACAACGCCCTGGCCGGAGGTGAAGTTGACCACGCGCTTGCCGCAGACGGAGTGGGCGATAGCGCCACCCTGGGCCGCGTGCTCGCCTTCTGTCTCAATGGCGATGGTGTTCTTGCCAAAGGCGTTAAGGTGGCCCTCAGCATACGCTTGCTGGAAGAGCTCGCCGCCCTCGGTGGAGGGGGTGATGGGATAGAAGACGCCGGCGTCGGCGATGCGGGTCTCGGTGTGATAGGAGACGAGCTGGTTTCCGTTAGCGGTAATACGAATGCCTGGATAACGCGCAGCAGTGGTCATGGATCCCTCTCAGTCGGGCGACTTCAATGTTTCGATCTCGAGCCTTGGCAAGCGTTTGGACTGGGAACCATCCGCAGTTCCCCAGTCCGTGCCGCAAGCCGTTTGAGCGGAGCCCTTGTCCGCGCAACGAAAAGCGGCCCTAAGTGGACAATCTAGCCAGTGTAATGGCCGCAGCGGAGAGGGGTAAAACCCAGGGGAAGGCACCGTCCCGCAATCCGGCCCAAAACGCGCTATAGATGAGTATGCTCCTTCTGGAGCGGTACGGCATCCCACACAATGGGACGACCGCCGAAATGGCCCTCCTTGCGGGAGAAATCGGAGACAAGGGATGATCGAGGCGGCCGTAAGGGGTGCTTAGCGTTCAGTCCGCTTATATGTTTCGTCGTTGCTGCCCGAAGCATTAAGGATCAGCCGCTCTGCGCCCTCGCTGTTGAGGGGGAGGTTCGCGAGTACGGTGCCGTCGCGCATGAGGATAGCGGCGGGAAAGACGTCGCTCTGGAGCGTATTGAGGACAGTGTTGGGCACGACGAGGAGTGAGACCTTGGCGGGAAAACTTTTCTGGAAAGAGCGCAGGGCTGCGAGCACATCGTTGGAACGCACATCGTCGCGACCGGTGTTCATGTGCCAGCTTGTGATGGCATAGATCGACTGCGAAGGCAGGAACTTTACGAGATCGCGCACCATCTCCGGCGCGCTGGGCGACCAGAGCGTAAAGGGAACCAGCAAGACGGCACCGTGCATCAACGAGACGGCTTTGGGTACTAGTGTGCTGGGTCCCAGAACAAGTCCGTGCAGAGATGAAATCGGCGAAGCTTTGCCGACCATTTGTTGGCGGGCGAGCGCGCTCTGCATCGGAGCCAGGTCTGCCGTGCCGGACCAAGCGGGTAGTTGCGGGATCTGCTCAAGGTCGGCGAGATTGTCGGGCTTGTGTGCTATTAGGGCGAGGGATGCGCAACGTACGGCATCGGAAAAGAGCAGCGCGGCGGATGCGCTTCCCTCTTTGGCTTCGAGGGCCTTGCCGGCGTTGAGCAATGGGAGCGTTACGGCGTTCTGCGTGGCGCATAGCTTCAGTGCGGTTGGATTGTCCTCGGGGCCAAGGCCTTCCATGCCATCGAGCACCTGATCGATGGCGGCGTGGATGCGCGCGTCGTAGGGGTAATCACGCAGCAGCGAGTCAACCTGCGGCTCGGCCGACCAGGCCTCTTTCATGCCGATATATGCGCGGACCAGGAGGAGAAGCGCTTCTTCCCTTTGGGGCGGCTGGGGCAGGGCGAGATAGTTGACCAGCACAGCGCGCGCGGACTCGAACTGCTGGCCGAAGACACAGAGTTGGCCGAGCGCGTAGAGCTCGGAGGTATTACCGGCGAGCGAAGAGACATTGGACGAGAGGGCGAGGCAATCGCGCGAGGCTTGAACGATGCCGATGCCCAGTGCAAATTTGTCGGCTTCCGTCAGGTCGTTTGGCTGGCTACGGGTTGCCGTTACAGGCGCAAGAGCGGCCTTGTAGGCCTCGCTGGGCGTGAGCGGTTGAGGATTCTCCTGAGCGGAAAGGAAACGGCCGAGCGACAGGAAGAGAAAACAGGTGGAGATGGCGAGGGTGCAGCTTTTCAGTTCGCCGTGAAGATGGACCCGATTTGTCGCGGCTTCACGAAGCGGCGACAAACCGAGCTTCGATTTGTAGTTCTTCCCGGTACGCAAAGTCTCTCCGATCATGGCTGGGCAATGCAAACCAACTCAGCAAATTCTGCAAAGCAAATGCGGAATACACTTTCGCGCTGGGCGCTAAATGAATGGCTGTCTGCGAAGATAGACGGTCCAAGTTGCCGGGCGTCACGCTGGGGAGCAGCCAATGGCGTGCCATAATCGCAGTCACCCGTTTTTCCGGTATGCCCACTCATGCCGCTTCGACGGTTGGGAAGATTGACAGACAATCGATTGAGTTGATATCAAAGTAGCCGGCCGATTGCGGGCTTGCGCTCTGTCCCGAGCGCGTCCGCCGGCAAAGGAGATTCTCCGCCATGTTTACCCCCAAAGGAAAGTTCAGCTGGTATGAATTGATGACGAGCGACACACAGGCCGCCGGCAAGTTTTATTCCGACGTTGTGGGCTGGACCACGCAGGAGATGCCGGGAGGCGGCGGGCCGCCGTACACCGTATTCAACGCCGACGGAGTTGGCATGGCGGGCATGCTGACCATTCCGGGGCACACCGCGTGGATTGGGTATATCTCGGTCGACGATGTCGATGCGCATATTGAAAAAATTGTTGATGCGGGAGGAACGTTGTGGAGACCCGCCACTGATATTCCGGGAATGCTTCGTTTCGCGGTCATGGGGGACCCGCAAGGCGCCGCGATCGTGGTTTTCACACCCAACCCAAACATGCCTTCGCCCGTGCGGCCTGTGCCACCCGCTTCTGGCACGATCGGCTGGAACGAACTCTACACCACGGACCTCGACGGTGCCTTCGCCTTCTACTCGAAGATGTTTGGCTGGACCAAGATCAGCGATATGGATATGGGCCCCATGGGGCTTTATCGGATCTTCGATGAAGGCGAAAACAAGCAAATGGGCGACGGCGGCATGATGAATAAAATGCCGGACATGCCGGTTGCGTGCTGGAATTTTTACTTCTGCGTCGAGTCAATCAAGGCAGCTATTCAACGGGTCGAATCCGGCGGGGGCAAAGTCCTCAATGGGCCCAGGCAAGTACCCGGCGGTGGATGGATCGTCAACGCGCAGGACCCGCTGGGGGCTATGTTCTCTCTCGTCGCCAGCCAGGAATGAGCGCTTCAGGCAGGTTGCCTGCCCTTGCGGCCGCACTTTGACGCGGCCCTGAAATAGGCCTACTCTCAAGGTATAGGCGATTTGTTTATCTCCTCTTTCAGATTCGCTGAACTAAGGCAGTTGCTCTGAAGCTCCCTCTCTCTTAGCCCTCCATCTCCGAGAGGGTCCCCTGTGATCGTTTCCAAAATTCAAATGCAGCCAAAGCCCGGCAATGCGGTGCCCACGAAGACCTCGCCTGCCAGCAAGTCGGCAGCACCGGAAATCTACGCCTCGCACGGCAAAATCCAGCGGTATGCCTTTCCTTTCGAGGAAAGTCGCAGCACCATACCTGGCTACGATGTGAAGGACTGGCTCACCGTCAAGCATCGAATCGCCGACGATCCGATCCCGCCGCGGTCAAGCGATACCCAATCGAACTGAACCAAGGTCTGATCGCAGGCCGGAAGGAGAAACGATGGGTTGCGCCGTCTGTAAACGTTTGGAACGTACCTTTGAGGGTTGGAACACCGAGTGCGTCCGAGCCCGCTCTTCTCTTTATGGCCAGTTCAGTAACAGGTTCGAGGCCTATGACAATGTCGAGATGGAGCGCGCCCGCAGCGAATTGCAGATGCACCGCTCCGTTTGCACGATAGCCATCACACTGGCTGCCGCCCTGGCCGCCCGCGCGGCCGCTCCGCGCCGACCCGTCCTGGCCAAACGCCGCTAGTCCGCCTGCAAGCAAACCGTGCATCTTGTTCGCCAATTCACGCGAGGCCAAGCTTGGCTATTGGCCCTTTTCCCAGCGCTTGGGCCGCTGGTTGGCTTGCAGAATCTTTTTGCGCAGGCGCAGCGACTTGGGCGTCACTTCGACCAGCTCGTCTTCAGCAATGAATTCGATGGTCTGCTCCAGGTTCAACGCTTTGACTGGCACCAGGCGGATGGCGTCATCCGCGCTCGACGCGCGCATGTTGGTGAGCTTCTTTTCGCGAACCACGTTGACGTCGAGATCGTTGTCGCGCGAGTGTTCGCCGACGATCATGCCTTCGTAGACGTCGACACCAGCGCCGACAAAGAGAATGCCGCGCTCCTGTAGTCCATTGAGTGAGTAGGTAGTGGTGAGGCCCTGGCGGTCGGCGATGAGTGCGCCTGTTGGCCGTTGCGGAATCTCGCCCTGGTAAGGGATGTAGCCGTCGAACAACGCGTTCATCACGATGGTTCCGCGGGTCTCGGTGAGCATTTCGCTGCGCAAGCCGATGAGCCCGCGGCTGGGTACGCGGAACTCCATGCGCACGCGGCCGGAGCCATGGTTGTGCATCTTGGTCATTTCGCCCTTGCGCGGGCCGAGCTTCTCGATTACGGTGCCGGTGTAGGTTTCAGGCACATCGATGGTCAAATGCTCGACCGGCTCCATGCGCGTACCGTCGACCATCTTGGTTACAATTTCAGGACGCCCCGCCATCAGCTCGAATCCTTCGCGGCGCATCATTTCGATGAGAATGGCAAGCTGCAACTCGCCGCGGCCGAGCACCTTGAAACTGTCGGGCGATCCCGTATCTTCCACGCGGATGCTGACGTTGGTGAGCAGTTCTTTTTCCAGGCGCTCGCGCAGGTTGCGGCTGGTTACGTAGTTGCCTTCACGGCCCGCAAAGGGAGAATTGTTGACGCTGAACTGGATGGCAATGGTGGGCTCGTCGATAACGATGAGCGGCAGCGGCGCGGGGTTCTCAACGCTGGTGATAGTTTCGCCGATGGTAATGCCTTCAACGCCGGCCACGGCGATGATGTCGCCCATGGTGGTCTCGGTAGTTTCGGTGCGCTTGAGGCCGTTAAACGTAAACAGCTTGGTGATGCGGGTTTTTTGGAGCGAGCCGTCTCGCTTGGAGATGGTCACGTCGTCGCCGGCGTGGAGCGTTCCCTGGAAGACGCGGCAGATGGCGATGCGGCCGAAGTAGTCGGAGTAGTCGAGATTGGTGACCAGGATCTGCAGAGTGCCTTCCGCGTCGCCGGTAGCCGCCGGAATGGTGGAGACAATGGTCTCAAACAGTGGCTGCAAGTCTTCGCCGGGCTTGGCCAGGTCGAGCGTTGCAGTGCCTGCTTTGGCAACCGCGTACAGCACCGGAAACTCAAGCTGCGATTCTTCGGCGTCGAGATCGATGAACAGGTCGTAAATCTCGTTCAGCACTTCCTGCGGACGCGCGTCGGGGCGATCGATTTTGTTGATGACAACGATGGGGAGCAGCTTGGCCTCAAGCGCTTTTGCCAGCACGTAGCGGGTCTGTGGCAAGGGGCCTTCAGCCGCGTCGACCAGCAGCATGACGCCGTCAACCATCTCCAGCGCGCGCTCCACTTCGCCGCCAAAATCGGCGTGGCCGGGCGTGTCGACAATGTTGATTTTGCCGCCGGCGAAGTTGATGGCCGTATTTTTTGCCAGGATCGTGATGCCGCGCTCGCGCTCCAGCTCGTTGGAGTCCATTACGCGCTCGGCGACTTGCTCGTTGGCGCGGAAGGTGCCCGACTGGCGAAGCATGGCATCGACGAGGGTGGTCTTTCCATGGTCGACATGGGCGATGATGGCGATATTGCGTATCGTCTGGCTCACAGGGAATTTTTCCTTTTTGTTCAGGCTCTCTTATTTCGGATGAAGAGAGCGAATGGGTTGGGGGCGCCACGGTGGCGAATTGCCACACAATGCGGCACTTTCCATTCTACCAGTTACGTCGATTTGGCTGATTCGCGCCGCCATTTCGGGGCAGAAAACAGCCGGCGGGCATGCTGGAGGCCCGCCGGATCAATTTCGCAACCTGTCGCCGTGGCTCTATTGCGTTGCTTCGGTGAACGCGTACGGCGTATAGGCCCACTGTCCTGTCGTTCCCTGGCTAAGAGCCACATAAAGCGTAGCTCCTGTCGTCGGAACCGGTACGGTCACTGAGGTTCCCGTCAAAGGCGGCGAGAGATAGACATCTTTCGAGCCGGGGCCGGTCGTTCCGATTTGCAGTCCGTATTGAGTTCCGGGAATCGTCGATGGCGACCATTGGAAAGTGACTGTACCACTGGTCAGAATGCTGCCTGGCGCAGGAGATATGAGCGCGGCAGGCGTAGCCTCAGTATACGTGTAGGGTGTGTATGCCCATGGGCCCGTCGTTCCCTGGCTTAGGCCGACGTAGAGGGTTGCGCCCGTCACCGGAACCGGCACGGTCACTGACGTTCCAGTCAAGGGCGGCGACAGGTACACGTCTTTCGAGCCGGGGCCCGTGGTTCCAATCTGCAGCCCGTACTGCGTCCCAGGAATGGTCGATGCCGACCATTGGAAAGTGACGGTTCCACTGGTCAACGCGCCGCCCGGCGCGGGAGATACCATCGCCGCCGGCGTGGCCTCGGTGTACGTGTAGGGGGTGTATGCCCAGGGGCCCGTCGTGCCCTGGCTTAATCCAACATAGAGCGTAGCGCCTGTTACAGGGACGGACACGGTCACCGACGTTCCCGTCAAGGGCGGCGACAGGTATACGTCCTTAGATCCGGGACCGGTAGTTCCGATCTGCAGCCCGTACTGAGTGCCGGGGATGGTAGAAGCCGACCATTGGAAGGTGACAGTCGCGCTTGTCAGCGCGCTGCCTGGCGCCGGGGCGACCATCGCTGCCGGAGTGGCCTCGGTATACGTGTAGGGTGTGTATACCCATGGACCGGTCGTGCCCTGGCTTAGGCCCACATAAAGGGTGGCGCCCGTAACTGGAACCGGTACGGTCACTGAGGTTCCAGTCAAGGGTCCGGACAAGTAGACATCTTTAGAGCCGGGACCGGTGGTGCCAATCTGCAGCCCGTACTGCGTACCGGGAATGGTCGAAGCAGACCATTGGAAGGTGACGGTCGCACTTGTCAGCGCGCTGCCCGGCGCCGGAGAGACCATCGCGGCGGGCGTGGCCTCGGTGTAGGTGTAGGGCGTGTAGGTCCAGGGCCCGGTGGTTCCCTGGCTCAGACCCACATAGAGCTTGGCACCTGTTACTGGAACGGTCACGGTCACCGAGGTTCCGGTCAAGGGTCCCGAAAGGTAAACGTCTTTCGAGCCGGGCCCGGTGGTTCCGACCTGCAGCCCGTATTGCGTTCCGGGAATAGTGGACGCCGACCATTGAAATGTAACGGTCGCACTTGTCAGCGCGCTTCCGGGCGCGGGAGAGACCATCGCCGCCTGCGTGGCTTCAGTGTATGTGTAGGCCGTGTACGTCCACGGACCGGTGGTTCCCTGGCTCAAACCAACATAGAGCGTGCCCCCGGTGGTTGGCACGGGCACGGTAACAGAGGTTCCGGTCAAGGGCCCCGACAGGTAAACATCATTGGAACCGGGACCGGTGGTGCCAATCTGCAGCGCGTATTGGGTTCCCGGAATATCGGAAGGCGACCACTGGAATGTGACGGTGGCGCTGGTCAGTGTGCTGCCAGGGGCAGGCGAGACAAGCACAGCCGGCCCAGGAGCTACCGAGACTTTGACTTTGGCGTGCGCCGAAACTTCCAATGTGCCGGTGACCGGCATGCTGGCCGTGAGCTTATCGTTCTTGACAGACGCCGAAAGGTAGGCATCGCTGAAGGAAACCGAGCCATTGTTAAGGCTCACGGTGTCAGTACCAATCAGTAACGCGGCACTGTCAGAGAGCGTGACCGAGTCGACGCTCAAAGTGGCCGGGTTTCCGCTTTCGGTCAATTGAACCACGGGTGCCGGAGTCAGGGGTTGGCCGATCGATGCCTTGGCCGGAGGCTGCGTAGTGAAGTCCAACGAGTAGTTAGTTTGCACTGCTCCCGCGTCGACACAGACGGTTTCGCCATACGTCGTTTTGCGGGGAAGCCCTCTCTGGTCCGTCTTCAGACCGGCATCGGACGCATTCGCAACCGTTCCTCCGCAAATGACGTAAGTATCGTTGCCGGGATCGGGAAGCATGGTCTGCGTTGGGCCGCCGTTGCTTGCGAGTGAACCCAGATAGGTGGGAAGGCTGACGACGTTGCCACCCTTGTCGGTGTAGGCGCCGGTGATGTCCTGGTTGCCGAGGTTCGACGAGTTGCCTGAAACAATGGTGTTGGCCAGCGTGGCCGTGCCGTTGATACCGCCGCCGCCGATGCCGCCGGTTCCTGAAAGCATGGACGAGATTCCGGTGACGGAATTTCCGGTAATGGTGCTGTTGGTAATGGTGAGGGTGCCGGTAGCCGAGGAGTAGATGCCGCCACCGCCTCCGGAGAACGGGGCACCGCCGCCCTGGCCGCTGGCAGAGGTGTTTCCGGTGATGGTGCTGTTCAGCACTGTCAGCGAACCCGTGTTGTAGATGGCACCGCCGTAGATGGTTGTGCCGCTGGCTATGTTTCCTGACAGGGTGCTGGCGATCACGGTGAGCGTTCCGGTGTTGTAGATGCCTCCACCGGAGGAACCACCATTGGTCTCAGGGTAGGTGCCCGCGATGTTGTTTGCGATCGTCGTAGTGCTCACCGTCAGGGTGCCTGAGTTTTCGATTCCGCCGCCGCCGGTATAGGACGTGTTCCCGGTGATGACGCAGCCGGTCACATCAAGAGAACCCGCGTTGGCAATGGCTCCCTGGCCACCGGTTAGGTTCAGGCTGTTGACAACTGCATTGGTGACGCCGGCGCCAATGGAAAGGGTCACTGTGCCGTTCGTATTCACATTGCCGATTACCCCGGTAATTGTGACAAGATTTATCGGGATTCCACCCGAGACCGTGGTTGGACCGGTGATGGTGGTATTGGCGGGGATCACGAGCGGGACAGGCACAACCACCTTTGGAATATTGGCCAGATTGATTGTGTTCTCTGCGGCAGTATTGCTGGCCTTGAATACCTTGGAGCTGAAGCTGATGTTTCCGGACCCATGGGCCGCGGCAAACAGCAGCGCATCGCGCAGGCTGCAGTGCGCGTCAGTGCCGGCACCGGACTTTTTTTGCGCTGTGCAGTTGGCGGCCGAACCCGTGTCGTCGATGTTCGTGGTGACTACAAGAATCGGCGCGCTGGCCGCACTCGCAGATTTTTCGGGAAGTGCGTCTTCAGTAATAATTTTGATTACCGGGGTGCGACCGGTCGTAACTGCAGCCGGAAGCGTTTCTGCATAAAAAGACAGCGCGATGACGCTCTGCGGCACTGCGCAAAAAGCCAAAACGGTGGTGAGAAGCGCGAGGATTCGCGCGGCAGGTCGGTGTGTGCGGGCAGAATTCCGAATCCAGGATTCACGCAGGTCCGGTTGGATTAGACCGATGGCAAGTTTTCCAGAATCAGCAAGATATTGCATATTATCCCCCGTCATTTATCGCGTCGTTACCGATCTGTCGGCGCTGTATTTGTGTGCTTTAGCCGCCCGACGGGGGAAGACGGGAAGAGCTAGTCACCATGGACAGATGAGGCGAGGTCAACATACCACAAGATCAGCAATTCGGAAGGGATAAAAAGCGAGGCTTGGGGAACGCGACGTGGCGGGCAAGTCAGGGCGGCGGAAAGTTCGGCCTGATGGCAAGCGTAAGACCATCCCGCAGTCGCTGAAGCCCAGTATCGATTGGGCGGATTTGTGGCACCCTTCGACTTCGCTCAGGGCAGACTATTGAAGTCGTGCCCTTTCAACACTGCGATTTGGTCAGCCGATTGAGCTTCGCTTGCGTCGCGCGTGCTGGAGGAGAGGCGCCGCGTGAGGCATTTGGCCTTTAGTGCGCGGGCGGCACGTACTCCGACGGAAGCGCGGAGCCAGTGCCGAAGAAGAACTCTTCCATCTGCTCCACGAGGAACGTCTGCGCTTGCGGCGTCCAGGGCTGTAGGCGGTACTCGTTCAGCAGCATCTTCTGCCGCTCGACCCATTCGCCCCAGGCTTGCTTCGAGACGTTCTTGTAGATCTTCTGGCCGAACTCCGAATCGAAGGGCGGCTCATCGAGACCCTCCATCTCCTTTTTATTGCGCGTGCAAAACACCATGTGTGCCATCAATCCATGCTCCCAGCAGTCATTGTATGGGAATCGACCAGATTTCCCGAGAGCGTACGGCCCATCCCGCGGCTTCCGGCTTTATTCTGTCAGCCTATGTGTGGCCGTTTCGCCCGAAGATCCACCCAGGAGGTCCTCGCCGACTGGTTTGGCGTTGAGCTCGAGGATATGCCATGGTTCGCGCCCACGTTCAATGCGGCGCCGCAGAGCGTGCAGCCCGTGGTGCGCCTGAATCGCGACTCAGGGAACCGCGAAGTGGCGCTCATGCGCTGGGGGCTGGTGCCTTTCTGGGCCAAAGACGCCAAAATAGCGTATACCACGATCAATGCGCGCGCCGAAGAGGCAGCTGCCAAACCAGCCTATCGCGAAGCCCTGAAGAAGCGGCGCTGCCTGGTACTCGCAGATGCGTTCTACGAGTGGCAGGCCATCGGCAAAAAACTTAAAAAGCCCCATGCGATTGCTCTGCGCAGTGGCCAGCCTTGTGCGCTGGCAGGACTATGGGAGCGATGGCAGCCCAACGAAGGCCCGGCACTTGAGACCTTCACGATCCTGACAACGGATCCCAATGAAGTGACCGAGCCTTTTCACAATCGCATGCCTGTGATCCTTGAGCCCAGGGACTATCAGCGATGGATGGAGCCTGGCGATCCGTCGCGGCCGCCCGTCGATTTGATGCGACCGCTATCGGCGGAAAAGATGCATGCGTGGCCGGTGAGCGATCGAGTGGGCAACGTCCGCAACAACGATCCCCAACTGCTTGAGCCCGAGCAGCCGGTCGCCGGTGAACTTTTCCCCATTGAGTGAGCATTAAGGGCACTGAACTCTCGCATTGCCATCGCCTCGCGAAGACTTCCGATTTCCGATGGCACTGTTGCCGCGGCGGGCACTCGACCGTGACCAGAAGCGCATCCTGATAAAAATTGCCCTTGACAACCGCTCGAATCAAGGGTTTGCTTGAGGTGATCCAGCAAACCACACTCCAGCGTACTGAGTCTTCTGTGCAGCATGCTCAGTCTTGCCTGGGACCGAAGCGAACCTGCTTGTACCGCCGTCTCTGACCAGAAAAGGAAAGCTCATGACCGAATCAACTCCAACCGGACTCTCGGACAATGGCGCTGGAGCGCTGGCTTACGTCACATTCATTCCGGCGATCATTTTCCTCGTGATGCCGCCGTACAACGAAAGCTCGTATGTGCGATTTCATGCCTGGCAGTCGATCTTCCTCAACGTAGCGGGATTTGCTCTTTGGGTCGTTTTGGTGATCGTAACGCTGTTGAGCCCGTCTCTCATCTGGTTCATGGTGATGATTGTGCGCCTGCTGATCTTCCTCGCCCTCTTTGCGGCATGGCTGATCTGCGTGATGAAGGCGCTGAACGGCGTCCGGTTCAGGCTGCCGATTATCGGCGCTCTCGCAGACAAACAGGCGGGCAATTAGACGAGACAAGACCGCACGGTCGCAAACAGTGGGCCGAATTCGTTTGTATTTTGTTGAAACGACTGGCCGGCCAGCCGCACACATCCATCAATGTGGTTACCGCCCGATTACTGAATGCAGCTTGACAACCGATACCCGCCGGGCTTTTCTTATCTTGTCCCATCCGTACGCTCAATTTGCGCAATCTACTCGACTCCCTATGAGGCGCAAACCCGGTAGGAGCGTCTGGCAAACTCCCCCGCAGTTATGTCTCAATCGAAAAGGAGCTTCCCGTGCCCGAAGAAATCGCCCAAACCGGACTGAGTGAGAACGCCGCCTGCGGCCTCTCCTACATCACAATTATTCCGGCCATCATCTTCCTGGTGGTCGCGCCCTACAACACCAACCCCAATGTGAAATTTCACGCCTGGCAGTCGATCTTCCTGGGCATTGCGGCATTCGCCCTGGGCATAATCGGAATCATCCCCATTCTGGGCTGGATCATCCTGCTTTTTGGCATGCTCGCACTGTTCATTGTGTGGATCATTTGCGTGATTAAGGCGTTTGGGGGCAGTCGTTTCGTCATCCCCGTCCTCGGACCGCTTGCCGCCAAGCAAGCTGGAGTCTGACGTCTTCGCTCATCGCAATGGCGCTCGAAGTCTCGGCTTTCAGCGCCGCTTGCCTTTCTTGCCGGATCGCTTCTTCCCCCCGGAAGCGTGTGTTCGCACGTCTTTGCGCTTGTCCTTCTTTGGCCTCGTTGCGGCGCTGGGCTTTTTACCTGTCAACGGAATGCCCTCTTCCAAAATCGAAAACTGCAGTCGCCGCTCCTGCGCGAGGATGCGGTCCAGGATCACCTGCACGAGATCTCCGGCGCGGAACCGTCGTCCCCAGCGCTCGCCAATGATTTCGTGCGTGTTCTCGCGAAAGGTGTAGCGGTCGTCGCGCATTGTGTCGACCGGCACCAGGCCTTCAACGAAGAGGTCGGTCAGCTCGACAAACATTCCGTACTTTGTCGGATTCAGGACGAGCGCAGCGAACTCTTCGCCTACGCGGTCCTGCATGAAGCGGACCTTCTTCCACTCCACCAGCTCTCGCTCCGCTTCCGCCGCGCGCCGCTCCGTCTGGCTGGTCTCGTCGGCAATCTGCGCGAGCTCGGCCTCGGGAATGGGCGGGTCTTGGAATTCGAGCACATTTGCCGAGGCTCGTGCGTGTGGGCGCGATGCGGTGTGAGCGCCGCCAGAGCCCTCGTGCGGATGCGACCACGGAGAAGCGTGTCGTCCATGTGCCACTTCGCCCTCTCCGCGAATCCCTGCGCGAAGCAGCGTCTTTGTAATCCGATGGACAATCAGATCCGGATAGCGCCGAATCGGTGAAGTGAAGTGCGTATAGCTCGGCGCGGCCAACGCAAAGTGGCCTTCGTTGATCTCGGAGTACCGCGCCTGCCGCAGCGACCGCAGCATAAGGTAGCTGAGGATTCGCTCTTCAGGCTTGCCCTCAATCTTTGCTGCGAGCTTTTGATACATCCTGGGCGTCACCGCAATGTCTTCGGCCACCTCGTGCGTGCGCACATTGCGCCCACTTCGCTGCGCATCGCGACGGTCGCCGCGCGTTTGAATCCTCTTCACCGGCAGCGCGCCCAGTCCCAGCGAGTAGCCGAAGGCTGCGGCGAGCTCTTCAAACTGAACCACGCGGCGCGGCTCCGGTTTTTCGTGGATGCGATAGATAGCCGGCACGCCCAGGTCTTCGAGCCACGTAGCCACGCACTCATTCGCGGCCAGCATGAATTCTTCGATGAGCCGGTTGGCCCATGTGCGCTCGGATTTCGTCACGCCGCGCATTTGCCCGTTCTCATCGAATTCGATCACCGGTTCAGGCAGGTCGAAGTCGATGCTGCCGCGCTCTTCGCGGCGTTTGTTCATCAGCCCTGCAAGATGGCGCATGCGCTCAAAACTTGCCACAAGTTCTGCGTAGCGTGTGCGGGTTGCTTCGTCGCCTTACA
>Ga0302275_10001350_pt1 | contig 26397 bp, 23 predicted proteins | sample III_Bog_N2_2_FD_200229 | JGI IMG/M metagenome (GOLD analysis project Ga0302275, IMG submission 200229) | Peat permafrost microbial communities from Stordalen Mire near Abisko, Sweden - III_Bog_N2_2 | ecosystem: Environmental > Terrestrial > Soil > Wetlands > Peat | place: Sweden: Abisko... | reverse complement strand
TGTCAGTGTCACATGAAACGCATACGCCGCGCCAACGCAAAGATGAAACCAGACAAGGTAGCCGTGCCAGTTCCAGATCAAATTGCCCAGAGCGAACAGGCCGACGACCAGCGCGGCGTAGAGCGGGAAAAAATACGGCGCGAGCGCGATGACAAAATTGGTTTTGGAGATGACGACATGGCCGCCGGACGACGTGACCTTCATTTTTTTTACCTGGCCGCCGAACAGCCACGTCCACAGCGCGTGCGTCAGCTCGTGGCCGAAGACGTAAATCCACATTGGTTTCGGCAGCATGAAAAAAATCACGACCCAGCACGCCGCGCCCGCAAGCAGCGGAATCCAGACCGTGTCCGCGCCATAACCGGCGCGCAGCACGAGCCACAGAGCGTTCGCCGCGCCCGCGCAAACCGGCAGCAGCAGTAGGGCGATGATGAATTTGATCCACTTCGGCACGCGCAAAGTTTATCCGCAGTTTTCGAGGATTGAACAGATTTTTAAAAACGGGCTCTTAAGAAGAGCTTGAAACTTGAAACTTGAAACTTGAAACTTTGGCCCATGACAAAAAATGAAGCATTGCAGATTTTTCGCGACTCCGGCGCGTTGCTCGAAGGCCATTTTATTTTGCGCAGCGGCCTGCACAGCCGGCAGTTTTTCCAATGTGCGCTCGCGCTCCAGCAGATGCCCGTCGTTGAAAAACTGGGCGCCGAGCTGGCGGCCAAATTAAAACCGCTCGGTGCGGTCACCGTGGTTTCGCCGGCGATGGGCGGACTCGTCATCGGCCAGGAAGTCGCGCGGCAACTCGGCCTGCGCTTTATTTTTGTGGAGAAAGAGGACGGCAAACTGGTTTTGCGCCGCGGCTTCAAGATTGCGGCGGGCGAAAAAATTCTCGTCGTCGAGGATGTCGTGACCAAGGGCGGGCGCGTGCAGGAGACGCTGGACATCGTCCGTGCGCATGGCGGCAATGTCGTCGGCGTGGCGATGGTGGTGGATCGCTCCAACGGCGCGGTCAATTTTGGCGTGCCCTTTGAAAGCTTGATTTCCTTGCAAGTGGAAACCTTCGACCCGGCGAACCTTCCGCCGGACCTGGCTAAAATTCCTGCGGTCAAGCCCGGCAGCAAATGAGCCCTCGCCAAACTGCCGGTGGGAATGTTTTGTCCCTCTAAATTACCCGCGCGCGGATTTGAACACCAGCCAGCCCCAGCCGAACAGGAAACTTACGCCGCCAATTGGCGTCACCGCGCCGAGCCAATGCACGTCCGTCACCGCCAGCAGATACAGCGAGCCGGAGAACAGGCCAATGCCGATCAGAAAGCCCCACCACGCCACCGCCGGAAACGGCTTCCGTTCCGCCAGCACGAACAGCATCACCGCGTGGATGAAATGATAAAACACCGCCTTTTCCCAGACGCCGGCCATTCCATTTTGCGCGAACAGCTCCTTCAGCCCGTGCGCGCCGAACGCACCGAGCGCCACAGCCATGAATCCCATCGCGGCGGCGATGCGTGTGGCGAGGGTTGAATTCATCGTGCGTCTTGTCACGGAAACCGCAGCACGCACACGCCGTAATCAACTTCCTTCCCGGCTACCGTCTCGCGCAACCAGCCCGGCGGGATGGCGTAAAAAACTTTGCGCCCGTCGCCATCCGGCGGTGTCACCCCGATGACCGCGCCCGCCTTCCACATCGCGTCCAGATGCCGCGACGCCGAGACTTGGGCGCAACCGAGCGCAGCGGCGACATCGTTCACTGATTGCGGCCCGGCGGACGCGATCAGGCGCAGCGCGTTCCAGCCGATAGGCTGGCCGAGCACGTGCAGCAGGGCCACCGCGTCGGGAACCGGCGCAATGGCCGATGGAGGAGGAAGATTGTTGGCCATGTCCGAACCTATCAAACCTGCGACTGGAAAACAACCGGCCAAAACACGACTCAAGTCCCGCAGAACCGGACCGGGAATCCGATGAAGAGGACGGGGTGCATCCGGAACAGGACGGGGTGCCTGCAAAAGAGGCCTCCGGTCCCTTAAGACTGGAGTCCGGGCCAGCGAGATACCACTCAGGATATGCATAGATCTAGTCCGGTTCCGCGAGATACCAGACAGGTTGTGCATAGAGCGACTCCGGTTCCGCAAGAAACCAGACAGGATATGCATAGATCGAGTCCGATTCCACAGGATAACAAACAGGATATGTATAGACCGACTCCAGTCCCGCAGGATACCAGACATGTTATGCATAGACCGACGCCTCTTTTGCAAGAAACCCTTTGTTTTCCATGAAAACGGCCTCCAGCCCCACGGAAACAAGGTTGTCTTTCAGATATTTGGATGCCTCTTCCGCAGGCTCGGCGTCCGGATGGCGATTCTTGTAGTCCAGTTCCAGCGAAGACCAGGCGTCTTTGTGCCGCCCGGCTTCCGTGCTCAAACACCGCCGCTTCAGTTGCCGAGAACTGGCTTGCCGAGCCGGAGCTTTAGCGAAGGCTGGTGCGCAAATCTTTTTCCAGACGGCTTGTCGCGCCGAAGCACTGCGTAGGCGGAGCGAAGGCGCGGGCAATGGCGGCGGGGTTTTGTAGCGTCGGTCTGTGACCGACGACGGCGCTGACACAGCGCCGCTACAGGAAATCAGGGATGTGATATTTGCGGACTTCTTCCGCCAAATCTTCGCCGGTGTCCGAGTCCAGGCACTCCCATTTTTTCAACGCCACGTAATCCGTCAACGGGATGGGAAAAAGTTGCGCCGCTATTCCGCGCGCTCGATTTTGCACGAGCCGGGAGTTACTCGATTACTAAAAAGTTTTCGACGATGTGGCCATCTATGTTCACGGCTAAATTTCTTAAATATGAGCCGTGTTCTATCGCGGTTCTAACCGGATACTTTGTAAGTTTGCCGTGTGCAATATCATTTCGTATTCCACGAAGATTATGAAACTTGCTTGTGTCTGCTGGTGTCATCGGAAACAAGAGTGCTTCCTGAAGAACTTCGGGAATCTTCACAGCTTTTGTATGGCTAATCATATTTTACTTCGGCATTTCCAGCTTCACCTTCGCCGCCACCTGCGCCACGTCTTTGTCGCCGCGGCCGGAGAGGTTCACGATGATGAGCGCGTCCTGGCCCAGCTTCGGCGCGCGCACCATGCACTCGGCCACGGCGTGGGCGCTTTCCAGCGCGGGGATGATGCCTTCGAGCCGCGCGAGTTTCATGAAGGCGGCGAGCGCCTGGTCGTCGGTGGCGTAGGTGTATTCGGCGCGGCTGGCGTCGCGCAGCCACGCGTGTTCCGGTCCGACGGCGGCGTAGTCCAGCCCGGCGCTGACGCTGTGGGTGGATTGAATCTGGCCGAATTCGTCCTGCAAAATGTAGCTGCGCGTGCCCTGCAATACGCCGAGCGAGCCGCCTTGAAACCGCGCCGCGTGCTGCTCGGGCTTGATGCCGAGTCCGCCGGCTTCCACGCCGACGAGCTTCACGGATTTGTCGTCGAGGAACGGATAAAAAAGGCCGATGGCGTTCGAGCCGCCGCCGACGCAGGCGATGAGCATGTCGGGCAAACGCTTTTCCTTTTCCAGAATCTGCGCGCGCGCCTCGTCGCCGATGATGCGCTGAAAATTCCGCACCATCACCGGATACGGATGCGCGCCGTAGGCCGTGCCGAGAATGTAATGCGTGCTGCGGAGGTTCGTCACCCAGTCGCGCATGGCTTCGTTGACGGCTTCCTTCAAGGTCTTTTGTCCCGCGTGCACCGGCACGACTTCCGCGCCGAGCATCTTCATGCGATAGACATTGAGCTCCTGCCGCTGGCAATCCACCGCGCCCATGTAGATGACGCACTTCATCCCGAACATCGCGGCGACAGTGGCGGATGCAACACCATGTTGCCCCGCGCCGGTTTCGGCGATGATGCGGGTTTTGCCCATGCGTTTGGCGAGCAGAATCTGGCCGATGGCATTGTTGATTTTGTGCGCGCCGGTGTGGTTGAGGTCTTCGCGCTTGAGATAAATTTTCGCGCCGCCGAGTTCCTTGGTGAGGCGTTCGGCAAAATAGAGGGGCGACGGGCGGCCGACAAATTCGGTGAGATAGTAACTCAACTCTTTCTGAAATTCGGGATCGTGCTGCGCGCGGAAATATTCTTCTTCCAATTCCTGCAACGGGCGCATCAATGTCTCCGGGACATAACGTCCGCCGTAAGGGCCGAAGTGGCCTTGGGCGTCGGGCAAATTCAAATTGGCAACTGCGCTCATGGTTTCATTTTCACGCAAAGAAGCTGCTGGCGCAAAATAATTCTAGGCAAGCTGCTTATGGCGGAAGCAGGTCACGAGATGGTCGTTGACCATGCCGACGGCCTGCATGTTCGCGTAGCTAATCGTCGAGCCGACGAACTTGAAGCCGCGCTTTAGTAAATCCTTGCTCATCGCGTCGGAGATTTCCGTCCGGGCCGGAACTTCCTTCATGCTTTTCCGGCGGTTGACGATGGGTTTGCCGGCCACGAACTGCCAGAGGTATTTGTCGAAACTGCCGAATTCCTCGCGCACTTTCAGGAACGATTTGGCGTTCTGAATGGTGGCGGCAATTTTCAGCCGGTTGCGGATGATGCCTGCATTGTTCATCAACTCGGCGATTTCCGGTCTCCGTATCGCGCGATTTTTTCCGCTTCGTAATTGTCAAAGGCGGCGCGGTAATTTTCCCGCTTGTTCAATACCGTCTGCCAGCTCAAACCCGCCTGCGCGCCTTCGAGAATCAAGTATTCAAACAACAGGCGGTCATCATGAACCGGCACGCCCCACTCGGTGTCATGGTAGTGAATCATGTTCTCCACCGTCGGCCACGGACAACGAATCTTTTCCGTTTTCATGTGACGGATTTGGCGGCGGCGATGAATGCCTTCATCTTCGCATGATTTTTCTTGCCGGGCGAAATTTCAACTCCGCTCGAAACATCTACGGCAAACGGCCGGACTTTCCTCACGGCTTCGGCGACGTTTTCCGGCGTCAATCCGCCCGCGAGGAAAATAGGTTTGCCGAATTTTTGCGCTTCGACGGCCTGGTCCCAATTGAATTGTTCGCCTGTGCCACCGAGTCCGCTCTTGGAATGGGCGTCGAGCAGAAAGGCGTCGGTTTGAAAATTCGCCAGCGCCTTCAACGACTCCGCGTCGCGCACGCGCAGGGCTTTGATGCTCATCAGGCTGAATTGCGTGCAGAATTCCGAGGTCTCATCGCCGTGAAATTGCAGCAGGCTCAAGTTGCATTCGCCGATGGCGCGGGTGACCAGCGCCTCCTCGGGATTCACGAACACGCCGACGCGCATCACGAACGGCGGCAGCGCGCGGGAAATCTCCACGGCCTGGGCGACTGTGAGATAACGTGGACTTTTTTCGTAGAAATTCAGTCCTATCATGTCCGCGCCGGCCTCGGCGGCGGCCAGCCCATCGGCGACATTGGTGACGCCGCAAATTTTCACCCGCGTTCTCATGGGCGTTTTATTTAACCCAATTTCACTGCGTCCGCGAACTTTTTGTCTCGTCGCCGCGCGGCATTTCTTCAAATATAAGCCGGATGCCGCGCACGATTTACTTCGATTACAACGCCACCACGCCGCTGGACCCGGCGGTGCGCGAGGCGATGCTGCCGTATCTGGGCGAAGTCTGGGGCAATCCTTCAAGCGTCCATCATGTCGGGCGAAAAGCGCGGGCGTTGCTGGACGACGCACGCGACCGTGCGGCGAATTTTCTGGGTGCAAAGCCGAGCGAAATCATTTTCACGAGCGGCGGAACGGAGTCTAACAACCTAGCGATTTTCGGAACGGCGCGGGCGCTCAAATCGAAAGGCAGACATTTAATCACTTCTTCTGTCGAGCATGACGCGGTGCTGCAATCGTTCGACTACTTGGAGAAAAAGGAAGGGTTTGAAGTCACGCGGTTGACGGTCAATTCCGAAGGCCGCGTTTCGCCGGACGATTTGATAAAGGCGATTCGCGCGGACACGATTTTGGTCTCAATCATGGCGGCGAACAATGAAATCGGCACGATCCAGCCGGTCGCGGAGCTGGGCGCGATTTGCCGCGATCGAGGAATTATTTTTCACACGGACGCGGTCCAGTGGTTTGGCAAAGAGCCGTTTGAAAACATCGGGCAATTCAACGCGGATTTGGTTTCCGTCTGCGCGCATAAATTTCACGGGCCTAAAGGCGCAGGACTGCTTTACATCAAATCACCGCTGCATCCCGATCCTGTCTTTTTTGGTGGAGGACACGAGAATGAGCGCCGCGCCGGCACGGAAAATCTCGCTGGTATAATCGGTTTGATTGCTGCGCTGGAAAGATTTATAAAGCCGCCGGTTTTCGAGAAATCAAAACTGTTACCGCTCGCGGATTCTTTGTTTTCTGCCATTGAAAAAATTGATGGTTGTGAAATTGTCAGTCCTAAATCTCGCGCTTCTAAACTCAATGGCGAGATGCCTGTGTCACTTTGTCTGGCTAACATCATTTCCTTCGTCGTTCGCGGCGCGGACAGCATTGCGCTTTTGGCAGGTTTGGACGTTGAAGGCATTTGCGCGTCGAGCGGTTCGGCCTGTTCGGCTGGTTCGATTGAGCCGTCGCACGTCATCTTGGCGATTTGTAAATCAGATTTGGCGAATTCCCTCGTTCGTTTTTCGCTTGGCCGACAAAATACTGTGGGTGAAGTTGAATTTGTTTGCTCCTCTTTGCCGGATATCATCCGCCGCGCACAACTTGGCAAATAAACGACTCACCTTGTGTGAATAGCTGACCAACAACGCGAACAACTTTCACTTCCAAATTTATTAAGTTTCTTTATCTTAACTTCTGCGATGACTCAAAAATCACAAAACCCAGTGGCCGCCTTGACACGCGGAGTTGTTTGTCTTATTCACAACCCTTAATAATAAGAGAATTTTTAAGAAAAGAATTTACTATTAAACGAACATGAAACTCACGATCTCTAAAGAACAGATTCTTGCCGGGTTGCAGGCTGTCCAAAACGTCGTCAGCACCCGCACCACGCTGCCAATATTATCCAACGTATTGTTGCGTGCGGAAAATGGGAACGTTGAATTCACAGCCACAGATCTGGACGTGACAGTAGCTTGCTCTGTCGAGGCGAAAGTTTCCAAATCCGGCGCGACGACTGTGCCGGTGAAAAAACTTTTCGGAATAGTGCGCGAAATGAATGGAAACGAAATAGATTTGGAGACCGACGAAAAGAACATCACTTCCATCCGCAGTGGATCGTCGTTTTACAAAATTCACGGACTAGGGGCGGATGAATTTCCACCGCTGCCAAAATTTAAAGACGACAAGAAAGTAGCGCTTCAGCAGGAAAACGTCCGGGCGATGCTGAAAAAAACCTCTTTCGCGGTTTCCACCGACGAATCACGCTACGTTCTAAACGGCATTTTCATCAGCCTCAAGGAAGGCAAGATGACGCTCGTCGCCACCGACGGCCGACGGCTGGCGCTAGTGGACGAGGATGTGGACATCTCAGAAAAAAGCAGCGGCGAATTCATTGTTCCGGCAAAAGCAGTGAATGAATTGAACCGTCTGCTTCAGGACAAGGGCGATGTTGAAATCAAATTCGGTGAAAACCAGGCTTCGTTTTCGCTCAAGGACGACAAGGGATTTTCCGTGCTGCTCGTCACTAAATTGATCGAGGGGAATTATCCGAATTATAGGCAGGTCATCCCCGGCGAGGCCAAGGAACGCATCCCTCTCGTGCGTGAGGAGTTTTTGCAGGCGCTGCGCCGCGCCGAAATAATGACCAGCGAAAAGGCGAACTCCGTAAAGCTCACGTTCGGGAAAAACAACCTCGCCATAACCGCCAACTCGCCCGAAGTCGGCGAGGCGCGCGAATCGCTTGCGGTGAACTACAAGGGCAAGGAAATGGCCATCGCCTTCAACCCGCGCTACCTGATTGACGCGCTGTCCGCGCTGTCCGAGGACGAAGTGTTCTTCGAGCTGATCGACGAATTGAGCCCGGGCGTTTTGAAGATCAACGGCCCGTTCCTCTACGTCGTCATGCCAATGCGGTTAAGTTGAAAAAAGGCAGAAAACAAGTGATTTGTCCATCTTCACTTGCTGAATTAAAGCCGCGCGGCAATCCTTAACAAATGGCAAATCCGCCGCCGACATCGCGGGTGATAAAAAATCCGAAGACGCGCTTCAACTGGCGTGTCAGCGATTTCATCCGCCGCGCAAAATCGCGCTGGATTGAAATCCGCGCCAGAATAACGGGACAAAAATTCTATTGCAGCGCGCTTGCCGGCGAATCGGAATACAACATCACCATCAACTCCGACCTGACCGTTTCCTGCAACTGCCAGGATTACGACGGCAGCGGACACATTGGAGATCTTCGGAAGAATTCGTTCGAGGAGGTTTTCTTCGGCCCGGTCGCAAAAAAATTCAACGACGAATTAGACAAAGGAAAAATTCCAATCACGACGTGCTCGCGCTGCGGCGATTTGAAGCGGCTGAAAAAAAACCAAGCGCCACCGAAGTCGCAACTGCCGCATCGCGGGATGCTTCTGGAAAACACGGTCATTTGCAATGTGGACTGCGTCGGCTGCGCGAGGGAGGGTGCGGCGAATATCCGCGCGGGCAAGACGATGCCGCTGGCTGAATTGTCGCAGATGGCCGACCTGCTGGCGCGGCTGAAAATGGAGCGCATATTTTACCTGAATCTCGGTGAACCGTTTTTGTCGCCGAAAGTATGCGAGGAACTGCCGATGTTGCGCGCGAAAAATCCCCAGGCACATATTTTGGTTTCGACGAACGGAGTTTTGCTGAACACGGATGCCAAGCGCGAGGCGGCGCTGAACTTGAGTCAGATCCTTTTTTCCGTCCACGGCATCAGCGACGCGATGTGCGAGAAATACATGATGAATGGGAGTTTTGAAAAGGCGTTTGAAGCAATGAAAAAAATGGTCACGTATCGCGATGCGCGCGGATTGAAACAACCAGTGCTGGAATGGAAATATCTTTTGTTCAACTGGAACGACAGTCCGAAGACAATTTCGAGGGCGATTGAAATGGCGAAAGAGACGGGGGTTGACATCATTTCATTCTGGCCGACGCACAATCCATTTTACGGAATGTCATGGCGCTATCATCTTGGCTTGATGAATAAAATCGGTGAGAAAACTTGGAAAGGGCGTGAAGTATTTTTACGAGTGAAGCAAGGCGAGGCGAAATGAGCGAACCGGCGGAAATCAGCTTTGTGATTCCCTGCCACAACGAGGCGGCGAATTTGAAACCCCTTGTCGCGGCTATCGCCGCAGCGATTGAGCCGCAAAAAAAAACTTACGAAATCATCATCACCGACGATTGCAGCACAGATAATTCATGGGCGATTTTGAAGGAACTAACCACATCTGATTTAAAAATAAGAGCGCAGAAATTTGCCTTCAATTGCGGGCAGTCCGCCGCGCTTTGGGCGGGGATAAAGGCCGCGCGCGGGAAATTCATCGTCACACTCGACGCGGATCTGCAGAACGATCCGCAGGATGCGCCGAAGCTACTGGAATCATTGAAAATTTTTGATTGTGCTTGCGGCACGCGAATTGAGGCGCGCAGCCACGGTGACAATTTCATTCGCATTGCCTCGTCAAGCATCGCGAACTGGGTGCGCAACAGGCTTTCGGGCGAGAACATATCCGACGCGGGCTGCTGCTACCGCGCGTTCAAGCGCGAGTGTGTTTCGGACTTAAAATTTTTCAAGGGGATGCACCGCTTCCTGCCGACGCTGTTCAAAATAGAGGGATTTACAGTCACGGAAATTCCCGTCGGTCACAATCCGCGCGTCGCAGGTGCAAGCCACTATGGAGTTTGGAATCGGCTGTTCGCATCGCTTTACGATTTGTTCGCGGTGCGCTGGATGAAGAAGCGGATGTTCAAATATAAAATAGCGGAGACGCTCAATTAACTTTGTGCGAAACAACGCGGGGAAATCATGCAGCGATTATTCATCATCACGACGAATAGCGTGCTGCTGATACTGTTGATCATCGGCATCCCGGCGGCCACGGGCACGAAGCTGGGCGACTGGCAGGTCTCGTCAGCTCATGCGATGAGGCTGCTGCTGTTTTTTGGATTGGGAACCGCCGCCGCCGGGAATTTGATGGCGGCGTTGTTTATTATCAGTGGGCGAAAGGAAAAAATCCTATGTTTGGAATGGACGGCTGTTTTCGCCGCGCTGCTGCTGGCGCACTGGGCGTTCACGCGGGGATATTTTAACTTCGAATGGTTAAAGCAGATGCTGATTTGGTTGCAGAAGCGCTTTTAAATTTGCCTGATTGCCGCCCGTCGCGCGTTTCAATTCGACTTCACCTTCAAAATCGTGATGGAAAAAGGTGGAAAAGCGCGAGTGAAATCAGCGCTCAACCCATCCACGTTAGATGTGACGGGAATAATTTTAGTTGGTTCCTGAATTGAATTTGTGTCGTCGGGGCTGCTTGCACTCATAACAACGGCTTCCGCAGAAGAATTGACATTGTTCGCACCGGTGATTTTAACATGAATGGATTGAGGCGAGCCGAGGCGGTTGACGATTTTCAGGAAGATGGTTCCGCTCTGGCTATCGCGCGTGGCGTCGAAGAAAAGCGACGGCACTTGTCGCCCGGAACGAGTTGTATAAGTGGGGACATTCAGCGAATCCGTCGCCAGCACATGCTCTCCGTGGTTTGAGCTGAACATGGCTTGCGCGTAATAGGATGGAGAGCCGTAGCTGGTCAGCGCGTCGTAGCCAAGAAGGTCCGAGCGCCATTGCATGGAGCCGCCTTTGGCGAGGTCGCTGACGTTCACGAAGAGCGGTGCGTAACTTGAAAGAAGAACGAGGTCTGAATTGCGTTCCATGCAGCACATCCACGCGGCATCACCGAGCGCGCCCGCCATGTTTGGCGTGGGAGAGCCGACACGGGTGGCCCATTCGCCTACGAAAACTTTTGGGCCGGTGCGCGGACGGTTGTCATACAAATGCGACTGCGCCTCCATCTGTTCCTCAGTTTTGTAGAAATGCTCGTCAACCAAGTCTGGAGTGCGGCTGTGTACACGCAGGGACTCAGGATGATCGTTGCCCACCGTGGAGATGATTTGCAATTGCGGATATTTTGCCTTAATGGCGTCATAAAATTGCGCGAACCGGCCGTTGTAACTGCCGGACTTGTCAAAAAAATCTTCGTTGCCTATCTCGACGTAGCTCAGGGTAAATGGAGTTGGATGACCGTCCTGGATGCGTTGTGCACCCCATTTTGTGCTGGCATCACCAGTCACATATTCAATTTCATCAAGCGCATCTTGTACATAAGGCTGCAAATCCGCGCCCGGCTGGATCACTTTCGGATTTTTGGAATAACCGGCGTAGAGCGCAAGCACCGGCTGCATGTTCAAGTCCTCGCACCATTCCAAGAATTCGAGAAGGCCGAAACCGTCGGTAGTCCAATAACCCCAGGCGTCGTTCATGTGGCCGGGACGTTGAGAAATGTCGCCGATGGTTTTTTTCCAGTCGAAGCGATGATCAAGCTGGTGGCCTTCGAGAAAATCGCCTCCGGGAAAACGCAAAAATGACGGGTGCATCCCCGCCATCAATTCCATCAAATCAGGACGCGTGCCGTTTGGACGGTTTTTATAGGTTGGAGGAAACAGAGAAACCTGCTGAAACCAGATTGTGCCCGGTGCGTCCGCCGTGATGACAAAGAGATTGTCCTTCGACGGTGCGACATCTTTCGTAAACAACGAGAATTCAAATTTTTTCCATTCACCGGAGAGACCGGAAATTTCCGCGCTAGAGTAAACCGTTTTACCATCGACGCTCTGAAGCTTAACAGTGAGCGCGCCAGAAAATCTTCCAACCGATTTCGCGTAAAAGGAAACGCAATATTTCGAATTCGGGTGAACCGGTATTCCCCAGAAACCGGCGTTCATAAAGCCAGCAGGAGAATCTTTAGACGCAAGCGACGCGTCCAGTTTTAGACTGACATTCAGCGCGTCGTTTAAAGGCGTGGAGGCGTCCACGGAAATGGCTCCGTTGCCGACGGCGCTCCAATAGACTGCATTTGTCGGGTTGGCTTTGAACGTGCGGTTGCGGATGAGTTCGGCATAAAGGCCGCCTTCCAGCGCGAAATTAATATCTTCGGTCATCAATCCGTAAAGCGTCGGGCTGACTTCAGCGACGACCTGATCAGCCTTGATTTGCAAAACAGGAATCACCGCAGGCGCTTCAGAAACGGAGTTGGTAGAATCAGAATTAGTTGGTTGAGCGCGCAAAAAGTTGGTGGCCGTGGTTAGCAGAAGAAAATAAAAGCCGAGCAGAAAAATAATTTTGTTACAGAAAGAGAATTTGGATTTCATAGGTAAAAAGTGAACTTAAAGCGGCCCAAAGGCCAATACAAGCCTCGAAATTTCAAGCTCCAGGATTTTGTCCTGAAAAACCTCAATCCGCATTGTTGCTGACTACGAAGACAACAATTTAGCGGTACATCTTAGTTCGTTTTCAACTGCAAGACCGTGATGGAATAAGGTGGAAAAGCGCGAGTGAAATCAGCGCCCAACCCATCCACATTAGAAGTGACGGGTACAATTTTAGTCGGTTCCTGGATTGAATTTGTGTCGTCGGGGCTGCTTGCGCTCATAATGGCGGCTTCCGCAGAAGAATCGACATTGTTCGCACCGGTGATTTTAACATGAACGGATTGGGGCGAGCCGAGGCGGTTGACGATTTTCAGGAATATGGTTCCGTTCTGACTGTCGCGCGTGGCATCAAAGTAAAGCGAAGGCACTTGTCGCGGAGCCGAGGCACCATTGCGTCCACGTGGTGGCTGCCATGTGTAGGTCGGGACGTCCTGCGAGTCGGTCGCCAGCACAACGTCTCCGTGATGTGCGCTGAACATGACTTGCGCGTAATAGGATGGAGAGCCGTAGCTGGTCAGCGCGTCGTAGCCGATGAGGTCGCTGGGCCATTGCATGGAGCGCGTGCTGCGGGGCGTGCTCGTCAGATCGCTTACGTTCACAAAGAGCGGGGCATACGATTCCATAAGCACGAGGTCTGAATTGCGTTCCATGCAGCACATCCACGCGGCATCGCCGAGCGCGCCCGCCATGTTTGGCGTGGGTGAGCCGACACGGGTGGCCCATTCGCCGACGAAAACTTTCGGGCCGGTGCGCGGGCGATCGTCATAAATGTGCGACTGCGATTCCATTTGCTCCTGCGAACGATAATAATGTTCGTCGACCAAATCCGGCGTGCGGCTATGCACACGGAGAGATTCGGGGTGGTCATTACCCACCGTTGAGATGATTTGGAGTTGCGGATATTTGGCCTTGATGGCGTCGTAAAATTGTGAGAATCGCGCGTCGTATGTGTTGGAACGGTCAAACCAGTCTTCGTTGCCGACCTCGACGTAATGCAACGGGAACGGCGCGGGATGACCATCCTGTGCACGAATAGCGCCCCAAGTCGTGCTGGTGTCGCCGGTGATGTATTCGATTTCGTCAAGCGCATCTTGGACGTAAGGTTTCAGGTCATCGCCAGGCGCGACACGTTGCTGGCGCAGCGAGTAACCCGCATAAACGGCAAGCAACGGCTCCATGTGCAGATCTTCGCACCAGTTGAGATATTCCATCAGGCCGAAACCATCCGTGGACCAGTAATCCCACGGGCTGCGGTGTCCGGGCCGCTGCGACGTCTCACCGATGGTTTTCTTCCAGTCGAAACGCTCGTTTATTAAATCGCCCTCCAGATAATTTCCACCGGGCAGACGCAAAAATTTCGGGTTCATGGCGGCGAGCAATTGCATGATGTCGGGACGATTTCCATTTGCACGGTTATTAAAAGTCGGTGGAAACAATGAGACTTGCTGAAACCAGACGGAACCGGGCCTGCCCCACAGCTTGGCCCACCAAGTTTTGGGTTTGGTTGTCGTGATGATCAACTGGTTGTCTTTGGACGGTGAAACATCTCCGGTCGTCAGGGTCACTTCATATTTATCCCAACTTGAAGAAATCTTTGGAACCTCCGCGCTCGCAAAAATAGTTCCGCCGTTTGTGCTTACGATGGCAACCGTGAGAGGGCCGTTGAAGTGTCCGCCTTTGGCATAAAAAGACGCGTGGTAGGCTGTATTCGGCTTGACCGGAATTCCCCAATAGCCGCCGTTTGCAATTCCAACCGGCGAACTTTCAGAAGCGTAGCTTGTATCCAGTTTCAAACTCACGTTTAAAGCCGCATTCAGCGGCTGATTTTTGTCTACCGAAATCGTTGCATTTCCGACGGTGTTCCAAAAAATCGCGTTCGTCGAATTCGCTTTGAATGAACGGTTGCGAATAAGTTCGCCGTAAATTCCTCCTTCGTAGGAAAAATTAATTTCCTCGGTCATCAAACCGTATAGAATCGGACTGACCTTCGCGGCGATTTGATCGGCCTTGATTTGCAAAACAGGAATTGCTGGCGCTCCAGAAATGGAATTGGTGCCTTCCGAATTCGTGGTCTGCGCGCGCAAAAAATTCGTGGCTGTGGCTGCCAGAAGAAAAAAAGTGCAGAGTGGCAAAATAGTTTTGTTCCTGAAAGAGTTGTTTGAGTTCATAGACGGAAGTTCAACTTAATGCTGGGTAAGGGCCATTTCAAGCTTGGAAATTTTGACAATGCAGGGATTGCGCCAGAAAAACCTCATTGCGCTTTACAGCCGCTCGCCCATAAATTCGATCCATGCTTTCGAGAATTTGTTCCGCCGCGCTCAATGGCATCGATGCGTATCCCATCGAAGTCGAGGTCAATGCCGGTTACGGCGATACTCTCGTCGTCATCGTCGGCCTGCCCGACGCGGCCGTGAAGGAATCGCGCGACCGTGTCTCGACTGCGCTCACCAACTCCGGCTACAAATTTCCGATGGGCCGCACCACCATCAACCTCGCGCCAGCCGATGTGAAAAAAGAGGGGCCGAGCTTTGATTTGCCCATCGCAATCGGAATGCTGGCAGCAAGTGAACAAATCGAAACGGACCAACTGGATAATTTTGTAATCACCGGCGAACTCGCGCTGACCGGCGCAGTCCGTCCTGGCAAGGGAATTTTGCCGATGGCATTGCATGCAAAAGCGGACGGCAAAACAGGAATGCTGGTTCCGGAGGAAAATGCGGCGGAAGCTGCGGTCGTTTCCGGCTTGCAGGTAATTCCCGTTCAGAATTTGCGCGAAGCCGCACAATTCCTCGAGGGCGAAATTAAAATAGCGCCAGCGAAAGTGGACATCGCAAAACTTTTCGAGTACGAAAACGATGACGACTGCGATTTTGCCGAGGTCAAAGGCCAGGAAAACGTCAAACGCGCGCTCGAAATCGCCGCCGCAGGCGGACACAACGTCCTGCTCATCGGGCCGCCGGGAACAGGCAAATCCATGCTCGCAAAACGGCTCGCGACAATTTTGCCGCCGCTCACTTTGGATGAAGCTCTTGAAACCACAAAAATTCACAGCATCGTCGGCTTGCTGAAATCCGGCCAGGCGCTCGTCACGCAGCGCCCGTTTCGATCGCCGCATCACACGGCAAGCGACGCCGGACTTTTGGGCGGCAACATCAATCCGACGCCCGGAGAAATTTCTCTCGCGCACCACGGCGTTTTGTTTCTGGACGAACTGCCCGAGTTTAAACGCAGCGTCCTGGAAACGATGCGCCAGCCGCTCGAAGAAGGCGTTGTTACAATATCACGGGCGGCGGGCACGATGACCTTCCCATCGCAATTCATGCTCGTGGCAGCGATGAACCCCACTCCAGATGGAAAAATGCCGGGAGAATCAAGAAGCTCCCCGCGCGAAATTCAAAATTATCTCGGCCGGATTTCAGGACCGCTGCTTGACCGAGTGGATTTGCACGTCGAAGTGCCGCAGGTGAAGTTCCGGGAAATTTCAGGCGACAAAACCGGCGAGGCTTCCGCACAAATTCGCTTGCGTGTCATGGCCGCGCGCCAGCGCCAGCAAAAGCGGTTTGCGCACAAACCAAAGATCACTTGCAACGCGCGCCTCGGCCCAAGAGAGCTGAAAGTATTCTGCGCGCTTGACGATTTGACAAAGGAACTGCTCAAAAATGCGATGGCAGAATTGAATTTTAGCGCACGCGCCTACGACCGGATATTAAAGGTGGCGCGGACGATTGCGGACCTAGCCGGTTCGGAAAACATCCAAAGCGAACATGTTTCAGAGGCGGTTCAATATCGTTCGCTCGACCGGCAATTATGGACTTAAATCAAGGAGCTCGGTCTCGCAGTTCGAATACAAATAGTGAACAATTTGCCGGAAGAAATGTCATAAGAAATGTCATATTTGAAAAGAAAAATTATTGCGCAAAAATCGAAAAGTTGAAAAATTATTTCACGGATAAAATGTGACTGGACACAGACTGCATATAGTTCCAACCGTCGGTTTATTAATTTTGGCGGTATTGTTGGCAACGGGCGCGCGCGGGGCAAGTTTCACCGCGACGCTCGATCGCGACACCATTGCGCTTGGCGAGCAGGCGACCCTGACGTTGAGATTCGACGGTGATGCGCCACCAAACCCACCGCAGCTTGCGGAAATACCAGGACTGAAATCCGGCTATGTTGGAAATCAGTCCATGAATCTCAACATCAATGGCGTTGCAAGTTCGATTGTCACTTATACCTACGTGGTGACGCCGGCAAAAAGCGGAGAATTTACGATTCCGATTGTGGCTTCCGACGCGAACGGCAATTCAATTTCCGCAACACCGCTCAAACTGACGGTGACCACCGTAAGCGCCCCAACAGCTGCAGCCGTCAATTCGGGAAACGAAGCCGCATTTCTAAAGCTGACCTTTCCGAAGCCAAAAATTTATGTCGGAGAATCTGTCGTGGCCCAACTTGACATTTATCTCCGAGACGATGTGCAAAATTTTGGAAACTTCCAGTTGACCAGCTCGGCCGCCGACGGTTTTACGCCCGGTAAAATTGTAGAATTACAGAACCAACGCCGCCGCCTGCAGGTCGGCAACCGCATTTATACAATCATTCCGCTTGCTGTGCCGCTCACCGCCGTCAGAACCGGCGCGCTCACGGTTGGCCCGTTTACTGCCAGCATGGTCATTGTGCTTCCGTCACAAAACGAGGGCGGTGACCCGTTCATCCGGCAATTCTTCAATCAAGGCGAGCAAAAGTCGATTTCGCTCGCAACGGATGTTGCGGATGTCGAATCGCTGTTGCTTCCGGATCAAAACAAGCCCGCGTATTTCAGTGGCGCAATTGGCAATTTCACCATGACCGCCAGCGTCGGCCCGACGAACATGACTGTCGGCGACCCAGTGACTGTCCGCGTGCAGATTTCCGGGCACGGCGCGATGGATGCCATTCAATTGCCAGACCAATCGTCACTGCAGAATTTCAAGATTTTCCCGCCGACCACAAAAACTGAAATCACCGACCAGCTTGGACTCGAGGGGAAAAAATCATTTGAAGAAATTGTAACACCGCAAAATGCCGACGTGCATGAATGGCCGCAATTTTCCTTTTCGTTTTTCAATCCCGACGACGGAAAATATCACACGCTCACGGAAGCCGCCGTGCCGCTCACCGTGAAAGCCGCCGGCACTTCGCCGATGCCGCCGATTGCGGCAACCAAAAATTCCGCGCCGGAAAACCAGTCGCCTCAAGACATTCTGCCAATCAAGGAAAACCTTGGAACGCTCTCGCAAACCAAAATTCCGCTCGTCGCCCAGCCGGCCTTTCTCGCCGCGCAAGCCCTGCCGGTGCTGGCGTTCCTTGCCGTGTTCATCTGGCGCAAACGCACGGACAGCCTTGCAAACAATCCGCGCCTCCGCCGCCAGCGCGCCGTGGCCGCGCTGGTCGCCAGTGGCCTGGACGACTTGAAAAGATACGCGGCGGCGAACCAGCCGGATGAATTTTTTGCGACGCTGTTTCGGCTTTTGCAGGAGCAACTGGGCGAACGGCTGGATTGCCCCGCCTCGGCCATCACGGAAAACGTGATCGACGAGCACCCCGTTTTGAGCGGTGCAACCATAGAAACCATCGACAGCCTGCGCGAGCTGTTCCAGCTTTGCAATCAGGCGCGTTATGCGCCCGTGCGCGGCACCAGTGAACTGAATTCCGTCGCGGAAAAATTTGAGAAAACCCTGCGTGAACTTCAGGAGGTGAAGGCGTGAAAACAAGTTTAATCATTTTGTTGGCGCTGGTGGTTGCCGGAAATATTTTCGCGGCGGATGTGGCCTCCGACTTTTCCGCCGCGAACGAGCTTTACGCCAAGGGGAAATTTTCTGACGCGGCGGACGCTTACGAAAAAATTCTCCAGTCGGGCGCGCAGTCGCCCGCGCTGCTGTTCAATGCGGGCAACGCGGAATTCAAGGCCGGCCATCTCGGGCTGGCGATCGCCGCGTATCGCCGGGCCTCGCAGTTGTCTCCGCGCGATGACGAGATTCGCGCCAACCTCGCGTTCGTCCGCAACCAGGTGCAGGGCGCAACGTTTCGTGAAAGCCGCTGGCAAGGCTGGTTCGGCGCGCTGACGTTGAACGAGGGCGCGCTGCTGACGGCGGCGTTGTTCTGGATGACGCTGGCGTTGTTCATCGCGCGACAGCTTCGCCCCGTGCTGGTTCCAAAATTGAAAACCACCACCCGGTTGTTTGCCACCCTGACCATTTTTTCCGTATCCGTGCTGGGCTTGCAGGCGGCGAATCATTTTTGGTCGGCCACCGCCGTGGTGGTTTCCACCGGGGCGACCGCCCGCAGCGGGCCGTTTGACGATGCGCAGAGCGCGTTCACCGTCCACGACGGCGCGGAGCTTTCCGTTTTGGACCGGCATGACAACTGGGTTCAAGTCGCCGGCGGCGCGGGCCAGACCGGCTGGCTGACGGTGAAGCAGGTTGAAGTTTTGCCCGGCACATGAGTGGCGGCTGTGAATAATTTGCTTGAACACGGCAACAAACTTTTTGTCAGAATGTCGTCCATCGGAAAAACAAATTAAAACATGAGCACAGGAATAAACGCAATTAACGAAGCGGTGAAGGAAGCCAGCGCTTTCACGCATCCGCTGTTTAACGAACTCGGAAAGGTCATCGTCGGCCAGCAATACCTGACCGAACGATTGGTCATCGGCCTGCTGGCCAACGGCCACGTTCTGCTAGAAGGCGTGCCGGGGCTGGCGAAAACTTTGGCCGTCAAATCCATGGCCGCGTGCATCAGCGTCAAATTCTCACGCCTGCAATTCACGCCGGACATGCTGCCCGCCGACGTCGTTGGCACGCAGATTTACAATCCGCAGTCCGGCGGCTTCAGCACGCGCAAAGGGCCGGTCTTCGCCAACCTCGTCCTCGCCGACGAAATCAACCGCGCGCCGGCCAAGGTGCAGAGTGCGTTGCTGGAGGCGATGCAGGAAAAACAGGTCACCATCGGCGACCAGACCTACAAATTGGAGGAACCCTTTTTGGTTTTGGCGACGCAAAACCCGATTGAGCAGGAAGGCACTTATCCGTTGCCCGAAGCGCAGGTTGACCGCTTCATGCTGAAATTAAAAATCGGTTATCCGACGCGCGCGGAGGAACGGCAGATTCTGGAAACAATGGCGAAAACATCCGGCCAGCCGAGTTGTAGCGCCGTCGTCACGCCGGCTCAAATTCTGAAGGCCCGCGAAATCATCAACGACATTTACGTGGACGACAAGGTGAAGGATTACATCGTGGACCTGGTCTGCGCCACGCGCGACCCGGATCATTACAAGATCGCGGTGAAGGATTTCATCCAACTCGGCGCGTCGCCGCGCGCGACCATCGCGCTGACGCTGGCGGCCAAGGCCTACGCGTTCCTGAAAGGCCGCGGCTACGTCACGCCGCAGGACGTGAAAAGCATCGGCATGGACGTGTTGCGCCACCGTGTGGCCATCACCTACGAGGCCGAGGCCGAGGAAAAGACGAGCGAGATCGTCATCCAGAAAATTTTTGATGAATTGCCCGTGCCATAAGCGAATGAAGAATTTAGAAGGAAGAATGAAGAAACAATCTTGCGCTCTGAATTGTAACTAGCGCGGAAGAGAATTCTTCATTCTGCATTCTTCCTTCATCATATTCCCATGATTCCCCGCGAGATTTTAAAAAAAATCCGGCAGATCGAGCTGCGCACAAACCGCATCGTGACGGAGACGCTCGCGGGCCAGTATCATTCCGTCTTCAAAGGCCAAGGCATGAACTTTGACGAGGTGCGCGAATACCAGCCCGGCGATGACGTGCGCGCCATTGACTGGAATGTCACCGCGCGGATGAATCATCCGTTCATCAAAAAGTTCGTCGAGGAACGCGAACTCACGCTCATGCTCGTCGTGGATGTGAGCGGGTCGGGGCTGTTCGGCTCGCGCGACCAGTCCAAGCGCGAACTCGCCGCCGAGATCGCCTCGGTGCTCGCCTTTTCCGCCATCCGAAACAACGACAAGGTGGGCCTCATTCTTTTCAGCGATGAAGTTGAGAAATTTATTCCGCCGCGCAAGGGCCGCAGCCACGTCCTGCGTGTAATCCGCGAGGTGCTGTTCTTCGAGCCGATGCGGCGCGGAACGGATTTGAAAACCGCCTTGGATTTTTTGATGCGCGTTCAGTCGCACAAAGCCATTGCAGTAATAATTTCCGACTTTCTGAGTTCAAAAAGCAGCGGCGCGTTGCCGAAGGAATTGCAAACGTCACTGCGCATGGCCAATCGCAAGCACGACGTCGTGTCCGTGCAAATCACGGATCGTCACGAACTGGAACTGCCGAAACTGGGCCGGTTGATTTTGGAAGACGCCGAGACCGGCGAAATCCTGGAACTTAACACGGCCAGCGCCGGCAGTCGCGCTGCCTTTGCGTTGCGACAGGAAAAAATGCGCGGCGAAATCGCAAAACAATTTCGCTCAGCCGGAATTGATTCGATTCAACTGCGCACGGACGAGGCGTATTCTGCGGCGCTCGGCAGATTTTTTGAAACGCGTGAAAAACGGAGGTTGCGAGGATGACAAACGCCGCAGCACAAATTAACGACATCCGCGACATCAAGCCGCCGATTGAGATTCACAGTGGCTGGGAATGGCTGTGGTGGACACTCGGCGCGCTGGCGTTGTTTGTGATCGCCTCGCTCGTCTGGCGGCACATCCACAAACGCATGACGCAGGTTTCCATCGTGCCGCCGGTGCCGGCGCACGTCCGCGCGAAGCAAAAGCTGGAGGCAGCGCTCGCGCTGATTTCGCAGCCGAAGGAATTTTGCGTTCTCGTCTCCGACACGATCCGTTTTTACCTCGAAGAACGCTTCCAATTTCGCGCGCCGGAGCGGACGACGGAGGAATTCTTGCGCGAACTCGGTGGAACGGATCTGCTCGCGCCGGAACAGAAAGAATCGCTCGGCAATTTTCTGGAAAGTTGCGACCTCGTGAAATTTGCGAAATACGAACCGGGTGAAAAAGAATTGCGCGAGCTGCACGGCTCGGCGGTGAAATTGGTCGAGGAAACCGAGCCGAGGGAAAATTCAAACCCTGAACCGCAAGCACAGAACGCTGAAGTCAAATGACGTTTGCCCATCCATATTTGCTGCTTCTGCTGCTGCTTTTGCCATTGCTCGCGTGGATGAAAGGCAGGCGTGGTTCACCGCCGGCGTTTTTATATTCGTCGGTGAAACTGGTGGAAGGCCTGACGAAAGCGCGGCGTTCGCGAGCGGGAAGTTTTCTCGCTGCGCTGCGCTGGCTCACGCTCGCCATTTTTATTTTCGCGTTGGCGCAGCCGCGCCTGTCGAAAAGCACGACGGAGGTGAAAGCCAGCGGCATTGACATCGTATGCGCGCTGGATTTGTCAGGCAGCATGACCACCGGCGATTACATCGTGAACGGCCAGCAGGTCAGCCGCATAGACATGGCCAGACCGGTGTTGAAGCAGTTTATCGAAGGCCGGCCCAATGACCGCATCGGGCTTGTCGTTTTTGCGGCGGAGGCGTTTATCGCAGCGCCGATGACGCTCGACCACGATTATTTGCTCGAAACCGTTGACCGCATCGGCATCGGCACGATCAACTCGGATGCGACGGCGATCGGCGACGGCATCACGACGGCGTTGAACCGGCTGCGCGAATTGAAATCCAAAAGCCGGATCATCGTCCTGATGACCGATGGCGCGAACAATTCCGGCAAGATAGATCCCATCACGGCGACACACGCGGCTCAGGCGCTCGGCGTGAAGATTTACACCATCGGCCTGGGCAACCGTGAGATCGTCCAGCAGATGGGTCTGCCGCAGGGATTCTTGCCAGACGAGGACACGTTGCAGCAAATCTCGGACATGACAGGCGGCAGATATTATCGCGCGGACAACGCGGAGAAGTTTCAGAAAATTTATGCGGAAATTGACAAGCTTGAAAAGACCGAGGCGGTCATCAACAAATACACCGAATACCGGGAGTTGTTCGCGTGGTTCATCGCCGGAGGGCTGGCGCTGCTGTTGATTGAAATAATATTGGGGCAAACTATTTTTCGGAGGCTGCCATGAGATTCGAGCATCCAAACTTACTCTGGCTGTTGCTGATTTTGCCGCTGGCGCTCGGCACGCTTTTTTGGTTTGCAACGCAGCAAAAGCAAAAACTGCTGGCGCAATTTGTGTCCGCGCGATTGTTGCCGGCGTTGACAACGGCCATTTCTCCCGCTCGCCGGAAAATGCGGTTCGCATTCTTAATTTTGGCCGTTGCATTCTTAATTGGCGCGCTTGCCCGTCCGCAGCGCGGTTACGATTTGGAGGAAGTCGAACAGCGCGGACTGGACATTGTCGTTGCGGTGGACACCTCGAAATCAATGCTCACGGCTGACATCGCCCCGAACCGGCTGGCGCGCGCCAAATTGGCGGCGCTGGAATTGTTGCGGGATGCAAAGACCGACCGGCTCGGTTTGGTCGCCTTCGCCGGTGAGGCGTTTTTGGAATGTCCGCTGACGATTGACGACACGGCGTTCCAGCAAAACGTCCAGGCGATCGACGTGAATTCCATTCCCGAAGGCGGCACGGCCATTACATCGGCCATTGACACCGCGCTAGACACGTTCAAGGAAAAAGATCATTACAAGGCACTCGTGCTGATGACCGACGGCGAGGAAAATGTTGATGAGGCCGCCGTGATCGCTTCCGCCAAAAATGCGGCGAAGGCGGGGTTGAAAATCTTCACAATCGGCATCGGGACTGCGGAGGGCGATTTGATCCGCGTAACGGATGCCAACGGGAATTCCGATTATGTCCGGGACCCGGACGGCAACGTGGTGAAGTCACACTTGAACGAGCCGCTGCTGCAACAGATAGCCGCCATCACCGGCGGATTTTACCTGCCATTGCGCGGCGCGAACACTATGGACACGCTTTACGAACGCGGCCTTGCGCCGATGCCGAAATCTGAGAGCAAGGAAAAATTGATCCGGCGTTTTCACGAGCAATTCCAGTGGCCGCTGGCGATTGCGATGCTGTTGTTGCTGGGCGCAATTTTTTTGCCGGAGCGGTCTACGCAGACGGCCACCAAGTCCAAAGGCAACACGGAGGCCATCGCCGCGCTCCTCGCAATTCTCTTTTTGCCGGTCGTTGCACAGGCTTCGCCGGCAAGTGCGATGAGCGATTACAAATCTGGAAATTACACGAACTCACTCGCGGAATTTTCACGGCTTGCGGAAATCCAGACGAACGATCTGCGTTTGTTTTTCGACGCAGGCGCGGCGGCGTATCGCGCAACGAATTATGACGAGGCGTTGAGGAATTTCCAGTTGATAACGCTGTCGCCGGATTTGAAATTGCAGCAGCAGGCGTTTTACAACCTGGGCAACACGCTCTACCGGATGGGTGAGTTGAAATTCACGCCGGACGCGGACGGCCTGGGAGCGATGACCGAAGCGTGGACGAATGCGCTGCAAAGCTACGCGTATGCGGTGCAATTGAACACGAACGACGCGGACGCGGCGTTCAATTTTGGTTTCGTCAAAAGCCAGCTTGATTTGATCGCGCAACTGCGCGAGGCGATGCGGCGCGCAAAAGGGGAAGCCGATGACGCTGTGCGCCGTGCGCAGTTTCATCGCGCACTGGAAATCATGGAGCAGCTCACACAGAACAAGATCGCGGCGAAACAATTTCAAGATTATACAAAAAAACTGAAGGACATTGATGCGATTGCCACGCCCAATCAAAAATAGCTTGCTGCCGTTGTTGCTCTTTTTTGTCGCGCAAAAAGCTTGCGCACAGTTCGCGGCCGCCGACGATTATTTCAACGGCGGCGCGCAGCTTTACATTTCCAACAACATTCCAGCCGCTCTCGAAAAAACGGAAGACGGTTTGAAATTTTATCCCGATGACGCGAAACTGAAAAAGCTCGAGGAATTGCTGAAGCAACAACAGAAGTCGCAGAGCAGCCAGTCACAGCAAAACCAGCAGCAGCAACAGTCGCAATCGCAGCAAAATGCAAACAATCAAAAAAACCAGCAACAGAATCAACAACAGAAGCCGTCACAGCAGAATTCTCAAGACCAAAAAAGTGACGGGCAGCAAAAATCTTCCGCCGGGAATTCAAACGGCGAAAAGAAAGAAAATCAGAACGCCGAAAGCCAGCCTGTTGCCGGGCAGATGACGCCAGAGGAAGCGAAAAAGTTGTTGGACGGACAAAAAGAAGACGAGCAAATTTTGCAATTGAAGCCCCAGGGCAAGACGGAAGACCCAAATCGGCCCGTCAAAGATTGGTGATTGCAAAATCAATTCATAGAATTTGGTTGGGGAAGTATTAATTCCCGTTCGCGCAGCCAGCAGAAAATCACCGGGGTCACAATCAGGATGCACGCGAGGCTGCTCAACATTCCTCCGATGACCGGCGTTGCCAGCGGTTTCATCACCTCCGCGCCGGTGCGGTGACTCCACAATATCGGCAGCAGGCTCGCCACTATAGTGGCCACCGTCATCACTTTGGGGCGCAGCCGCAATCGCGCGCCGTCCTTCACCGCCTGGATCAAATCCGCGCGCGAAAAATGTTCGCCGCGCTCGGCCATTTTCTTTTTCACGGACTCGTCGAGATAAACGACCATCACGACGCCGGTTTGAATCGCCGTCCCGAACAGCGCGATGTAGCCGACCCATACAGCCACGCTGAAGTTGTAGCCGAGCAGCCATTGCAGGAACACGCCGCCGGTCAGCGCGAAAGGCACGGCGAGGATGACGTGCGCCGCCTCCTTCGCGCTGTGGTAAATGATGTAAAGCAGCAGGAAGATGACGAACAGCGCCGCCGGCACGATGAGTTCCAAAGTCTTTTGCGCGCGGATTTGGTTTTCGTATTGGCCGCTCCATTCAATCGTCATGCCGGGTGGCAAAGAAATTTCCTTTGCGAGGCGCGCCTGGGTTTCCTTCACGAAACCGCCGAGGTCGCGGCCCTCGACGTTTGCCTGCACGAACACGCGCAGACGCCCGTTCTCACTGTTGATTTCGCTCGGCCCGATTTCGCGGTGGATTTTCGCCACCTGCCCGAGCGGAACCCGGTCGCCTGATGGCGTCGGCACAAGGATGTCGTTGAGCCGCTCGATGTCGTCGCGTTCGCTGCGTTGCAGCCGGACTTGGATGGGAATCCGTTCGCGCCCGGAAATCGCGGTGGAAACATTGTCGCCGCCGATGCCTCCCTCGACCAGATCCATGACATCCTGTGCGCGCAGGCCATAACGCGCCATCGCCGCGCGGTCCACCTCAATGTCGAGATACGGCTTGCCTTCCGTGCGCGACGCGGCCACGCCGACCGCGCCGGGAATCGTGCGGACGACGCGTTCGACCTCGAACGCCTTTTGCTGGAGCGCGTCGAGGTTTTCGCCAAGAATCTTGATGCCGACCTGCGCGCGGATGCCGGTGCTGATCATCAGGATGCGGTTTTCAATCGGCTGCAAAAATCCGGGCACGTAGCCGGGCATCTGCGACAGTTTTTCCTCCAGCTCGGCAACGAGCTTTTCCTTTGTCATGCCAAGACGCCATTGCGATTCCGGCTTAAGCATGATGGTCGTCTCGATCATTTCAATCGGCGCGGGATCGGTGGCGGTCTCGGAACGACCGAGTTTGCCGCCGACACTCTCGACCTCCGGCGTCTGCTTAATGACTTGGTCCTGCCAGGCCATGATGCGTTTGATTTCCGTGAGCGACGTGCTGGGCAGCAGCACCGGCATGAAAAGCAGGCTGCCTTCGTTCAGCGTCGGCATGAATTCGCTGCCCATGCCGTGCAACCCGGTTCCAAGTTTAGGGTTCAAGGTTGAAAGTCTTGAAACAATTGGCCGAGGCAAGCCAAAGGCCAGAACCAGCGCGGCGGCGACCAAAATCAACGCAATGCCGAGCACAGTTCTTCGCCAGCGCAATGCCCAATCCAGAATCGGGTTGTAAATCGCCAGCAGGATTTTCATCAGCGGATTTG
>Ga0302275_10001349_pt1 | contig 26398 bp, 25 predicted proteins | sample III_Bog_N2_2_FD_200229 | JGI IMG/M metagenome (GOLD analysis project Ga0302275, IMG submission 200229) | Peat permafrost microbial communities from Stordalen Mire near Abisko, Sweden - III_Bog_N2_2 | ecosystem: Environmental > Terrestrial > Soil > Wetlands > Peat | place: Sweden: Abisko... | reverse complement strand
AAGGCACGCACCAAAGAAGCTCTCGACCAAGCTATTTCGGAACTACTGCCTGAGATCACACCAGAAAACGCCGTCGCATGGTTCAGACTCGGACTAGGTACATCACACTAACTGTGAAAATGCTCTAAAGATTTTTCACGGACGCGGGCTTTTCTGATGGAGGAATAACTCTCTCGCCTGCCTTACGTTTCACCTGACATGGCTGCACGTCGCCACCGGAACAGCCACCTGCTCGACAACCTCCAGGCCGAATCCCTCCAGCGCGGGAATGTGCATGGGGGTATTCGACAAGAGGCGTATGCGTCGGATGCCCAGGTCCGACAGAATCTGGCTGCCCAGGCCGAAGGCGCGCACGATGCGCCCGGCTCGATCCAGTGATTCTTCCCGAGCCCGCAGTTCCTGATGCAGAACGATCCGGCCGACATTCGAGCCTATCGGTGTGTTCGTGGCAGCCTCTGCGCCGGAGGCGGAATCGCTCGCCGTTGCCGGCTCGTGGTCAATCTCGAAACCCCGCGAGGTGTTGTGCAGATAAAGCACGACGCCGCAGCCCGCTTCGGCAATCATGCGCATGGACTGGTTCAGGGTCTCGCGGCAATGGCAGTCTGCGCCGAAGACGTCGCCCGCCGTACAGCGGGTGTGAACGCGCACCAGCACGGCGTGCTCGCATGAATCTGCCTGGCCGTATGGCGCAACGATTGAATCCCCCGGCAAACCCGCGGCGGCAAGGCTAGGGGTAAGGGCTGGGCAATTGGGGCAAAGGTCGCCGCGCACCAGGGCGATATGGCTTTCGCCGCCGTTTACCTCGCTCTCATAAGCGATCATGCGGAATTCGCCGTAGCGGGTCTGGATGGTGCTCTCGCCGACGCGCACAATGTAGCGCTCGTGCCGCCGCCGGTAGCGGATCAGCTCCGCCACGGTCAGAATTCTCAGTCCGTGTTCCTTGCAGAACGGGATGAGGTCCGGGATGCGGGCCATCGTGCCGTCGTCCTTCATGATCTCGCAGATAACGCCGGAGGGATTGAGCCCCGCCAGACGGGCCAGATCGACAGAAGCCTCGGTTTGCCCGGCGCGCACCAGCACGCCGCCCTTGCGGGCGCGCAGCGGAAAGACATGGCCAGGCCGGACCAGGTCGGCCGCGGTCGAGCGCGGGTCAATGACCGTTTGGATGGTCTTTGCGCGGTCGTATGCCGAAATGCCGGTCGTCACACCCTCGCGCGCCTCGATCGTCTCGGTAAACGCCGTCCCGAACCGGGAGGTGTTCTGCTGACTCATGGGAAAGAGGCGCAACTCATCCGCGCGTTCCTCGGTCAGCGTCAGGCAGATCAATCCCCGCCCATACTTGGCCATGAAATTGATGGCCTCCGGCGTCACAAACTCGCCAGCCAGCGTGAGGTCCCCCTCGTTTTCACGATCCTCGTCGTCGACCACGATCACCATGCGGCCTGCGCTGATTTCGGCTAAAGCGCCGGGAACATTGATAAAAGGGGGAGCGAAGCTGCGTGAGTTCTCTGACATGGTGGTATTCCTATTCTCGCCCATGCTGGTTCATACAGCAAAAACGCCGCCCGAAGGCGGCGCTTTTACAAAACGAACAATGAGCGAACGGAGGTTTACAAGGCAGATTCAATCTCAAAACCCCAGGCCTCGAGAAGCGCCTCGGGAATATACTTGGAATTCTTGTTCCGGCGAGCCCACTCCCGCAGCCGGGTAGACCGAATGTACTGGTCTGGGCTGAGTTTAAACTCCTTCACGATCTGCTCGAAGGATGTCACTGTAGGCACAACCGGGCCAATGGGCTCTGGTTTGCCCCAATTCGGATTTCCACGACGCTTTGCCATCGACTTGGTTTCCTCAGATAGGGTTGTCTTGCATGTAGGTCCTGGACCAAGTGTGGTAAATCCTATCGGTCCGGACAAAACTCTACATTCTTATTTTACGGATATTTCCTTCAAAAATCAATAGCAAAATTGCACACAATCGAGAACATTTGCTTCCAGTGATTCCATAATAAGGGACACCCGTATCTTGTTCTTCCGGAAAGGAATAGGCGCTTAAAACTGCTTTGCGGAAGGGATTGGTGCTCGCTTTTCCTGGGAAGAATTCGCACACGAGCTGTCGATAGTGACAACATACTAATATGACGACAATTTGGCGAGTGGCGGCGATAACTCTTCTGATCGCTGCCGTAGGCGCTTCATATTCGAGCGCCGTGGAACTGAAAGTAAGCCGCGATGTCTTGCAGCGAACCCTCAAGCAGCAGCTCTTCAGCGGTCCCAACGGACGCTATTACCTGAAAGGCACGGCGCAGACGCCCTGCTATGTCTACGCCGACGACGCGCAGCTCAGTTTCGTCCAGGACCGCGTCGTGGTCGTCATCAAGGCGCACGCCAGGCTGGGCAAGACGTGGGGCAATTCCTGCCTGGGAATCTCCCTGAACACCGCGCCTGAGGTTTCTCTGGCCCCGTTTGGCGATGGCGAAACGATAGGCTTCCGCGATGCCCGCCTCGACAAGGTCGTCGATCAAAGGGAGTTGAACTTCCTGATCACGCCCTTCCTCAGCCACCAGTTGCCTTCCAACATGAAGATCAATGCGGCTGACCTGCTGCGCAAGGCGCTGACCGGAGCAACCGCCGCCACCGGCTATAAAGTGACGCTGGACAGGCTCCAGGTTCACTCCATGCATCCCCAGGGCGACGATCTGGTGGTGGACGTGGACGGCGACATCAGCGTGAGATAGGCGGGCCAGGACAGAGAATTCCGGCATTCTATCCTCAGGAGCTGAGCAGGACTATCCGGCTCAGCTCGCTTCCCTGTGGAGATTCCCGATGAATCGCCGAGCGCCTTGCAGATCAGTCACTTCACGACTCGCACCAGGCGTTGAAGGCCCCATTCCTTACGGCTGCGGCCAGAGCTTCGATCTCCGGCGACAGAACCCTGTCCTGTTCCAGCTTTGGCACCACGGCGCGCACCGCCGCGTGCGCGCGCTCCACTTCCCGGCTGGCTCTGAGCGGCCGGCGGAATTCCAGCCCTTGCGCTGCGCACATCAGCTCGATGGCCAGAATCCGCTCGGCATGCTCCACAATCTGACGCAGCTTGAGCGCTCCGGTCATGCCCATCGAGACATGGTCCTCCTTGCCTCCATCGGTGGGAATGCTGCCCGTCGACGAGGGATGCGACAGCACCTGGCACTCGTTGATCAGCGCCGCCGCCACGATCTGCGCGATCAGGAACCCGGACGACAGGCCCGGATCGGGCGATAGAAATGCCGGCAGCCCCTCGTTGATGTCCATATTCAGCAGCCGGTCGATGCGCCGTTCGGTGATGCTGGCAAGATTGGTCATCACAATGGCCGCATAGTCGAAGGCGTAGGCCAGCGGCGCCCCATGAAAGTTCCCGCCCGACAAGACGGCTCCATGGTTTGGCGATTCGGATGTGGGCTCTGGAAATACGAGCGGATTATCCGTAGCCGATCCAGATTCAATATTCAGCACCCCCCGCACGTGCTCCAGCGCATCCCGAACCGCGCCATGCACCTGCGGCATGCAGCGCAGGCAATAGGCGTCCTGCACGCGGGAGTCGTGGGCGCGATGCGACTCGCGGATCTGGGAGTCCGCCAGCAGTTCCATCAAGTGCTCCGCTACCTGAATCTGTCCCGCGTGCGGCCGGGCCTGATGGATGCGCGGGTCGAAGGCCACCGGCGTGCCCATCAGCGCTTCCAGGCTCATTGCGCCCGCCAGGTCGGCCAACTGCGCCACCCGCAGCCCGCGCGCCACGGCCAGCGCTCCTACGGCGTTCATCGCCTGTGTGCCGTTCAGCAGGGCCAGTCCTTCCTTGGCCGCCAGAACGATGGGCTGCAATCCGGCGCGGCGCAGCGCCTCGCCCCCGGCCATCCGCTCGCCCTTGTAAAACGCTTCGCCCTCGCCGATGACCACCAGCGCCAGGTGAGCCAGGGGCGCCAGATCGCCGCTTGCGCCTACAGAGCCTTTTTCGGGAATAACGGGGTGTACCCCGGCGTTGAGCAGCGCTGCCAGCATCTCTACCAGCGCCGTACGGCAGCCGCTGAAACCTTTGGCCAGCACGTTGGCCCTCAGCAGCAGCATGGCCCGCGATTCGGCCTCGGAAAGTGGCTGGCCCACGCCGCCTGCGTGGCTGCGCACCAGGTTGGCCTGCAACTGCGCCAGTTTTTCCGGCGGAATCCGTACATCCGACAATTTTCCAAAGCCGGTATTGACCCCATAGACGGTCTCCCCGGCTGCCAGAATTTCTTCGATCATCGCCCGGCCCTGGGCCACGCGAGCCAATGCCGCAGGTGCAATGGCCACCGGACAGGCCGACAGCGAAACAGCTTCAATCTCGGCCAGCGTCAGCGGCTGGCCATCAAGAATCAGAATATCCATTAGCTGATGATAGGCGGTTGGCGGTCTCTGATCCAAATCCGCTGCCCGAACGAATCTGCCGGAAGCAGGTTTCTATTTGGCGAGCTTGTCGAGGTCCAGATTGAGTTCAAGCACGTTGACGCGGGCCTCGCCGAGCAAGCCCAACTGCCGTCCGGCGATGTGTTGCTCGATGAGCTTCTGGACGCTCTCTTCGCTCAGGTTGCGCGCCTTGGCGACGCGCGGCGCCTGGTAGTAGGCAGCGTCAGGCGTGATGTCCGGATCGAGTCCGGAAGCTGAGGTGGTGACCAGATCAATCGGCACCGGCTTGCCGGGATTCTGCGCGGCCAGTTTGTCGATGTCGCCCTGGATTCGCGTCACGAGAGCCTTGCTGGACTGGGCCAGGTTCGAGCCGCCGGAAGCTGTGGCGTCGTAACCCGTGCCCGCCGCCGAGGGCCGCGGATGGAAGTAGCGGTCGGAAGTGAAACTCTGGGCCAGCAGCTCGGAGCCGATGACCGTGCCGTCTTTGAGAATGAGGCTTCCGGCGGCCTTGTGCGGAAACAGCACGCTGGCGATGCCGGTAACCAGCAGCGGATAGCCCAGGCCAAGCAGAACCGTGGCCACAAGGGTGAAGCGAATTGATGTCTTCCAGACCGAATGCACTTTGTTTCTCCTTCAGGTGCGGGCGAATGCTCCCATGAACCTTGAGCGGGTACGCGTTGCGCCAAACTAACCACGCTAACACCGCTAACCACGCTAACTCCGCTCTTTACGCCAGGTGCAGCGCCACCAGAGCCAGATCGATAGCCTTGATGCCGAGAAAAGGCACAAGGATGCCGCCGCAGCCATAGATCAGCAGGTTGTTGCGCAGCAGAACATCGGCTGCCTTGGGTTCGTATTTGACGCCCTTCAAGGCCAGCGGGATGAGCGCCACGATGATGCAAGCGTTGAAAATAACCGCCGAAAGAATGGCTGACTGCGGCGAGTGCAAAAACATGATGTTGAGCGCGCCCAACACGGGAAAAACGCCGGCGAACATGGCTGGGATGATGGCGAAGTACTTGGCCACGTCATTGGCGATGCTGAAAGTGGTCAGCGCGCCGCGCGTCATCAAAAGCTGCTTGCCGATCTCGACAATCTCAATGAGCTTGGTCGGGTTGGAGTCGAGATCGACCATGTTGCCGGCTTCCTTCGCGGCCTGAGTGCCCGAGTTCATCGCCACACCCACGTCTGCCTGGGCCAGCGCGGGGGCGTCGTTGGTGCCGTCGCCAGTCATGGCCACCAGCTTGCCCTTGGCCTGTTCGCGCTTGATCAGGTCCATCTTGTCCTTGGGTTTGGCTTCGGCCAGAAAGTCGTCCACCCCAGCCTCGCGGGCAATCACCGCGGCCGTCAGCGGGTTGTCGCCGGTAATCATGACCGTGCGGATGCCCATGGCGCGCAGCCGGGCCAGCCGCTCCTTCAGGCCGCCTTTGACGATGTCCTTCAGGTAAATCACGCCCAGCGCCGTCGAGTTTTCGGCCACCACCAGCGGCGTGCCGCCCAGGCGCGCAATATCTTCGACGATTTCGCGGACCTTCCTTGGCAGCGAGGAGCCCTGTTCTTCAAGAAAGCGTGCAATGGCGTCCACCGAGCCTTTGCGGATGCGCACGCCGGGCAGGTTGACGCCGCTCATGCGGGTCTGCGCCGTGAAGGGCACGAACTCCGCATGAATCGCGCTCAAGTCGCGTCCGCGCAGGTTGTACTTTTCCTTTGCCAGCACCACAATCGACCGGCCTTCGGGAGTTTCGTCAGAGAGCGAGGCGAGCTGTGCGGCGTCGGCCAACCGCTCCTGGCTGATGTCGGGGGCAGTGCGGAACTCGGTGGCCTGGCGGTTGCCCAGGGTGATGGTGCCGGTCTTGTCCAGCAGCAGGGTGTTCACGTCGCCGGCGGCCTCGACCGCGCGCCCGCTCATGGCCAGCACGTTGTACTGGACGAGGCGGTCCATGCCGGCAATGCCGATGGCCGACAAGAGGCCGCCGATGGTGGTGGGAATCAGGCAGACCAGCAGCGAAACCAGCACAAAGACCGTCTGCGGCGCTTTGGAGTAAATCGCGAAGGGTTGCAGCGTGACCACAGCCAGCAGAAACACAATCGTCAGGCCGCTCAGCAAAATGCTCAGCGCAATCTCGTTGGGCGTCTTCTGCCGCGTTGCGCCTTCGACCAGCGCAATCATGCGGTCCAGAAATGTTTCGCCGGGGTTGGAGGTAATGCGGACCTTGATCCAGTCCGACAGAACCTTCGTGCCCCCGGTCACGGCTGAGCGGTCGCCGCCAGCCTCGCGAATGACGGGCGCCGATTCGCCGGTGATGGCCGATTCGTCCACCGAGGCCACGCCCTCGATGACTTCGCCGTCGCCGGCGATGTAGCAGCCGGCCTCGACGTAGATAATGTCTCCGACGCGTAGCAGCGCGCTGGGGACTTCTTCCAGGTCATTTGATTCGGTGTAGCGTTTGGCGATGGTTTCGCCCTTGGCCTTGCGCAGCGTGTCTGCCTGGGCCTTGCCGCGGCCCTCGGCCATGGCCTCCGCAAAGTTCGCGAACAGCACCGTAAACCAGAGCCAGAGCGTGATCTGGAGGTTGAAGCCGAAGCCGGGTCGCTGATGCATCGTGTTATCGATGAGCAGCGCCGTGGTCAGCACGCAGCCGACCTCGACGACAAACATGACAGGGTTTTTGGCCATGCCGCGCGGATCGAGCTTGCGGAATGCATCCACAAGCGCCTGGGCCATGATTTTCGTATTCCAAAGACTTTTCTTCTTAAGCATGAGAGTCCGTTTCGCCTTGTTCTGATGCGTGATGGGCAGAAGTTAGAAAACCTGCCCTGCCTTGAGCAGAAGGTGTTCCAAAATCGGTCCCAGGCTCAGCGCCGGGAAAAAAGTCAGTGCGCTCAGAATCAGAATGATGCCGATCAGCAGCACGGTAAACAGCGCGCCGTTCACCGGGAAGGTTCCAGGCGAGGGAGGCACGCTCTTCTTCTGCGCCAGATTGCCAGCCAGCGCCAGCACGGGAATCAACATGAACAAGCGGCCTATCAGCATCGTCCAGCCCAGCGCCACGTTGTACCACCATGTATTGGCGCTCAGGCCGGCGAAGGCCGAGCCGTTGTTGCCCGCCGCTGAGGTGAATGCGTAAAGAATCTCGGTCAGCCCGTGAGGTCCCTGGTTGGTCAGAGCGGATAGGCCGATGCTGGGTGAAAGCACGAATGCCGCGGTCAGCGAAAGAATGATGAGCGGAAAAATGAGAACGTAAAGCATCGACATCTTCACGTCGTAGGCTTCAATCTTCTTGCCCAGGTATTCCGGCGTGCGTCCCACCATCAGGCCGGCAATGAAGACCGAAAGCACCACCATGATCAGGATTCCGTACAGGCCCGAACCCACACCGCCAAAGACGACCTCGCCGAGCATGATGTTGATGAGCACCACCATCCCGCCCAGCGGTGTGAGCGAGTCGTGCATGGTGTTCACCGCGCCGCAACTGGCATCGGTGGTGACCGTGGAGAAGAGCGAAGATTGGCTGATGCCGTTGCGGACCTCTTTGCCCTCCATGTTGCCGGCAGGTGAGGTAAGGCTGCCGGTCTGCGCCGCCCCGTGAATCAGCAGGTGCGGCTGCGACTCCGCCCAGTAAACGGTGGTGAATCCCGCCGTGAACAGCACAAACATGGCCGCCAGCACCGCCCAGCCGTGGCCCGGCGATCCGGTCATCCGGCCCAGCGTATACGTGAGCCCCGCCGGAATGATGAAGATGGAGAGCATCTGCAGCAGGTTCGAAATGGGCGTGGGGTTCTCGAAGGGATGGGCGCTGTTGGCGTTGAAGAAGCCGCCGCCGTTTGTTCCCAGCATCTTGATGGCTTCCTGCGACGCCACCGGTCCCTGCGCGATGGTCTGCGTCTGATTTTCCAGGGTGTGGGCTGTCGTATAGGCGTGCAGGTTCTGCGGAACGCCTTGTCCCACCAGCAGCAGCGCATAGAGCAGCGAGGCGGGCAGCAGCACGTAGAGAATGCTCCGCGTGGCGTCCACCCAGAAGTTGCCGATGGTCTCCGACTTGGTCCGCTTGATGCCGCGGATCAGCGCCACGGCTACCACAATGCCCACCGCCGCCGAGAAGAAGTTGTGCGTGGCGAGTCCAGCCATCTCCGTCAGATAGCTCATCGTCGTCTCGGGCGTATACGACTGCCAGTTGGTGTTGGTCGTGAAACTGGCTGCCGTATTCCAGGCCAGATCAGGTCCCACGGCGCTCAGATGCTGCGGGTTCCATGGAAGCAGGCCCTGCAGCCGCTCGATTCCATAAGTGACCAGCAAACTCACCGCCGAAAAGCCCAGCACCGCGCAGGCGTACTCGCGCCAGTTCATCTCTTTATCCGCATCCACGCCAGAGAGCTTGTAAATGAGCCGCTCGATGGGACGAAGCACGGGATCAAGCCACGTGCGCTCTCCGTCCAGCACGCGGGCCAGATAGATGCCGACCGGGCGAACACTTGCCAGCAGAATCAGCGAGAAAACAGCAAACTGCAACCAACCGTTGGCGGACATGTCAGAACTTCTCCGGGAAGAGCAGGGTAAGGGCCAGGTAGGCCAGCAGCAGAACAGACAGAATCAAGGCAACGCCGGTTGTCAGATCGATTTGCATAGGGTTACCTCAGCTTCTGGCAGGCCTTGACATAGAGAAACGCCAGGCCGAAGAAAACTACCGTGAACAGCAGCATCGTCACATCTTGCATCGCAACTCCATGGGCAGAAACTCAGTAAGACTCATCTGAGTGTGCCGTCTTTCGAAGGCTTCACCTTGGGCCGGGTCAGCCTGTCAGGATTCATTCTCTGGAATGTTTGATTTGAGTATCGAAAAGCTTTCCTAAATAAATCGTAAGGATGGGGGCTGTAGCTCGAAAGAAGTCAGCATGTGGAACAGAAAAGGGGGGCTGAACGCTGCCTGCAAATGGGCGTCACGCCTTCTGCTACTCCTCGTCGCCGGTCCAGCCTTCGGGAACAAAACGGTAGCCCACCCAGGGTTCGGTCTGGATGTACTGCTTGCCCGTTCCGGCTTCGAGTTTCTTCCGCAACTGGCCGATGAAAACCCTCAGATACTCCGGCTGGTAGACCGACTGAGCCCCCCATACGGCGGCCAGCAGCGCGCGATGGGTTATCACCTTGCCGGCGTGGCGAGCCAGGTGAAGCAGCAGGTCGAACTCCTTGGGCGTCAGGTGAACGGGCTTGCCCAGGACGGTGATGGAATGCGCCTCGGCGTCCAGGACAAAGTCGCCGGCCTCGATCGCTGAGGCCGTGCGCTCCGGAGCGCGGCGCAGATGCGCGCGGACGCGGGCCAGCAGCTCCTGAATGCTGAAGGGCTTGGTCACATAATCGTCGGCGCCGGCGTCCAGCGCCTCGATTTTGGATCGTTCATGATCGCGGACTGAAAGCACCAGAATCGGGACCGCCGAGTGAGCGCGGATGGCGCGGCAGACCTCGACGCCGCTCAAGCCGGGCATCATCAGGTCGGTCACCACCAGGTCGGGCAGCCAATCTCCGAAGACCTTCAGGCCCTCCTCCGGATCGTTTGCGGTGCGCACGTCAAAGCCCTGCGCGGTCAGCGCGGCGCGCAGCACGCGGGTAATCTGCGGTTCGTCGTCGATCACAAGAATTCTGTCCGGCATCTGGCTTGCTCCCCACGGAAGATTACATCACACGGGCCTGCCGGCGGGTATGATTCCTGTGAGGGAATCATGCAATTGTCCAACCATGCGCGCAAGGTCGCCCGTTGGTTTGCCGCCTCGCTGGTTGCCGTTGCGGCCACGAGCTTGCTGGTCAGTCTGGGCGCTAATTCGACCACTGCGGGAATGGTCTTTCTGGTGCTGGTGGTCTTGTTTTCCGCTCAGGCGGGTATCTGGATTTCGCTCTATGTCGCCCTCCTGTGCGCGGCACTTTTCGACTACTACTTCCTGCCGCCTGCTCACTCGCTGCTGATTACCGGTGTTCAGCAATGGGTGGCCATGATCTCATTTCTGCTCAGTTGCGTCGTGGTAGGCCGTGTGGCCGAGCGGGTGCGCATGTTGGCAAATCAGGCCGAGAAGCGCCGGGAGGATGTGGAGCGCCTCTTCGAACTCAGCCAGGAGATGATGCTGGCCGAGGATGCCGCCGGGCTGGTTCGCGACCTGCCGGGAATCATCGCGCGCATCTTTGCGCTGGATGGGGTAGTCCTTTACGTTCGCGATGAGGACCAGCTCTACACCTCGACCTCCGATTTGCCCATGAGCATCCAGGCCAGCCTGCGGGCCATGGCTCTGGGCGAGAATCCGACGCAGATCATTCCGGGGGAGTTCACGGCGAGGACATTGATGCTGGGACTGAGCCCTGTGGGTGCTCTGGGTTTGCGGCCGGCCAAGCTTTCGCAGGAAGTGGCCACGGCGGTCAGCGCGCAGGTGGCGATCGCGCTGACCCGCGCCACAGCCATTGAGGCTTCAGCCCGCATGGAGGCTGCCCGTGAAGGAGAACGGCTGCGCACCGCGCTGATTGACTCGTTGACTCATGAGCTGCGCACTCCGCTGACGGCCATTCGCGCCGCGGCAACGACCCTGCGCGCGGCGGAGGGCCTGGACGAGGCCGCGAAGACGGAGTTGGCGGCGGTGGTCGACGAAGAAAGCGCGCGGCTGGATAAGCTGATCGGCGAGGCCGTCGAAATGGCCGAGATTGATGCCAACACGGTCGAGGTTCACCTCTCTCAGCAGCATCCGCGCGCGCTGCTCGAACAGGCCGTCGAGGAATCGCGCAAGGCGCTGGCAGGACGCCGGGTTGTGATTGCCGCCGAGGAGCCGGGCGAGCCGGACGGCGGGGCCAAGCCTGCCTGGTTCGATCCTCACCTGCTGGGCCGCGTATTGCTCCACCTGCTGGAAAATTCCGCCCGCTGCACGCCGCCCGGAGGCCGTATCCTGCTGGGCAGCCGGTGCGTCGGCGACCGGCTGGAGTTCCGCGTCGAGGACGATGGTCCCGGCATCGACCCCGCTGACCTTCCCTTCATCTTCGACAAGTTTTACCGTGGCAGGAAAGCTGCCAGCAAAGGGAAGGGAACGGGGATGGGCTTAGCCATCACACGCGCCATTCTCGCCGCCCACGGCGGAGGGATCGAGGTCGAAAGCGCTCCGGGAAAGGGCGCATGTTTCCGCTTCTGGGTGCCGCTGGTGAAAAAGGAGCCACTCAGCGCGGAGACAGAGGAAAGACAGTCAGAGTAGCTCGATCCAGCGCTTCTTCCCCTATTGAGGCTCGCCGCTCCAGTCGCAGGCGATTTCGCGGCGTTCTTCCGCGCTTTCCGCGGCCCACTCCAGCAGGCGCGCCACGCGCCAGGCCTCCAGCGCGGCCACCGGCGCAAGCGCTTTGCCCAGCAACGCATCGCGAATGCCCTCATAGTAGAGCCTGTAGTCGCCGGGGACGGGCGCAACGGGCCGAGTGACCATGCCGTCTTCCACGTCCACGCTCAAGGTGCCCCAGTTCGCGGTGGGCTCCTGTCCCCATGCGGGATCGGTGATGCGGGTGATCTTGTTCAGCGCGGCCTCCTGCGGGTCAAGCCCCCATTTCCAGTAGTTGCCTTTGGTTCCGCGCAAGTGGAATCGGGGCCGCGCCAGCGAGGAGAGGCAGTTGGCGCCAAGCGTGACGCTGAAACCCTCATAACGCAGCCGCAAGGTAAAGGAGTCGTTCGAACCTTTGCCGTCGCGTTCGCGATCAATCTCGGCGCTCACCGCCTCGGGCCTTCCGAAAAGCACCAGTGCCTGGTCGGCGATGTGGGTTCCGAGGTCCAGCAGAATCCCGCCGCCCTGGGCAGAGTCGTCCTTCCACGGGCGTCTGGTCGAGCCGGGACTCCACCGGTCAAATGCGGATTCGAAATGCGCCAGCCGGCCTAGAAAACCTTTATGCAATAGTTTCTGAATCGTCTGGAAGTCGCTGTCCCAGCGCCGGTTAAAAAAAGGGGCGAGGAATAGGTCTCGGGCCGCCGCCAGCTCCATCAATTGGGCGATTTCAACCGATGCGACGGACATCGGTTTGTCCACGACGACATTTTTGCCAGCTTCCAGAATCTGCCGCGCCACCTGGAAATGGCTTCCGCTGGGCGTAGCCACCACCAGCAGGCCCAGCGAGGCGTCTTCCAGCATCTCTTCCAGGGAGCGATAGGTCGTGATGCCGGGATAGCGTTCGGCGGCTAAATCCGTGTGGCGCTCTACCACGGCTGCCAGCTCCAGTCCTTCGACCGAGGAGATCAGCGGCGCGTGAAAGACCCGCCCCGCCATCCCAAACCCCACCAAACCCACACGAATCATCTGATCCTCCCGAGGTTCCGCCTGCCGTGAGCGGAGTTAGCGCCGTTTGCGGTGCTAGCCGTGCTTCGCGCGTGTCAGCCGTGGACTAGCTCCGCTAACACCGCCCTCACCGCTAGCATCGCTTGCCTTCTCGGCTAGCCCTCAAGTTTATACCGGGTTTCCGCCAGGCGGTAGAGCCGTCGCCAGACCAGGCGGTTCATCGTGACGACGATGGCGGCCATCAGCACAGTTGCCATGAGCAGGGTCGCGAACTTCCCCTCGCCGGTGGCCGCGCTGATCTGCGCTCCCAGGCCGATGGTTTCCAGCGTCCGGTTTCCAAGGGTGCCGTATTCGGCGAGGATGGATGTGTTCCATGCGCCGCCCGAGGCAGTCACCATTCCGGTGATGAGATAGGGAAAGATTCCCGGCAGAATCAGTCGGGTCCAGCGCTGCCAGCGCGTGAAGCGATAGACTTCGGCGGCCTCTTTGAGGTCGGAAGGAATGGCCATGGCCCCGGCGATGACGTTGAAAAGCACGTACCACTGGGTCCCGAGCAGCATCAGCGCAATGGAGCCGATACCCAGCCCCGCGCCCATGCGGATCAGCACCAGCATCAGCACCGGAAAAAAGGCCGAAGCCGGAATCGAAGCGACGATCTGGGTAATAGGCTGCAAGACCTGGGCCACTTTGGGATTGGAGCCGATTGCCACGCCGACCGGAATCGTCCAGAGCGCGGCGATCAGCAGAGCGGCGTTGACGCGCAGATATGTTGCGCCTGCGCCCAGAAGAAGCAGCCGAAGATCGGCCCAGGTTACTCCGTGGAGCAGGTGGACAGCCTGGCTTGCGGCCCAAAGCACGGCCGCGCCGGCAAGGATTCCCAGCAGGACGGAGAAGAGCCGTCCGCCTTTATCGGGTTCGTCGTCAACAGGATGCACTACCCGGCAGGCGCGGGTGGCCGAGAGGCGGTGATAGATTTTCTCTTCAAGGCCATTCCAGGCGCGAGATGGGAGCTGAAGCAGCATGCCGCGATGACTCAGCAGCTCCAGGATCGGCGAAGTGACGCGGGAGCTGGATTCGACCTGCTCGAATTTGAATTTGTCGCTCCAGGCGATCAGAGGACGCCAGATCAACTGGTCGGTGGCGACGATGATCAGAATGAGCGCGGCCATTCCCCAGAACAGGGCGTGCATATCGACAGGGGTTGCCGAGGCGGCGCTATAGAGATAGCTCCCCAGGCCCGGCAGCCGGAAGCTGTGGTCGCCGAAGCTCAGCATCTCGCAGGGAATCAGAACAAACCACCCGCTGGCCACCGAGACGATTGAGTTCCAGATCAATCCGATCGCCGAGAAGGGCAGTTCAAGCTGCCAGAGGCGCTGCCACGCCGAGTAGCGGAAGATGCGCGAGCTCTCGACCATCTCGCGGGGAATGCTCTTCAGCGAGGAATAGAAGCTGAAGGCCATATTCCATACCTGGCTGGTGAACAGCAGCACGATCGATCCCAGTTCGACGCCAAACTGATGGCCGGGAAACAGCGCAATCATCGCCAGCATCACTCCGGGCAGAAAGCTGAGCACGGGGATCGACTGCAGAATGTCGAGCACCGCGAGCATCCAGGCCTCGACGCGCCGATTGTAAGCGGCAAGGTAGCCGTAGCCAATAGCGAAGAGCAGGCTGAGAATGTACGCAATGCCCATGCGCGCGATGGAGTAGAAAGCGTAAAGCGGCAGGGCGCGCGCTGAGTGGGAGATGACGACGGCTGGCATGGGCCTTGCCATCCAGTAGGTTCCCAACTTGATCAAGCCGAGAAAGAACGCCAGGCAGCAAAGGATGACGGCCGCATCGATGAGAATGGGCCAGGTGCGGATGGTGACCAGCGTTCGCGCAAGAGGGTGCTGAGGCTTCACTCGTCCTCCTTGCCGGTGGCGATCTCTTCTTCCTGCGCGTCGGGCAGCACAAAGCGGCGGTGTCCGGCGTCATAGTCGAACAGCTCCGCGTAGCGCCCCCAGGTGACGGCGGTTTCTATCTGGCGCTGGCACTCCTCTTCGCTGAACTGCTCGTCGAGCATGTCGAGGAAGAAATCTTCCGGAACGGTGTGGTCGATCTTTGAATCCAAAGCCCGGCGAATCTGCCGCAGCAGCAGGATATTGGCCAGTGCGGCGTCGCGGAAAAGCTCCTTCTGACGGAGAATTTCGGAGTTGGCGAATTCCGTCCCGCTTTCGGTGATCGCAGCGTCGCCCTCCTCGATCGTCAGGAAACCGAGCAACTGGGCTGCGTCGACGATTGGGAGAAGGTCGTCGATCTCGAAGCTCAGGTCGTCGGCCAGGCGGTAAATGTCGTCGCGTCCGCCCCTGTCCAGCAGCAGTTCCAGCAGGCCGGCCATGCCGCCCGGCCGGGCATGAGGCAGCATCTGATAGTGCATCTGGCGCTGATCGCGCACGGGCGTCTGTTGCTCGGGGGCTTCGGCCGGCGCCACGTCTGGTTTTGTAAGCACCTTGTAGATGTAATCCACCAGCTGCGTGAAGGGCTCGGATTTACGGTTCCTGGGCTGGGCCAGTTGCACCCGGAAGTCGGTGCGGATGTGGCCCGGATTGCGTCCGAGCACGATAATGCGGTCGGCCAGCAGCACTGCTTCCTCGATGTTGTGCGTGACCAGAAAAATGGCTTTGGTGGGTATGGACTTGTTGGCCCAGAGCTCCAACAGTTCGCTGCGCAGGTTCTCGGCGGTCAGCACATCGAGGGCGCTGAAGGGCTCATCCATGAAAAGCACCTCCGGCTCGACTACGAGCGCGCGGGCAAAGCCCACCCTCTGCTTCATGCCGCCAGAAAGTTCCTTAGGATAAGCGGCCTCAAAGCCGTCCAGTCCCACAGTGTCCAGCATCTTCATGCTGCGCTCTCGGCGCGCGTCCGGGGCAATGCCGCGAGCCTGCAGCGGCGCTTCGACGTTTTGCAGCACCGTGAGCCAGGGAAAGAGCGCAAAGCTCTGGAAGACGATTGAAACATTGATCTCCGCGCCCGCAATTGGCTTCTCATGCCAGTAGACCTGGCCGGCCGTAGGTGTCGAGAGACCGCTCAGCATGCGCAGCATGGTCGATTTGCCGGAGCCCGAAGGTCCAAGCAGGGCAACAATCTCGCCGGGGACGATCGCAAGATCGGTGGCGGAGATCACCTGGATGCGGTTCTGGCTCGGCTGCGCATAGTACTTCTCAACCTTCTTGGCGCGGATGATGGCGTCGGCGGGTGGCGCCTGGGAAGAAGCCTGATTTGAGGCTGGAATGCCTGCTTCCTGCATGGCTGATTCTCCGGTTGAGGTCCGCAAGCCAGAAGCCGCGGCCGGTAATTGTTTTTGAGTGTATGCCTTCCCCGTATCAACTGGATGAATCGGCATCCGGCGCTGCGTAGGGGATTCGTCCGGGCCGATCCGGAGCCGCCTGCCGGTTTCTCAATGCAACGGGAAGTCAGGAGTTCTTTCGCGAAAACTTGTCAAACTGAGCGTATCATTACAGAAAAGCCCTTGCCAGGGAAGTGATTCTTATCGGTCGCTGACTGGGCGTGCGTTTCCCGATTGCACCATTGCGCGTTGCCTTGCCAACTTCACATCGAGTTCAGAGAGTATGCCGGAAAGTGCTGCAAAACCAAGAGTCCTGGTTGCCGACGACGAAAGGGTAATCGCCGACACGCTGGTCATGATTCTCAACCAGAGCGGTTTCGATGCCCGTGCCGTTTACTCTGGCGAGAAGGCGGTCGAGTCCGCTCTGGCGTTCCGGCCGGAGATGCTCATCTCCGACGTCATCATGGACGATCTGACCGGGATCGATGCGGCCATCCAGATTCGCGCCCTTTTCCCCAAAATCAAGATTCTGCTCTTTTCCGGCCAGGCCGCCACGGCCGACTTGCTGGAGAAGGCGCGCACCCAGGGCTACGAGTTCGATATTCTGGCCAAGCCGGTTCATCCCCAGGATTTGCTCGCGAAGCTGCGCGCGTAAGAAGCATCCCTTAGAAGCTGTCCGGAAACTACCGCCAGCATTACCGCTTTGAAAGGGCACGACTTCAGTCGTGCCGTAAGCAGCTTAAAATCAATGCGGGCTTTAGCCCCGGAGGGATGCTTCTCGGGAGTTTGAATCAAATCCAGGCCTTTTTCCGCAGCCTGTTTAACCCCTGAGCGATCTGCTGCCTCCGGTTCGAAACCTCTTCAGAGCCTCTTGCAGAATTCCATCGAGATGGCTCAGAGGTTCCAGAATGATGGGATCGAAGAGCGATTTTCATCCCAATCTATCTCACTGACCCAGATCGTTGCAGATCATTTCCATTCAGCAGCGCATCATGAACATGGGAAGGGAGTGCGCCCGGTCCGTACCACCCCACCGGCTACCCCCCTCCCCCCCCCCCCCACACCCCCGGGGGGTATATGGTTTGCGCTCAATCCGCTGCATTTTGCGGTTCAATCCGCTTCTGAGCGACTCGACAAATTCCATGGAGATTACAAAATGTGTCAGGGCACGGCTTCAGCCTGAAGGCAATTCTGCAAGTAGTTCTTCCGAACTAAACTTCCTTCCGTCCCTCCATTGCCCGCGCCATCGTCACCTCGTCGGCGTATTCGATGTCGCTGCCGGCAGGAACGCCGGTGGCGATGCGGGTGACGCGGACCGGAAAACCGCGCAGCGCAGTTGCCAGCCAGTTGGCGGTGGCTTCGCCCTCCAGTGTGGGGCTGGTGGCCAGAATGACCTCGTCCAGCTCGCCGCGTTCGGCGCGGCTCACGAGCGTGCTCGTGCGGAGTTGATCGGGACCGATGCCGTGCAGCGGCGACAGGGTGCCGTGCAGCACGTGGTAGACGCCCTGATAGCCGCCTTGCGCGCCTCGTGCCCGCTCCACGGATGCGATGGTGGTGGGCTCCTCCACGACGCACACCAGCCGGTGGTTGCGTGTGGGGCTGGTGCAGTAGGCGCAGGGATCAACGTCCGTAACGTTGTTGCAGATCGAGCACAGCCGGAGGTTGGCCTTCAGGTCGCGCACAGCCTCAGCCAGCGCCGCCGCATCCTCGTCGCTGGAGCGCAATATGTGGAAGGCATACCGCTGGGCGCTCTTCGTGCCCACGCCCGGCAGCTTCTTCAACTCTTCAATCAGCCGCGCCATCGGCTCGGCATAACGGCTCACGATGCGCGCCTCCTAAAGCGTTCTATAGACAATGCCAACAAACAGATCGCTGTTCATGAAGCCCTTGCCCCATGCGGCGTCAAACTCCGCCATCGGTTTCTTGGCGACCGCTTCTTCCTCGTTTGCGCCGCCAGCCTTGAGTGCCGCCACCCTGTCGCGAACCGCCGCGAGCATGTCGTGATACTTCTTCAGGTCGTCTTTCGACCCCAGAGGTCCGTGTCCGGGAATGATCTTTGTGGAGCTGTTCGCCACGGCCAGAGCCCTTTCGCTGGCGCGGATCATGCCACTGATGGAGCCTCCAGTACCTTCGTCGATAAACGGGCACGTGCCATTAAACCAGATGTCGCCCATGTGCAGTACATCGGCCTTGTGAAAGTAAATCGAGATGTCGGTATCGGTATGCGCTGGATCGAAATGCGTGAGGTCGAGCTGGTCGCCGTTGCGCCAGATCGACAGGCTGTTGTCGAAGACAATCTGCGGCAGCGCTCCGTCCGGCGCAGCGGGCACGCTACGATGAAACAGCTTCATTGTCTGCGGCGTCGAGAGCCGCGCTCGGGTCTGGCGGTGAGCGACAATCGTGAATTCTGCCGCGTGCATTCCCTCGTTGCCGCCGGTGTGGTCGCCGTGCCAGTGGGTATTGATCAGAATCCCCGGCGCGCTCGCCGATTGCGGCGCGAGTGCGGCGATGGCCTCGCGAATCTTCGGCACGGCCGGGGCATAGCTGGCGTCGATCAGCAGGTTGCCATCGGGACCCGTCTGCAACGCCATGTTGCCGCCCACACCTTGCAGAAGGTAAAGGTTGTCGTAGAGCTTGGTTGTCTTGATCTGCGTACTCGCCGCTGCGTCGCTCGTCTTTGCGGCCTGCGCCGTGGCGGACTGCGCCGATTGCGCATTCATCCAGCGCGGAGCCATGGCCGCCGCACTGGCCGCCACGCCAAGCTCAAGAAAGCTCCTGCGATTCATTCCATCGACCATCGTCTCGCCCTCTAACCGGTGCTACGTAACTCACCGTCACTTGGATTCATCCCAGTCCCGGCAGGTTAAGCCCGCCCAGAATCCCCTGCACATTGGATTTGATGGCCTCATCGGCCTTGTATCCAGCTTCGTTGACCGCGGCCACAACCAGGTCTTCGAGCATTTCCACATCCGGCTTGTCGCTGCCCAGGCCAAGCACCGCCGAGGGATCGATGCGGATTTTCAGTAGTTGTTTCTTGCCGTTCATGGTTGCAGTCACGGCGCCGCCGCCGCTCGTCCCCTCGACCACGGTTTCGCCCAGCTTCCGCTGGACCTCCTCTTGCATCTGGTTCGCCTGGGAGAGCATTTCGGAGAGTTTCAGCGGATTGATCATCGTGTTCTCCTCGTGGGTGGCGTGCGTTTACTTTTGTCGCAGATCTACGACGCTGCGGACCTCTGCCTTGAAGATCTCCCGCGCCCTCTGGACCAATGGATTGGCCAACGCCGCTTCCTGAATGCTTCCGGCCAGGGGCGTCGCCATGGGTGCGGCGCTTTGCGCTGCGCCTTCGCCCGGAACGGCCATGAAGCGAGCGGGCGCGCCCAGCCGTTGCAATTCCTGGCGGATAATCTTCTCCGCCGCGGCATTGACCGTCAGGGCCAGCATCTTCTTGCCCATGCCGGCGACCTCGACGCGCACGCTGGAGCCATTGAGCGTCCACGCGCCCGCGCCCAGCATGAGCGCCGCCGATTCGTGTCCGCCCTCGGTCAGTGCGGCAACCACGGCCTGGCGTATGGATTCGATGGTGGGAGAAGCCGCTGCGGATTCGGCAGCCTGCGGAGCCCGCGCCAGCGCGCCCTCGGTCAGGGGTTGTGCAGAGCCGTATTGAGCAGCCTTCGCAACGAAGGGCGTCGTGCCGGGCTCGGTCGCGGAGCCAGCCGTTGGTCGCTCCATGGTCGCGATCGGCGAGGCCGCCAGAGCTGGCTTCGGCGTCGCATCCATTTTTGGTCCCGAGCCCCAATTGCCGCCTGTCGGGCCGAAGGGCGACAGAGCCGGAGCAGCGGCCGGGGCCGAGGGTGCAACCGTTCGCGCCGGGCCTGCAACTGGCCGCGCAGCCTGGGCCGGCGCGGCAGACTTTGTGCTCACTCCGCTGGCCACCCCGCTCAGCAGTTCTTCCATCGGCAGCAGCCGTTGCGCGTGAATCAGCTTCAGCATCCCCAGTTCCAGGTGAAATCGCTGCTCCTGGCGATAGTTCAGGTCGTCGAAGGTGCGCAGGACAATCTGCAGGTTGCGGGTAATCTCTTCTTCCGTGAAGAGCAGCGCCGTGCGTGCTGCGCGGGCGCGCTCGTCGCCGGAAATCTGCAGCAGCTCGGTTTCCGCGCCGCCCAGCTTGGCCATCAGCGTATTGCGCAGGTAGCGGGCCATATGCCGCGCCAGTGAGGAGGGGTTGTGCCCGGCGTTCAGCAGCAGGTTCAGTTGCGTCATCAGCTCGGCGCTCTGCCCGGCGGCGACCGCTTCCAGCAGCCGTTCAAAGACGGCGTTGGGAACCGAGCCCATCAGCTCGCGAATCTGCGCCGTGTCCAGCTTTGGGCGGCCCGCCTCGATGGGCGCAGAAGCAATCGCCTGGTCCATGATCGAGAGCGCGTCGCGCATCGAGCCGTCGCCCGCCTCGGCCAGCAGGGCCAAAGCGCCATCCTCGGCGTCGAGCCCTTCTTTTTCGGCGATCATCTTCAGTTGCGCCAGAATGTCCTCGAACTTGACGGCGTGAAAACTGAAGTGCTGGCAGCGCGAGCGGATGGTCTGCGGAATGTCTTCCGGCTGCGTCGTGGCCAGCATGAAAATGGCCCACTCGGGCGGCTCTTCCAGCGTCTTCAGAATGGCGTTGAAGGCGGCTTCCGTGATCTGGTGTGCTTCGTCCAGCAGGAAGATCTTGTAGCGGTCGCGCGCTGGCTGCACGGTCGCCTCGGCGCGGATGGAGCGCACGTCGTCGATGCCGCGATTGGAGGCCGCGTCGATTTCAATAAAATCGAAGGACTGCATCGCCTCGTTGCCCGCTTCGGCCGCGCCGCCGGAGGAGATTTCGCGGCAGGAAATGCATTTCAGGCAGGGCTCTGCCGTAGGCCGCGCCTCGCTGCCAACCGTTTCGCGGCAGTTCAGCGCCATGGCCAGAATGCGTGCAATCGTGGTTTTGCCGATGCCGCGGTGGCCGCTGAAGATATAGCCGTGCGCGATCCGGTTCTGGGTCAGCGCATTCATCAGGGTGCGCGTGACGTGGTCCTGGCCAGCCACGTCGGCGAAGCGCTGCGGACGGTATTTCCTTGCCAGAACCTGATAACCCATCGCTGAACCCGCTCCTTTTGGCCTGCCCGGAATCGCGGGCCGCCTAGAGGCGATTGTATCGTTCCGGGGCGGGGAAGCGGCAGAGTGGAAAACGCTGGCCGGGCGGGTTCCGTGTTGCCGGCCAACTGCCGGAACCAGAAATCTGAATGCAACTTCCCGGCAGAGGCGCATTGCCTTCAGGACACAAGCAGCTCGTTGGTTTTGTCTTCATCCGAGGGCTTTGGATCGAAATGCGGCTTCAGATCCTCTTCAGTGAACCAAGCCTCTGTCTGATAGCACTTTCTGATTGCGTTGAAGTACATCGGTTTCGGAACCGGCGGCATGGGCTCGAACATCGAACTATCCCAGCCTCTGCGCAGGCATGTCGCATCCCATCGCTTCCGCTTGTTCTGATAGCTTTCGTGCAGCCAATTGACAAATTCCTTATAAAGCGAGGGAGGCCAGTGGGACTGTCCAAACTGCGCGCCATAGATTTTGACAACGGCGCCGCCGCAACGCGAGAGGACATTGCGGTCGAAGGAAGTGGGATCGCCATGACTCTTATGCGTCAGGCGGAGTGCCTCTATGACATTTTTGTTATCCGTGTAGGCCGTGATCATGGACGCCTGCGTGGTGCCGATCACAGCATACTCAATGGCGGTTTGGGTCGATTTCTTACGCTCAAAACGCATGACAATTCCTCAAAATGACGCGGGCTGCCTGGTATGAGGGGTTTTCTCTATTGTGTTCTGCCACTGGAGCGGCATCCTTGCGGACAAGCCCGAACAATACCCATATAGGCGAGCGGCGCGATCTATGTGCCCCAATACACAACCCTATGCAAGTAGGGTATCACGGCGGCATTCGAGGTAAATTCCCGTTGGTCCATGCCGCGGACGACGGAGAAATCTCCGCATTCAAGAAATCAGGCGAGTGACGGCCTAACCGGAAATTGGCCGATCCCCTGAAGCTGTCCCCACACTATTGCATTGGCGTTCTATTTCCTAGAGCGCTGGCCGGGCTTCTTTTGGATGGCCTTCCTGAGCATTTTCTTTGCCGCGGCCTTCCGCCGCCGAATCTCTTCCTTCGAGTACATCGTTCCCCGGCACTTGGCCGCGCCGCAGTTGCAGAGGGCCTCGTCCCCGTCCACGCTGTCGTAGAGGCAGTAGTCGTAGGTGATCTCCTCGCCGGGGGCGACGTTGCGGATGGCCGTGATCCAGACGTGACCGTCTTCTTCGATGCTCTCGCAGTTGGGGTCGCAACTGTGGTTGATGAACATCGCCGTGCAGTGGCCGTCGATAACCACCGAGCCGTCGCCGAGTCCAAACAGGTAGGTAATGGGAGAGTGCTTGTAGAGAGCGTCGGCCTCGTCCTTGGTGAGGCGGTGTCCGGTGTACTCGGCCACACGCTCGCCCTTGCGGATGGCGGTCGTCGTGTAGCAGCCGGCGGCGTGAATGGCGGAAGAGCGGATGATGAGTCCCATGCGAATGTGCGATGCTTTCCTAAGGAGCTGTATGAACCGCATCCTACCATTGCGGGCATCTGGCTGGAGAGAATAGAGAGATGAAACGGTTTTTCCCGGTTGTGCTGGTCGTGGCGGGCTGCCTGATGGCGGCGCCGCTGCTGTTTGCCCAGGCGCCTGCCACAGGCACTGGCCAGAGCAAGCCGGCCGCAGATAGCCAGCAGCCCGCGCCGGCCTCGCAGCCCAACGCCAATCCCTTTCCCGAGGACACGAGCACGGTTCCGGTGATGCCCTCGAAGGCCACGCCGGAACTGCCCGAGGGGACTTTCAGCGGGGCGGAAAACACGCCTCTTCCGCTGCCGGGCGAGGACCTGGACCCGGTGCGCAGTCCCGACGACCCGGAGCCTGCCGCCACGAGCGGAGCGGAGGCAGATTCAAGCTCCAGCCTTGCGGGCATGGACAAGCTGCTGCCCAAGTCGGACGACGATCAGCCCAGCAAGAAGAGAAAGCTGGTCGTCAAGGAGCCTACCCATCAGGAGGCTTCCTCCAAAGACATCGAAGTGGGCAACTACTATTTACAGATGAAAAACTGGAAGGCCGCTCGATCTCGCTTCGAGTCCGCCATGGTGCTGGACCCCGAGAATCCCGATGTTTATTGGGGCATGGCTGAGGCGGAGCATCACCTGGGCGACTTTGCCAATGCCAGGGCGCACTACCTGAAGCTGCTGGACTACGATCCGGACGGTCCCCACGGCAAGCAGGCGCGCAAGGAGCTGAAAGACCCGGCTGTGGCCAATGCAAAGGGCGCTGCGCCCAGCCAGCCCGCCGCGGCTGAGACGCCGAAGTAGCGATCAGAACCCGGCCCAGCGAAGATAGGCGTCGATGAGCTGCCCGCCCCACAAACTGCTGATGATGCCGCCGATGCAGAGAAAAGTCCCTAGTGGCAGCTTCTGCGCCGCCCATGCGCGCAGGTCGAGCCTCTTTGAGGGAAGTGCCAGCAGAACCACAGCAGCCACGGCTCCCAGCGTGGCGCCCATCCCGAAGGCAAGCAGAGCCTGCGGCAAGCCGAGCCATGCGGCCAGCAGCGCCATCAGCTTCGCGTCGCCCAGGCCAATCCCTTCACGGTGGCGAATCAGCCAGTAGACCCAGCGAATGAGCAGGATAAGGCCGGCGGCGGCGAGAATGCCGAGAAGCCATTTGAATGAGGCTTCAAAAAGAAAGCGTTTCTGTAAACTCAAGGTGCCGTAGTAGTTCAGAACATTATCTGATGACATCTTGATTCGCAGAAAATAAAAGATGAAGCCTAGCACGGCTCCGGGTAGAGTGAGCCAGTTGGGTAGCCAGAAGTTTTCGGCATCAAGTGTGGCAAGCGCCACCAATAGCCAAGACAAAATCATCTGCCCAATAGCAAAAATCAGAGGAACGTAAATGTTGGTGGGCATCATTCCCGAGCCGGAAAGTGCTCGGAAGAAAAAGTAGGCGGAATACGCCCACAGCACTCCCACCGCCAGCTCCACCAGCGGATGTCGCCAGCCAATCCACGCATGGCAGGTGCGGCAGCGGCCGCGCAGTGCCAGCCAGCTGACCAGAGGCACATTTTCCCACCACGTCAGCGTCCGGCCGCACTGGCCGCAGTGGGAGCGCGGCTGGACGATGCTCTCGCCCTCCGGCCAGCGGCTCAGGCACACGTTCAGAAAGCTGCCGAATGCGAGGCCCAGCAGGCCCGCAAAGATCGTTCCCAGAATGCGAATCATAGACGAGGTTGAGTATAGCGCCGAAAGAAGCGCGGGCCGGATGAGGTTGGTGGGTTCCTACCCTTTTCGCAGAGAACGCGAAAAGGACGGGGCACCTTGGATTTGAAGGTAGACTGAAAGGGCATGGACCCTCAATCTGACCCCCCCAATGCACAGGCTCCCGTGCCGCAACTCGCTTCTGATCCGGAGCAGGCGGCCGCCCTGTTCGCGCAATCAGTGAGAATCATGGCGCGGCTGCGCGCCCCCGACGGCTGCCCCTGGGACCGCGAGCAATCCTTCGATTCCATCCGCAAATACACGCTGGAAGAAACCTACGAGGTCTTCGACGCCATCGAGCGCCGCGATTTTCCTCATCTTGCCGAGGAACTGGGCGACCTGATGCTCCAGGTGCTGTTCTATGCCGAAATCGCGGCCAACGAGGGTCATTTCACCATCGCCGATGTTCTGGACGGCCTTAATCGCAAGCTGGTTCGCCGCCATCCCCACGTCTTTGGCGAGGAGGCTTCGCGGGCGGCTGGCAACCGGGCCGATGTGGATGCCGATGTCGCCGGTTCCTCGGCCGCCGTGCTGCGCAATTGGGACGAGATTAGAGCAGCCGAGAAGCACGCCAAAGCCTCCTCTGAGGTCGAGCCTCCCTCGCGCCTGGACAGTGTGCAGCGGGCGATGCCAGCCTTGGCCGAGGCCGCCAAGCTGGGCGCAAAGGCGCGCAAATCCGGCTTTGATTGGCCTGACTGGCGCGGCCTGCTGCCCAAGCTGGCCGAGGAGACTGCCGAGTTGGATGTCGAGGCCTCTTCCGGCGATCCGGCACGCAAGCCCGCTGTCGAGGCGGAGCTGGGCGATCTGCTTTTTACCGTGGTCAACCTGGGCCGCCACCTGCAAGTGGACGCGGAGATGGCTCTGCGCGGCTGCAACCGCCGCTTCCGGCAGCGCTTCCGCGAGATGGAACTTGCGTCCGCGCGGCCGCTCGAAGAGCTTTCCCCTGATGAGCTTGAAGCGTTGTGGGCGCAGGCGAAGCGGAAACTGGCCGCTGCGCCGGAATCTTAACCACTCATCCAATCAGCAGATTGAAAGCCGAAAAGCCGATCCACCAGGAAACGCGCTCCAGTGTATCGTGCACGTCAATCCGCTTGTCTTTGCTTGGAAAGAGACGCGTTGCAAATGCGTTTCAACTTAGCTAATATATTCTTAGCAACCTGAGGGGCGCGATGACAGAAGCCACAATGTTCGAGGCCAAGACCCAGCTTTCCGACCTGGTAAAGCGGGCGCAGCGGGGTGAAAAGATTGTCTTGACCAAGGGGCGGAAAAAGACACCCGTGGCCATGATTGTCGCGGTGAAGCCGGTGAAAGAGCGCGCCTTCGACTTGTTTCCTCATCCTGGTTTCGACATACCGCCCGACTTTGACGAACTGCCCGAAGACGAACTCAAGGCCTGGCGCGGTGAGTGCGAGTGAGATTATTTATTGACACCCACTATGTGCTCTGGGCGGCCCTTCATTCGACCCGCATGGAGCCATGGGCCAAGGAGCTAATCGGCGATCTTAGCAACGAGATTCTGGTATCCGCGGCGTCCATCTACGAGATCAGTCTGAAAGTGCGGAACGGCAAACTTCCCGAGGCTGTTGAGTTCGAGAGCGACCTGATCGTCAATATCGAGAGTCGCCTCGGATATACGCTTCTTCCTCTGGAACCGGAAACCATGATACGTGCCGCGCGCTTTGAGAACTCACATGCCGATCCCTTTGATCGCATGATCGCGGCGCACGCAATTGAGCACAATCTTCCTCTCCTCAGTACAGATGCCCGGCTTGACGCCTTCGGTGTTCGCCGCCTGAAGAAACCAAAGCGGTGAAGTCATTTTCTGCGTGCGCCGGAATTCCGGCCACGTTTCGAATGAACCGCACGAACCTGAAAGTACAAAAAGAAACGGTCGAAGACAAAATTCTCAGCAGCGCACAATCTTTGTTGAGTTGATGCCCTTGGTGGCGTTGCGGGTGTCGACCACCAGCTGCGACTCGTCGACGATGGCCTTGTAGTCGTAGTCGGAGTGGTCGGTGACGATCAGCACGGC
>Ga0302275_10001346_pt1 | contig 26451 bp, 17 predicted proteins | sample III_Bog_N2_2_FD_200229 | JGI IMG/M metagenome (GOLD analysis project Ga0302275, IMG submission 200229) | Peat permafrost microbial communities from Stordalen Mire near Abisko, Sweden - III_Bog_N2_2 | ecosystem: Environmental > Terrestrial > Soil > Wetlands > Peat | place: Sweden: Abisko... | reverse complement strand
ATCCCAATCTTCTGCGCGCATTTGCGCAGGTCCAGGCCGGCCTTCCCACCGCTCGCCTGTGGATTGCGGGAGAGGCCACCGGCCCTGAGGCAGCGTCAGTTCAGAGCCTGATTGCAGAACTCCGTCTTGGGGCTTCTGTCCGCTTGCTCGGGCTTCGCCGCGATATGCCCGCCCTGTTCGACGCCGCCGATGGCTTTGTGCTGGCCTCGGCCTGGGAGGGGATGCCTCTGGCTGTGGGCGAAGCCATGGCCATGGAGAAGCCGGTCGTGGTCACCGATGTGGGCGGGGTGCGCGAACTCGTGGGTGAGTGCGGCGTGATCGTTCAGGCCAAGACCCCGGAGACGTTGGCGCAGGCGATGCTCGCCCTGATGGAGACCACCCCCGAAGCCCGCGGCTCCTTGGGCCGCGCGGCGCGGGAACGCATCCAGCGCGCCTTCAGCATGGACGCCAAAGCCCGTGAATGGGAAGCTCTCTACCGGACAATCCTGCAGCCCGGATAGTGATTTGCTTCGTCTCTGGGCTTGTCCGTTCGTTGAATACCGGGCCCTGACCGGCTCCGGTCTCCCGCCAAACCCGGCGTGGTAACCTTATCATCGGTTTGTGTCTTGTTTTAAGGCCGCGAACGCGGCTCAACGACAGGGCTTGGAGGGTGTGCAATGCGGCAGGCGATCGGCCGGGTAGTTGTATGTTGTGCCTTGTTGGGAATGGGAGTTTTCATGGAGAACGAAAGGGCGTTTGCGCAATCGAATCCGGCGCAGAATGCGGTGCTGGAGCTGGATCACGGCTGGCAGTTCCGCCAGGTCACGGCCAGCGCGCAGGAGGCTGAGAGCGGCTGGCTGCCGGCCACCGTCCCCGGCGATGTGCATCTGGATCTGCTGGCCAACAAGAAGATCCCCGACCCGTTCTATCGCGACAACGAGGCCAAGCTGCAGTGGATCGAGAACGAGAGCTGGGAGTACCGGCTGAGCTTCGAGGTCACTCCGGCCTTGCTCGCCCGTTCCAACGTGGATCTTGTCTTCGAAGGCCTCGATGCCGCTGCTGCGGTCTACCTGAATGGCGCCCAGGTTCTCAACGCCGACAACAGCTTCCGCATTTGGCGAGTGCCCGCCAAGGCCCATCTGCACGCCGGCAAGAACCTGCTTCGGATTGTCTTTCCCTCACCCATCAAGGCTGCCGCCGAGGTCGCAGCAGGCGATCTGTTCCGCCTCAAGTCGAAGACCGAAGACAAGACTTACATCCGCAAGCCCGCGTACGAGTACGGCTGGGACTGGGGTCCGCGCTTTGTGACCAGCGGCATCTGGAAGCCGGTGCGCATTGAGGCATGGGACAAGGTGCGCATTGCCGACCTCGCGATTCGCCAGCGTGATGTAAGCAGGGAAGTGGCGCACCTTGACGCCGAGGTGGAAGTCGAAGCCGCGAGCGCCGGCTCGGCCAAGGTCAGCGTGCAGTATTCCAATAACGGCGCGCCGGCGACGATCGTCGCAACCGTCAGCGTTCATGCCGGGCGCAATATCATCGACCTTCCCATCGAGATTCGCCAGCCGAAGCTCTGGTATCCGGCCGGTTACGGCGAGCAGCCGCTCTATGATTTCACCGCGCAGGTGGGTACGGGCGGACAGGTGAGCGAGTCCCGCAAGGTCAGAGCCGGTCTGCGCTCCATCGAACTTCACCGCGTGCTCGACAAATGGGGCCGCTCGTTCGAGCTTGTCGTCAACGGCATCCCCGTCTTTGCCAAGGGCGCGGATGTGATTCCCTTTGACAGCTTCCCCAATCGCGTAACCACGGCGGACTACCGCCGCATCCTTCAATCCGCCCGTGACGCCAACATGAACATGATTCGCCATTGGGGCGGCGGCTACTACGAAACCGACGAGTTCTACGCGATCTGCGACGAACTGGGCATCATGGTCTGGCAGGATTTCATGTTCGGCAACGACTGGCAGCCCGGCACCTACGCATTCAAGCTGAACATCGAGGCCGAGGCCGAGGACCAGGTGCGCCGGCTGCGCAACCATCCCAGTATTGTTGTGTGGTGCGGCAACAACGAGACCGAAAGCGCCTTAAACTGGCCCGCGCGCAAAGTTCTGCCACTCGATGTCAAATACCAGATGTGGCAGGATTACCTCATCGAATTCAGCGGCATCCTGCCCCGCGTTGTGGCCCGCCTGGACCCGGAGACGCCCTACTGGCCGAGTTCGCCGAGCGCCGATTATGAACCGGTGTCGGAGAGTTATCACACCGGCGACGACCACATCTGGGATGTGTGGCACGGCCGGGTGCCCTTCGCGACATACGAGACGCATCATTCGCGCTTTGTCACGGAATATGGTTTTCAGTCGTTTCCGGAGATGAAGACGGTTGAAGCTTTCACGCAACCTGAAGATCGCACCAGCATCTTTACGCCGGTGATGCTGGCCCACCAGAAGAACAATGAAGGCAATGCGATCATCCACGACTATCTGCTCCGGGACTATTCCGAGCCCAAGGACTTCGCCAGCTTCCTTTACGTCAGCCAGGTCTTGCAGGCCGAGGGCATCAAGATCGGCGCCGAGCACTTCCGCCGCAGCCGTCCTGAAACGATGGGCTCGATCTTCTGGCAGTTGAACGATTGCTGGCCGGTGGCCTCGTGGTCGTCGATTGACTACTACGGCCGCTGGAAGGCGCTGCAATACTATGCGCGGCGCTTCTATGCGCCTATCCTGGTTTCGCCGCACGTCGAGGACGGCGCGCTAAAGGTCTACATCGTCTCTGACAAAGTCAATGCCGAGCCGGTCACGCTGCGCGTGCGGCTGATGGACTTTGACGGCAAGGCGCTGCTGGAGGAGACGCATACTGTGGACGTGGCCCCGCTCGCCAGCAAGGTCTATCTGGACTGGCCGCTGAAGAAGCTCACAGACGCGGGCGCGGCCGACACCTCGCGCGTCTTTGTGGTTGCCGAACTCTCCGCGGGCGGGGCCCAGCTTTCACGCAACCTCGTCTATCTGGCTCCGGTCAAGCATGTGTATCTGAAACCGGCTCACCTGAAGGTCGAAGCCACCGGTGCAAAGGGAAGCTTCAAGATCCGCGTAAGCTCTCCGGTGCTGGCGCGCAGCGTTTATATCTCCTTCGGCAATCTCGATGTGCAGCTCTCTGACAACTACTTCGATCTGCTGCCCGGGGAGACTGTCGAGATTACCGCGAAGAGCGCGGGCACTCTGGATGCATTGAAGTCGCAGTTGAAGGTGATATCTCTCACCGATGCCTTCGCAGCAGGCGATGGACAGGCCGCGACGATCAGCGCGTCCCGGTAGAGGATTTCAGGAATCGCGTGAGGCGAACTCCCACGCGTTTTTGCCGATTTATGGGTCGGCAACCCGGCTCGTCGCTGGCGGGAGCACGAAATATTCCCTATTTCGAACAAATACCGGAAAGACTGGATCCGCAAGTCACACGGAATCAGTGGATTGCCAGGACAAAAGCGAACAGAGTGAGAATGGACCCCGGGGGACGGCAGATCGCATCACAGTTTCACGGCTTCACAGTAAATAGGGGGGTGGGGTGCCCAAAGGGGGTGGTACGGACCGGGCAGATCCCTGACAGAGGCTTTGCGTTGCCGCCCGGTCTCTTCCGTCGCTCGATCCTTGCTCGACATCTCTTTTCCATTGTGACCTTTGTATAGTCTGCGCCAATTGAAAGCAATTATCTGCAAACCGGGCAGAGATTCTTCCGAGGAAGGGGAGACATGGCTTGCAGCGGCCGTTTCCGGGTAGGGCAATTGCGGAACCGCCTTGGAGCGTTTTCGCCGTTCCTGGAATGCCGGCATGGTGGTATCCCACCCTAGCCGCAAAAAACAAGAACGCGGCGAGGGTGGGGCACCCGGACCTCACACCATCGATGAGAATGCCCTAATTCTACAGTTGTAGATCCGCAAAGTCATTGAAAACGGTGGAGATCCAGGCCTAAAGGCCGTTCAAATCCGCGCTCATCCAGGGGCCTGAAGTCCCCTGCTCCCTCCGGGAATCCGATCTACAACTGTAGTACTAAGCAGAAGCAGGCAAACGGGCCGAAGCTTGCGCTCCGGCCCGCTTTTTCATTTGCCGGAATCCCTCAGAAGGAGAAGACGACCTGGCCAAAGACGCGGCGCGCAGCCGAGCCGGTGCTGAAGATGCCGCCGGCAAGACTCGTGGAGCGGTTGAAGTAGCGGTTGTTGATGGTGCCCGTCGGCGTGCCATAGTCGATGTCGTTGAAGAGATTCAACGCCTGAAGACTGAAGGTCAGCGAGTATTTTCGGCCGGTGGTGTTGCCGCCTCCCATCCCGCCGGGGCCACCGTGACCACCCCCACCGCCCATGCCAAAGCCGCCAAAGCCGCCACGCCCGCCGCCCGGAGGAGGGCCACCTGGAGGTGGTCCGCCGTTTTGTGCGTTGTTCGCTGAGCCGAGTTTTGGTCCCAGTCCAACGGCGCGGCTGATGCGCAGATTGACGGCCACCGCCGCCGGGCTATTGCCCAGGTTGACCGGGATCAGCGCACCGGTGAGTCCGGTCTTGTCCAGGATGCCGTAAGGGGTCGTCAACAGGTCAGCTTGAGGCGTGGCCGAGGTGGCAAAGGTCGGGCGCTGATTGAAGAAGTTATTCAGCGGATCGGTGGGCAGTGTGATGTTAAAAGGACGGCCAGACTGCGCAATCAAGAACGGATTGAAGCGAATGCCCCAGGGCCCCTGATAATTGGCCATCACGAAGAGCATATTGCGCATCGTGAAGCCGGCCTGTCCGTAGTCCTGGTCAAGGTTGTATGCGTTCGACGCGTTGCTGCCGGCGCCATTGCTGTGGGCCCATGAAACGGTGTAGAAGCCCACCAGGCTGAGGTTCTTGTTGACCTTGGCATTCACGCTGGTGATGAGCTGATTCTGCTTGAAGACTGCCTCTGGAAAGAACTGGTAGACGTACCCGCCGGAAGAGTCCAGGGGATATGCTCCCTGGCTATCCATCTGATTGGCGTTGCGCGTGAGCAACTGATGCACCCCGAAGGAGTGCAGATAGGTGAGCGTCAGGCTTGTCGCGGAAAACAGTTGCCGCTCCAGGCTCGCGCCTGCCTGCCCGGTGTAGGGCGAGTGAAAGCTGGGAGCCACTTCGTACTTCACAGGCGCTGAAGCGGCGGGCGTTCCCGCGGCGCTTGAGCAGGTGCTCATATCGATCTCGTCGAGAGACGTTACATTCGAGCCGGCGGCTGTAAGTGAACCGCACATCGGATCGTTGAGAACAAACCGGCTTTGAAGATTGGATCGGTTGACTGTGAGCAGGTTACCGGAACCAAACCGGTCATAAAAGAAGCCATAGCCGCCGCGCAGGACGGTCTTGGGCTTCTTGTCTTTGCCGTTTCCGTCCAGGGCGTAAGCAAAGGCGGCGCGCGGAGCCCAGTCATCGTGGTCCGCGATGTGATTCTGCGCCTCCCAGCGAAGGCCGCCGGAGAGCGTGAGCCGCGGATTGAACTTCCAATCGTCCTGCGCGAAGAGCGCAATGTCGAACATATTCGCCAGCGCCGACTCATTGCCGGTGGTATAGCTGGCGGATGTTGGGCCATCGCCCTGATTAACCAGACAAGTGAAAAGCGGTTCATTTACATTTTGTGGGGGTATGCATTGAGGGGGAGGGGCGAGTAATCCATTGGCCATGGCCAGATACTTCGCGGCCGAATCGAAGGTGAATGAGCCGTTGAAATTCGAATTGGTAAAGTTCGCATCCCGCGAGTCTCTCATGCGGGTTCCGAATTTGATGGCATGAGCGCCATGGCTCATGGTGGTGATATTCCAGAACTCCAGCCGCGTGGCGTGATCGCGACTCTGCTGACCGGCATAGCCGCCTCCGTTGAAGTCTCCAGTCACGTAGACCGTCCGGTCCGTCGAGTCAGGGTAGTGATTCTCATTCTGCCGCTCGTATTGAAGGCGCGTCTCGTTCACCACATGATCGTTGATGACGATCGCGTCGCTCAACTGCACGGTGTGGTCGGTGTTCGATTCGTGCGTGGAAGCGCTGGCCAGCGATCCGGAGTTCAGATCCCCGTGCTCGGCCTCGGACCAGAAGCCATAGCGCGCCGTGAAGGTGTTCTTTGCGCCCAGTTGCCAATCAATGCGCGCCGATGCGTTGTCGCGGATGCGCCGGTTCAGAAGATCGACGCCGTAGTTCTGGGTGTCCACGAAGACGCCTGAGGCGTCTGGCGCTACCTCATCTGGAATCAGCCAGGCATTCACGCTCTCTGTGTTGCGCTGCTCGGCGCTCACGAAGAAGGAAGCAGTCTTGGAGATCGCGCCGCTCGCCGTGCCGTTGAACTGGTAGCTGTAATAGGCGGGGATTGTCGAGGTGAACGGGTTGCCAGTATTGAAGTTCTTGTCATTGCCCTGAATGAAGAACTGGCCGTGCAGCTTGTCGGTGCCGGGCTTGGTGAGAATCTCGATGCGCCCGTAGCCCAGCCGGTCAAACTCGGCGGAAAAGGGATTCTGGTTGATGCGAATCTCGCGAATCGCCGATTTGGGGGGCAGTTGCCCGCCGCTGAAGCCGTCAATGTAGATCTGCCCGCCGTTCGGTCCTGCCGAAGGTCCGGCCAGCGCTGTCAGCTCGTTCGACAGCTCATCCGGGTCGTCCGACAGCGCTTCCAGGTCCTTGCCCTTGATGACGATGGCGCTGGCGTTGCCGGCCGCCTCCACGTTGACTGTGGGCGACTCGTCGGTGACCACCACGCTCTGCTGCTCGACGGCCACGGCCATCGAGATGTCAACGTGCTTCACCTGGCCCGCGATGAGCTGAATGGCCGGCGAAACAAAGTCGGCAAATCCCGCATAGGAGGCCCTCACCGTGTAGCTGCCGGGCGCGATGCCCACCATCTCGTAATGGCCGCTTGCGTCCGCGGTGGCCGTGGCCACGGTCTTTCCATCCGATGTAGTGACGACGATCGTCGCGCCCGGAATCAGGGCGCCCGTCTGGTCGGCAATGTGTCCGCGCAAGGTGGCCGTTGTCGCCGGGATTGCCGGAGCGGAAGTGGTGTCCGTCGCCGCGGGAGGCGCAGCGGGCGCAGTGGGAGCTTGAGCCCGCGTCGCGGCCGCGCTGGCCATACCCAGCGCCAGGGCAATCAAGCAATGAGTGAAGCAATGCGATTTTGAATACACGTGTCCCTCTTTTGTTTTTTTACTGGTGTTATAGATGTCTACTGAGCAACGTCGGGCGTATTGGCGCCCACGCTCCAGTTGGCGAGGAGATCCCGGCTGGCCGCCGGCGCCTCAAGCAGCGGCTCAACCCCCGCCAGCAGCGTGATCGCCGTAACTTCGGTTGCTCCCTCGGTCGAAACCACCATCACCGCCTCGCCTTTCTGCAAATCGCCTAGTTGAATGGCCGGAGCGCGACTCAGCATCTGCTCCGGGTCGCCAGCTCTTCCCTGGCCGCTCGATTGCCCGCCCTGGCCACCACTTGCGCCCTGGCCGCCGCCACCCCACTGACCTCCGCCGCCTGCTTGACCGGCACTGCCCCATTGCCCTTGGCCGCCGCCGCCCCGGCTACCGGCGCCGCCGCCTTGGCCACCGGCGCCGCCCCATTGTCCCTGGCCGCCACTCCCCTGTGCGGGCGGTCCGCCGGCGCTCGGCGGCTGGACGGCGCTGCCCCATCCACCGGCTCCGCCCCCCGCCGTTCCTTTGAGGCGCGCCGCCAGAGCTTGCGCCATCCTATCTGGCAGCCGTCGCATCTGCGCGTCCGCGGTGATGTGAATGGTGACCGGCTTCTTCGTGGCCAGATCCTTGATTACCAGGGTCGAGCCTGCCGTATCGATTGAAACAATGGTGCCGGAGATGTTGCGGAAGCTGCCCGAGACTACCTCTTCGGCGGCAATTGCGGTTCCGTCCGAGTTCTTTGTGCCTCGCGCCCGCAACTGATCTCCTGTGTGAATTGCAGAGATCGGCGCCGGCTGCGCCGCATCGAAGCGCACCGAATCCGGCGCGTAGCGCTTCAATATCGTTGCCTTGGTGGTGTTGACGGTGACCGTCTTCGCCGCGGCTCCCGAGCCGCTGGTCAACACAATCACGCCCGCCTGCGCATCGACGCTCTTCACCAGCCCACCCACGCCGCGCCGCTGCCAGTCCTCGCGATCCTTCTGCTGCTTGATCGACAGGTCGGATTGCTTGATGGCCACCACTCGAAGCGCCTGCGCCGTGGGGCCGGTTGCGCCGGAATCGAGCCTGATCAGCACCCGGTCTCCGCTGGCCAGATCGCTGAATTGAATCGTCTCCGCCGCGCTCAAATCCTTTGCTCCGGGCGCGACACGCAGCACCGCCGCGGTTGAAGGAACCCCAACCTGGCGCAGATCGCCGGCGTCGGACTTCACCGTAAGCGTGCCGCCTTCGATGGCTGTGATCGTACCCCGGAAGACCGCGGGCGCCTGCGCCTGCGCCAGAAGGGCGCCCGCCAGCAGGGCCACACCCGCAACACCGCGCGTAATCAAGAACGAAATCCTCATTTTGCTCCTCGTGCGTCCGCTCTCCGCCACGAACACTCCTTGTGCGTCTCGGAGAGGAAAGACTCTTCCTGTTTCGGTAGACGAACCAGCCTGCCAAAAGGTTGATGCGCGGCTTTTCAAACGGAAGGTTCTTGTCTGAAAGTGCTTGAATCCGGAGAAGATCTCCACGGGCCTCAGGGCGCTAGTTCCGCCGTCTCAAGAAATGAAAAGCTACCCGACCCCGTAGGAACCACGTGCGTCAGCCGCCGGTTGTGGACCACCACCGTGTCCCGGTACCAGAGGGTGATGGCCGGCAGATCGCGCGCCAGAATTTGTTGCGCTTCGACGTAATCGGCGCGGCGCCGGTCCGTATCGGCGCTCTCGGCCGCCTCGGCAAGCAGCGTGTCTACTTGCGGGTTCGAGTAGTGGCTGCGATTCAGTCCCTGGGGAGAAAACCTGGCTGTCGAATAAGCGTAGCTGAAGATGTCCGGCTGCTCGTTGCCGCCGATCCAGCGCAGCGAATACATTTGGAATGCGCCGCGATTCAAATCGGAGTAGAAGGTGGCGAACTCGTAGCTGCGCAGATCGAGCGAAATTCCCACCTTGGCTAATTGCTGTTGCAAGACGGCGGCCAGCAGCCGCGTTCCCTCATCGGTCGAGGTCTTCATCGTCAGATGAAAGCGCGCGCCGTCCTGGCGCGACGGATAGCCGGCATCATTCAGCAGTTGAGCCGCCCTTGCCGGATCGTAATCGTACCGCGGCCCATCGCCGGTGTAGGCCCAGTGGCTGACGGGCAGCAGGCTCTCGGCCAACTGCGCGTGGCCCCGCAGAAGCGTCTGAATAATCAGCTTGCGGTCGATGGCGCAGGCAATGGCCTGCCGCACCCGCGCATCCTTCAGGAGAGGGTCGCGCAGGTTGAAGCCAAGGTACTGGACCTGCGTTCCTGCCGAGTCTTCGACCACCAGATTTGGCCGCGCCGCCAGCACCGGCAATGCATCCATGGGCAGGGAATTGACGGCTACGTCGCCCGAGCCTTTTTCCATCTCCAGCGACTCAGTGATCGCGTCCGGAACCACACGAAAGCGCACCCGCTCAATCTTGGGCGCTCCGGCCCAGCTCAGCGGATTGCGCTCCGCCACCACATCCTGATCGATCTGCTGGCTCACAAAGCGAAACGGCCCCGTGCCCACCGGATGCCGCCAGAAGTCGCGCCCGCTTCCCTCGGGAACAACGCCGAATGCCCCCGTCGAAAGATTGGTCAGCAGAAAGTTGTCCGCGTGCTTCAGATGGAAGACCACGGTCCGCGCATCGCGAGCCTCCACCGTATCCACCGAGGCATAGGACGCGGTCTTGGGCGAGATCACCTGGCCTGAACGCATCGAATCGATTGTCCAAACCACGTCGCGCGCCGTCATGGGGCGTCCGTCGCCGAAGCGCACCCCATCGCGAAGATGAAAGACCAGCGTCAGCGGCTCGGGTTGCTCCCAGCTTTCGGCCAGCGCTGGAGTAAAGTGAAAGGTCGCATCGCGCGCCACCAGCCCGTCAAAGAGCAACTCGTCGATGTGCTCCGATTGCGCGTCCGTCCCGATGCGCGGATCGAGGCTTGCCGGGCTGCTCTCGATCAGGAACACCACCGTTCGCGGGTCCCGAGCCGCCGAATGGCAGCCCGCGAGCGCGGCCAGCGCGGCCAGCGCCAATAGCCTACGCATAGGTCACCTGTCCAAGAATCACCGGCCTGGCCGCTCCGGTCGCCCGCGGCAGATTCCCCGGCATGTGATGCCACGTCTGCCAGGCTAGCAGCGCAAAGGCAGCGGCCTCCTTGGCCTCGGCGGGCAACCCGAACTCCTCGCTCGCCGCCAGTTCGCAACCCAGCGGTTCCAGCCTTTGCGCCAGCATGGCCATCAGCGTCGCATTGCGCGCTCCACCGCCGGAGACAATGTAATCCACTCCGTGGCCCTTCATTCCGCGCCAGATATATGCCTTATAACTGCGCGCAATTGTCTCCGCGGTCAGTGCCGTCGCCGTGGCCAGCGCGTTCTCGGGTTTGGCGCACTGCCGCCGGCAGGCTGCAAGAAACTCCGCCGCATACATCCTCCCAAACTGTTCGCGCCCCGCCGTGCGCGGCGGCTTCAACCTGAAGTAAGGGTTGCGCAGCGCCTCCGCCAGCACCTCCGCCAACACAATGCCCCGCGCGGCCAACCTTCCGTTGCGGTCGAAATTCTTTTGGAAGAGCTCTTGCGCCAGCCAGTCGATCACCATATTTCCGGGGCCGGTGTCAAAGGCCAGAACCGCATCCGCCGCGGCTCCGGCGGGAATCGCCGTCAGGTTGGCGATGCCGCCGATATTCTGCAAGACGCGCCCCCGCTTCGCGTCGGCAAAGAGCACATAGTCCAGCAGCGGAACCAGCGGCGCTCCCTGGCCCCCCGCCAGCATATCCGCGGGCCGGAAGTTCGAGACCACCGGAACCCCGGCCGCCGCGACAATCACCGCCGCCTCGCCGGCCTGCCAGGTGCAGGCGAACCGCCTTCCCGCATAGCCCTCCGCCCGCGGCTGATGATAAAGCGTCTGTCCGTGGCAGCCAATCAGGTCCAGCTTCACCGCATGCCGCTTGACGGTCGCGTTCACCGCCTCGGCGTAAGCCATCCCCAGCCGCCAGTGCAGGCGCGCCAGCTCCGCCGTCGAGGTTGCGGCCGCGTTCATCGCTCCGAGCACCGCGCTCCGCAGCGCGGCCGGAAATGCGAACCCCTCATGCGCTACCAGCGTGACGCTGGGGCATTTCCGGCCCGGCGCAATCCGCACCACCGCAACGTCGATGCCGTCCGCCGAGGTTCCGCTCATGATGCCGGCTACCGTCATGGTCTTCGCGTTCATGCTTGCTCCTGCGCCTTCAAGATTGCCTGGCCGAAACGAAGGACCCTCATCCGCAGCGCTTCGAACTGCGCCGCAGTCAGCGCCGCCGGGACCCTGCCCGCAAAGATGTTCGCCCTTTGCCGTGCTGTTTGTGCCGCGCGCGCCATCAGAAGCCTGGCAAACGCCGCGGACCTCTCTCCCTCGACGATCAGCGCTTCATACGCGCGCAAAATCAACTCCGGACTTTGGCAGATTTCGAGCAAGTCCATCCCGGCTCGAATCGCTGCAACCGCAGCTTCTTCAATCGGCACCAACTTGAGAATTCCGCCCATCTCCAGATCGTCGGAGATGATGATCCCCGAATAGCCGATCCGCTTGCGCAGCACGGTCCCAATCCAATAACTCGACACGCTCGCCGGCAAGCTCTTGCTCGGCATACCCGGATAACTCGCGTGGCTCACCATGACCATAGGCAGTTCGCTCGATAACTCGCGATAAGGAACCATGTCTTCGCACCATAGCTTACGAATTGTGCGCTTGATGACCGGTGTTTCATGGTGTGAATCCAACGTTCCGGCGCCCAGTCCGGGAAAGTGCTTACCGCAGCCTGCCACACCCTGCGCCGTCAGTCCCGCTAAAAACTCACGCCCATACTCCACCACCTCTTCCGCCGTCGGACCCGCTGTGCGCGTGCCCAGGACCTTGGCCGATTCCGGCAGAGCCAAATCCAGTACCGGCGCCAATGTCGTATTAAAGCCGAAGGCTCTGACGCCCCGCGCGACCAGCTCCCCATGCTCACGGGCCAAGCCTGCCTTGCCCGTCCGCTGCGCCGCCTGCGCCACCGCTTGCGCGGAGGGCATCGGGGCTAGCGCGTCCCGCAGCCGGTCCACCCTTCCGCCTTCCACGTCCACGCAGCGAAAACCGTTGGGCGCGCATAGGGCCGTAGACTCGTCCAGCAGCGCTCGCGTTTGTCGCGCATCCTGAATGTTGCGCCGGAAGAGAATGACGCCTCCCGGCCGCACCAGCTTCAGCCATGCGCGCTCCAGCCCGGTGAGCTCCGTACGCTCCAGCCCCACCACCAGCAGGCTTCCAACGGCCTGGCGTAGATTTGCCTTCATCCCCGCTCCTTCAGTTCCTGCTGCAACTCCTCCAGCAGATTCAGCGCCTGCAGCGGTGTCAGCGAGTTCACATCCGTCGCCTCGATCCGGTCCACAATCCGCTGTGAGAGCGGCGTAAAGATGGTCAACTGCACCGGTTCCGGGGCCGTCTCCACCTGCACGCTCTGCCGCTCCTGTTTCTCATGCTGCCGCAGCACGTGTTTGGCCCGCTCGATCACAACCGCAGGCAAGCCCGCGAGCCGCGCCACCTCGATGCCATAACTCTTGCTTGCGGCTCCCGGCTCGATGTTATGCAGAAAGACAATCCCTCCCGCGGCCTCTTTCACGCCTACGCGCAGATTCCTCACGCGCGGCAGCTTCTCGGCCAGCATCGTCAGTTCGTGATAGTGCGTGGCGAATAGCGTGCGCGCCCCGGTTTCCGCATGGAGAAACTCGACTGTCGCCCAGGCAAGCGAAAGCCCGTCGAAGGTCGCCGTACCCCGGCCCATCTCATCCAGCAGGATCAGCGACTTGTTGGTTGCCGTATTCAGAATCGTTGCCGTCTCGGTCATCTCCACCATGAACGTGGAACGCCCCCGCGCCACGTTGTCGCTGGCCCCGATGCGCGTATAAATCCTGTCAACCAGGCCAAACCGCAAGCTCTCAGCCGGCACAAAGCTGCCCATCTGCGCCATCAGCACTAACATCGCCGCCTGCCGGAGATAAGTGCTCTTTCCGCCCATGTTAGGCCCAGTTATCAGCAGTAGGCTAGGTCCATCGCCCGCCGCACTCAGATAAATGTCGTTCGGGATGAATCGTCCCTCGCGCCTCTCCTCCATCCACTGCTCAATCACCGGATGCCGTCCCGCGACCGCCTCGATCACCGGCTCATCGGTGAGCTGGGGCCGCGCGTACCGCCGCCCAGCCGCCAGATGCGCAAAGCAAGCCAGCAGATCCGTCTCCGCCACGGCTGCCGACGACCGCTTGATTCGCCCCGCCGCTTCCAGAACGGATCTCCGCAGCTCGCCGAAGAGCCGTCTCTCGATCTCAATGGACCGCTCATGCGCCGAGAGAATCTTCCGCTCATACTCCTTTAACTCGGGCGTTGTGAATCGCTCCGCATTCACCAGCGTTTGTTTGCGTTCATAATCCGCCGGCGCCAGAGCCATGTTTGCTTTCGTTATTTCGATGTAGTAGCCGAAGACCGAGTTATACCTGACCTTCAGCGAACTTATTCCTGTCCGCTCCCTTTCCCGTTCTTCGATGGCCGCAATCTGCCGCCGTCCGGTCGTCGAAATCGCTCGCAGCTCGTCCAACTCCGCGTCCACGCCGGCGGCAATCGCCCCACCATCGACCAGCGTCAGCGGAGGCTCTTCGACCAGCGTCGCCATAATCCGCGCGGCCACGTCATCGAGCGGGTCAAGCCGCTCGGCCAGTTCCCGCCAGCGCGCCGCCCGCATCGCATCGAGCGCTGTCTTCAACCCCGGCAGCCGGCACAGACTGCCGGCGAGCGCCCGCACGTCCCGCGGCCCCGCCGAATCCAGGCTGAGCCGCGCCAGCAACCGCTCCAGGTCCAAAAGCCCGGAGAACGCACGTCGAATCTCCTCCCGCTTCACCAACTCCGCGTGCGCCTCGCCCACCGCCTGATAGCGCGCTTCCAGAGCCTCGGCGTCGATCAGGGGCCGCAGAATTGTCGCCCGCAGCAGGCGCTTGCCCATCGGTGTCTGGCAGGCATCCAGGGTATGAAATAGCGTTACCCGGTTGTCCTGCCCCACAAACAGCGGTTCCACCAGTTCGAGGTTTCGAACCGTCACCTGGTCCAGTTCCAGAGCCGTCGAGTGCTCTTCAAATCGGAGGCTGTCGATGTGCAGGGCCTCGTTCTTTTGCGTGGTGCGAACATAGTGCAGCACGGCGCCGGCGGCAATCGCAGCCGCTGGATGGCCGGTGAGCCCAAATCCTTCAAGCGACTGCACATTCAGTTGCCGCTCGACCAGCGGGATCGCGAACTCCCGCGCCCAAACATAATCCTCGATCCGCGTCCGCGCCGGAATCCTCTCCAGTGGCGCCGGCAGCTGCGCGCTCGCAGCCACCAGCACTTCGCTCGACCCCGCCTTCACAATCTCGTCTACCGCTTGCTGCCGCGCCGCCGCTCCCCGAAACTCCGCCGTTCGAAACTCCCCGGTAGAAATGTCAAGCAGCGCCACGGCGCAAACCAGTCCGCTTTCACCGGCGCCGATCCCTGCTTGAGTGAAGGGTACGGGCTGGTAGGTCAGTGCTTTGGCCCTGAGATTCGCGCCAGCCGAACCGAAGCGCAATTTAGCACCTGAGGTACCGGTCTCCCCCGCCTCGCCCCCAAACTCGAAATACGCCGCCAGAAAGTTGTTTTGCTCCTGTCCCAGCCCCGCATCCAGCGCGGTTCCTGGCGAGAGCACCCGCGTCACCTCACGCCGGACGAGCTTCTTCGTGAGCTTGGGATCCTCCATCTGGTCGCAGAGGGCGATGCGATAGCCCATGCGCAACAAGCGCGCCAGGTAGCCCTCAACCGCGTGATAAGGAACCCCGCACATCGGCTGATTCCGCTCCCGGTCCCGCGCCGTCAGTGTCAGTTGCAACTCCCGGCTCACCGTCACCGCATCGTCATAAAACAGCTCATAGAAATCTCCCATGCGGAAGAACACCAGCGCATCCGGATTCTCCCGCTTGGCGGCCGTCCACTGTCGCATGAACGGAGTGAGTTCTCCGGAACTCTTGTCCAAAGGATGGGAGGGCGGAGCAACGGGTTGGTTGTCTTCACTGATCACGTTGGCTTTAAGAGTATCGCGGCGGGACGGCAGCGGGGTAGCCTCTTCGGGCAAGCAGCGATTACACTCTAGGAAGACGGGCAGCTTTGCGCTCTCGCCGCCGTGGTTCGCCGAACGGAACTGTAAGGCATTGACACTACGTGAGCAGGAGCAGATGGATCCGTTAACCCCCAACCTTCCCCAACCCGACCCGGCTGCCGCACCGATGGCTGAATCGAATCAGCCGGCACCCGCCCCATCCCCCAAAGTCAGTACCATCGGGCTATGGCTGCGGGACGTGCTGCTCTCCGCCGCCGCCTCGGTCCTCATCATCACCTTTCTTTACCAGCCGGTGCGCGTGGAAGGCACCAGCATGTTGCCGCGGCTTGAGGACGAAGACCGCCTCTTTATCAACAAGTTTGTCTATCACATCTCTTCCATCGAGCGCGGTGACGTGGTGGTTTTTCACTATCCGCGTGATCCGCAGAAGAGCTACATCAAGCGCGTCATCGCCTTGCCTGGGGACCGGCTTTCGATCGACCGCGGCACAGTCTGGCTCAATGGAAAGCCGCAGCGGGAGAACTACGTTCCGCTGGAGTACCGCGACAACCGCTCCTTTGCGGAGATTATTGTCCCTGAGGACACGTATTTCATGATGGGCGACCACCGCTCCATCTCCTCCGACAGCCGCGAATTCGGCCCCGTGGAGCGCGCGCTTATCTACGGAAAAGCTGTCTTCGTCTACTGGCCGGCCCGCGATGCCGGAGTGGTGCGTTAGAGGCGCTGAATTGCGGCCCGGATATCCACCGGCACAGTCGCCGCAAAGCTGCTAAAATCGGTAGAATCCACTCTTCGGAGAGGCGATGCAATCGATTCTAGCGCTCGAAGACGGGCGTATCTTCCGTGGCCTCGGCTATGGGCACCCGGGCGAATGCCGGGGCGAGGTCGTTTTCAATACTTCCCTTACCGGCTACCAGGAAATCGCGACCGATCCCTCCTATGCCGGACAAATCGTCGTTCTCACCAACCCCCAGATCGGCAACTACGGCACCAACCAGGCGGACAACGAGTCGGCCCGGCCCTATATCGAGGGCCTGATCGTCCGCGAGTTCTCGCCCATTGGCTCCAACTGGCGCTCCGAGCTGGTCACCGACGAGTACATGGAGCGCTATTCGGTTCCGGTTCTGGCCGAGATCGACACTCGCGCCCTGGTGCGCCACCTGCGCACCCACGGCGTCATGCGCGGCGTGATTTCGACGGCGGAATCCGATACAGATCTCCTGATTGCCAAGGCTCGCAGCATCCGCAAGATGGACGGGACCGACCTGGCCCGCGTCGTCTCGACCAAGTCGATCTTTACCTTCGACTCCGCCGACAGCCGCAACCAGACGGGCGATCCTCTCCTCGCAAAAGCTCTTATCCAGGATGCGAAAGAGCGGAAGCTGCATGTGGTGGCCTACGACTTCGGCATCAAGCTCAACATTCTAAGGATGTTGGTCCGCGATGGATGCCGCGTGACGGTGGTTCCAGCCGAGACCAGCGCCGAGGATGTATTCGACCTGAAGCCCGATGGCGTCTTCTTATCCAACGGTCCCGGCGACCCCGAGCCGGTTGATTACGCTGTACGAGCGATCCGCAAATTTCTGGGGCGCGTGCCCGTCTTCGGCATCTGCCTGGGCCACCAGCTCACGGGTCTGGCCCTCGGAGGACGCACCTACAAGCTCAAGTTCGGCCACCACGGCGGCAACCACCCGGTCAAGAACAACCTCACCGGCAAGGTGGAGATCACCGCCCACAACCACAACTTCGCCGTCGATCCCGACTCGATCAACGCCAACGAGGTCGAACTGACCCACGTAGACCTGAACGACCAGACGCTCGAGGGCCTGCGCCACCGGACGCTGCCGTTGTTCAGTGTGCAATACCACCCCGAGGCCGCCCCCGGCCCCCACGACTCCAACTACCTCTTCCGCGACTTCCGGCGCATGATGGAGGAGTGGAAGGGATGAAAGCGATAAGGGCCAAACGAGGATTCCCTGACAATGCGACACAGTTGAAGTATCAACATTTGCAGCTTAAGATTCAGGCTTTCGAGAAGTATGGCGGTTGCAAATGTGCCTGCTGTGGCGTTACTGATCCCGAGTTCTTGAGTCTTGATCACGTTAATCTTGATGGTGGGGCGCACCGGCGCGAAGTCAGTCCAGGGAGAAAAGATTGGGGAGGCCATCATCTCTTTAGATTGCTGAGACGACAGGGGTATCCGCCAGGGTATCAAGTGCTGTGTATGAATTGTAACTGTGGCAGAACGCGCAACAACGGAGTTTGTCCGCACATCAAACCATCGAGGCCGTTAGTAGAAAGATTAGCCGAACTTGAAGCTTTAAGGGGAACCAGTAGTATCGGTGAACTCTTTCAGGATGAGAGGCAGAAGACGCTTTGAAGGAGCGGGACTGCATCCCTCGGCGGCAGAAGAGTGGAAAGGATGGGCGGATAAAGGGGATCCATGACCGATATTGACTATCAATGGAATCCGGTTGAATCAGAAGAGGGAGTTCCTTTTGTGTGGGGCAGTAGAATTTCGGCCTATATGAAGGAGAATTATTCCAAACCGGGTGTTTACCGCTGGTCTATTTGGAAGGGGAAACGGCCCGGGGCTGTCTATATCGGCGAAGCCGAAAAGGTAGCAAGGCGTATTGGGCAATATCTGAGTCCAGGCAGCAGAGATTCGACTGATCATCGTATACATGATTCTTTGGAAAAACAATTTCAAAAGGGCCTGAAAATCCAGCTCGAAATTCTTCTCATTGAGAATACGTCCTTGAATTCGATCAGAATTGCCAATGAAAATCTGAATGATACATTCTTGCGCAGATTGATCGAAAACTTTGTCATTGCTGATACAGATACGACACAATGTGCTCTGATGAATTGCGTTTTGAATCCCATCGAACGGCGCATTCATAAGGCAAAGAAGATGAACCAGTTCGATGAGATTTTGCGTCAAGCAGGCTTTATTGTGGACCACGATGAAGGGTACGGGCTTTAGCCCGTACATCAGCAAGGCCCAAGGAACCGGGCTTTAGCCCCTGAGGGAATGGGATGCGTCCAAAGCGAGAAACAATTCCGAATAATGAATTTGCCTACTTCGTCTCGACTCAGACAGTGGGCCGCAGGTCGCTATTTCGGGTCGAGCGCTGGGCACGCCTGATGGTCGACATCCTGAATCACTATGACGGACCCGGATACAAACTTCATGCCTTTGTCATCATGCCAGACCATCTGCACTTGCTCATTTCGCCAATCGAGTCGGTCGAAAAGTCTGTTCAACTCATCAAGGGCGGATTCTCTTTCCGAGCCAAAAGAGAACTGCAATGGAATGGTGAGATTTGGCAGCCCGGCTTTACCGATCACCGAATTCGAGATGAGGAAGATTGGAAGAGGCATTTGGAATACATTCGCACAAACCCCATAGAGGCAAGATTGGTCGAGAATGTTGCTCTCTATGAGTTCATGGGGTTCCCAAGCATTGAATTCCCTCAGGGGCTAAAGCCCGCAGAATTTGGCGCTGAAAATGTACGGGCTGAAGCCCGTACCCTTCAACCGGAAGTCCCCAAGACCTCTGCCCAAGAGACCATGAAGGGGACGGGCTTTAGCCCGTCCGTGAATTTGCCTGAGTCCGCGGGCTTTAGCCACCGAGGGAACGGAAAAGGGGAGCGCGCATGGAGCAACTAATACAGATTGCCTGCTTGGTGGCCATTATTATCTCGCCGCTGTCCCTGCCAGGACAGTTGGTTTGTTCCGGGGACGCTTGTAGTTGCGATAAAGAAGCCGATGCTCCTCCCAACCTTTCGATTGCGAAGCCAGTTGAGGTTCAAGGTGTCCTGCTCGGTGAGTGGGGCAATGTCTTTTCTTATGAGGACACATTCGTGCAGGTGCGAAATCAGAAGACAAAAGCTGTTTTGATTTCAGCGCCGGTCGATGCGAAAGGACACTTCGATCTCGGTGTTGTTCCGGCAGGAGAGTTTCGCTTGATAGCAGCCAGGAAGAAGAAGGATGGAACACTAGAGAGACAACCACTAGCGGATCAACCAAAGTCGATCTCTTGCTCAGGTGAATCAACATGCTGGATCGAGGCCATACAGCACATTCACGGATCCGATTTGCCATTTGAATTCTGTCCACCAAAGTAAAGGCTTAAGAAAACAATGCCACGCAGAAATGACATTCAGAAGATATTGGTAATCGGCTCGGGGCCGATTGTGATTGGGCAGTCGGCGGAGTTCGATTACTCCGGCACGCAGGCCTGCAAGGCTCTCAAGCAGGAGGGCTATGAGGTGGTGCTGGTGAACTCCAACCCCGCCACTATCATGACCGATCCCGACTTGGCCGACCGCACGTACATCGAGCCGCTCACCCGCGAGTACGTCGAGGAGATTATTCGCATCGAAGCGGAGATGCTCGCCGCTGGCCTCGACGGCAAGCCGTCCGGCAAGTTTGCCTTGCTGCCCACAGTCGGCGGGCAGACGGCGCTGAATCTGGCCGTCGATCTGGCCGATGCGGGGATTCTCGATCACTACAAGGTCGAGTTGATCGGCGCCAAACTCGAAGCCATCAAGAAGGCCGAGGACCGTCTGCTCTTCAAGGATGCAATGCTGCGCGTCGGCCTCGATGTTCTGAAATCCGCTCTGGTAAACAACCTGCGCGACGGCCTGGAATTTGCCGCCAAGCTCGGTTTCCCGGTGCTCATCCGTCCCAGCTTTACGCTTGGCGGCACGGGCGGCGGCATCGCCTACAACCGCGAAGAGCTAATGGAGATTCTCGCCCGCGGCCTGGACCTTTCACCGGTCCACGAGTGCCTCATCGAAGAGAGCGCGCTCGGTTGGAAAGAGTACGAGCTTGAGGTCATGCGCGACCTCGCCGACAACGTCATCATTATTTGTTCGATCGAAAACTTCGATCCCATGGGCGTGCATACCGGCGACTCCATCACCGTGGCTCCGGCGCAGACGCTCACTGATCGCGAGTACCAGAAGATGCGCGACGCCTCCATCGCCATCATGCGCGAGATTGGCGTCGAGACCGGCGGCTCCAATGTGCAGTTCGCCGTCAACCCCGTGGATGGCCGCATGATCGTTATCGAGATGAATCCGCGTGTTTCGCGCTCGTCGGCGCTGGCTTCGAAAGCTACCGGCTTTCCCATCGCAAAGATCGCCGCCAAGCTGGCCGTGGGTTACACGCTTGACGAGATTCCCAACGACATCACGCGCAAGACGCCGGCCTGCTTCGAGCCGACGATCGATTATGTCGTCGTCAAGATTCCCAAGTGGCAGTTTGAAAAGTTTCCCGGCTCCGACGAGACGCTCGGCCCGCAGATGAAGTCGGTGGGCGAGGTAATGGCCATTGGCCGCACCTTCAAGGAATCGCTGATGAAGGCCTGGCGCTCGCTGGAAACCGGCAAGAAGACCGGCGCGGAGATTCTGGAACCGCGCCGGCTGACGCAGCGGCTGGTCACGCCGCAGCCGGAGCGTCTCGGCTACATCCGCTATGCATTCGAGCGCGGTTTGAGCGTGCGCGAGGTGGCGCGGCTCACCACCATGGACCCCTGGTTTCTTTATCAGATTCGCGAGATAACGCTGGCGCAGAGCGCCATTGCCGAAACCACGCCGGAGACGATTTCGACCGAGCAACTGCGCCAGCTCAAGCGACTCGGCCTGAGCGATGAGCGCATTGCCATGGAGTGGAAGCTGGAAGGCCACGCTGGTACGCAGCAGGTGAGGGAACTGCGCGAAGGGAAGGGAATCAAGCCCGTTTTCAAGTTAGTCGACACCTGCGCCGCCGAGTTCGAGTCGATGACTCCCTACTTATATTCGACCTACGACGAGGAGGACGAGGCGCCGCCGACGCAAACGCCCAAGGTCATCATTCTCGGCTCGGGGCCCAATCGCATCGGACAAGGTATCGAGTTCGATTACTGCTGCTGCCACGCGGCCTTCGCGCTCAAGGAAGACGGCTATGAGACGATCATGGTCAACTGCAACCCCGAGACCGTCTCCACCGATTACGACACCAGCGACCGGCTCTACTTTGAGCCGCTGGTTCTGGAAGACGTGCTGGCCATCTACAATCACGAGGCGCAATCGGGCGCAAAGATCGGCGTGATTGTCCAGTTCGGCGGACAGACGCCGCTCAATCTGGCGCAGCGGCTGAGGGCGGCCGGGGTACCGATTATCGGAACCTCGCCGGAGTCGATTGACCTGGCCGAAGACCGCAAGCGCTTCGGCAAACTGCTCGACGAACTGAAGATTCCGCAGCCGGCGGGCGGCACGGCCACAAGCGTTGAAGAAGCGCTGGCTGTGGGTGCGCGCATCGGCTACCCAGTGCTGGTGCGTCCCAGCTACGTGCTTGGCGGCCGCGCCATGGTCATTGCCTACGACGCCGAGGCTGTCGCCCAATACATGAAACAGGCGGTTGAGTATTCGCAGGAGCGGCCCGTGCTTGTGGACCACTTCCTGGAGAACGCCATCGAGGTCGATGTCGATGCGCTCTGTGACTCTGAGGACGTGATCATTGCCGGCATCATGCAGCACATAGAGGAGGCCGGCATCCACTCCGGCGACTCATCGTGCGTACTGCCCGCCGTGGGCATTCGCGAAGAGACGCTGGACGTTCTCCGCGCCCATACGCGCAAACTTGCCTTGGCGCTCAACGTGATCGGCCTCGTCAACCTGCAGTTCGCCATTCAGCGCGACGCTCAGGGCCAAGACCACGTCTATGTCATCGAGGTGAACCCGCGCGCCTCCCGCACAGTGCCTTATGTCTCCAAGGCGACCGGCATCCCGCTGGCCAAGATTGCCGCGCGGCTGATGACCGGCCGCAAGCTGCGCGAATTGCTCCCGGATCAGCTTGCCACCGGCAAAGACCTCGAAACGGGCACGCATTATTACGTCAAGTCGCCGGTCTTTCCCTGGAATAAATTCGCCGGGGTGGATACGGTTCTCGGGCCGGAGATGCGCTCCACCGGCGAGGTGATGGGCGTGGCGGCAACCTTTGGCGAGGCCTTTGCCAAGGCGCAACTCTCAGCCGGGCAGGTTTTGCCTACCGGCGGCACGATCTTCTTCAGCGTCAACGATCCGGACAAACCGGCAGCCGTTGAGCTGGCTCGCCGCTACGTCCATCTGGGCTTCAGAATTGTTGCCACCGAGGGCACGGCCAATGTGCTGGAGAAGTCCGGACTCACGGTGGAGCGGGTCTTCAAGGTGAAGGAGGGCCGGCCTAACATCGTAGACCTGATCAAGGGCGACCGCATTCAGCTCATCATCAACACTCCGCGCGGCCAGGACACCTTCTTCGACGAGAAGGCCATCCGCCGCGCCGCCGTGCTGGCGCGCATTCCCACCATCACCACCATCGCCGCCGCACAGGCCGCGGTCGAGGGCATTGCCGCCATGCAACGCCGGCAGACCACGGTCTATGCGCTGCAGCAACTACATGCCGAAACCTGCGCCTAGAGCAGCCGAAGGAGCATGAGCGTCGGGGCTTCATTTCGGTTCGATCATTCCGCCAAAGGCATTTCCAGGATTGTTTGGCCAGAGCAGACTGCGGCAGCAGGCGGATGCTCGATTGAAGGTCGAGTCTCACTGTCTTATATCGTGATACGTTAGTTTCGCAATCACACTATCTTAGCGCGATACGCTCATATTCTTGCAATCTTCACTTGACAAGCAGGGCTTAGGTTGCCTATCGTTAGCAATTGGAAGGCGAGAGTGCTAGCATTCCGTTTGTAGGACTGCTCGTCCGGGTCCACGGCTCTGATTCCTGGGGACGTAACCCGCACATTCCGAAGTGTTTTTGTCAAATAAACCCCAAATTCCGCGGCGGGGTGACCCCTTGCCCGCGTGTGAAGGAGAAGCAAAGCAATGGCAGCAGAAAGCGCAGCAACGACGTTCACTCCACTCCATGACCGCATTCTGGTCCGCCGCCTGGAAGAGGGCGAAACCATCCGTGGGGGCATCATCATCCCCGACAGCGCCAAAGAGAAGCCCCAGGAAGGCGAAGTCATCGCCGTGGGCAAGGGCAAGTCCAACGACGAAGGCAAGGTCTTCCCCCTGGACGTGAAGGCGGGCGACAAGATTCTCTTCGGCAAGTACTCCGGCACCGAGATCAAGCTCGATGGCCAGGAGTTCCTGATCATGCGCGAGGAAGAAGTCCTCGGAATCGTCAAGAAGTAGGCGCTTTATAGCCTCTAGCTTCTAGCTTTTAGCTTCTAGCTAAGAGCATGGATTTGCAATTATCAACCAAGGCTTTAGCTAGTAGCTAGGAGCTAGTAGCTAGAAGCTGATTGAGGAGATTTACAGCAATGGCAAAGCAGATTTTGCACGGTGAAGAATCCCGTCAGGCAATCCTGCGCGGCGTCAACACGCTGGCGGATGCCGTGAAGGCGACGCTCGGCCCCAAGGGTCGGAACGTGGTAATCGAGAAGAAGTTCGGCTCGCCGACCATCACCAAGGACGGCGTGACGGTGGCCAAGGAGATCGAGCTGAAGGATCCGATGGAAAACGTCGGCGCTCAGTTGGTCAAGGAAGTTGCCTCAAAAACATCCGATGTAGCCGGCGACGGCACGACCACCGCGACGGTTCTGGCGCAGTCCATCTTCCGCGAAGGCGTGAAGACAGTGGCCGCCGGGGCGAATCCGATGGCTCTGCGGCGCGGCATCGAAAAGGCCGTGGCCACCATCATCGGCACCCGCGACAAGGAAGGCAAATGGATTGAGGGCGGCGCTCTGGGCAAGCTGTCGATGCCGGTGAACGAGGGTACAGTGGCCCAGGTGGGCGCAATCTCAGCCAACGGCGACCAGGAGATCGGCGACATCATCGCCGAGGCGGTCAAGGTTGTCGGCAAGGACGGCGTCATCACTATCGAAGAGTCGAAGACCATGCATACGGGCCTGGAGACAGTCGATGGAATGCAGTTCGACCGCGGCTACCTGAGCCCCTACTTCGTTACCGACGCCGAGCGCCTCGAAGTGGTTCTCGAAGAGCCCTACATCCTGATCTACGAAAAGAAGATCAGCGCCATGAAGGATTTGCTGCCTCTGCTGGAGCAGGTGGCGCGCGGCGGCAAGCCGCTGCTCATCATCGCGGAAGACGTTGAGGGCGAGGCTCTGGCGACACTCGTGGTGAACAAGCTGCGCGGCACGCTGAACGTGGCTGCCGTCAAGGCTCCCGGCTTTGGCGATCGCCGCAAGGCGATTCTGGGCGACGTGGCCATCCTCACCGGCGGCAAGGCCATCACCGAAGATTTGGGCATCAAGCTGGAAGGCGTGAAGCTCGAGGATCTGGGCAAGGCCAAGCGCATCACCATCGACAAGGACAACACCACCATCGTGGACGGCGGCGGCAAGTCGTCCGAGATTGAAGGCCGTGTGAAGGAGATCCGCGCGCAGATCGAGAAGACCACCTCGGACTACGACAAGGAAAAGCTCCAGGAGCGGCTGGCCAAGCTGGTCGGCGGCGTTGCCATCATCAAGGTCGGCGCGGCCACCGAGACCGAGCTGAAGGAGAAGAAGGCGCGCGTGGAAGATGCTCTCCATGCAACCCGCGCGGCAGTCGAGGAAGGCATCGTCCCTGGCGGCGGCGTGGCGCTGGTTCGCGCCATTCCGGCGGTGGACGCGCTGCTCAAGACCCTCGAAGGCGATGAGAAGATCGGCGCGCAGATTGTGCGCCGCTCGCTCGAAGAACCTCTCCGCCAGATCGTCGCCAATGCCGGCGAAGAGGGCGCGGTGGTGGTGGCCAAGGTGCTGGAGTCTACCGATTTGCACTTCGGCTACAACGCGCAGACCTCGGTCTTCGAGGACCTGGTCAAGGCCGGCGTCATCGACCCGACCAAGGTAACGCGGACGGCTCTGCAGAATGCGGCTTCCATCGCCGGATTGCTTCTGACCACCGAAGCCCTGATCGTCGAGATTCCGGAGCCCAAGTCCGCTCCGGCCGGCGGCCACGGCGGCGGCGGCATGGAGGGAATGTACTAAAGCAGGGATCAGAGATCAGGGAACAGGGATCAGTAAGAACCTGGCCGCTGATTGCAGATTCTCTTCAAACGGCAAAAGGCCCTCAGCTTTGGCTGGGGGCCTTTTGTTGCGGATTTGACATTATTGGTATCATTGGTATACATTTTTGTGCAGAGGTATTCCAGTGAATACACACTCTTCTGTCGACATTCTAATTGCGGATCGAATTTGGATCGCCACGGCTCTACTCCATCAAGAGTTTTGTTTGAGATCTGATTTCAGAAAAGATGAAATTCGAAAGAAACTTGAGACTGAGGGGTTGAGTGACGGGGTTAAGAGCGGAACGCTAAGTGCTCATCTTGATCAGCATTGCGTCGCAAATGTGCCTCCATCGTCAGGAAAATATCGAATGCTGTACGAGACAACCCCAGGAGGAAATCTGCGACTTTTCCGCCCTGGAGACTTTACATTTCAGGGAAGAACTCAGGGGCGCAAACTGTCCAAATCCGTCCCCAGACGAGAGGAAATTCCCCAGCAATATATGCAGTTGCTGGATTGGTATGAAAGCTGGTGCAAGGAAACCCATACTCCCATCGCGCCAATCAACTGGGAGGATGACCCGTTGATTCGCCTCATTGGCTCAGGGAAGCACATTTGGGCCGATGAACATGCGGACGATTACGTCAACCGGCTCAGGGAAGAACCAGCATGAGCCGGATGAATCGCATCTTCTTCGACACCAACATCTTCATCTATATGTTCGAAGGGCTTGAACCGAACCGGAGCCGGATGCTCGAAATCCGGCGGCGGATGCTGGAACGCGGAGACCGAATCATAACTTCAGCGATGACGCTTGGCGAAGTGCTGGTGAAGCCCACCAAGCTCGGACAGGCGTCGTTGATCGAGCAGTACGACCGAGCCATCCGGTCAACATCGGAAATCATCAGCTTTGATGCGCAAGTCGCATGGCGATTCGCCAGTCTGCGCGCCACGCACAACCTACGCAGCGCGGATGCAATTCAATTGGCCTGCGCTGCGCACTCAGGCGTAGACCTGTTCATCACCAACGATCAGCAGTTGCACAGACTTGATGTTCCAGGCATCGGATTTATCGCGCCATTGGAGAGGATTCCGCTTTAAGCGCAAGCACCCGAGCTTACGGCGATCGGGATAGGGGGAGCAGTCACCTGCTCTCCCCTCCCACACCACCGGACAAGCGGGTCCGCATCCGGCGGTTCGAGAAGTTGAGGTCAACAGAGACGAGG
>Ga0302275_10001345_pt1 | contig 26456 bp, 15 predicted proteins | sample III_Bog_N2_2_FD_200229 | JGI IMG/M metagenome (GOLD analysis project Ga0302275, IMG submission 200229) | Peat permafrost microbial communities from Stordalen Mire near Abisko, Sweden - III_Bog_N2_2 | ecosystem: Environmental > Terrestrial > Soil > Wetlands > Peat | place: Sweden: Abisko... | reverse complement strand
TCAGTCTGAAGCGGAATCTGCACCGCGCTGAAGTTGTCGGGGTTGGGGATGTAGAAGCCGGTCGTATCCATGGCCGCCGCAACGATGGTGTCGTTGCTGCCCGGCGGCACAATCATGTCCATCGTCACCAGCTCCTCGATACCGGTCGAGGAGATCGTCCACTTGGGCGGATTGGCCGAAGTTGCCGCGCTGGCTGTGGCGGCAGCGATGGTGATGGTGCCTTCCTGCCCGGTTGGCGACCACAGATTGCCGGCCGCGTCGATCTTGAGCCCGCCGTTGCTGTGCCATGCGCCCGCGCTCATGCCAATCGTTTGCGGCAGCCATCCCAGAGTATTCGCGTACTGCGGCGAACCCAGGTTGATCCAGGTAGTGCCGCCGTTGTCTGACCGGCTTAGGCTGGTATCCGCGCCGAGGGCATAAATCCGTTGCGGGTTGGTCGGGTCAACCACCACGCTTGTCACCGGCTGATTGATGGAATTCACACCGGCGCTTTGCAGTGAAACGCGGGTCCACGTACCTGCCCCATACTTCCAATAAGCGCGCAGCGATCCATTTGTAGCGGAGTTCTCAGCCACATACAGCGCATCCGTCCCGTCGATGCTGGAGGAGAGAGCCTGATGGCTGAGGCTCTGCCCGCTGGCCGCATCCTTGACGCCTGTCGAGATATCCGTCCAGGTCACGCCGCCATTAGAAGTTTGATAGACGTCTCCCCCCGCATCGCCGCTGTTGTTGATGCTCATGGCATAGACCGTTTTGCTCACGGCCACACCGTTCACCGTGGCCGTGCCCGGAGCCTTGGCGAACTGAACGCTGATGAACTCGACGTTGACGGGGAGCCCCGACGCACCGTTCAGCGGAAATTGCGTCCAGGTCGTGCCGCCGTCCAGCGAGCGGAAAAGACCCTGAGAATCGCTTCCGTAGTAGAGCACCGAAGAATTGGCGGGATCCACTGCCAGCTTTTCGCCATACATGCGGTTGCTGCCATTGGGATTGCCCAGAATGGCAGACGCGGACATGTTGCCAGGAGTAAAGTTCTTGCCGCCGTCCGTGCTCTTGTAGATCTCAACGTAATTCGTGGGGCATTGCACAGCGCAGCTATGCTCGGTGGGGAAAGCCATGTAGACAACGCTGGTGTTGGCCGGGTCAACGGCGATGCTGTCTACGCCATAGCTGGAGGGCGCGCTGGTCTCGGCGGCAGACTGCACACCCGTTCCGTCGGCGTTGCTGACCCGCATCGGAATCCACTGCTGCGTCGCGTTATTCCACCGGTAAGGGCTGCCCACATCGGTGCGCGCATAGCGGACCGTAGGGTCCAGCGGATGCAGCACCATGCCCACCACCCATCCGCCTCCCCCGATGCGAACCGGTTGCCAAAGATATTGCGGCGAGATATCCGGCTGCGCCCCGGCCCATGCCGCCGCCGCGACCAGCAGACCCGCAACAACGCTGCGCAATAGATGTGCCGGTTTCATGCACGCATCATATCGGAAACGAGATGGGCCTGACTGTGCCACTTGAGTGCCAAACGGCAGGCTGATCGATTGGGCTCGCCGCGCAAGATCGCATTGTGGGGATGCAGCTGGGACAGGCTCTCAAGCGGACAAAAGCATTCGCCCTTTGAGATCAGAGCGAACCTCACATGAGCGATATTGACTGGGAAGAAAAGATCACCGACGGCAAGGAACCTGCTCCACCCGCCGCCTGGCTTTTCAAATAGGATTGCGGGCCGGGCAATCGCCGGTATATTCTCGCTTGGCCGGGAGACAAGCGCAGGGGTTCCGGCTGAAAATGCGAAGTTCAGATCGAAGGATGCCGAAATGAGTGTTTCCCAGGATGCCATTTATGCATGGTCGCTCTTCAAGCAGGCCAAGAAGGTTCGGACGTACGGAAAGCTGGTCATCGAATCCGTCGATGAGGACACACGAACAGGCGGTTTGGTGAAACTCGGTGTCAGAGGCATGCTGGAGATTGCGGGCAAGGCGCTGGGCACCTCCCTTACTTCGCATCCCTATTTTGCCTGCCACAAGGCCCATCTTGAGGCACTTGCACAGGCGCTGAATGCCAGCAGCAACCTCGACGCCGCGCGAGAGGCTCTCGGAAGCGCCATTCGCTCCGCCGATGCGGCCGGGGCGCTTACTGGAGCATTGGCGGATTATCGGACGCGCAAGAATGGACTGAAGGTTGTGTACAGCTTTCAGATTGCGGGCGCGCTGCGGACGCTGCAAGAACGCGGAGGCGATCCGCACCTGAAGGAAACGGTCGAGACGCACGGGCCGCTGCAAGCTACGACAGACCGGAATATTTATGAATGGCAGGCGCTGTGGAGCGAACTCTTCCTTGAAAGCGTGCAACTGCTGGCGATGGCGCAGGTTCAACTGAGAGCCACCGAAGCCGCCATGCAGAGCTTCGACGAGAAGATGAAGGCGCTCAAGTCGGGCGGAGGCATAGGCGCGCTTGGAGCTGCCCAAATGAAGAAGGATCGGGAATTTCAGTGGCTCGACCGTGCCAGAGCCCCCGGCAGCGGCAGCGAGAAGGCCGTTTTGGACCCCGTGGGCTACGCGCAGGACCAGGTTGGAGTCATTGCAGAGTTGTCGGATCGGCTGGGCGAAGGCTGCGAGGTTGCCTTGAGCGACGACGCCTACCGTCCCGACGCAATCCAGCACCGATTGGCAAGCTTGTAGTGGGTACCCGATCTGGCTCTATGTCTCCAACCTTGGTGATTTCGCACGTACCGCTTGACTGCCGCGGGAAGGCGGAGCCACCCGATCTTTGTACACCAGCAAAGGGTCAGGGATCTGATTGATCCTGAAGCGATCCATTCCAGCCGATTCGTTGCAAGCTGCTGCCTTTATCAGCTCCGATTATTGCGCATGTAAACAGTTTTCCTATAGGATTTCCATCTGGTTCGATTCCAGGCAGAACCGGCATTTGTAAACTTGCCACGCTTCGGGAGTACCCATGCAAAGACGTTTCGCCGCAGCGCTATGCTGCTTTTCCGCGCTGTTTACAGTTGCCGCCATTGCCGAGGTCAAGCCAGCGGCCCTGTTCAGCGACCACATGGTTTTGCAGCGGGGAATGGAAGTGCCCATTTGGGGTACGGCCGCGCCGGGCGAAGCGATAAGAATCACTCTGAACGGAAGGACCGCCTTGACCACCGCCGGCCCCGACGGAAAATGGATGGCGCGTCTGCGCAGACTGAAGGCGGGCGGACCTTACGAGATGCACATCCAGGGCACGAACCTGCTCATTGTCCGCGATATCCTTGTCGGGGAGGTTTGGGTTGGCAGCGGCCAGTCCAACATGGTCTTCACAGTGTCGAAGAAGGCAGCTTCCTTCGCCGGGATGCTGGATGAAGACAAGGAGATTGCGGCTGCCACCTACCCAAAAATCCGCATGTTCACCGTGAAGACAGAAAAGTCCAATACGCCGAAGGATGACGTAATCGGCGAGTGGCAGGTTTGCAGCCCAGAGACTGTTGGCAGCTTCTCGGCTGTGGGCTATCTGTTTGCGCGTGACCTTCAGCAGCGGCTCCAAGTGCCGGTGGGCATCGTAACGGTTGCATACGGAGCCAGCACGGCGGAAGCGTGGTTGCCGCGCGAGGCCGTGGCCGCAGACTCCAATCTGAGGCCCATGCTCGACCGCTTCGACGCCCAAGTAGATTTCTTCAAAGCGCATCCGGATGCGAATGCCGCCGATGCGCCGCCGGGCCCGCAGACGCTGAACGCCCGCCCGCCCAAGCCCGGTCCGTTACGCGACCCAATCCAGGATCAACACCAGCCTACGGTTCTCTTCAATGGCATGTTGCACCCAATCATCCCCTACGCCATCCGCGGCGTCCTCTGGTATCAGGGTGAATCGATCACCGGCGGCAAGGAGGGACTGGCGCTCTATCCGCACGTGATGGAGACGCTGGTGGAGCAGTGGCGTCATTTGTGGGGCGAAGGGGCTTTCCCCTTCTATGCCGTGCAACTGCCGTCGCTCAAGAACGTCAGCAACAACCCCATGGTGCGCGAGGGTCAGGCGCAGATTCTGCTGCTGCCAAACACCGGGCTTGCAATCACCATCGACGCTGGCGATCCCAACAACGTACATCCGAAGAACAAAGAGCCTGTCGGCGAACGTCTTGCGCTCATTGCCCTGGCCACTGCATATGGCCGGAAGCTCGAATACTCGGGGCCGGTCTACAGCTCGATGAAGGTCGAAGGCAATTCCATTCGCATTGGCTTTACACACGTTGGCGCAGGGCTGGTGACCAAGGACGGCCCGCTGAAGTGGTTTCAAATTGCCGGCGAGGATGGAAAGTTTATCGACGCGGACGCGACCATCGAAGGGGCCGCGGTGATCGTGAAGAGCGACAAAGTGCCCGCGCCGGCCGCGGTGCGCTATGCATGGGCCGACTTTCCCATCGGCTGCAACTTGTATAACAGCGCCGGGCTGCCGGCCGCCCCCTTCCGCACTGACAGGCTGGACGCAATTGCCGAGGTTGCCCAGGAGTTTACCGGCAAATAAAGGCAAACAAGGCAGCTCCCTGACGGCCAGGGGCGCCGCCTTGATCGTATTGGCGTGGCCCGTGTCCTATGGGGGTCGTATCTCAGTCTGGGCACCCAGTTTCTGTTGACTCTGCCGGGTGCGGACGTGGGTCTTATCGAATGCCTCCCGCCCCGAGGAGTTGCTTACTGTCGTGAGCCAGATGGGTATCATTCTCTAGCTGGCCAGCCGCGCAGCACTTCATGAGCACGGCTCTCCAGTGGGATAATGAATGAAAGCCATGACCCATTCAAATTCGGAAAGCCCAGACGCTCTCACCGCCAACACCTTCCTCCGCGATCTGATCGAAGAGGATGTGCGCACCAAGAAGTACGGCGACGCCCAAGTCCAGACCCGCTTTCCCCCCGAGCCCAACGGCTACCTCCACATCGGTCACGCCAAGGCCATCTGCATCGACTTTGGCCTCGCCGACGAGTTCGGCGGCAAGACCAACCTGCGCTTCGACGACACCAACCCCGAGGCTGAAGAGCAGGAGTACGTCGATTCCATCATGCAGGATGTGCGCTGGCTTGGCTTCGAGTGGGATCGGCTCTGCTACGCCTCCGACTACTTCGGCCAGCTCTACGAGTGGGCCATACAGCTTATCAAGGCCGGAAGAGCATACGTCGACGATCTCTCCGTAGAAGCGATCCGTGAATACCGCGGCAACTTCACTGAGCCCGGCAAAGACAGCCCCTGGCGCAGCCGCTCCGTCGAAGAGAATCTCAACCTTTTCATACGCATGAAGAAGGGCGAGTTCCCCGACGGCAGCCGGGTGCTGCGCGCCAAAATCGACATGGCCTCGCTCAACATCAACATGCGCGATCCGGTCATGTACCGCATCCTCCACGCCCGGCACCACCGCACCGGCGACCAGTGGTGCATCTATCCCATGTACGACTACGCACACGGCCAATCGGATTCCATCGAGCGCGTCACCCACTCCATGTGTACCCTGGAGTTCGCCGACCACCAGCCCCTCTACCGCTGGTATATCGAGCAGCTCGGCATCTTCCCTTCACAGCAAATCGAATTCGATCGACTGAATATCACCTACACCCTGCTCAGCAAGCGCAAGCTCCTCCAGCTCGTGCAAGAAAAGCGCGTAAGCAGCTGGGACGATCCCCGCATGCCCACCCTCGCCGGTATCCGCCGCCGCGGTTTCTCCCCTGAAGCCATTCGCAACTTCGTTGCCGCCGCCGGCGTCTCGCGCACCAACGGCGCCACCGATATTGAAATGTTGGAGCACTACCAGCGCGACGACCTCAACCGCCGCGCCAGCCGCGTCATGGCCGTCCTGCGCCCTCTCAAGCTGGTCATCGACAACTACCCTGAAGGACACGAGGAATTTGTCGAGGTCGCCAACAACCCCGAAGACCCCTCCGCCGGAACCCGCCAGGTGCCCTTCTCTCGTGAGCTCTTTATCGAACAAGACGACTTCCGCGAGGTTCCTCCGCCCAAGTACTACCGCTTGTCACTAGGCAAAGAAGTCCGCCTGCGCAACGCCTATTTCGTAACCGCGCAAAGCGTAGTAACGGATGCCGACGGCTCTCTCATCGAGGTCCACTGCACCTACGACCCGGCCAGCCGCGGCGGCAACTCGCCCGACGGACGCAAGGTCAAGTCCACCATGCACTGGGTCTCGGCCGCCCACGCCATTACTGCCGAAATCCGCCTCTACGACAAGCTCTTCGCCAAGGCCGATCCATACGACCTCGCCGAAGGCCGGGACGTTCTCGACAATCTCAACCCCAACTCGGTTGAGATCCTCACCACGGCCAGGCTTGAGCCATCTCTCGCCAACGCCACACTCGCGGACCGCTTTCAGTTTGAGCGCGTTGGCTACTTTTGCCTTGATCGAGACTCGATCCACGGCAATCTTGTCTTCAACCGTACCCTCCCGTTAAAAGACTCCTGGGCCAAGATCGAGAAGAAATCACCATTGATCGGAGCAGACGCTCGCTGATCGCTCGCTTGGGAATTCGTGCTTTTCCAGGCCCCCAAGCGGAACCGATGGCACCCGGCAAGGCTCGTCCGAGCACAAATCCATTAGAGTAGAGCTATGTTCGTTCGCAGACTTTCCATTCAGCGAATCGATTCCTCCGGTTCGCCGCATCCGTGTTCCATTGGCTGGATTGACAACTTCGCCATGCGCAACTTCACCAACGATGCGGTCTTCGACGATACGCTGCCCGCCGCCGATGGAGTGCTTGAAGCCGGGAATCGCGTCCCTCTCGACCGTCTGCAAACGGCCATAGAAGACTGGTTTCGCCGCAAAGGCTACCTCAAGCGCGACGAGCGGCTTGCGGTCAAGGAAATCGACGTGGCCGGCTCGCTGCCCCAAAGCTGAAACTCGGCTTCTCTGCGACCCTTGAGGCCTGCGATCTCCTGCGATCCAACGTGGTCCCAGCGCAGCAACTGCTGGTGTGCTGCGTCATACTGGCCCGCGTTCAGCTCTTTGAGCAGCGTGGATGCCGCCAGCTTGCCCGATCCCAGGTTGAAACAGAAGTCCGCCAGTGCATCGAATTGACCCTGTGTGAGCGAAACCCTCACAAGGCGCAGCACGGCCTGCTCCGCGCCATGCACATCGTTCGCCAGAATCCGGGCGGCATGCGCCTCGTCGATGCCGTTGGGAAAGTTCTCGGATGCGAGAATCCGGTGCCCATAGCCGATGGTCGCAATCCCCGCCACATCCAGATAAGTGTCAGGCCGAAAACCCTCCGACCGCTTGATCAGGTCAAGTCCTGCCGCGCTCAATTGCATTGGTTACCCTCGTTGACGCCCTTCGCCAGGGCCAATTTCACGTTAGCAAAACGCGGGAAATAATCTGCAAAGTGGGGTAGAAGCTTCGGTTCAGCGGTCCCTGCCAGCTGTCGTCTTGCGCTTGGCCGCTTGAACCGGACGGCCTATACCGTGGCCGATCGGCAAACCAGGAGCAGGATTCCTGCCAAGTTCCCGGATGCGGCGGGAAGACTTCCGGAGATGGCGGATTTGCAGATGCTGCCTGTGGAGTCTACGGCATGCAGGCAGCCGCAAAAACCTTATAAGTTATTGATTTAAACGGAAATAGGTCTATCTCTGACATGCTCCTAGAAAATCTTGTAACCGATGCCGGCGCTCACTCCGTAGGGGTAGAGCGGAGTGTTCGGGGTGTTAGCCATTCCAGGCCAATTGGGCCACATCTGGTACTCGAAGTCGCCGCGCGCGCTGAATCTCCTGGTCAGCTTGAAATCCACGCCGCCGCCGTAGGCAATATCCGTATACCGGCCATTCCCTAGGTTGTCCACAAAGTTCATCCTGCCCATTCCCACCAAAACTTTGCCGTAGGGAGTGGCGTGCATGATCTTGAACGTATGGATGGGGAGACGCGGGCCAATCAGATAGTTGTCCTCGCTGATGCTATTGAACTCATTGAAGCGGAGCCAGCGACCCTCGGCTTCGGCTTGAATCCAACGGGAAAACCTGACATCGACAAAAGCGCCGATGCCGTACAAGCGATTGGGCGCCGTCCCCGGCGGAAGAAATCCTGCATAGTCGGGCTGAAAAGCGGAAGCGAAGCCGCCGGCGGTCACAGAAAGCCGGCTCCTGGTCGCAGAAGGAACCACCTGCGCGCGGCCGATCACGGCTCCCGCGGCAGCTAAGAAGAAAAACAAGGCGAGGGCGGTTCCAAGGGTCGATCGTTTTGTCATCGCATAAACCGTTGGCACAAAGCACGTCCAGTCCGGGTGAAAATTGAGTTGCCGGTGCGGACCTCAGTCCAATTCGCTCAGGAGCCCTTTGGCCGGACCAGCACACTCGGCAGCGGCCGGCCATTGGTTCTCGAAGTCCGTTCTACTGCGGGTTTGGCGCCGTCTGCGCAGGTTGCTGCTGGGCCGAATCGCTTGCGGCAGGTGGTGGAGTGGCGGGCGGAGTCGATTCAGGAGTGGCAGCGGTGGGCAAAGTGCCCGGAGCAGTCGCTGGGGGTGTGGTCGGCTGCCCTGCTGGATCGGCTGTTGCCGGAGCAGCCGCCGCTGGAGCCGGTGTGGCAGCACCGGCCGCGGGCGGAGTTGCACTGGCCACCTCGTAGCGCTGCAGCTTGTAGAAGATAGGCGTCACTTCGAACGGCATCTTGTCGCGGGCGTTCATAGGAGCAAAGCGCTTGGCATTCAGCATGTGCACCTTGTCGTCCCAGGGATCGGTTTTGATCCAACTGCCCAGGGGCAGGGCCGCGGTCTGAGTCAGGTCGTCCCAGTTGATCTTTGGAGCCATCTTCTGCAAGTCGGCCAGCCACGGGGTTCCATCGGTCTTGAGCAGCGAATCTCCCAATTTGGGAGAGTTAAGGCCCTTGAGTACCTTTTCCCGGTCAACCAACTGCGCATAATAGAGGCCCGCCGAGGGCATCTTGTCCTTGTACATCGAGTTCTGCATGTACTCGATGGCCTTCTTGGCGGCTTCCGCGTTGTCGTGGTCTGAATGGTACATGTCGATGCGCTGGAAGGTCGACGTATCGGGGAACATCAGGCGGTCGTTAAAGGCATAGCGGGTGTCGATATGGTGGCCCAGAGCGATGTGGGCCAGCTCCATGGCGATGACCGAAGCAAAGGACTCCTCATTCGGCAAGCTGTCGATCAGACCCTTGCTGATGAGGATGGTATTGCCCACCGTGGTGGTCTCGATGGTGGTTGAGAGCAGGATGCGGGTATGCAACTGGTCGGTAAAAGCCAGGTTGTTGGGCACGACGAGGTTGACGACGATCTGGTCGAGAACCTTGTTTTCGTAGCCGCCCGGATCGAGCGGCGCCACAAGCCCGGCTTCAACCAGGCGATCAATTACGTTGTTTTCAGCCTGGGTGACCCAGGCGCGCGTGGCCTGTAATGGGCCTACGTCCTGCGAGTCCTGGCTGTTGTCCACTGCGTCGTCCACCTTGACGCTCACGTTCTCGCTATCCCTGGTGGGAAGTTTCAGCGAGTAGCCCCAGAAGTGGGTCTGGGCCTTGAGTCCGACCGTCTTCTCGCCTTCGATGCGGTTTGTTTCTTCTACGTAGATGGCAACCGGAAGCCAGATCCCTGGCTGCACGTTCATGCGCCAACTGTCGAAGTGAAAGTAATACTTCGAGGAATCTTCGGAGGCAGGGCCTGTATAGGTGCCGTTGAAGCGGACGACGTTACCGTCTTCATCCTCGATCCAGATGCGGCCATAGAACCGGCCCATGCCGGACACCTTGGGGTGCACGTCGAAGACCCAGGTCCGGACCGAACCAAGAAACTCCTTGCGCACATAATTGAAGACGTAGTGCTGCGAGTCGAAGCCCGTGGGGTCGAGGAACATCATCTGCATAAAGCCGGTAGGAGAATAGGTGAACCTTTCAAGCCCCAGCGCCTTGGTTAGCCCGGTGATCGCTCCCAGGGATCCTTTGAAGAAACCGAACTTGCCATGCTTGGCCTCGGCGCGGGGGTTGTAAGACTTGTCGATGAAGCTCTTGCCGAAGTCGACGCGGCTGAGCGTGTACTGATCTTCGACCGGCACCTGATAGAGCTTGACGTCCGGCTTTGTGTTCTGGATGTAGGTCTCCACCAGGGGGGTACGCTGCTGGATGTTCTTGATCAGCACCTTCTCGCGCCCGATGGCCTTTTCCACCAGCGCGGCCTGTTCGGGAGTGAGTTGATGCGTCTGTTCGTACTTCGGTACTTTCTTTGCGTACGCGCAGGCCGCACCCAAGGTAATGATCAGGAAGGTGAGGGAGATCTTCCGAAACGTCATGTCAAGCTCCTAGGTGAGTTCTTCCAATTCTTCCTCAGGCCGCGAGTACTGATTCGGCATCACGCGACCGAGTAGATCCGTATGTTCCTAATATGCAGTGTAAATGCTACGCCAACTGGAACGTGATGGTGATGTTGGTGGTCAAATCGACCGCTTGTCCGTTACGAGTCGCCGGCCGGAAATGAATCTGCTGCGCCGCGCGGCGAGCCTCCTCATCCAGGCCGTGGCCCAGGCCATGCACGATGCTCTGCACCACAACCCGCCCAGAGGAGGTAAAAGTAACGCGCAGAATCACGTCGCCCTGAACTTTCAACTGCCGGGCTTCACTCGTGTACTGCGGATCGGGTTTGGAGATCACTTCGAGATTGGTGGTTACCGGCGTTTCGACGATCCTCTGGACGGGAGCGGCCGCAACCGCAGCCGGAATACCGGTTGAGGCCACTTTGCTGCCTGAGTAGCTGCCACTTGGAGCGGTGCCGGTGGCGCCGGGAATGCCGGCCGAGGCCACCTTGCCGACCACTCCGGAGTTCGACCCGGACTTCAGCCCATTGCCGATTCCGGTCGAGCCAACCACTCCGTGCGGCGCAACGGCCGGGCCATTCATGCCGCCGTACGGGTTTCCGATTGCCGCGATCGTGGCTGGCCTTGTGGCATTGGGATTCGGCGTGACGCCGAAGGTCTGGCCCAAATGCACCGGGGCCGTAGACGGCTTTACAGTGTTGTCCCGAGCCGGCATCGCTGCCGCTGCCATGGCAGCCTTGGGCTGCGGCGCAAGGATCACAGAAGGCTTGGCCTCCTTGATGGTCGGCAAATTCACCTTGGCTTCCATCTGGATCGGCTTCAGTTCCGGCTTGGGCTCAGGCTTGGGCATATTGATCTTGGGAGCGTCCAGCTTGAGTTCAAGCTTGGGCGGCTCAAGCGGCTTGATCTTAGGCGGTTCGGGCAGCTTGACTTTTTCCGGGGGCGGGGGCGGAGTGGGGACGATCAACTCCGTCATCTCGTATTTGTGCTCCTCGATCACCCGCTTGGCCGTCGCCCCTATGTACAGCAGCGTGGCAAGAATCAGCCCATTGATCGCAATACTGGTGATAAAAGAGCCGAACGAACGCTCAGGCTCGGGAAGCAAGCCGAAGGTAGCCCGTCCTGGGGAATCATTCAACGGCATAGTCTCAGACCTCGTTCTTGTCCGTTGGGATAGAGCGGAATCGCTTCTTTAGTCTTGCCTCGTCCTGCCTCGTCTGAAACGGAGTGCAGCGCATAGACCCCGGACATTCCAAGTGTTTCCATTCTACTAAAATGCCTCCGATCAAGATAGCCCGCAATCCATCGCCTCCTGAAAGCGAACCCCTAAATTTGGTTCGTGGCCACGGCAAAACGGTGAAAAGACAGCCCTGCGCGCAATTCGCGGTACAAAGCATTTCAGATGGCTAGCCTTCGATGCTACGGCCTGAGGCGGAGCTTTTCACGCGCGCCTGCCCCGCTCTACTGTAATAGACTCAAGTTAAACCAAACTGTTCCGGAAAGGACAGATTATTTGTGAAGATATTGGTCACGGGCGGTGCGGGGTACATAGGTAGTACAGTCGCGGAACTACTGGTCAAAACGGGACACCAGGCAGTAGCTTTCGACAATTTGAGTCACGGCAGACGCGACCTTTTGCCGACAGGGGTGGATTTTGTGAGGGGTGAGGTGGCCGACCGGGCTGCGCTTGAAAACCTTTTCATCTCCGCCAAGGAACATGGACAGCCCTTCGACGGCGTCCTCCATTTTGCCGCGCTCATTGAAGCCGGCGAGTCCATGGTGCAGCCGGAAGTATTTTTTCGCAACAATACAGCATCCACGCTCAGCCTGCTCGAAGCCATGCTCGCCCATGGACCGCGACGCCTGGTATTTTCCTCGACCGCTGCCGTCTACGGCGAGCCTGAGTCCGTGCCGATCAAGGAAGACGCCCGGCTTCTGCCGACCAATGCCTATGGGGAGTCCAAGCTGCTGGTCGAACATATGCTCGGCTGGCTGAACAGAATTCACGGCCTGCGCTATGCCTCTCTGCGCTACTTCAACGTGGCCGGAGCTCCCGAGGGGCCGGAGGGCATAACCCACGGCGAGGCCCACGAGCCCGAATCGCATCTGATTCCGCTGGTTCTCGATGTTGCCCTGGGCCGGCGCGTGTCCATCAAGATTTTCGGCGAAGACTATCCTACGCCGGACGGAACCTGCATCCGCGATTACATCCACGTGTCCGACCTGGCCGATGCGCATCTGCTGGCTCTGGGGGCGCTTGAAACACGAGACCGGCTGATCTTCAACCTGGGCAACGGCAAAGGCTTCAGCGTTCGCGAGGTCATTGAATCGGCTCGCCGCGTCACCGGCCATCCGATTCCCGCCGTCGTCGAGCCACGCCGCCCCGGCGACCCCGCATTTCTGATTGCCAGCTCGGAGAAGGCGGTTCGTGAACTGGGCTGGAAACCTAAATACACGCAACTCGACGACATCATCCGCACCGCCTGGATTTGGCACCAGAAGCGGCACGCTTGAGCATTCGGGAGGATTGCCAAAATGGATATTCCAGGACAAGGCGGCTCGACCGTTGGTGAGACTCTTTGCGGACAATGCAGCTAAACTTGTAAGCAAATCTGTGGTCACCAGGTCTCTGACTGCTTGTTAGGGCCTGTTCCCACTACTGGCGCGGTGGCGCCGGGAGCCAATTTTTTCGAGTTCCAGGAGTGAGGAGTGACGCATACCGGGTGTCTGCTAACGACGATCGACGCAGAAATCGGGAAAATTGGCCCCGGCCCTTCGGGTTGCGGCGAAAGAGCGGCCATACTTCATTCTCGCCCTCGACTGTGGACCCGCCACAATCTTCGGGTTCGGCTTCGTCTGGCCGCTTTTTCGCTCGCAATGCCATCCACGCCAGTAGTGGGAACAGGCCCTAGTGTGCCAGAATTGGACCCCACCCTTGGCGCACCTCTGTTTTATTGCGCCAAGGGTGGGATACCGCAATCCTCAATTGCTACGCGCGCAACCGCTCGGTCAGAGACCTTCGCACATCGGCTCTGTGGCTAGAGCTTCCTTCGCTTCATCATCCAGCCAATTGCTACTCCAGCCGCAACGCCTGCCGCAAAGGTTGCTACGACTGTTTCAACCGGATGCCGTTGCACACGCCTCTTTGTGTCGTCAAACAGTTCCGCAGCCGCCTGGCCACCCTGTCTGGCGGCACGCCGCGCCGCGCCTACGCCATCCTCAAAGGCATCCGCAACAGCCGACGCTGTTCGAGCAGCCTTGTGCGTTGTTTCATCAAACTGTTCGCCCATTTGTTCCAACACTGATTGCGCCATCGATGTAACCTCTCTCTTCTTTAAATTCGATCCTGATTATGCTGACTTCTTGTCGCCAAGCCGCCACGCAATCAGTATCCAACGGCCAACCAGCTAAAGGATGGTCGCAATTGCTCGCTCCGTTATACGCATCCGGTGATCGGATGACGTGGATCTCCTCGCTGTTCGGAGATGAGCAATACGGAACATACAATTGTCCGGAATCTCGGCGATTCTGCGAGAAGCATGTTGTGCAATTTGCTTGGACACGGAGTCGTGAATGTCTGGTATTGGAGGCAGGCCGGAGGCGCAGCATATTTATGCCGATCACCAGTTGTCCCCGCCTGCGCCTTGGTATCGGAGGCGCTGGTTCCTTTGGGCGAGCGCGATTCTGTTGCTGTTTCTGGCCGCGATTGTCTTCCTGGTCATCCACAAGAACGAAGCCAAAGCTGCGGCTGCGAAGCGCGCGCTGGCTGGCGTGAAGCCATCCGTCACGGCCATGGTGGCCACTGCCACCAAGGGCAGCATCGGCATTTACCTCGATGCGATTGGTACGGTCACTCCGGTTTACACAACCTCGATTACCGCGCAGGCAAGCGGGGTCCTGGCTGCGGTGCATTACAGCGAGGGCCAATTCATCAAGAAAGGGGATGCGCTGATCGACATCGATCCGCGTTCCTACCAGGCGCAACTGATGCAGGCCGAGGGTACGCTGGAGCGCGACACGAATGTTCTGTCGCAGGCGCGGATGGACCTTGACCGCTATCGCACGGCGTGGGCAGGAAACGGAATTCCCAAGCAGTTACTGGACGACCAGGAAAAGATTGTGTCTGCCGAGCAGGGCACGGTGAAAAACGATCAAGGCGTCGTGAATTATGACCAGGTACAGCTCAGCTATTGCCATATTACCGCGCCAATCGCCGGCCGGGTGGGTCTTCGCCTTGTGGATCCCGGAAACGTAGTGCAGGCTGGGGGAACCACGACTCTGGCAGTTATTACACAGATGCAGCCCACCACGGTGATCTTCACGATATCGGAGGACAGCCTGGAACAGGTGCAGGCGCGGATGCGGAAACTCCATACGCTGCCCGTCGATGCAATGGACCGCGCACAGACTACAACAATTGCTTCAGGTAAGTTATTCACCATCGACAACCAGATCGACACCACGACGGGAACAGTGAAGCTGCGCGCCCTCTTCCCTAACAAGAACGGCGCTCTGTTCCCCAATCAGTTCGTCAATACAAGGTTGCTGGTGAATACGCTCGATGGCGTCACGCTGGTTCCTACCGCGGCCCTTCAGCACAATGGACAAGTAGCCTTCCTCTATGTGATTGCGAACGGATTGGCGAGCATTCGCAACGTCACGCCTGGTGTTGCGGAGGGCGGCATGACAGCTGTGGAGGGAATCAACCCCGGCGAAGTTGTCGCGACCAGCAGCTTTGACAAGTTACAGAGCGGGAGTAAAGTCGCTCTTGCCAAGCAACCGTCTCCGACCAACCGCGCCGCAGGCAATGCTCCGTGAATCCATCCGGGCCTTTCATTCAGCGCCCCGTTGCCACGTCGCTGCTGATGGCGGCAATTCTGCTGGTCGGTATTGTTGCGTATACCCAACTGCCGGTTTCTGCCTTGCCCGAGGTCGACTACCCCACGATCCAGGTACTGACTTTCTATCCAGGCGCCAGCCCCGATGTAATGGCCACCACGGTAACTGCTCCCCTTGAACGTCAGTTCGGCCAACTTCAGGGGCTGAGCCAGATGACATCGACCAGCTCCGGCGGTTCCTCTGTCATTGTGCTGCAGTTTGCCCTCAGCCTGAACATCGATATCGCCGAAGAAGAAGTCCAGTCCTCCATTAACGCCGCGCAGAGTTTTCTGCCGTCGAATCTTCCCTCGCCGCCCGTTTATAGCAAGACCAATCCCGCGGATGCTCCCGTGTTGACGCTGGCCATAACATCCAACTCCATGCCGCTCTCGCAGGTCGAGGATCTGGTGGATACGCGCCTTGCACCCAAGCTCTCGCAGTTGACCGGCGTCGGCCTGGTGAGCATCAGCGGAGGCCAAAAGCCGGCGGTGCGCATTCAAGCCAATCCAACAGCGCTTTCGTCTTACGGACTCAACCTCGAAGACCTGCGCACTGCGCTCGTTCAAACCAGCGTCAATGCAGCCAAGGGAAACTTCGACGGGCCTCATCAGGACTACCAGATCAACGCCAACGATCAGTTGGTGACCAGCGACGACTATCGCAAGGTTGTGGTGGCCTACCGCAATGGCGCGCCCATCATGCTGCGGGATGTGGCGCAGGTGGTAGACGGCATTGAAAACAACAAGCAGGCTGCGTGGATGAACGAGACCCCGGCGGTCATTCTCAATATTCAAAGGCAGCCTGGCGCCAACACCATCAGCGTGGTGAAAGCGATCAAGGCAATCCTCCCCCAGCTTGAAGTGAACCTGCCGGCTTCAATTCAAGTGACGCCACTGACCGATCTCACCACGGCTATCAACGCCTCTGTCTCCGATGTCGAGTTTGAATTGATGCTGACTGTTGCGCTGGTGGTGATGGTCATATTCCTCTTCCTGCGCAACCTATACGCCACCATCATCCCCAGCATTGCCGTGCCGGTCTCATTGGTGGGCACTTTCGGCGTCATGTACGCACTGGGCTATAGCCTCGATAACCTTTCGTTAATGGCGCTCACCATCTCCACTGGCTTTGTGGTGGATGATGCGATCGTGATGATCGAGAACATTACGCGCTATCTTGAGGCCGGAGACACGCCCATGCAAGCGGCCATGAAGGGCGCGGAACAAATTGGCTTCACCATCATCTCTCTCACTGTCTCACTCATCGCTGTACTTATCCCGCTGCTTTTCATGGGCGACGTCGTTGGGCGCTTGTTTCGCGAATTCGCGGTTACCCTGGCCGTCACCATTATTCTGTCCGCGGTCGTCTCCCTCACGCTGACGCCGATGATGTGCTCGCGCATTCTCCGTCATACTCCTCCCAAAGAGCAGCAGGGCCGCTTTTACAAGGCTTCCGAGCGCGTCTTCGAAAACATGATTGCGTTTTACGGGCGCACGCTCAAGTTCGTCCTTGGATACCAGACCATCACGCTGATTGTGGCTGCCGCAACGCTGGTGCTGACCGTTGTGCTTTACATCTTCATCCCCAAGGGATTCTTCCCAACTCAGGATACGGGCGAAATCCAGGGCATCTCGCAAGCGCCGGCGACCATCTCGTTTGCGGCCATGGAGCAGAAGCAGCAACAACTGGCAGCCATCATCCTTCAGGACCCGGCAGTCGAGAGCTTGTCTTCCTTCATTGGCGCTGACGGAACCAACACCACTCTCAATAGCGGACGGATGTCCATCAACCTGAAGCCGCTGAACGCGCGCGACATGAACGCCTCCGACGTGATTCGCAGGCTGCAGAAGAGCCTAAAGCAGGTAGACGGCATCGAGCTTTTCATGGAGCCGGTTCAGAACATTACCGTAGACGACCGCGTCAGCCGCACTCAGTACCAATACACTTTGGAGGATCCCGACCCGAACGAGTTGAACCTGTGGACCGGGCGGCTCGTGGACAAGATGAAGCAGTTGCCTCAACTGGCCGATGTTGCGACCGACCAGCAAACCGGGGGCCTCGCTGTGTCGCTGGTGATCGATCGAGTGACCGCATCGCGGCTGGGCATTGCGCCGTCTACGGTCGACACCACTCTCTATGACGCATACGGACAACGCCAGATCAGCACCATGTACACGCAATTGAACCAGTATCATGTGATCCTTGAAGCGGCTCCAAATACTCAGTTGGGTCCAGGCAAGCTCCAGGATCTGTATATCCAGACAAACGCATCCGCAGGGGGTTCCGGACCGGGAGCGTCGTCGTCCTACGCATCCTCCGGATCTTCATCCGCTGGCTCCAATGCAACCACAACCTCTGTAAAATACACGCCGTCGTCGATGGCGCTCAGCGCGCCCGCGAATGCCATCAAGTCCAGTGTCGGCGCAAGCAGTACTGCGTCAACCGCGAATGCGGCGACTGGCGTCGCGGTGTCCCCCGCTGTGCCACTGAGCGCGTTTACTCATTTTGAGAAAGCCTTCGAGCCGCTCTCGATCAATCATCAAGGCCAGTTCCCGGCCGTCACCGTGTCGTTCAATCTTGCCCCCAACGCCGCGCTGGGAGGCGCAATCACGGCTATTGAAAAGGTCCAGAAGGATCTGAATATGCCGGCCAGCGTACAGTATGGATTTCAAGGGACCGCGGCTTCTTTTCAGGGCTCGCTCTCCAATGAAGGCCTGCTGATTCTCGCCGCGCTCGCCGCGGTTTACATCGTGCTCGGCGTCCTCTACGAGAGCTTTATTCATCCCATCACGATTCTTTCCACACTGCCCTCTGCCGGCGTTGGCGCATTGCTTGCTCTCATCATATTCAAGCAGGACCTCAGCGTCGTCGCCATCATCGGCATCATCCTCCTGATCGGCATTGTGAAGAAGAATGGAATCATGATGGTCGACTTTGCAATGGAGGGAGAGCGCGAGCACGGGAAGAGCGCGGCAGACGCGATTTACGATGCCTGCCTGCTGCGGTTTCGGCCCATCATGATGACGACGATGGCAGCGCTATTGGCGGGCATTCCATTGGCGGTAGGCCAGGGGATGGGTTCGGAACTGCGCCGCCCGCTGGGAATTGCCATGGTCGGCGGACTACTGCTTAGCCAGGTGCTCACGCTCTACACAACGCCGGTGATCTATATTTTCTTCGATCGCATCGGCCATCGCTTCAGCCATGCACCGAAAGCGATCGAAACGGACGGCGAGCCACAACCGGCGGAGGGAATATGAATATCTCCGCCCCCTTCATCCGGCGGCCGGTAGCCACCACCTTGCTAACGGCGGGCATCACGCTGGTCGGGGCTATCGCCTTCAATGTTTTGCCCGTTTCTCCATTGCCGCAAGTCGATTTCCCGACGATCTCCGTTTCTGCCGGCTTGCCTGGCGGTAGTCCTGACATTACGGCTTCATCTATCGCTACTCCCTTGGAGCGCCAGTTCAGCCATATTGCCGGAGTAACCGAGATGACCTCATCGAGTTCCCTTGGCAGCACTTCCATCACGCTGCAGTTCGATCTGAGTCGCGACATCGATGGAGCGGCACGAGATGTGGAAGCGGCCATCAATGCCGCGCGCACTTATCTGCCGGCGAACCTGCCCGCAAACCCGACTTACCGCAAGGTGAATCCCGCGGATGCGCCGATTCTGATTTTGGGCCTTACCTCGGACAAGTACGACAAGCCTACACTCTACGACGAGGCGTCGTCCGTCATTGCACAGAAGCTCTCTCAGATCTCCGGTGTCGGGCAGGTCACGGTCGGCGGAGGCTCCGGTCCTTCGGTGCGCGTTGAAGTAAATCCCACGTTGTTGAATAGCCACGGGCTAACTATCCAGAATGTTCAGTCCATGCTGACGCAGCAGAATGTTCACGAGCCTGCCGGGCAAATCTCAGACGGAACGACCACCGCGGATATCCTCACCAATGACCAGATATCCCTCGCGGATCAATACAAGCCGCTTATCGTCGGCTTCAACAAAGGAGCCGCAGTCAGGTTGTCGGACGTGGCCGACGTTTCGCAAGGGCAGTCGAACATCCGCAACGCTGGATATCTGAATGGCGTACCCTCGATAACCGTCCTTATCTTTCGCCAGCCAGGCGCAAATATCATCGATACGGTTGACAGGGTCATCGCACAATTGCCGTCGATCGAAGCGTCCATTCCGCAAGGCATCAAGACCACAATCGTCGTTGACCGCACCACCACCATTCGCGCGTCCGTCCTCGATGTGGAGAGCACACTCATCCTCTCGGTCATCCTGGTAATTCTCGTCGTCTTCGTCTTTCTGCGCAACTGGCGCGCCACACTCATTCCCACCGTCGCCGTCCCCGTTTCGCTCATTGGCACTTTTGCGGTCATGTACCTGTTCGGCTTCAGCATCGACAATCTCTCGCTCATGGCATTGACGATCTCCACAGGATTCGTCGTCGACGATGCAATCGTTGTCATGGAAAACATCTCCCGGCTTCGCGAAGCAGGCATGTCTCCCATGAAAGCCGCCTTTCAAGGTTCCAAAGAAATTGGCTTTACCATCCTGTCGATCAGCATGTCGCTGATTGCGGTGTTCATTCCCATCCTTCTCATGGCCGGCATCGTCGGCCGGTTGTTCCGCGAGTTTGCCATTACGCTCTCGACGGCCATCCTTGTTTCAATGCTGATCTCGCTGACCACCACTCCCATGATGTGCGCTTATCTCCTGAAGGACGAGAGGACAATCGAGCACGGCCGCGCGTATCGGACCACTGAGCGTGGATTTACATGGATGCTCTCCACGTACAGCCGCTCTCTAACATGGGTGCTGAAGCACCCATGGCCGATCTTCGCGCTCCTGGTCCTGACAGTTGCTTTGAATGTCTATCTCATTGTCATCATCCCGAAAGGATTCTTCCCGCAGCAAGACACCGGAGTCATCACAGGCAGCGCGCGAGGCCCGCAGGATGCATCGTTTCCGGTGATGGACAACTCGATCCTGCAAATCGAAAAGGTCATCCAGGCTGACCCGGCAGTCGCGAATGTCATTGCCCATACGGGATCCGGAAACACCGGCAGCATCAATATCGCGCTGAAGCCCCTGAACGTGCGGAAAATATCCGCGGCGGATGTGATCAACCGCTTGCGGCCGAAATTGAACAAGCTTCCGGTGGCTTCAGCCTTCCTTCAGGCAGCGCAGGATCTGCGCATCGGAGGGCGGTCGAGCAATGCCATGTACCAATACACGATTCAGTCGGACAACGTGGCAGATCTGTCGCACTGGGGGCCCGTTCTGCTGGCGGGGATGCAAAAGATTCCCGGGTTTCAGGACGTAAGCAGCGATGCGCAGAATAGCGGCCTCGAAGAGCTGCTCAATTACGATCGTCCCACAGCGGCTAGACTTGGCCTGACACCGTCGTCTCTGGACAGCGCCCTCTCCAGCGCCTTTGGGCAGTCGCAAGTGTCCCTTATCTACACGCAATTGAATCAGTATTACGTGGTGTTGGAAGTAGCGCCGGCTTACTGGCAGAACCCCGATGGCTTGAAGAATATCTACCTCAATACCACGGGCAACGGCATCGTCCCGCTTTCTTCGGTCACCTCTGCGCATGCAACCACTACGCCTCTGGTGATCAATCACACCAGTACCTTCCCATCCGTAACGGTTTCATTCAACCTTGCGACGGATATGTCGCTAAGCGATGCCACGCGCGAGGTTAGCCAGATGCAGGAGCGCCTGAACATGCCGCCAACTGTCCGCGGCTCTTTTTCCGGAACGGCGTCCGCGTATCAAGCATCGCTGAACAGCGAGCTTCCTCTTGTCTTCACCGCATTGCTCGCTGTCTACATTGTTCTTGGCATTTTGTATGAGAGCCTGGTGCATCCTCTCACCATCATTTCCACCTTGCCTTCGGCAAGCGTGGGAGCCATGCTCGCGCTGATGCTGTTCAAGGTAGATCTCAATGTGATCTCGATCATCGGGATTATCCTGTTGATCGGCATCGTAAAGAAGAATGCGATTATGATGATCGACTTTGCGCTGGTAGCGGAGCGAGAACACGGCAAATCTACAACCGAAGCCATCTTTGAAGCTTGCCAGCTTCGCTTTCGTCCCATTCTGATGACGACGATGGCCGCCATGTTTGGCGCGCTGCCGCTGGCGTTCGGCACCGGAACCGGCTCCGAACTCAGGCGTCCGCTTGGCATCACCATCGTGGGCGGCTTGATCGTCAGCCAGGTACTGACTCTCTATACGACGCCTGTTGTCTATATTCTCTTTGATTGGGCCCGTCTCTGGATCCGTGGCGAACGACCGGCGACTCTCGACCATGGAACCGCTGAGGCGTCCTAGCCATGAGCCTTTATGGAGTGTTGATTATGAAGAAGTCGACTATGCAATCGCGAAGACCGTTTGCGGCGTTGTTTGCCATGCCTGTCGCTGCGTTCTGTGCGCTGCTCGCCGGGTGCAACATGGGACCAAAGTATCTCCCGCCCACGATGACAGCGCCTCCGGCCTTCAAGGAATCCCCCGCGCAATACAATGAAACCGGTGGATGGACCGTTGCGCAGCCCCAGGATGCGGCTCTTCGCGGCAAGTGGTGGGAGATCTACAACGAGCCCGATCTGAATTCGCTCGAAGACGAGCTCAATATCGACAACCAGAATATTCGCCAGGCTTTCGAGAACTTTATGGAAGCGCGAGCCATGGTGCGCGAGGCGCGGTCTCAGTATTTTCCCACGGTAAGTATCGGTGGATCTTATACCCGATCGCAAACATCTTCCAATGTAGGGTCGGCTACGAGCAGTGGCACATCAGGCGGCAAACAGACGCAGGTGTTTTCCATTCCGGCCGGTGTGTCGTGGGAACCAGACCTCTGGGACAAGGTCCGCAACACCGTGCGCGCCAGTCAATACAGTGCCCAACTGAGCGCGGCCGACCTCGAGAATGAACGGCTGACGGAGCAGGCCAGCCTCGCCGAGTATTTCTTTGAGATTCGCGGCCAGGATGCGCTGCAAAACATACTCAATGACACAGTCGAAGCCGACAAGAAAGCACTCGACGCTGTGACATCTGCCTATGATACTGGCGTCGGCGATGAAATCTCGGTCGTCGAAGCGCAGACAACATTCGAGAGTGCGCAGTCTGCGGCAATCAATCTTGGAATTGCTCGATCGCAATATGAGCATGCGATCGCCACACTCATCGGCAAGCCGGCTTCGACGTTCTCCATCCCTGTGGAACCACGGACGAGCGCGCCTCCACCAATACCGATTGGCTTGCCCTCGCAACTGCTGGAACGGCGCCCGGATGTCGCTGCCGCTGAGCGAAACATGGCCGCCGCGAATGCGCAGATTGGGGTCGCTCGTGCCGCCTTCTATCCAACTCTGACGCTCTCCGCTACCGGAGGCGTGCAGAGTTCAGCCCTCAAGAACCTCCTCGACTGGCCCAGCCGCTTCTGGTCCGTTGGCCCTTCGATCTCCGAGACCGTTTATGATGGGGGACTGCGCCGCGCAACCGTAAATCAATACATCGCAACGTACAATGCAAATGTCGCTGCGTATCGCCAGTCGGTTCTGGTTGCTTTCGAGCAGGTGGAAGACTCGCTCGCGGCGGTTCGCATTCTGTCGCAACAGATCCTGCGTCAGCAAGAAGCCGTCAACTCATCCCAAACGTTTCTGCGACTCGAGTCGACGCGCTATGAATCCGGCATCGACCCGTACATCGACGTGGTCACCGCGCAAACCACCTTGCTTTCCAATCGGCAAATGCTGACGAATCTGCAGGTGCAGGAGATGACGGCATCGATTCAACTGATTGAAGCTCTGGGTGGAGGATGGGACAGGTCTCAGTTGCCTACGCCAGTTCAGATCACTCAGCTGCCAACGAAATCGGAGACCGCGATTCAGCATTAGATCGCGAAAGCAATTCTCCGTGGATATGACCCTGCTTGAAGCGTCAGATCAACGGCACTGGATATCTTCACCTCCACTGCAAAGCTCCGGAGAACAAGCATTTGAATAGCGCTTCGACGGTCCCTTGCCAAGTCCGGAATTCATCCGGTATGGGGGCATATAAGCAGTGTTCACAATTGAGCAGACCGTGTCCGCCGGGCAATGTCAACTTGAACTCGGCTCAGATAGCGCGGTTTGTGGTAAGCACGGCTCGCTTCGAGGAGACTGGAAACGGGACAGAGGATCGCAGACTATCTGTACAAGACGAGCAATTAAGACGATGCACGGAGGGAAGAGATGCGGATCGCAGAGAGCAATGCGCTGGCGCTGATGCGCTGGCACGATTTTCGGTTCTTTCAGGATTTCGGCAGCCGCGACTTCGCATGGTTGCTGATCGGCGTATTGCTGGCCGTGGTTGCGATCACGATCATCTCGCGACGCAGGCGGCGATGGTTTTAGAAACACCCGCATAGACATAACTTATGAGTACCGAAGGCCTGAAACGTGGCGATCGGGATGGCGGCGGATTGCCCTATCCCTATTGCCGCTTTGCTTTTGCCTGTATGTCCAATTCGGCTCATAGATGCAAATAAACTGCTGTTTCTATTTCCCAACAGGTCGTGAGCGATTCTGCACAGCCAAACTCTTAGGCAACTTATTAAGTTGAAGGCATCGCGTGCTTCGCATTCTTGCCCCATCCGGAGAATGACGAGTGCTGGACTCTGTGATCCCAAAGTCGGACGAAAGGTTACAAATGCGCAAATTCAGGTTTGGTACAACGTATTGGCTGGCGGCTATTTTGGCCCTTCTTGTCGCCGGATGCGGTCAGGAAGTTGTTACTATTCCCTCCGTGGTTTCTACAACCCCTGCCAATGGCGCTACCAATGTCGTCATCAACACGACGATCAGCGCGACTTTCAGCATGGCGATGAGTCCAGGCACGATCAGTTCATCCTCCTTTACGGTCACGGGGCCCGGCGGAGCAGCGGTAGCGGGAGCCGTTGCCTACACGGGCTCCGTTGCGACGTTTACGCCAACTGCCCCTCTCGCATACAGCTCCATCTATACAGCCACCATCACCAATGGGGCGACAAACCTGGGTGGCACGCACCTGCTTAACAATTCTGTGTGGACGTTCACGACGATTACGCCGCCGCCCGCGGTGATAGCAGTGGTCCCAGCGAATGGAGCTACCAGTGTGCCCATCGGCCAGGTTCTCAGCGCTACCTTCAACGAGGGAATGAGCGCGGCTACGATCAATGGATCGACCTTTACGGTGACTGGGCCAGGCGGAGCCGTAGCCGGCGCCGCCTCATACAATGGCGTGATTGCGGTGTTTGTGCCAACTGCCGCTCTAGCATACAACACGCTCTACACCGCCGCCATCACCACCGGGGCAACCAGCGTTGCAGGCACTCCGCTGCCCGCCAACTACGTGTGGACCTTCACAACGATCACGCCGCCGCCCCTGGTGGTATCTACGGTTCCTGTGAATGGAGCCACAGGCGTGCCGATCAATCAGGTGCTGAGCGCGACCTTCAACGAAGCGATGAACTGCGCGACTCTCACATCGACTACCTTTACAGTCACAGGCCCCGGCGCAACAACAGTCGCAGGCACAGCCGGTTGCGCTGGCGCTCTCGCGACATTCACGCCATCCAACAGCCTTGCAGCTAACACCATCTACACAGCCATCGTAAACACGGGAGCCAAGAGTCTGGCGGGCACTCCAATGGCCGCCAATTACGTATGGACCTTCAGAACAGGTCCGGCCCCTGCAGCGCCAACGGTCATTTCCACAGTGCCAGTAAATGGAGCGACGGGAGTGCCGACAAACCAGGCCCTCACCGCGACCTTCAGTGAGGCGATGAATCCCTCCACGATTAGCTCGGCGACCTTTACGCTGACAGCGCCGGGCGCGGTTGCCGTAACGGGAGCCGTCACCTATATCGCGGCCGGCTCGGTTGCAACGTTCACGCCGACCGCAGCTTTAGCCGCGAGCACCGTCTATACGGCCACGATCACTACCGGGGCCATGGATCTCGGTGGCACTGCGCTGGCCCAGAATTACGTGTGGACCTTCACCACCTCTGCCGCAGCTAATACCACTCCGCCAACCGTCATTTCGACGATCCCTCTCAACGGCGCTACCGGAGTACCTCTCAATCAAATCGTGAACGCCACATTCAGCAAGGCGATGAATCCCGCCACCATCAATTCGGCGACCTTTACGCTTACAGGGCCGGGCGCCACTGTCGTTTCGGGCCTTCTTGCTTATGCGTCAATTAGCAATACGCTGACGTTCACGCCGACATCGAATCTTGCCGTTAGTACGCTGTATACGGCCACGATCACCACCGGAGCTAAGGATCTGGCGGGCAATGCGCTGGCCAGTAACTACGTGTGGACCTTTACAACCGGCACAAGCATTGGAACGATTGCGCCGGAGCTTGTTTCAACAGTCCCTGCCAACACAGCCACAAACGTGCCCCTCAATCAGGCAATCAGCGCTACCTTTACCGAAGCAATGAATCCGCTGACCATCACAACCGCGACATTCCAGGTAACGGGACCGGGCGGAACAGCAATCGCTGGAACTGTCTCCTACGATGCAATCAACTTCATCGCCACTTTCACGCCCACTGCTCTGCTCACTGCCAGCAGCAACTACATTGCAACCATTACTTCGGGAGCGACGGACTTGACAGCCAATCCGCTCGGAACCACCGGCGCGCCGAATCCCTGGCACTTTACGACGGGCTCGACTGTAGTGACACCGCCTATCGTCCTTGGACCAGCCATAGCGCTGTTTGGCGGCTTCGGCGGCAATGCCGGCATCACCAACCAGGGACTCAATACCGTGGTGAATGGAAGTATCGGGACTACGGCAGCTTCGACTCTGATCACCGGATTCTACGATAAGAGCATTGCGGCTGTTGCCGGCGTATATCCCTGCTCGTATACCATCACGCCACTCAACGTAGGGCTAGTGAATGGATCGATCGACACCGCTCCGCCACCTCCAACTGTTGCGTGCCCCAGTGAAGGAACCGCGGTAACCATGGCCACCGCGACGGAAGCCTTGCTGGAGGCTCAAACCGCATACACCACTCTTAAGAACCTGCCACCAGGCACCGTTCTGCCAACCAACGAGTTGGGCAATCTAACTCTGGCCCCCGGCACCTACACATCGGCCAGCTTCTATGACATCACGGCCGGGCCTCTGACTCTCGACGCACAAGGGAATCCCAATGCGGTCTGGATCTTCCAGATGGGAACCTATCTCACGGTAGGCTCGCCGTCAGCATCGGAGAGCATCGTTCTGACCGGTGGCGCCCAGG
>Ga0302275_10001344_pt1 | contig 26459 bp, 15 predicted proteins | sample III_Bog_N2_2_FD_200229 | JGI IMG/M metagenome (GOLD analysis project Ga0302275, IMG submission 200229) | Peat permafrost microbial communities from Stordalen Mire near Abisko, Sweden - III_Bog_N2_2 | ecosystem: Environmental > Terrestrial > Soil > Wetlands > Peat | place: Sweden: Abisko... | reverse complement strand
CTGTAAAAAACGAAAGTCCAAATTTTCGTCGTGGGGTGGTTTACTTGGAAATGGACAACGTCGCAAATTGCATTAACCCGATAGAATTTCCATCAGAGTTTTCATTGAATTGTAAACTTACAAATTCAGCAGGAAATCCCCCGCCACCGGCGCCGAGCATGGCCGATGGTCCAATCTGTCCTCCGTATTGGATTTATATTCCCTGTGACTCAACCTTGAAGATGCGAGTTGATGATATGAATTCTTGGGCTGTCGGACTCAAAGGGCAGACCAGTGTATCAATGGCCGTTGGCTCTGGCTGTTGGTTAGTGCCAGATAACACCACCAATGATTATTATCTAAGCGGCACATTCAAGGTGGATGAGGCACGCCAACCCGAAGAACACATTCATGCTTGGTATGGCACAATTTCAATACCAAGAGTTAAAATAAATTTTCACAAGTGATTTTTTGAAGCCGAAGACTTTCATGCTCATTGCCGGTGAGGCAAGCGGAGATTTGCTCGCGGCGGAACTGGTGTCCGCGCTGCGCGGCCAGTTGCCGGACGCGCAATTCTTCGGCGCGGGCGGCGCGAAGATGTCCGCCGCCGGCGTGGAACTGGCGTTTGATATGACGCAGCATTCGGTCATCGGCATCTCAGACGTGCTGAAAAATATTTTGAAGTTCCGGCGGCTGTTCAACCAGTTGCTCGCGCTGGCGATTGAGCGCAAACCGGACATGGTCATCGGGATTGATTTCGGCGGGTTCAACCTACGCTTCGGTCAGGCCATAAAAAAATATGTCCGCGAAAATCCGTTTTCCCAGTGGGATCCGAAAATCGTCCAGTTCGTTTCGCCGCAAGTCTGGGCGTCGCGTCCGGGCCGCGCGCACAAACTGGCGCGCGATTACGACCTGCTCTTGAGCATTTTCCCGTTTGAAAAAGCGTGGTATGCACAGCGGGTGCCGAAGCTGCGCGTAGAGTTTGTCGGCCATCCGATGGTGGAGCGAATGCAGAAGGAAGAATTAAGAATGCGGAACAAAAGTTCTGCGCCGACGGTTCTTTTGCTTCCCGGCAGTCGCAAGAGCGAGTTGCAACGACATCTGCCAACCATGCTCGCGGCGTTGAAAACGATTCAGGAAAAATTGCCGACGGCGAAAGCGAAAATGGTTTTGCCAAATCCGGCGCTGGTGTCGCTCGCGAAATCTTTGGGCGCGAATCTGGAAATCCAAATCGGCGAATTGCCGTGGGCATTGGCGGAAAGCGATGTCGCGCTGGCTTCGACCGGCACGGTGACGATGGAGTGCGCGTTCTTCGGCGTGCCGACGGTGACGCTGTATAAAACGTCGTGGCTGACGTATCAAATCGCCAAACGCATCGTGACGGTGAAATCGCTGACGATGCCGAACCTGCTGGCGGGCGAGCCGGTTTATCCGGAGTTCATTCAAAACGAGGCGACGCCGGAAAATCTTTCGCGCGCGGCGCTGGAACTGTTCGAGAACGCCGCGCATCGCGAAAAAATCAAGGCGCAACTCGCCAAAATCATCGCCTCGCTCGGCGAACCCGGCGCAGCGGGACGCGCGGCGGCTGCGATTTTAAGTTTGTTCCCGTAATTTTTGCGCGCTAATTTCTTTTTATGGACTCACTCCACGCGCCGTGGCGCATTGAATACATTTTGTCGCCGAAGCCGGAACTCAAGGAAGGTTTGTTCACGCGCATCGCGCAGTCGTCCGACGATTTGGAAAATCTCGTCGTCGTGCGCGAGCGGATGTGTTTTGCGCTGCTCAACCGTTATCCCTACAACGGCGGGCATCTGATGGTGGTGCCTTACAAGGAAGTGCCGGACTTGAATGGACTGACGGACGAGGAACTCACGGACTTGTGGAAGCTCGTGCGGCGTTGCACCAACGCGCTGACGGCGGTGATGAAGCCGGACGGATTCAACGTGGGCATCAACCTTGGCAAGGTCGCGGGCGCGGGCATCGCGGAACACCTGCACATCCACATCGTGCCGCGCTGGAACGGCGACACGAACTTCATGCCGGTCATCGCGAACACCGGCGTCGTGCCAGATGCATTAAAGGAAATCGCGGCGAAACTGCGGGCGGAACTGGTGAAATAATTTTTTGTGGCCACAGAAACGCTTCATTACGAAAACGCGCGGTTCGCGCAGCAACTATTCAACCACGAGCCGCGGAATCTGACGCTTTTGGAAACGGAGTTGGGCGTCAAAGCGACGGCGCGCGAGGGTTGGATCAAACTGGACGGAACAGTTGAGAACATTGCGCGCGCGAAACATTTTTTTGCGTCGCTGGAAAATTTGCTCAAGGCCGGTTCGCCTGTGAAGAACCGCGAATTCACGCATGCGCTGGAAGTCGTGAAGCACGAAGGCGCGACGACGTTGAAAGACATGGTGAGCGACCGCGTGCAGACGCACGAGCGCAAGGCCAGTGTCACGGCGAAAACAGTCGGGCAGAAAAAATACATTGATGCGATCCGCAAGCACGACATCACATTCGGCATCGGACCGGCGGGCACGGGCAAAACGTATCTGGCGGTGGCGACGGCGTTGGCCGCTTTGCGCGAAGGAAAAGTTTCGCGGATCATTTTGACGCGGCCGGCGGTCGAGGCGGGCGAGGCGCTGGGATTTTTGCCGGGTGATCTTTACGAAAAAATTACGCCGTATCTGCGTCCGCTGCACGATGCGTTGCAAGACATGATGCCAGCCGAGGAAATCGTGAAGCTCACGGAACGCGGCACCATCGAGATCGCGCCGCTGGCTTACATGCGCGGGCGCACGCTGAATAACGCTTTCATCATTTTGGACGAGGCGCAAAATTCCACAGCGGAGCAGATGCTGATGTTTCTCACGCGGCTCGGTCACGGCTCGAAGGCGGTCATCACGGGCGACGAGACGCAGGTGGATTTGCCGGCGCACAAACATTCCGGGCTGGTCGAGGCGCACCGCGCGCTCAAGCACACGGAGGGCATTGCCATCGTGGAATTTTCCAAGCGCGATGTCGTGCGACATGCGCTCGTGCAACGCATCATCGCCGCCTACGAGACGCATCGCGGCACGGCCAAGACCATCGAGACGGAATGAGCATCGTCATCGCCAACCGACAACGGGCCGAAAAAATCAACGCACGGTTGTTAACAAAAATTGTCGACGCGTTGTTTGCTGAATTAAAAATTGCCGAAGCAGAACTGGGCATCAGTCTGGTCGGCGCAAAGGTGATGGCGAAAGTGAATTGGGATTTTCTCCGGCACGAAGGCTCGACGGATGTGATCACGTTCGGCTACGCGAAGCCAGAAGCCAGAAGACCGAAGACTGAATTAAAATTGCATGGCGAACTGTTTGTCTGCGTGGACGAGGCGATTTTGCAGGCGAAAGATTTTAAGACAAGCTGGCAGTCGGAAATCGTGCGCTACATTGTCCACGGTATTTTACATCTGCTGGGCCATGACGATTTGAAGCCGCATTTGCGGCGCAAGATGAAGCGTGAGGAAAACCGGCTGGTGCGGCGGCTGGCGCAAAGATTTACCCTCGCAGAACTTTCCCGGACGGCTAAAATATCGGCATGAGGAAGTCTATTTTTTCCCGCTGGCGCGCCAGTTTTTTCACGGGGCTGGCGGTGACGCTGCCGGCGATCGTCTCGATCGCGGCGGTGATGTGGCTGTTCAAGACGGTTTCCAACTTGACGGATCTGCTGCTATTTTTCGTGCCCAAAACCATCACGCACGCGGAAAATGGCAGAGGCGGAATGTTCTGGTATTGGAGTGCGTTGGCGCTGTTGCTCGCCGTGATACTGATCACGGCGGTCGGCCTGCTGGCGCGTTATTACATCGGCAAACGCCTCATCGAATGGCTCGACGCGGCGATGATGCACGTCCCTTTATTCAATAAATTTTATGGCGCGATCAAGCAGGTGAACGAGGCGTTCGCGGGCAATAAACATTCGTTCAAAACCGTCGTGATGGTCGAGTTTCCTAGCGCAGGAATCTATTCCATCGGCTTCATCACGAACGAGCAGCATGGCGAAGTGCAGCAAAAAACCAAGGAGAACGTCCTCTGCGTTTTTGTGCCGACGACGCCAAATCCGACCTCTGGTTTTCTCATCCTTGTGCCGGAGAAAAAAGTGACAAAACTCGACATGAGCGTGGCTGACGGCATCAAATACATCGTCAGCCTCGGTTCAATCTCGCCGGAACTCCCACCGAAAAAGTGAACGTCGAAAACGCCAGCGGCCTCATCCTGCGCACGCGTCCGCTGACGGAAACCAGCCTCATCGTTCATTGGCTCACGCCGGAACTGGGGCGCATCGCGACCGTGGCGAAAGGCGCGCGCCGACCAAAGTCGCCGTTCGCTGGCAAGCTCGATCTGTTTTACGCGGCGGATTTTTCTTTCAGCCGCAGCCGCCGTTCCGATCTGCACACGCTGCGCGAAGTGAAGTTGAATGAGACGCACGGCGCGATCCGCGCGGACATTTTGAAATTACAACAAGCGGCCTACGCAGCCAATTTTCTGGAGCAAACGACGGAAACGGAGACGCCGCTGCCGGATATTTTTGAACTCACGCGCGATTTTCTTGAGTTTTTGTGCGAACAGAAACCATCGGCGCAAACCATTTTTGCGCTCGAATTGAAATTGCTGCACGAACTTGGACTCGCGCCGGACTTGACACAAACACGTTTGACACCGGGTGCGAAGAAAATCGTCGGGGCGCTGGCTGAGGCCGACTGGAAAATGATTTCCCGCCTCCAGTTGAGTCCGACGCAGGGCGGCGAACTGCGCGAATGGCTTCATGGCCATTTGATTTTTCACTTGGGCCGACTGCCGCACGGACGATCGGTGGCATTGGCGGTTCAAGATTGAAATGTATTTTTTCCGCCGAGGATTTTGATTATAGTCAGCGTATTCAGAATGCTGCCTAAATTCATAAAAAAATTTTACAGCCTGCGCGTGCAACTGGTCGCGAGCGTTTTTCTTTGGATTTCCCCGGCGTTGGTGCTGACGTTCATCGTTAATCAAGACTGGTTCTGGGCTTACGCGCCGGAATGGCTGCGTTATTATGCGACGAGCGTGCCGTGGGACAGTTTCATCGTGGGCATGCTGGCGCTGATCGCGGCGTGGTATGGCGGTGAACATTTTATTTTGCGCCAAGTCCGAGCGTTGATGCGCGCGGTGCAACGGCTGGCGTCCGGTGATTTGCAGGCGCGGTCGGGCTTGAAGGAGGCCGAGGGCGAAATCGGCCAGCTCGCGCAAAAGTTTGACGCGATGGCGGCGGCTTTGCAGCAGCGCCAGAAGGAGCGCGATGAAATCGAGAAAAAATTCCTCAACCGCGCGATGCAGCAGACTTCCGTGGCAGCCGTGGGCCAGTGCGCGCTGACGAACCGCGATCTACAGGTCATCTACGAACAAGCGGTCTATCGCGTGGCGGAAATGTTCGCGGTGGAATACGCGATGTTGTTTCAACGGCTGCCGGATGGACAGTTATATCCGCTCGCCGTTTTTGGCCTCGCACCCAAGGTCACGGGCGAGACCACGTTGCTGCACCAAAAACCATCGCAGATGTCCTGGACGGCGGAGACCGGCGAGGTATCGGTGGTGAATGACTGGAGCCAAGAAAATAAATTCGCCAAATCGTCATTGCTGGCGGAGCTTGGCGTGACCAGCGGCGTGGCTGTGGCGATTCCGACGCGGAACAAACCTTTCGGTGTGCTCGCGGCGCACACGACGCATCAGCGGGATTTTTCGCCCGACGACGTCCAGTTTCTGCTCGCGATCGCCAACGTCGTCGGCATGGCCACCGAACGCATCAAGGCCGAGACCGAGACGGGCAAACTCGCGGCGTTCGTGAAGGAAAATCCCAACGCCGCGCTGGAAGTTGCCGCCGACGGCACGGTGACTTATTTCAACGACGCCGCCGAAAAACTCGCCGCCGCGCTCGGCCAGGAACATCCGCAGCAGACGCTGCCGGAGAATTTTTTGCAAATCGTCAAGGACTGCCTCACATCGAACCAAGGCCAGACCGGTTTGCTCACCAAGATTGGCAGTCACACGGTTTCATGGTCGTTCAATCCGCTGCCGGATAGCGGCGTGGTGCATTGCTACGGCGAAGAGATCACCACGCGTTTGAATCTCGAAACGCAGTTGCTTCAATCCGAAAAGATGAAGACCTTCGGCCAGTTCGCCGCCGGCATCGCGCATGATTTTAATAATATGCTGACGATCATCCAAGGTCACACCAGCCGGCTACTCGCCGACGAAACGCTTTCAACGGACGCGAAAGAGTCCCTCACGCAGGTTTATTCCGCCGGCGACCGCGCGGCGCGGCTGACGCGGCAATTGCTTTTGACCAGCCGCAAAAACGTCATGCAGCCGAAGCTGCTCGACCTCCGCGAAGTTGTCGGCAGCACCAGCAATATGCTTGAACGCCTCGTCGGCGAAACCATCAAGCTGCGTTTCAAAAGTCCGCTGATCCTGCCGCTCGTCCACGCCGACCAGAGCATGATTGAACAGATCGTCATGAACCTCGCCAGCAACGCCCGCGACGCCATGCCCAACGGCGGCACGTTGATCATCGAGATTTCTGAAACCTTTGTCGGTCCCGAGCACGCCGAAATCCATCCTGAATCCGCCTCCGGACATTTCGTCAAACTTGAAGTCACCGACACCGGCTGCGGCATGACCGAGGAAACGCGGGCCCATATTTTTGAACCATTTTTCACAACCAAGGATGTCGGCAAGGGCACCGGACTCGGCCTCGCGACCGTATTTAACATTGCGCGCCAGCACAACGGCTGGGTCGAAGTCCAGAGCCAGCCCGGCTGCGGCTCGACGTTCACAGTCTATCTTCCTGCCAACGCCGAAACTTTGATGGAAACCCACCCGTTCGAAACAGCTGACGCCCTGCCCGTCCTCGGCGGTGACGAATTCATTTTGATTGCCGAGGACGAGGAAATGTTGCGCGAGCTCGCACGCGAAATCCTCCAAGACGCCGGGTATCGCACTTTGGAAGCCGCGTCCGGTCCCGCCGCCATCGCGCTCTGGCAACAACACAAAGGCAAGATTGATTTGCTGCTCACCGACATGGTGATGCCCGAAGGCGTTTCCGGCGTGGAACTCGCCGAACGTCTGCTGACCGAAGCCCCGGAACTCAAGGTCGTCTTCATGAGCGGCTACACTTCCGATGACATCAGCCCCCAACTGCTCAACCGCACCAACGCCAGCTTCATCCAAAAACCTTACAGTCACGCCGAACTCATCAAGGTCGTCCGCGAGTGTCTGGATCGCAATCGAACTTAAACCGCTTTGGCCAATGCCAGAACGGCTTCCACCGCCACGTCAATCTTCACAAACTGAACGGCACCATTGCGCGGCTTGATTTCCACCTCGCCTTTCGCCAAAGATTTTTCACCGAGCGCGATGCGAATGGGAAAGCCGACTAAATCCGCGTCTTTAAATTTCACGCCCGGCCGTTCGTCGCGGTCATCGAGAATCACGTCAATGCTTTTGGCGGAAAGTTCGGCATAAAATTTCTCCGCCAGTTTCATCGCCTCACTTTCCGGCGCGACGGCGAGCGGCGTGATGCAAACTTGATAGGGCGCGACGCTCAGCGGCCAGACGACACCATCCTTGTCGTTGCCCTGCTCGATGATCGCCTGCAACGTGCGCGTCACGCCGATGCCATAACAACCCATCACACTCGGCTTGCGCGCGCCGGCCTCGTCGAGAAACGTGGCGTTCAACTTCTCGCTGTATTTCGTGCCAAGCTTGAACACATGGCCAACTTCAATCGCGCGGCGAATTTTCAACGGCTTGCCGCATTTCACGCACGGCTCGCCCGCGCTGACAGTGCGTAAATCGAACCACGCCGTCACCTTGATGTCGCGTTCGATGGAGACATTTTTCAAATGGAAACCATCTTCGTTCGCGCCGGTGGTCATGTCGTTCGCGCCATGCAAACGCTCGTCGGCGTAAATTTTGAAACTATCAAAACCCAAATGTTTCCTTATTTCTAACATTTCATCACGGACTTTTCCCGTAAGATGTTCAAATTGTAAATTTATGGCACCAAGGCTTCCTGGCTTTGCTCCAAGTGTATCTGAACATTCCTGAGGAGTTGCTGCACGCACGGCAACTGCACCGGTCTTCGCCGCAAATTTGGTTTCGTTCAGTTGGTCGTCGCCGCGGATCAAAATCAAAACCGGTTTCGAGTCAGCAATATAAACCAATGTTTTTATCTGGCGGTTGGCGGGAATTTTGTAAGGTTCCTTGCTCAACGCCTCAATCGTCACGACGCCGGGCGTGGCAAATTTTTCAATCGCCGCGCCGATTTCGCGCGCGCCGGTTTTGGGAATTCCACTCGTCGCCTTCTCGATATTAGCCGCGTAGCCGCACGCTTCGCAAAAAGCGACTTCATTTTCGCCCGTCTCGGCGGGCACCATGAATTCGTGCGAATAATTGCCGCCGATCACGCCGGTGTCGGCCTCGACGGGAAACGCCTTCAGACCGCAGCGCGCAAAAATATTTGTGTAGGCGTCATACATTTTTTTATAGCTCGCCATCGCCCCTTCGTCCGTGGTGTCGAACGAATACGCGTCCTTCATGATAAATTCCTTTGCACGCATCAGCCCGAAACGCGGGCGGATCTCGTCGCGAAATTTCAAGCTGATCTGGTAAAAATTCTTCGGCAACTGGCGGTAGGAATTGATTTCGTTCGCCGCGAGCGTGGTGATGACCTCCTCGGCGGTCGGACTCAAAAACCATTGGCGGCCGGCGCTGTCCTTGACCTTGAACAAAACGTTGCTGGCGGTTTCGGCGCGACCACTGGCCTCCCAGATTTCCGGCGGCTGGAGCGCGGGCATGAGCACTTCCACCGCGCCGGCGCGATCCATTTCTTCGCGAATGATTTTTTCCACCTTGCGCAACGCGCGCAGTCCTAGCGGCAGAAATGTATAAACGCCACCCGCTAATTTGCGGATCAGGCCGGCGCGCAATAAAAGTTTGTGCGAAACAATTTCCGCGTCAGCCGGAGCTTCGCGCAATGTGGGAATCAAAGTTTGTGTCCACTTCATATGGTAAAAAGTTTAACAACAAACGAACGACGGAACGAAGAATTTTATTTCACCGGTTTCAACCCGTCCGCTGCAAATCCTGCCGCACGGAAATAAAACTGCTTGCCACTGTTTCCACACGGGAGCATTTTTAGACAAGTCCCGTCCAACCCTCTGACGCTATGTCATAACTTATGAAAAAACTGACTCTGACCATCCTGTCTGCCGCCGTGCTTTCGGCCACCGCCGAGCCCGCGCTCACCATCTACAACCAAAACTTCGCCGTTGTGCGCGACACCGTGCCGCTCGACTTGAAGGCCGGCGCGAATGCCGTGGTTTACCCCGGCGCGACGGCACAGGTCGAGCCGGATTCCGTGATTTTGCGCGACCCGTCCGGCAAACATTCACTGCAAATCCTTGAGCAAAATTATCGCAACGACCCCGTTTCGCAGGAATTGCTGCTCTCGCTCAACGAGGGCAAGACGATTGATTTCCAAAATCTGCGGATGAAGGACAGCACACAGACGCCCGAACTGATTCCCGGCAAAATCATCCGCAGCGGCTACGTTCCCGGCGGCGAGGCGCAGTCGCCGATCATCGAAGTGAACGGCAAACTTCAATTCTCCTTGCCCGGCCAGCCGTTGTTTCCCGACCTCGGCGATGACACGATTCTCAAGCCCGCGTTCAACTGGCTGCTGCAATCCGACAAGCCTGGCGCATTCGACGCCGAAGTCGGCTACGTCACCGAGGGCTTCGACTGGAGCGCCAGCTACAATCTCGTCTCGCCGGAAAAAGGCGACCTCGTGGATTTGGTCGGCTGGATCACGATGAACAACAACAGCGGCAAAACGTTTGTGGACGCAAAAATAAAATTAATGGCCGGCGATGTGAATAAAATTCAGCCGCCGCAGCCAATGGGGTTTTTCGGCGGAGCGCGAAAAGCGATGGTTATGGAAGCAATGGAGGATAATTCCGCAGCCGTCACTGAAAAAGCTTTCGACGAATTTCATCTTTATTCTATCGCACGCCTGACCACGCTGCACGACCACGAAACCAAGCAGGTTGAATTTGTCCACGCCGAAAAAATGTATGCGCCGACGATCTACGTTTACGACGGCGCGGCGGGTTATCAATTTTACGGTTTGAATTACGACCAGAATTACGGCACGGAAGGAAATAAAAAAATCACCGTCATGCGCGAGTTCAAGAACGCCGAGACGAACCAGCTCGGCATCGCGCTGCCCGCCGGCAAGCTGCGCTTTTATCGCCGCGACGACGACGGCCAGTTGCAGTTCGTCGGCGAGAACACGATTGACCACACGCCGCGCAACGAGACCGTGCGCGTGACCACCGGCAATTCATTTGATCTGGTCGGCGAGCGCAAGCAGACCAATTTCCGCGTGGACACCGGCGACAAGTGGATTGACGAATCGTTCGAGATCAAGCTGCGCAACCGCAAAAAGACTGACGCAGTAGAAATCCGCGTCGTCGAACATCTTTATCGCTGGAGCAACTGGGACATCACCGCCAAGTCCGACGACTTCGAGAAAAAAGATTCGCAGACCATAGAGTTCCGTATTCCCGTCAAACCCGACGAAGAAAAAACGGTGACTTACACCGTGCATTATTCGTGGTAAGACAACTTGCCGTTAAATAAAAAAGGCCGCGCTAACGCGCGGCCTTTTTTGTTTTCAAAAATAGAATTTACGCAGCGACCGGCTCGGGATTTTGCGGCAGCACCGACGTTTCGTCCGCCTTGTGGAATTTCACGCTGACGATTTTGCTCACGCCGTGTTCCTCCATCGTCACGCCATAAAGCACGTCCGCCATGCCGATGGTGCGCTTATTGTGCGTGATGATGACGAACTGCGAGTGCGCGAGGAACCGCTGCAATATTTTCACAAACCGGATCACGTTCGACTCGTCTAGCGGGGCGTCCAATTCGTCTAGCACGCAGAACGGACTCGGCTTCACCTGATAAATCGAGAACAGCAGCGACACCGCGACCATCGTCTGTTCGCCGCCGGACAACAGCGAAATGCTCTGCAATTGTTTTCCCGGCGGACGCGCGACGATTTCGATGCCGCTTTCCAAAACGTCGTTTTCATCCGACAAAATCAAATCGGCTTTGCCGCCGCCGAAAACGTCCACGAACATCGCGCGGAAATTGTCGCGGATTTTCTCGAACGTCTCCAAAAACATCGTCCGCGTCTGCGTGTTGATGCGGTTGATGACTTCGAGTAACTGCGTCTTGGCGTTGACCAAATCATCGTGCTGCGTCGTGAGAAATTGATGACGCTGCTCGGTCTCCTCGTATTCTTCAATCGCGACGAGATTCACCGGCCCGATTTCATCGAGCCGTTTTTGCAACGCCTCGATCTGCTGCGCGACCGCGTTCCAATCCGTCGCCGCCCCCGCCGCCGCCATTTCTTCGGGCGAAAGCGTCTGAACTTTTGCCGGCCCTTCGTCGGCATAGGTGATCGTGATGCACTCGCTGCGGATGTCGTCGAGGCTGATGTGGTATTTCTGCTGGATTTTTTCGCGCAGGTTTTGCACGGACATTTTTTTCTGCGCCAGTTCAACTTCAATCCCGCCGCGCTGATTTTGCAATTCCGTCAAACGGCTGCGCTGCGAGCGTAAACTTTCGTCGCGCGCCGCGATCTCCATTTCCTGCGAATTTTTTTGCGCGAGCAATTCCGCCGCTTGCGCGTTGACTTGCGCGCGCTCGTGCGAAATTTTTTCAATCTGCCCGCGCGATTCCTGAATCTCCGATTCCGCCAGTTCCTTGCGCGAAATGAACGACGAACACTCACCCTTGCGCTGCTCAATGACTTGCGCAAGTTCGCGGATGCGCTGCGCCAACGATTGCTGCTGCTGGCGGAACGACGCCGCAAGCTGCTCGTCCGATGCGAGCGCGATTTTGCTTTCGGTCAGCGCGGCGTTCGCGGTGTCACGCTGTTGGCGCAAATTTTCCAATTCGTTTGTCAATGCGGCGACATTTTCCTGCGCGGCGCGTTCGCGCGTTTCCAATTCGTTCAACTGCGCCGTCAGCGTGTTGCGTTTTTGCAAACCTTCCTGCTCCTGCGCCGCGAGGCTTTGGACTTCAAAAACGACGGTGTCAATTTTCTGGTGCAGCAGGCGATTTGAATTTTGCAGCGCGTTGAATTCGCCTTCGCGCGTGGCAATGGCGACTTCCTGCTCACGCAATTCCGTCTGCGCGGCCTGCAAGCTCGCCTGCAATTCCGTCTGCTCGCTCAACAGCGCACCGCGTTTGCGGCTCGCCTCGGCGACGCGATTCTGAATTTCCGCCAATTCATTTTGCAGTTCGGTGATCTGATTTTTACGGCCAAGAATCGAGCCGGGCGCTTTGGAACTTCCGAGGCCGTTCAAATAACCGCCCGTGTAAATTCCGTGACGGCTCAACAGATCTCCAGTCAACGTGACAAAATCGCAGCCCGCGTGGCCATTCTGGATTTGCGCCGTCGCCGTCGGCAAATCCGACGCGATGAATGTGCGGCCAAGCAGCGCGCGCAAAAGTTTGTCCACGGACGGATCGGTTTGAACCACGTCAAGCGCGCGGACGATCTGACCTTGCTTCAAACCGTTTGTCGCCGCAGTCTTATTTTCATCCGCCGACAATTCGCCGCCGAAAACAAGTTGCTTGTCGTCGGGAATTGAAATGGAAAGTGCGGCGACGCTCGCGCGACCGGATTTATTCGCGCTCAAGTCGGCGAGAATTTCCTGCGCGGATTCCGGTTGCTCGGTCAAAACGAGTTGCAGGTGATGGCCGAGCGCATTTTCAACGGCGACGACAAATTCATCTGGCACGCGGATGCGATCCGCGAGCGAGCCGATGACCGAGCGCGACTGGCGCAACGCCGCGACCGCGCCCGCGTCGAAACCTTCGCGCGAACCTTCGAGCTGTTCGAGCACGGTCAGGCGCGAACGCTTTTCGGCCTGCTGCTGCAAAAATTGATCCTGCTCGACGGAAGAATTTTGCAATTCCGTCTGCAATTCGCGCAAACGATTCTGCCGCTGCTCGACCGAGCCGCGCGTCGTCGCGACGTTCAGTTTTTCGACTTCGACGCTCGCAGTGAATTCGTGCAGGCGCGATTCGAGCCGCGTGCGTTCTTCTTCAAGCTGCACTTTTTCGGCGGAAAGTTTTTCGAGGCGGATCGTGTTGCCCTGCTTCTGCAAATCGAGCGCGGTGATTTCGTTGCGGATGTGCGTCAAATCCTGCGCGGCGGCAAACGCGGCGGCTTGCGCGTCGCGCAATGATTCCTGCCGTTCGCGCAGATCATTTTCTACTTTTTGCAAATCGTCGCGCTTCGATTGCAAACTTTCCTTGTGCTGCGCAAGCGCAATTTCCGAAGCGGACAATTTTTCGGTAACGACGGCCAATTCTTCCTCAGCAGCACGAAGACGTTCTTCGGACTGCGAAATCTCCGCGAGCGCCTTGGAATTTTGCGACGCGATTTCGTTGAGCCGTTCTTCGTTGAATTGAATCCGGCTTTCATGCCGGTCAACCTCGCCTTTCAATTCTAGCCCGTGCTGCTGTTGCGCGGCGACTTCGTGTTCCAAATCCGAAAGCCGTTCGCGCAATTGCGAAATTTCATTTTCAAAACGCAGAACATCGTTCGAGCCAGTTTCAATTTCGTTCCGCAAATTTTCGACGGCGGAATTTTTCTCAGAAATTTCCGCAAGCAAAACATCAAACTGATGCCGCGCGAGCTGCGTTTCGAGGTGTTGCAGTTCCAGCGAAATTTGTTTATAGCGTTTCGCCTTGCCGGCCTGGCGTTGCAGCGAACCGATCTGGCGTTTCACTTCCTTGATCGTGTCGGCGACGCGTAAAAGATTTTGCTCGGTGTATTCCAGTTTGCGGAGCGATTCTTTTTTCTGCGATTTGAATTTCGTGATACCGGCGGCTTCCTCAAAAATCATCCGGCGATCTTCAGGTTTGCTGGAAAGAATCTGCGTGATGTGGCCTTGCGCAAGAATGCTGTAGCTCGTGCGCCCGACGCCCGTGCCCATAAAGAGTTGCTGGATGTCCTTGAGCCGGCACGGAGTTTTGTTCAGAAAATATTCGCTGCCACCGTCGCGAAAAATCCGGCGAGTGAGCGTGACTTCGTCGTAGGCGACTTCGACGCCCGCCGCGCGAAGATTTTCGCCGTCCACACCGCCGAGCGTCAGCGAGACTTCGCCCATGCCCATCGGTTTGCGGCCGTCCGTGCCGTTGAAGATCACGTCGGCCATTTCACCGCCGCGCAACGCCTTGGCCGACTGCTCGCCGAGCACCCAGCGGATGGCGTCGGACACATTGGATTTGCCGCAGCCGTTCGGGCCGACGATGGCCGTGACGCCGGGCTGAAAATTCAGCGCGGTTTTGTCCGCGAAGGATTTGAAGCCGAAAACCGTTAAATTTTTGAGATACATAATCTGTTTCGACTAGCCAACCAAAGCGAGCGGTTTGTGTAAAGAGAAAACCACAATATGTTGTGCACAGCGCAAGTTGTGGCGCAACTAATTGGTGAGAATCCCCAGTTTGAATTATTCCCATTTCCAATCGGATTGCATACGAGAGGTTGCCGTTGCACCGATTTCAGCTACATTGTCGGCATGAACTGGCTGACGAAGCAGGAACAATTCATCATCTGCCTCGTCATTACTCTCCTCGTAACGGGACTAGTGGTGAAGTATTACCGCACCGCGCATCCGGCCACGACGAGCAGCCAGCCGGCCAAACCCTGATATGCAAGAAGTCAATTTTGACGAAGCGCTGGATCAAATCCTCGCGGCGGACAACCGTTTTCATCGCGACGCGTATTTGTTCATGCGCGAGGCGCTCGACTTCACGCAGAAAATTGTCGGTCGCGAAAATCTGGGCAAGGTGCGGCACGTCACCGGTCAGGAACTGCTCGACGGTTTGCGGCAATACGCGCTGCAACAGTTCGGCCCGATGGCGGCAACCGTGTTCGAGGAATGGGGCATCCGCAACTGCCAGAACTTCGGCGAAATCGTTTTCAACATGGTCGAGATCGGTTTACTTGCGCGCACGGAAAAAGACACGCGCGACGATTTTCAGAACGGCTACGATTTCACCGACGCATTTCGGAAACCGTTCTGGCCGCAGGAAAAATTGAAAACGGAAACGAAGCCGGTTGCAAGTTAAGACAACGTGCGCGGCTTGTTTATCGTGTGCAGCCAGAGAAAAAGTTGATTGAAGTCTCGCGTTTTTGGCATGGCGCGCGAGGGATACCTCATGTTTAATCTTACAATGTCGCTTGCAAAATCAACTGCTGAAATTCCGTCTATCCCGCCCGGCGTCCAACTCACGACGCTTGAAAACGGTTTGACCATCATCGTCCGCGAAGACCACAGCGCGCCCGTCGTCTCCGCGCAGGCGTGGGCGATGGCTGGCAGCATCCACGAAGGCGCATGGCTCGGCGCTGGCCTGTCGCACGTCCTCGAACACATGCTGTTCAAAGGCACGACGACGCGTGCGGGCAGCCGCATTGACCAAGAAGTGCAGGAAGCTGGCGGCTACATGAACGCCTATACGAGCTTTGATCGCACGGTCTATCACATTGATGTGCCGAACACCGGCGCGGTGAAGGCGATTGATATTTTGTGCGACATCATGCAGCACGCCACGCTGCCGCCGGACGAACTTGCGAAGGAAATGGATGTCATCCGCCGCGAAATGGACATGTGCCACGACGATCCGGGTCGTCGCGCGAGCCGCCGGCTGTTTGAAACGGCTTACACGAAAAGTCCGTATCGCTTCACCATCATCGGCTATCCGGACATTTTTAATGAAGTTAAGCCGGACGACATCCGCAATTACTACACGGAAAAGTACGCACCAAATAATGTTTTCTTTGTTATCGCTGGTGACGTGAAAAATGACGAGGTCATCGCGCAAATCAAAACGGCTTACGCTAACAGTAAATCCAAGGCGATGCCGCCCAATGTTCTGCCGCTGGAACCGAAGCAGACCGGCGCGCGCGAAATCATCGAGGAAGCTCCAGTGGAACTCGGCCACGTCCATTTTGCGTGGCACATTCCCGAACTGCGTCACGCGGATATTTCTGCGCTCGACGTGCTGGCTGTGTTGCTCGGCAGTGGTCGCAGTTCGCGACTGTTCCAGCAAGTGCGCGAGAAGCAAAGCGTCGCGCATCATGTTGATGCGTGGACTTATAATCCCGGCCTGCCGGGACTATTCGGCGTCAGCGCCGTCGTAGACGGCGACAAATTTGAAGCCGCGAACGCCGCGATTCTGGCCGAGATTGAAAAGGTGAAATCCCTTTCCGTCTCGGCCAATGAATTGCACAAGGCCATCAAGCAATTTATTTCTGCCACACTTGCTTCCCGCAAGACGATGGAAGGTCAGGCGCAGAATCTCGGCGGCAATTGGCTCGCCGCGAACGACCTGAATTTCTCCGAGCGCTATCTTGCCGCCGTTAAAAATGTCACGCTTGCCGATGTCCAGCGCGTCACCCGCCATTATCTCACGCAGGAAAACCGCACGCTTTACGCGCTGTTGCCCGAAGGTTCTGCACCGAAAGCCAAAGCCAACATCGAGACAAACAAAGACAACGCGATTCAGAAAATAATCTTACCACACGGCCTGACGCTGCTCGTGAAGGAAGACCACCGGTTGCCCTTCGTGGAATTTCGCGCCGTGTTCAAAGGCGGCGTGCTCGCGGAAAATGCCGCGAACAACGGCACGACGATGCTGCTGGCAAAAATGCTCATCAAGGGCACGAAGACGCGCAGCGCGGAAAAAATCGCGACGGAAATTGAATCCGTCGGCGGCCACATTGACAGCTACGGGGGCAACAACAGTTTCGGCATCAACGCGGAAGTGTTGAGCGAGGATTTTGCGACTGGGTTGGATTTGCTCGCCGACGTGATTTTGAATCCGATTTTTCCCGCCGACGAACTGGAACGCGAAAAGGAAATTCAGATTGCCGGCATCCGTTCGCGCAAGGATGAGTTGCTCAAGAGCGCGAGCCTCGCGATGCGCCGCGCGCTATTTGGTGAAACTGGTTACGGTCTGGATTCACTCGGCTCCGAGGAATCGGCGGGCAATGTTTCCGTGGCCGCGTTGAAAGAATTTCATCAGAAACTTACCGCGCCGAATAATTGCGTTCTCGCGCTTTTTGGTGATGTGAAAGTTGGCGAAGTTAACGCAGCCGTGGAAAAAGCCTTTTGTGGCTGGAAGAAGTCGGACGGTATTTCATTGAACTCGCAATCCCCTACCCTCACTTCGCCCAAGCGCGTGGAAGAAACGCGCGACAAGAAGCAAGCCGTTCTCGTCATCGGTTTTCCCGGCACGACGCTTTCCAGCGAGGACAAATACGCGCTCGATTTGCTGCAGGAATGTTGCAGCGACCTCGGTTCGCGATTATTTTTACGAATCCGTGAACAACTTGGACTCGCCTACTACGTCGGCGCGCAAAATTTCACCGGCCTTGTGCCGGGCTACTTCGCGTTTTATACCGGCACGGAACCAACGAAGGTTGCGCTCGTGGAAAAAGAATTGCTCGCGGAGGCCGAATTGCTTCGCACCGAGGGTTTGACCGCCGAGGAATTGAAGCGCGCCAAGGCGAAAATCATCGGCCAGAAAAAGATCGCCCGCGCCGACCTCGGCAACCTCGCTTCGACGAGCGCGCTCGACGAGCTTTACGGTCTTGGCTGGCAACGGGCGGATTTGGACGACGCGAAATACGAAGCTGTGACGCTGGAACAGATCAAAGTTGCCGCGCAAAAATATCTCCAGCAGGATGCGCTGGTAGTTTCAATTATGAAGCCGTGAGGCGGACACCACCGCCGGAATTACGGCGCGGTGATTTCTCAAAAAAACTGCAATGGTTTCTACTCCTTCATCGGAGCTGGCGTTGAGCCAACGTCACGCGGCCATCCGTCGCGCCGTCACGCCGCTGCCCGGCAGCCAGTCGCGCGACCACTTCAAGCCCATCAACATTCCCGGCAACTGCGACGCACTGCCGCTGTTGGCTGCACTGAGACAAATGGTTGGCAATGTCTCGGCGGCAGAATGGCTGGCTGAATTTGCGCTCAACCGCGTCGTCAACTTGGAACAGAAACCTGCGGTGGCCACACAAATTGTCCGCGCTGGAGAACGCTACCAGCATCTTTTCCCGAACGTGACCGAGCCGGCGGTCAACGGCGATGTGAAAATTTTGCACGAGGACGAAGCCCTGATTGTGGTGGACAAACCGGCACCGCTGCCGATGCACGCCGGCGGCCGGTTTTACCTCAACACGCTCCAACATATTTTGAACACGGCATATCAGCCGCAGACGCCATTTCCAGCGCACCGGCTGGACGCGAACACGACCGGCCTAATACTAGCGGCGCGCACGCGGTTTTTCGCCGCGAAGTTACAGGGGCAATTCGCACAGGGACGCGTGGAAAAAACTTATCGCGCGCGTGTGAACGGCCAATTGCCGGCCGATGAATTTTATTGCGCCGCACCCATCAGCGCCGACGCTGGCGAGCATTGTTCACGCACAATTGATTTGGCCAACGGTCTGGCGGCGCGAACGGATTTTTGCGTGCTGCATCGTTATCCCGACGGCACAAGTCTTCTGGAAGCGCGACCGCTCACAGGACGCACGAATCAGATTCGCGTGCATCTCTGGCATCTCGGCTTGCCGGTATGCGGCGACACGATTTATCTGCCGGACAAAAAAATAGGCCGCAACCAGACGCTCGGGGTCGGCGATCCGCCGCTATGCCTCCACGCGTCGCGGGTAAAATTTTTGCACCCGTTAAATTCGGAGCCGGTCGAGTTCACCGCGCCCTTGCCAATCTGGGCAACTAGCTAAATCAAAAAAACGGCGTCCAACTTTCGTCGGACGCCGCGTGTAATTTTATTTCAGCTTAAGCGAGCAGCGGATTTTCCGCTTCGGACGCTTCGGCTTCCACCGGTTCCGGTTCTTCCGGCAATTCGACCAGCGGGTTGAGCGTGATCTTGCGGTGCATATCAAAGCCGGTTCCCGCCGGAATGATGTGACCCATGATGACGTTTTCCTTGAAGCCGCGCAGTGAATCAATCTTGGAACGCGTCGCGGCTTCGGTGAGCACACGCGTCGTGTCTTGGAACGACGCAGCGCTCAAGAAGCTGTCGGTTTCGAGCGACGCCTTGGTGATGCCGAGCAGCACGGGCACGGCTTCCGCCGGCTTGCCACCCTTCTTCTCGACGGCTTCGTTCTCAGCCTCGAATTCCAATTTGTCCACCTGTTCGCCCCAAAGGAATTGCGTGTCGCCGGTTTCGGTGACGCGAATTTTACGGAGCATCTGGCGCACGATAATTTCGATATGCTTATCGTTGATCGTCACGCCTTGGAGACGATAAACTTCCTGCACTTCGCTGACCAAGTGTTCCTGCAATTCCTGCGGGCCGCAGACGTCCAGAATTTCGTGTGGATCCATCGGGCCTTCGGTGAGCTGCTGGCCTTTCTTGACCAAGTCGCCCTTGAAGACGATGACGTGCTTGCCGATCGGAATGAGATGCTCTTCCTGCAATTTCGTGACCGGGTCGGTGATGAGCACGCAACGTTTGCCGCGCACGCTCGGACCAAAGTCCGCGATACCGTCGATCTTGGAGATTTCCGACGCGTCTTTCGGACGGCGCGCTTCGAACAATTCCGCCACACGCGGCAGACCACCCGTGATGTCGCGGGTCTTGGCCTGTTTGCGCGGCGTCTTGGCGATGAGCGTGCCGGGAACAATCTTGTCGGACTCGTTGACAACGACGTGCGCACCCGACGGAATCGGGTAATTCGCGACGACTTCGCCCTTCTCGTCTGACATGATGATCTGCGGATGCAAATCTTCCTTATGGTCAATGATGACCATGGATTCTTCGCCGGTGGCTTCGTCAACTTCCTGTTTCATCGTCACACCTTCGATGATGTCATGGAATTTAACTTTACCAGCCTTCTCGGAGAGAATCGGCACGTTGTGCGGATCCCATTGGACGAACGTGTCGCCCTTCTTGACTTTCGCACCGTCCTTCACGGAGATGACCGCGCCGATGACGATGGTATGGTTTTCCAGTTCGCGGCCATCCGGCGCGAGAATCTGGATGGAACCGTTCTTGTTCAAAACAATGTTGTTGCCGTCTTCCAATTCAACAGAGCGCAACTCATTGTATTTGATGATACCATCGTTCTTCGACTTGATCTGCGGCTGCTTGAACACACCCGCCGCCACACCGCCGGTGTGGAACGTGCGCATCGTGAGCTGCGTGCCAGGTTCGCCGATGGACTGCGCGGCGATGATGCCGACGGCCTCACCGAGTTTGACCAGCGAGCCGGTCGCGAGATTGCGACCATAGCAATGACGGCAAATGCCGTGCTTACTTTCGCAGGTGAGCACCGAGCGGATGCGGACGCGGTCAACGCCGGCGACATCAATCGCCTTGGCCTTGGTCTCGTCAATTTCTTCGTTGGCGCGGATGAGGAATTCCTTCGGGCTGACCGGATTCACGATGTCGTCGCAGGCGAAACGACCAACCAGACGGTCGGAGATTTTCACCACTTCGTCTTCGCCTTCAAACACAGCGGAAACCCAGATGCCGTTCGTCGTGCCACAATCAGCCTCTTGGATGATCACGTCTTGAGAAACGTCCACGAGCTTGCGCGTCATGTAGCCGGAATCCGCAGTCTTGAGCGCGGTATCGGCCAAACCTTTGCGCGCGCCGTGAGTTGAAATGAAATATTCCAACACCGACAGACCTTCGCGGAAGTTCGCCAAAATCGGCTTCTCGATGATTTCGCCGCTGGGCTTGGCCATAAGTCCGCGCAAACCGGCGAGCTGACGCACCTGTTGCTTGTTACCACGCGCGCCGGAATCCACCATCAGATAAACTGGATTGTATTCCTTCTTGCCTTGGTTCGCTTTCAAGGTGTCGAACATCACGCCGGAAATCTGATCCGTGCAATGCGTCCACACGTCCACGATCTTGTTGTAACGTTCGCCAGAAGTGATGACACCCTTGCGATACTGCTTCTCAACTTCCTTGATCTGCCCGTGGGCGTTACGAATCTGTTCGTCGCGTTCCTTCGGGACAATCATGTCGTCAATGCCGATGGACACGCCGGACTTGGTCGCCTCACGGAAACCAATTTCCTTAAGTTTGTCCAACATGACGACGGTCTTGTCGTGGCCGGCAAACTTGTAACATTTCCAGATCAAATCACCGAGGTCGGATTTTTTGACCGGCTTGTTGTGGAAGCCGAGTTCGCTCGGCCAGATTTCGCTGAACAATACGCGGCCCACCGTTGTATCAATGATTTTCTTTTCGGCATTGCCGAAAGCGGTCTTCTTGCCGAGATCGGGATTTGCCAGGCGGATGCGATCATGCGTTTTGATCGCATCGTCGCTGTAAGCGTAAATGACTTCTTCCTTCGAGCCAAACAGCGGCAATTCGTTCGAGTTGGCCGGCGCGGCCTTGCGCGGTTCGGCCGTCACATAATAGCAACCCAGCGTGATGTCCTGCGTCGGCGTGATGATTGGCTTGCCGGAGGAGGGCGAGAAGATGTTGTTCGTCGCCATCATCAACAAACGCGCTTCCATCTGCGCTTCGACGGACAGCGGAACGTGAACGGCCATTTGATCGCCGTCGAAGTCAGCGTTATACGCTGTGCAAACCAGCGGATGAATGCGAATCGCTTCGCCTTCAATCAACTGCGGCTCGAATGCCTGAACAGACAAACGGTGAAGTGTCGGCGCGCGATTCAAAAGAACCGGATGACCTTTGGTCACTTCTTCCAGCACGTCCCAAACTTCCTTCGTCTGGCGCTCAATCATTTTCTTCGCGCTGCGAACAGTGTGAACGTAGCCCAGCTCTTTCAAGCGGCGGATGATGAACGGCTCGAACAAAACGAGCGCCATCTTCTTCGGCAGACCGCACTGGTTCAACTTCAGTTCCGGTCCGATCACGATGACCGAGCGGCCAGAATAATCCACGCGTTTGCCAAGCAAATTTTGACGGAAACGGCCGCCCTTGCCCTTGAGCATGTCGCTCAAAGATTTCAGCGAGCGGTTGCCCGCGCCGGTGACCGGGCGTCCGTGACGGCCGTTGTCGAACAATGCGTCCACGGCTTCCTGCAACATGCGCTTTTCGTTGCGGATGATGACTTCCGGCGTCTTGAGCTGGAGCAACGTGCGGAGACGGTTGTTGCGGTTGATGACGCGACGGTAAAGATCGTTCAAGTCGGACGTCGCAAAACGTCCACCTTCGAGCGGAACCAGCGGACGCAAGTCCGGCGGAATCACCGGCAGCACCGTAAGAATCATCCATTCCGGACGGCTCTTCGACGACGCGAGACCTTGCAGCAACTTGATGCGCTTGGCGAGTTTCTTGCGGATCTGCTTACTCTTGGTTTCCGTCATCGCAATCGCGAGTTCGTCAGCCTGCTTGGCCAGATCCACGCGCGACAACGATTCGCGCACGGCTTCCGCGCCCATCTTGGCGGTGAACGCTTCGGCGCCGTAAGTTTCGCGCGCTTCGCGGAGTTCAACTTCGGTAAGCAACTGATTCGCCTTGAGCGGCGTGGTGCCCGGATCAATGACGAGATAATCTTCGTAATAAATCACGCGTTCCAAATGGCGCGCGGTCATGTCCAGCGCCAGACCGATGCGCGAAGGCATGCACTTGAAGAACCAGATGTGCTGCACTGGCACGGCGAGTTCGATGTGGCCCATGCGTTCGCGACGAACGCGGGACAAGGTCACTTCAACACCGCAACGATCGCACACGATGCCGCGATGTTTGATGCGTTTATACTTGCCGCAGGAACATTCCCAGTCCTTGACGGGACCGAAGATGCGTTCGCAGAAAAGGCCGCCCTTTTCGGGCTTGAACGTGCGGTAGTTGATCGTTTCTGGATTCTTGACTTCGCCTTTGCTCCACGAGCGGATGGCGTCGGGCGACGCGAGCGTGATGCCGACGTAGTCAACCTGGTTGACTTTTTCGAGGCCGAGAATCTCGCGGGCGTTTTCTTTGGAAGTGGTCATACGATTTTAATTCAGCAAAGTTTCGTTCAGGGTTCGTTGGACGTCAGCGCGGCAACGGCAGCCTGCTGCGCGCTGTCACTGCCGGCGTGTTCAATCGGGTTGGAGTAACCAACCTTCACGTCGAGACCGAGCGATTGCATTTCCTTGACGAGCACGTTGAAGGATTCCGGGATGCCGGCCTCCAGCGAGTTGTCGCCCTTGACAATGCTTTCGTAGATGCGCGTGCGGCCCTGGACGTCGTCGGATTTCACGGTCAGGAGTTCCTGCAACGTGTAAGCCGCGCCGTAGGCTTCCATCGCCCACACTTCCATTTCGCCAAAGCGCTGGCCGCCGTATTGCGCCTTGCCGCCCAGCGGCTGCTGGGTGACGAGCGAATAAGGTCCAACCGCGCGGGCGTGAATCTTGTCCGCAACCAAGTGACCCAGCTTCATCATATAGATGTAGCCGACGACAATTTCCTGGTCGAACTGTTCGCCGGTGCGACCGTCGATGAGATGCGTCTTGGCATGTTCGGGCAACCCAGCCTGCTTGAGGTAGCCGCGAATGTCCTTTTCCTTCATGCCGTCGAATACCGGCGTGGCGAACTTCAAACCGAGCAGCTTCGCTGCCCAGCCCAAGTGCGTTTCCAAAACCTGTCCGACGTTCATACGGCTCGGCACACCCAGCGGATTCAAAACGATTTCCACCGGCGTTCCGTCCGCGAGATACGGCATGTCTTCTTCTTTAACAATCTTGGCGACGACACCCTTGTTACCGTGGCGTCCGGCCATCTTGTCACCGACCGACAATTTCCGTTTCGAAGCGATGTAAACTTTCACCGATTTGACGATGCCGGCTTCGACACCTTCACCGGCCTCGGCGCGTTCCATTTCCTCGTCGTATTGCATCTGCAAGTCGTCGAATTTCTTCTTAAACTGGCCGATGATTTCGTTGATCTTGTTACGGATCGGCGACGGATCGATTTCGATACGATCATAAACGGTTGCCAGCTTGCGCAGCAGCGTCTTGGTGATCTTGCGGTTCGCGGGAATGATGATCTCGCCGGTCTCGCTGTTGACGACATCGAGCGGAATTTTTTCGCCGAGCAGAATGTTGCTCAACGCTTCCGTCAACTGGTCTTCCAGCTCACCGGTTTTCTTCTTGTGATCTTCCTCGATCTGTTTCGCGTGGCGTTTTTCCTCGCTGGAAACCGAGCGGCTGACGCGGTCCGCGTCTTTCTTCGCCGAGACTTTGACATCCATGACGATGCCGTAGGTGCCGGATGGAACCTTGAGCGAAGTGTCCTTCACGTCGGCGGCCTTTTCACCGAAGATGGCGCGGAGCAAACGTTCTTCCGGCGCGAGTTCGGTTTCCGACTTCGGCGTGATCTTTCCGACGAGGATGTCGCCGGGCTTCACTTCGGCGCCGATGCGAATGACGCCGTCGGTGCCGAGATTTTTCAACGCTTCATCGCCAAGGTTCGGGATGTCGCGCGTGATTTCTTCGGGCCCAAGCTTGGTGTCGCGGGCCGCCACTTCAAATTCGTCGATGTGAATGGACGTGAAGATGTCTTCTTTGACAATCTTCTCGCTGATCATGATCGCGTCCTCGAAGTTGTAGCCGTTCCACGGCATGAACGCCACGAGCACATTGCGACCAAGCGCCAGCTCGCCGCCCTGCGTGCAGGGGCCGTCGGCCAGAATCTGGCCTTTCTTGATATGGTCGCCCTTCTCCACCAGAATTTTCTGGTTGATGCAGGTCGCCGCATTCGAGCGCATGAACTTGCGGACGGGATAAACGGAAACACCGTTTTCCGGATCGTGTTTGATTTTCTTTTTGCCTTCGGGCAAATGACCGTTCTCGGTGATGATGATCTGGTCACCGCTGACCGACGCCACTTTGCCGGATTCTTCCGACACCAGCACAGCGCGGGAATCGCGGGCGACGCGGTCTTCCATGCCAGTGGCGACGAGCGGCGCCTCGGTAACGAGGAGCGGCACGGCCTGGCGTTGCATGTTGGAACCCATCAACGCGCGGTTCGCGTCATCGTGTTCGAGGAACGGAATCAGCGACGCAGCGATGGAAACAAGCTGCTTCGGCGACACGTCCATGTAGTCAACTTTCGTCGGCTCCACGTCAATGAATTCGCCACGCTGACGGCAGACCACACGGTCGTCCGTGAAATGACCTTTGTCATCCATGACGGAATTCGCCTGCGCGACGATGAATTGCTCTTCACGGTCGGCGGTCAGGTATTCAACTTTTTCAGTGACCCGGCCGTTATCCACCTTGCGGTAGGGCGTTTCCAGGAAACCGAATTCATTAATGCGCGCAAACGTCGCGAGCGACGCGATGAGGCCGATGTTCGGCCCTTCGGGCGTTTCAATCGGGCAAATGCGGCCGTAATGCGACGGATGCACGTCGCGGACTTCAAAGCCCGCGCGGTCGCGAGACAAACCGCCCGGCCCGAGCGCCGACAAGCGGCGTTTATGGGTTAGTTCGGCGAGCGGATTAATCTGATCCATGAACTGCGACAACTGGCTCCGGCCAAAGAAATCGCGGATCACGGCGGAGAGCGCCTTCGGGTTGATGAGCTTCTGCGGCGTCATGGATTCGACCGTCTGATCGAACAGTGTCATGCGTTCCTTCACCAGACGCTCCGTGCGGGACAGACCGACGCGGCACTGGTTGGAAAGCAATTCGCCCACCGTGCGGATGCGGCGGCTGCCCAGATGATCAATGTCATCCAGCGAGCCTTCGCCCTTTTTGAGCTTGAGCAAATACTTCGTCGCCGCAACCAAATCTTCCTTGGTCAGAATGCGGCTGTCGCCCTTCATGCCAAGTTTCTGATTGATCTTGTAACGGCCCACGCGACCGAGGTCATAGCGTTTTTCGTCGAAGAACAAACGCTTGATGAGCGCGCGGGAGTTCGCGGCGGTCGGGGGATCGCCAGGGCGCAGGCGACGGTAAATATCCTTGAGCGCCTCGACCTCGTTCTTGGCCGGATCTTTCTTGAGGCACTTGATCATGTTGCCCTCGTCCACCGAGGTGTCCACGACCTTGATCTTGGTGATGCCGAGTTCGCCAATCTGCTTAACGACGGCCTTTGACAACGGCTCGAACGCGCGCGCCACGACGAGGCCTTTTTCCTCGTCCGCGACATCGTTCACGAGCACACGGTTCTGCAAATCTTCAATCTTCTCCGCTTCCTTCACCGTCAATTCCTCGATGGTGTAGAACAGCTTCAAGATTTCCTCGTCCGTGCCACGCAGCAGACCCGGATCTTCCTTCGACTTGCTGCCTTTTTCCTTTTCCTCGTGGTCGAGGAAGGACAAGGCGCGGAAGAACGTCGTCGTCAAAAATTTGCGGCGGCGTTTTTTGCGGTCGAGATAAA
>Ga0302275_10001339_pt1 | contig 26524 bp, 17 predicted proteins | sample III_Bog_N2_2_FD_200229 | JGI IMG/M metagenome (GOLD analysis project Ga0302275, IMG submission 200229) | Peat permafrost microbial communities from Stordalen Mire near Abisko, Sweden - III_Bog_N2_2 | ecosystem: Environmental > Terrestrial > Soil > Wetlands > Peat | place: Sweden: Abisko... | reverse complement strand
TCGTGCTCACGAGTGATGCCTTCTCCAGTGGTGGCATCTACAACTTTGGATCGCAAAATGGATCGGTGACGGTCAATGCCGCGAACAGCGGCGGCCTTTCCCTCTGGAACTGCACGTATAATAACGCTCCGATTAATACCACCGACAACAACTACATCCGCACCGCCAGCGGCCCCGGCACCACTCCGGGCATCATCACATCCTACGCCAGCAAGTAACCCACTTTATTTCGAAGCCACATGAACTTCAAATACCCACTGGCAACGCTGGCCCTGATTCCGGCGGGCGTTTTGACGCTGCACGCGCAATCCTCCATTCTGCAACTGCAAAACAACCAGCTCCTCCGCCAGCTCGAGACCCCGGTGCTGGCGGGGCCCACCAACGCCCCGGAATTGTATTCCGGCGAAAACCTGGATGTCGGCCCCCAGCACATCCTGCGTCCCCGGCCGCGCCACGATTACTTTGACGTGCTGCTCGACAGCCAGGCCTATTATTCCGATAACGTCAATTACTCGCTCAAACCCGGCAACGTTGACACCTGGGTCTATGTCAACACTTTCCAGGCGGCCATCACGCCCCCGGCCGTGGAACTCGGCGCGGGAAAACTCGCGGTGACTGCGGGGTTTGCCAGCCAATGGTTCAACTATGACGGCGGTAATAACGCCTTGGATTTCAATGCGCAAACCCTGTTCTTCAGCGGCAAATACACCTGGGGCCATTGGCAACTGGCGGGCGGCCTCAACTTGACCCGCCTCGTCAGCCAGCAAAACGACTACGCGGAAACCTACGAGGAAATCCAGCCCAACCTGGGCCTCCAGCGCGTGATTCCGCTCAATGACCGCATGTTCTTCACGCTCGGCGACCTCGTGGAATATCACTTCACCAGCATCCCCGATACCGGCTTCGGCACCCGCACGGACATCAACGACCGGTTCGACAACATCGTCAGCGTCAGCTTCACCTGGCAGCCCACCCGCCATCTGCTGGTGCAGCCGTACTACCGCTTGCAATATACTTATTATAATGACGACGCCTCGGGCAATTACGAGAATGACTATTTGCAGAGCGCGGGCATCACCGCCGCCTATTATTTCACGCCCAAGATCAGCCTGCGCACGTTTTTCAATTACAACCGCCGGCAATCCGACGACGTGATTCCGTCAGACTACCGCGAGATCAACGCCGGCCCCGGAGCCTCGCTCAACATCCTGTTTTAAGCCGCAACGATTCACTAAAAACGAATTTCAACCACAGATGGACACAGATAAACACGGATAAGCACGTGATTTTCCAACCGTCCAGAAAGCGCACCGTTTAGGGAGCGGCGGAAAACCAGGCTGGAGCGCCCTGCTGACCTTTCTGCATCCGTGTTAATCCGTGTCCATCCGTGGTTAAACCCGAACTCCGAAGTGGGAAGTGGGGGCGGGGGAACATGGATAAACGCTGATCAGCAACGGGTTGGGAAGACGACGCTGGGGATATTTTGTCCGTCCCGGGGGCAGGCGCGGCGCGCACGGAGTGACGCGCCCTACCACGCTGGGCGCGCGACAAGGCCTTTCAATTTCAGCGCGAACTTCGGAGTTCGGGTTGAATCAATCTATAACTGCATGGATGCGGTTAAGCCGGGTTAAGCCGGGCCACTCGCCGGGGCAGCCTCTTTTCCCCGGGCGGCCTTCACGTTCACGTTGGCGCTCCGCGCCAGCTCCCGGTGAATGCGCGCCACGCGTTCCACCTGGCCCCTGGCCGGGAACCGCTCGTAGAAGCCCTCGTTGCGAAAATCGGTCTGCCGGCCGCCCCATGGGGCCAGCCGCCCGGTCCAGCGCGGCACCCGTCCGTCCTCCGGGTCGGCATCCAGCGTGGCCAGATCGGCGCACACGCGCAACATCGCCTTGAGGGTCACCGGTTTGGTGACCATGTAATCGGGATTGCCCCACGCCTCCTCCCACACCTGGGCGGCCGCCTTCAGAAAATCGCGCACGATGGCATAATAACGCGCCGCCAGCCGCTTGTCCGCCCCGGCGGCCTCGATCTGCGGCCAGATGCGCTTCACCCAGCGATGAATCTCGTTGAACAGCTCGGCCTGCAAAATCCACTTCTCCTGCTTGCTCCGGCCGCCGAGGCGGTTGATGCGATACCGCAGCGGGCTGTCCGCCTCGCGGTACATCAGGTCCGTGATAAAGGCCGAGAACCGCCGGTCGGGCTCGGCCCAGGACACCTGCTCGTACAAATCCACCAAATGGCTCTTGTTGATGCGGGTGGTGGTGGAATTGATGATGACAAACATCTCGGTGGCAAAATCCTCGCTCTGCCCGTCAAAAATCACGCAGGGCACATGGATGCTTTGGGCCTCGTCGGGATGGGTGCGCTCGTAGAATTCCAGGGCGGCGAGCCGGTGCTGGCCGTCAATGATGAGGTACTTGTCCGCCGGCTCCTGCAACCGCCCCACGCCGCTGCCATCCGTCCAGCCCTCGAATTGCAGCTTCTGCGGGGTGAAGAGCAGCACCGTGCCGGGGATCGGCGGCTGGGAGCTGGCGGTCTCATAAAAGTTGCGGATGGCGCGGATCTTGGACCGGGACAACTGCCGCTGAAAGGCCTTGTCATTGCGTTCGATTTTGGCGATGAACTGGGCGACGTCATCCGCCTCGAGAATGGGCTCGGGGGCAATGACGCCGCCCTCTTCATCAAAATAGCGGCTGATGAAGCGCACGCGCGTGAGCAATTGCGCGGACGGATAGGAGGCAAAATAGAACAGGGAGTCTTTTTGGCGGATTTGTGTGGCAATCATGGCGTTGTTGAGTTGAGGGTGCCGGCTGTCCTTTCCCAATGCTTTTTCAGTTTTAAAGCCGTTGCCACCTTAATCCTGCCGCCAAAAAAAGACAAGACCCCGCGCCAAAATAAATTAACCACAGTAAACCCACTTTACAGGATTGCGGCGGGGGTCTAAAGTCGGTATATGGCAGGTCAACACGATTCGTCGGAATTCATCGACACCGATTTTACGGCGCATAAAGCCACGCTGGCGGCGCCGACGCGCGAGGACACCGATCGCAAGGTGCTGGAAGCGCAGCAAAAACTGGCGGAGTTGAAACGCGCCCAGGAGGAACTGGAGCGCGAGCGGGCGGGCTTGGAGGAATTGCGCCGCCGGCAGACGGAATTCTCCACCGGCCGGGACGAAATGACCCGGCAATTGACGCGCGGCATCGGCCTGCTGGAGGAGGCGGAATTCAGCGCCCGCCGGGATGCCGAGCAGATGAGCCGGACCCTGGAGGATTTCCGGGATGCCCTCGGCAAGGTGCAGGCCATCCAGGATGCCGACTGGAACAAGGAGAATTTCCAGACGGAGCTGACGCGCGCGCTGGCCACGGTGGAGCATGCGCGCATGGAATGGAATTCCGCCCGGTTGAAAATTCCCTTGCTGGCGGGGGAAAATCAATCCGCCCAGGAGCAAAAGACCGCCGCCAAGGCGACCGCGCTGGCGGATATGAGTTTTGGGCAACTGTGCAAACTGGGCGTGGCCTTCACCTGGCCGGTGGCCCTGGGCGCGCTGGCGGTGGTGCTCGCCATTTTGAGCCGCAAATAAGCCGCCATGCCCAAGAAGATCGATCCCATTTCCGACAAGGCGCGGGCGCTCAATAACGAGATCGCCGCGCTGGAAGCCCAGATCAAGAAATTGGACTCGGAAATCGCCCGCACGCCGGGGCCCAAGTACCGTTCCACCGCCCTGCCTCCGGGCCACGCCTCCTTGCGCAATCCCGAGCGGCCCGCCGCCCCGAAGCCCGAACCGGTGTTTGAAGAGTTCAAGCGCGGTCCGCTCACGCCGGCGGTGGAAGGCGAAACGCCGGAAGTCTTCAATGAACTGGGGGTGCGCCGCTACGATCTGCCGGCGTTGTGGCACCGCATCCGCAATCATTTTCATGGACCCAGCACGCGCAATCCGCGGCTGGTGAGCTATCTGGCCACGGGCGGCGTGCAGGGCTTGCGCCCGCTGCGCTATGAAAAGCGCGTGGCCCGCAACCGGGTGCTGGCCCTGGCCGCCGTGCTGCTGGCCATCCTGTGCGGCATCTTTTGGATCATCATCAGGCGTCACTAATGAAAAACACCATCCAACTCCCAGTGGTCACCCCCAAGGGCGTGTTCTTGGCGCATTACTCGGAGCAGGGATTGGTCGAGTTGAATTTTCCCGATGGCGGAAACCATCACGCTTCACGCCTCACGCGGGAGGGTGAAACTCAACGCCGTCCGGCCCTTCCCGCCCCAATGCTTCAATGGCATCAGACCACCACCGAAGCCCTGCACGCGGTGCTCGCTGGACGCGCCGCCAAGGCCCTGCCGCCATTGGATTGGACGGGCAAGACGGAATTTCAACAATCGGTCTGGCGGGAACTGCTGAAGTTGGGCCCTGGCAACACCCGGAGCTACGGCGAAATCGCTGCCGCCATCGGGCGTCCGAAGGCCGTTCGCGCGGTGGGCGGGGCGTGCGGTGCCAATCCCATTCCCGTGCTGGTGCCGTGTCATCGGGTGCTGGCGGCCAATAAAAAGCTGGGCGGCTTCTCGGGCGGATTGGGTTGGAAGCGGCGGTTGCTGGGGAGGGAGGGCGTAATGCGTAATGCGTAATACGTGATGCGTGAGGGGAAAAACCAGGCGGGGAGTGCGCCTCCGGTCACGTATCACGTATCACGCATCACGTATCACGCATCACGCCTCACGTTTTTGATCGATTTCCTGTCACCTCTGGCCCCGTTTCCGGTGCTTGTTCGTTGATATGACAACTGAAGCCATGCCAATAGTGGAATCCGACGACGCCGGATTGGTGGCCGAAAGCCTCGCCGGCAACCGGGAAGCCTTCCGCCAGATCGTTGAACGCTACCAAACCTTGATTTCCTCGCTGGCGTATTCCGCCACCGGGGATGTCACCCGCAGCGAGGACCTGGCCCAGGAAACCTTCGTCACCGCCTGGAAGCAACTGGCCGAACTGCGCGAGCCAGCCAAGCTGCGGCCGTGGTTGTGCAGCATCATGAGGTTCCTCATCAGCAAGGAATTCCGGCGATTGGGACGCGAACCGGTGCATGCCGCCGAACCGCTGACGGCGGTGGATGACTGGGCTTCGCCCGAACCCCTGCCGCGCGACCGCGTGATCAGCGCGGAGGAAAAAGCGATTCTCTGGCGCTCGCTGGAGCGCATTCCGGAACTTTATCGCGAGCCGCTGGTCCTTTATTACCGGGAACATCAGTCGATTGAAACCGTGGCCCACAACCTGGACCTGAGCGAGGACGCGGTGAAACAGCGCCTTTCGCGCGGCCGGAAATTGCTTCAGGACCAGGTGCTGTCGTTCATCGCGGCGGCACTGGAAGGGACCAAGCCGGACAAGGCCTTTGCGCTCGGCGTGCTGGGCGCGCTGCCGCTCGTGGCCACCACCGCCAAAGCCGCGACGGCCACCGTGGCCATCAAAGGCGGTTCCACCCTCAAGGCCGGCAGCAGCGTGGCGATGCTGGGCGCGGTGCTGACGGCGAGTGCGCTGTTTGCGCTTTCGTTGTTCGCCTTTTTGGCATTCACCGGCGGCTGCCTTGGCTACATGATGGGCCGGGCCGGCACGCGCTCGGCGGCCCAGTTGCAAAACGTGATGCGCTTCTGGCGCGCCCTGGCCATCGGCTACGGGGTGTTTCTCGTGTTTCCCTGGCTGTTTGCCTTATGCCTGCAATTGCCGGCCAAAACGCATCCCGGCCTCTGGCATGGGATGACGCTCTGGCTCGGGGTGTTCATTGGCTTTGTGCCTGCGATTTTGATTGCCTGGCTCTGGCGGTGGTGGCGCGGATTGCATCCGAGGCAGGCACTGGCCGAACCGCCCCTCAAACCGCTGCGAAAACGCTTCATCGTCTGGGTCATGCTCGGAATGATTTTGCCCGTTGGCATTGTGAGTGTGTTGCTTTGCGCCGTGACAATGGACCCCAGGAAACCGGAGTGGACCACCCGGTTGATCGCACCGGATCAGGTGCAAAAACTGATCCGCGAACACCAGAATGCCACTTATAAAATACAACAATCGAGAAATGGAAGCATGATGCTGTGGATTACGCTGCCGGCGAGCCGGCCCAAGCCCGAATCCATGTTGACGCTGCTGTCGGAAATCGGCATCACGACGGAACCATGGGGAGCGCAACATCACCTTGCCCCCGGCGAATCCAAATCCCAATGGATCCGCCTGCCGGAGCAAGGCCGACGAGTGGAATGTTTCTTGCCGGCGGATGAAGCCACGGTGGCATTGCTGGCGAAAGACGGAATCAAGTATGCCACCGAAGTGGAAGGCCGCGATTATGAGATCCTGGGCATGCCTTGGAACCTGTCCTGCTTGCAGGCCATCTTTCTGGCCCCGCTGGGCCTGGTCCTGATGCTGCTGCGGCCCTGGCGGTGCGAATTTCAGGTGCAGGAAATCGCCCTCCAGCAAAACGAACGCTCCACGAAAATGGCGCTCAAAGCCTTCGGCGTGGCCGTGGCCCTGGTGCTGCTCACGCTGGGCATCACCCTCGGCATCATCACCCGCTGGAATGCCCGCCATTTGTCCCGCACCCAAGTGCAACAAATGGCCGCCGACCTGAAAAGCCGGGGCATGCAATTCAATGTTTACGAATTTAATAACGGCACCAAGGAATTGTGCATCCAACCCAACTTCATCGCCCCGGCGGACGCCGCCACGCTCGCTTTCCTGACCGAAAAAGGCATTGCCTGGCAAACGCTTGTCCAAGGCCGGGATTTTGGCTACGACCAGCCCGGTCCCAGGCTCGCGTTGCCGATCATTCTGCTGCTCGTGGGCGGCGCGGGCTTCCTCTTGTGGCGGATCTCGCCCAAGGTTTTGGCTGTGATGGCGGCGCTGCTGATGATCTCCGTGGGCACGCTTCTCAGCCTGATGACCTCCTGGCCCACACAATCGCTTTCAGATGCGGCGGCACGCGCCATGATTACGGGGCATCCAGACGCCCGCTACGAAATCATCGAATACAGCGACGCGTCACGCGAATTGTTCATCACCCAATCCGGGCAACATCATCGCTGGCCCAATTATGTTGCGCACGCGAATGACTCCCTGCTGACGCTGCTGGCTGACAATAAAATCAAATTTGACACCTCAGTCCAAGGCCGGGATTTTGGTCTGCGGGGATTTGGGCGCGGCACGGCGCTGTTTTATTTGTTTGGCCTGGCGGCTGGCTCGGTTGGCATGCTGTGGCTGGCATGGCGGAAACGGGGATGATGCGTGATGCGTGATGCGTGATGCGTGATGCGTGACATGTGATTGGCAGCTTTTCACGTATTACGCATTACGCATTACGTATTACGCATCACGTATTACGCATCACGTATTACGCATCACGTATTACGCATCACGTATTACGCATCACGTATTACGCATCACGTATTACGCATCACGTATTACGCACGCTTCCGCCCCCGGTTAAACGCCACGCAATCCTCATATTTGACGCCCGCGCCGCCAAAAATATCCAGCGCGGAACCAATGGTCAGGTCCACCTTGCCGCCGCCCAGCCGGGTGACTTCCTCCAGATCAGCCAGGGAATTCGCACCGCCGGCGTAGGTCATGGGGATTGGGGTCCACTGGCCCAACCGGGTCACCAACTCACGGTCAATGCCCCGGCACAAGCCTTCCACATCCACGGCATGGATCAAAAACTCGGCGCAGTAGCGGGAGAATTTTTCCAGCGTCCCGGCCGCAACCTCCAGCTCGGTGAATTTCTGCCAGCGGTCGGTGACCACGAAATAGGTTTCCCCCCGTTTGCGGCAGCTCAAATCCAGCACCAGCCGCTCGCGCCCAATGGCTTGCACCAAGGCATCCAGGCGACTCCAGTCCACGCATCCCTCGCGAAACACCCAACTGGTGACGATCACGTGCGACGCACCCGCATTGATCCAGCCGCGCGCGTTCTCCGCGTTGACGCCGCCGCCCAGGTGGAGTCCGCCGGGATACGCCGCCAGCGCCGCCAGTGCGGCGGCCTCGTTGCCGGCGCCCAATTGAATGACGTGCCCGCCCGGCAAACCGTCGCGCCGGTAGCGTTCAGCAAACCAGTCGGCCGATTTTTCCGAGACGAAATTGGTGCGCAAGCCGGCCTCGCCCAGCGTGCCGCCGACGATTTGCTTCACTTTGCCTTCATGCAGGTCAATACACGGACGAAACATGCGCTCAGGCTAGTTTTCCCCGGCACGCGTGCAAAGGCGAAAATCGGGAAAAGACCTGCTGTGGCGGAATATTATGATGCATTGGCGGATTCGTCTGAATATCGTCAGTGATCCACAGCATTGTGGGGTGTCCCGTCCATGGAATTCGTTTCACTCCGTCTATTCACGTCTATTCACGGTCAGCGCACCTTGATTTCCACGGTGCCGGCAACATCTTTATCCAACAGCAAACCGTGGTTGTCCAAGTGCGTGGCAACGGATTTGCCATTGACGAATACCCGCTTTGTCTCCAAGCCGGGAAGTTGCACCTGGCTGGTCATGCCGGGCGGCAGGGTGAGTTTGAGGGTGTTCTGGCCTTTGTCCCACTGGAGGAGCAGGGAGCCCAGGGGCGTGGGGACTTTGCCTTTCACCCAGGCCAGCGAATCGGGTTGGGGATGGATCGCCACCCGGCTCCAGCCCGGCTGCAAGGGCTGGACGCCCAGCACAAAGCGGGGCAGCAAATTCGCCGGGGCGGAGCCCCAGGCATGATTCCAGTCCAGATTGGACTTGTAACGCTGGTCCCAGGCTTCCCAAGTGATGGTGGTGCCGCTGTCCAGCATGTGTTTCCAACTGCGGTCGTTGGGGGCGGTCATCAGTTGGAGCGCCTGGGCGGCCCGGTCATTTTCGAAGAGGGCTTCGAGCAGATATTGCGCGGCATAGACGGAGCAGCGCATGCCGCGATCGCCCAGCCAGCCAGCCACGTGCGCCCGGCTTTCGGCGGGCACGAGGTCAAAGGCGAGCGGGAAAAGGTTGGCGTGGAGCGAGGTGTGGGGCGTGCCTTCGCCGTCGCGATACAAACCGAGCTGCGGGTCAAACAGCTTGGCTTGAAACGCGGCGCGGGCGGTCTGTTCCTTGGCGGCGTAGTTGACCGCATCGGCATCCCGATGCAGAGCCCGGGCCAGTTCGGCCATCATCGCCAGGGTGCGCAAATGGAAGGCATTGATGACGGTGTTGATCGGCGTGAACACGAAGCCGTCGCGTTCGCCATCCGGCCAGTCCACGAGATCGCCGCGCTGGGAGGGGTTGCTGACCACCAGCCCATCGGCGCGCGTGTGCGGGAGCAGTTTGGATTGCAGCGTGGCGAAACGGGGGGCGAGCCAGTTGGTGTCGCCGGTTTGCCTCCAGTCGGCATAGGCCATGAATATCATGTGCGACGCCCATTCAGTGGGCCAGGTTGGCTGCCGCACCAGGCGGTCAAAGGTGTCGCGGGCCATCTGGATGTCGCCATCGGTATAATACTGGCCAAGCTGATTCAGATAGGCGTCGGCCTCGTAGGAAATGCGTTCCCGGTCGCCATCCACGTAAACGCCGGCGAAGGTGGTGGCCTTGATGGAATAACGGCAGAGCTCCCAGATGTGGTTCAGCGTCTCGTCCGAACACTGAAAGTCCGCCGCCTGATCATTCCAGGTCGTCGCAAAGGCCGCGCGCCGGCTGATTTGGGCCAGATGCAACTCGCCCGGCCAATTATCGATTTCAACCCACCGGAACGGCAGCACCACGCCCCAGTCTGGCGGCGTGAGCACGGCGGCGGGCTGGGCGGTGTTGCGTTGGTCGCGGTTGGGGGCGATGATGACGGACTTGCCGTTGAGCAAAGCCTGCTGCCGGGCATAACGAACACTGCCGGGCGGATGGCAGTTAACGGCCCCGTTGGCCAGCGCCTCGCCGAAATGGACCGAGATCAGATTGGTGGCATCGGTGGGGGGGATCAGCCGCAGATTGCCAAAGGCGACGCGGCCAAAATCCACGAGTTTCGCGCCGGAGGCGAGCGTGGTGATTTGCACGGGCGATTGCTCCACCAAATGCACGGGAGCGGCTGGGGCCGCCAGGGCCGCCACGAGCAGGAGGGCGGCCAGTAACGGCCTTTTAGGGAAGCAAAGATTCGCGACGCGAATGGGTTCGTTTTTTTGAGTGCTCTGGGCACAAGCGGGACGTCGTCCAGCGATTGCAAGATTTACCATGTCGGTTTTGGTGTGGCGGATTCGGAGGGTTTAGGTCAGGGGGTGGTGGCGGCCTTGGCGGGTGCAGCCGGAATGCGGAAACTGCCATCCGGTTGCAAACTTATGGGCAGCCAAAGATAAGATGATTCAGGCAACTGCCATTGTTTCCATTTGTCGGCCATGAAAATAAACCGGTCTTGACCGTGGACGGGCAGGACGAAGGTGCTTTGGGCATGAAAGGTGTTGGTGGCATCGGGACCCGTGCAGGGATTGTCCAATTCTTTCCAAGGCCCGAAGGGCTGGTCAGCCACCGCCGAGCGGGCCGCATTCGGAGCCCAGGCGGTGCAACCGGAGCCCACAAAGTAGTATTTGCCATGGTGCTTGAACACGGCCGGAGCCTCCATGCTGCGGCCCACAAAAATGCGGGCGTATTGGCCGGAGGTATGGAGGTAGTCCCCGGTCAGCCGGGAGACATGCATGGTCGGATTCTCCTCGGAGGCGTAGAATAAATAGGCCTGGCCGTCATCATCCACAAAGACCGTCTGGTCGCGCGCCATCTGGCCGGCGGTGAAATCGCGTGCGAGCACGTTGCTTGCGCCGGGTGCCTGCTCTTCCGGGGTCACATTCACCGGCCAGACGCCGGCATCGGGACGAAAGCTGCCCAGATACTTGAATGGTCCGGCGGGCTGATCGCTGACGGCCACGCCGCTGCGGGCGGCCGCATAGTCCGCAGAGTCAATGTGCATCCACATGACAAATTTTTTGGTGGTGCGGTTGTAGATGACTTTGGGCCGCTCCAGCACCTTGTCCGGTGCCAGGTCGCTCTGCGGGTCGTTGGTAACGGCGGTCAGGACCAGGCCCTCGTTTTTCCAATCCACCAGATTGGTGGAGGAATAGCAGGACACGCCGGTCGTATCGACGCGGGTACCACCCCAGGACTGGTTGCAGTCCGGCAGAAAGGTTTTGCCGGTCTTGTATTCGCCGTACCAGTAATAGGTTCCTTGATGATAAAGCACGCCGCCGCCATGGGCATTGATGGGGTGGCCGGACGTATCCGTCCAGCCAGCGCTGGCGTGGACGTTCTGGCCGGCGAGCGGCACGGAAAGGCCCAAACCGCAGAACAGCAACGAGCTGAAAAAATTCAATTTCAAACAGATCTTCATTTGTTGGCAAAAAACGCCATTACAAATGGAATCAGACCCGCCATACCTTGCTGATGGCCAGATGGAACACGTTTCAGTAACGCTTAAAGGTAACAGATAATTCCAGTTCCATCTATCCCGCATTTGGGGGAAAGCGCCATCCCTGCAACAGGGGATGAAGGATCAACCCGGTGCTTTCGCCGGTTTTGGCGGATTTTTTGGGTAACTTCTGTCCGCGAGCCGGTTACGGAGCGTGGAAAGAAATCAGTCCCACCCTCATGGGCATGACCTCGCCGCAAAGTGCCTGCTCCGCCCTCCATTGGCCGCAGCAAGTTCAACTGGAGGCGGGCGGCGGGTTGGGGTAAGGTGTGGCATGCCGTTTTTACTCGTGTGTCAACGTTGCACCGCCTGCTGTTGCTGGCCGGGGCAGGTGCGTTTGACGGAGGCGGAAATCACCCGGCTGGCCGCCTTCCGTGGAGTGGGCGAATCGGAGTTCATCCAGCAATTCACCCGGCTGCGGGCGGATCGCCAGGGGCTGGCCTTGATGGAAAAGCCCAACCACGAGTGCATCTTTTTGGAGGGTAAAGATTGTTCGGTGCAAGCCGTCAAGCCGCAGCAATGCCGGGATTTCCCCAACCGGTGGAATTTTCCCGGATTTGAAAAACTCTGCCGGGCCATCCCGCAATGGGTCCCCGACCCAAATCACAATGAGTCATCACCTGCGTAAATTTCTTTAAAAAGTGCTTTTCGCGGCTTGCCATTGGGGGCGGGTAACGGCAAATTTCATCAGTTTTACATTTTAACCAGCCGAACTAGAAATAATTAGGAGACTATGAGCAACCAAGCAAAACTGGAACTGGAAGGAAAAGTTTACCCGCTGCCCACCCTGACGGGCAGTGAGAATGAAAAGGCTGTGGATATTTCGTCCCTCCGCGCCAACACCGGCTACATCACCATTGACGATGGTTATGGCAACACCGGCTCCTGCGTCAGCAACATCACTTTCATTGACGGCGACAAGGGCATCCTGCGCTATCGCGGCATCCCCATTGAGGAAATGGCCGAGAAATCCAATTTCATCGAGACGGCCTATCTGATCATTTACGGCACCCTGCCGACGCGTCCGCAATTGAAGGCCTTCTCCGACCTGTTCACCGCCCACCAGTATTTGCATGAAGACGTGAAGTTCCACTTCCAGGGCTTCCCCACCGGCGCGCATCCCATGGCCATTCTCTCGGCCATGATCAACGCCGCAAGCTGTTTTGACGAGGGGCTGATGAATTGGAAATGGGGCAAGAACAAGGAGTTTGACGTGTATGTGGCCAAACTGCTGTCGCAGGTGCGCACGATCGCGGCGTATTCGTACCGCAAATCCAAGGGGCTGCCGATGATTTATCCCAAGCAGCATTACAAATACACCGCCAACTTCCTGCACATGCTGTTCTCCATGCCGTATGAGGACTTCGAATTGCGGCCGGAAGTGGTCAAGGCGCTGGATTTGATTTTCCTGCTGCACGCGGATCACGAGCAGAACTGCTCCACCTCCACCGTGCGCATGGTGGCCTCCTCCCAGGCGAACCTGTTCGCCAGTTGCGCCGCCGGCGTGTGCGCCCTCTGGGGGCCGTTGCATGGCGGGGCCAACCAGGCCGTGCTGGAGATGCTCGCCGAAATTCACAAGGAAGGGGATGACGGCACGAAATTCATCACGGCGGCCAAGGACAAAAACAGCGGTCGCAAGCTCATGGGCTTTGGCCACCGCGTTTACAAGAATTACGATCCGCGCGCCAAGATCATCAAGAAGGCCTGCGATGAAGTCTTGTCCAAACTGCACATTAGTGACCCATTGTTGGACATTGCGAAGAAGCTGGAAGAGGCGGCCCTCAAGGATCCCTACTTTGTGGAAAGAAAATTGTATCCGAACGTGGACTTTTACAGCGGCATCATCATGCGCGCCATCGGCATTCCGGTGGAAATGTTCACGGTGATCTTTGCCATCGGCCGCATGCCGGGATGGATCGCGAATTACAAGGAAATCATGGAGGAGCCCAAGAGCCGGATTTACCGGCCGCGCCAGATTTATACGGGATCGACGCTGACGCACTACGTTCCGCTGGACGAACGCAAGTAGCCGGCGGTGTTTTCCGCCATATTTGGCGGGGATATTATGGCTGGTATGGAACAAAAATTGCTTGTATTTTTCGGCAGGATTCTGGATGAGTAAAATTTTAGTCATCGACGATGAGTCGTGGTTGCGGGAAATGATCCGGCTGGCTTTGGAGCAGCAGGGGTTTGAAGTCATTGAGGCCATGGACGGTGCCGAAGGCATTGCCCAGGCCCGGGAGCAGCTCCCGGACTTGATCCTCTGTGATGTGAACATGGATAAGGCGGGCGCGGGCTATACCACGCTCGCCAAGCTTCGTGAGAATGCCACCACGGCGGCCATTCCATTTATTCTCATGACCGGTTTGGCGGATGCGGCCGGCATGCGCCATGGCATGGATTTGGGGGCGGATGACTATCTGCCCAAGCCTTTCAAGGTGGATGAACTTTACGCCACGGTGCATGCCCGCCTGCGCAAGGCCCAGACCGTCAAACAGGAGGCGGAGAAGAAACTCACCCTGCTGCGCAGCCAGGTTTCCCTCATGCTGCCGCATGAGATGCGCACCCCGCTCAACGGCATCATTTCCAATGCCGAAATGCTCGCCGAATCCGCCGCCAGCCTGGACCCGCAGACCATTTCCGAAATGAGCCAGGAAATCTGCCAGTCGGGCCAGCGCCTCGAACGGTTGATTGAGAATTTTTTGATTTACGCCCAGTTGGAAATCGTGGCTTCCGATACGCAGAGCATCAATCAGCTTCGTTCCGCCATCACCCAGCGCCCCTCCGAGATCATTCGCGCCGCCACCGTTCCCCTGGCGGAAAAGGCCGGACGGCTGCCGGATCTGAGCCTGGACCTCATTGATGTGTCGCTGCCCATGGCCGAGGATTATTTCAAAAAAATCGTCGCCGAACTGGTGCAGAACGGGCTGAAGTTTTCGGATAATGGGCTGGCGGTGCGGGTGCGGTTCGGCCCCACGCCCGAAGGCGTGGAATTGCTGGTGATGGACGACGGCCGCGGCTTCTCCACCGAGCAGATCAGCCGCGTCGGCGCGTACATGCAATTTGAGCGGCGCATGCAGGATTCACAGGGCTTCGGCCTGGGGCTGGCCATTGCGAAAAAACTCGTGGAACTGCACGGCGGTGAGCTGTTGATTGACAGCAACATTGGCGTGGGTTCGACCGTTACCGTCAAATTGCCCCGCGTGCCCACTCACAGCGGCCGACGGGGATGATGCGGGATAATAAAGCCGGTTCAACCCCAGTTCCGCGAAATGCGCGGCCAGAAAGACCAGGCCCGCGCCCACCAAGGGCGCGAAATCCACCCGGCCCACCCGCAACGGCAGTTTTTCCAACGGACGCAAAAGCGTTTCCGCCGTCGCGGTGACATACCGCCAGCCCGGGTGGCTGCCAAAATACACGTAGCTGTTCACCAAGTGCAGGATCAAGATGGCACCCAGCGGATACACCCACTGCAAATAGCTGCTCAGTCCAATCAACAGCGATTGCTTAAGCCGGCTCGCGACGGAAATCTCCGGCAGGAGATGCAGCCAGTTTAAACACCAACTGCCCAGCAACCAGACGATGCCTGTGCCAACCAAGGGCAGCGCCGCCTTGATCCACCGTGGCCAGCCATCCACCCGCCCCAGCGGAATGGCCACCAATCCATGGATGGGCATGGGACCCGACAGCAGCGACAGCAACAGTATCCAGAGATAAAAAACGCCCAGCATCAAGCCGAAACTGGAAAACGAATAGATCAACATGTGTTCGAAGCCAGCCCAGCCGCGCCAATGCAGACTGTTGGAAAAATACAGCACCACCAGGCCCAGATTGAGTTTGCCGCTTTTTTCCAGGCCCATCCCCCAGTAAATCAGCGCGCGCAACAGCAACATCCCGCCGATGAGCGCCAGCAGGTGCCAGCGATGCCGTGGCTTGGTTGACGCCGGGCGCAAGGTCCCCATCAGCGTCGCCGGCCGCCCCTTGATCAACGGATCAAAGCGCTTGGAACGCCAACCCAGCCAGATCAGCAGTCCGGCGAGATTCAGGATGAAATCAACAATCAACATTCGAGTGAAACCGGTCGCGTCCGGTGAATTGTAAACCTTGCGGGAGGAGTATGACAACCCCGCGTTTGTTTTTCATTAAAGCACGTGCCATGCCAACAATTTTTGCGTTCAGGCCAATGAATGCGATGGAATTGATTCATTCTGCCGGAAGCAGGATTGTTACCGTGGCCGGAATGGATGAGCCAAGCGACCCCTTTAGGGCGAAATCGAGGCTCATTCGAAATCCGAAATTCGAAACGGGTTTTCCGCCGCTCGGAAAAAGTGCCGGGGAATTCTCGCGCAAACCCTCTGATTCGGCCTTCGGGCTTCGGATTTCTTTCGGAGTTCGGATTTCGAGCTTCGGGTTTCCGGTTTAATCGGCCATCGGCAATCCCAAATCGGCAATTCCCTTGATGATTTGCTCGACTCTGGCCACATCGGCGGGCAGGTCCACGCCCACGCTGTCATAATCCACCCGCACCACCGCGATGCCAATACCGTTGTCCAAGGCCCGCAATTGTTCCAGCTTCTCCGCGTTTTCCAGCGGCGACACGGGATATTTCACCAGTCGCAACAGGGTTTCCCGCCGGAAACCGTAAATGCCCAGATGCTTCAAAAACGGATAGGCCGCCAATTGCTCCGCCGCCGGCCGCAAAGCCGCCTCGCGCAAATAAGGGATCGTGCGCCGCGAAAAATACAGCGCGTTGCCGGCGGTGTTGAGCACCACCTTCACCACGTTGGGGTTGTCATATTCGCCCAGGTGCCGGATCAGCGTGGCGGCCGTGGACATTTCATGGTCACCCAAAGCGTTGGCCACCGCATCAATGACCGCCGGATCAATCAAGGGTTCATCGCCCTGGATGTTGACCACGGCATCACAGGAAATCCGCGCGGCCACCTCGGCGATGCGGTCGGAGCCGCTGGGATGATCCGCGCGGGTCAGCTCCACGCGGCAGAATTTCTGGGCGGCGGCCAAAATGCGCTCGTCGTCCGTGGCCACCACGACTTCCGCCAGGGATTTGGCCCGCTGGCACTGCTCCACCACCCGCTGGATCAGTGGTTTCCCGGCGATGAGCGCCAGCGATTTGCCGGGAAAACGCGTCGAAGCAAACCGGGCGGGAATGATGCCAATGATTTTCATGCCGGTATTTAGCCAGAATCGGACGGCGAAGAAAACCCGATTTCGCAGTTTTGGCAATTTAGGCTATCCTCGGACGGAACATTCACCGCAATGGCAATTTAGTAACACGTTTTGCCAATTAACGGCCAGCGTTCAACTTGCTACTTTGTTAATCATTGTATAGTAAGATTACTTTATTACAAACACTGCGCTATCATGACCACTAAAAAAGCTAAATCTGTCCGCCTCAACCGCGCCCTGCCGAGCAAGGGTGTGGACTGGCTGCATAACCCTGTTTTCAACAAAGGCACCGCCTTCACCGAGGCGGAACGGGATCAACTCGGCCTGCGGGGCCTGTTGCCGCCCCACGTCCAGACCATGGAGGAGCAGGTGCAGCGAGTCATGAACAATTTCCGCAGCAAATCCAGCGACCTGGAGCGCTACATCCAGATCGCGGCGTTGCAGGACCGGAACGAAACCTTGTTTTATCGCGTGGTCATGCAGTACTTGGAAGAGCTGATGCCCATCATCTACACCCCCACCGTGGGCAAGGCCTGCCAGGAATACGGCCACATCTTCCGCCGTTCCCGCGGGTTTTACATCTCCATCAACGATCGCGGCAACGTCGAGAAGATTCTCCAGAACTGGCCCACGCGCGACGTCAAGGTGATCGTGGTCACCGACGGCGAACGCATTCTGGGGTTGGGCGACCTCGGCGCTTCCGGCATGGGCATTCCCGTCGGCAAGCTCTCGCTCTACACCGCCTGCGCGGGAATTGATCCCACGCAATGCCTGCCCATCACCATCGACGTGGGCACCGACAACGCCACGCTGCTGGCGGATCCGCTGTATATCGGCCTGCGCCAGAAGCGCGAGCGCGGCCCCGAATATGATGCCCTCATCGAGGAGTTCATGGTGGCTGTGGAAAAACTGTTCCCCGGCGTGCTCGTGCAATTCGAGGACTTCGGCAATTCCAACGCCTTTCGTTTGCTCGATCGCTATCAGGACCGCGCCTGCACCTTCAACGACGACATTCAAGGCACCGGTTCCGTGGCCTTGGCGGGCGTCCTCTCCTCCCTCCACCTCACCGGGGGCAAGCTGGCGGACCAGAAAGTGCTCTTCCTCGGCGCGGGCGAAGCCGGTCTGGGCATTGCGGAAAACATCGTCAATGTGCTCGTCAGCGACGGTCTCACGGTCGAGGAAGCGCGCAAGCGCTGCTGGTTTGTGGACTCGAAGGGCCTGATCGTCAAGAGCCGCGACGGGTTGACCAAGCACAAGCTCCACTACGCCCACGATCACGCGGCGTGTGCCGACCTGCTCACGGCGGTCAAGTCCCTCAAGCCCACCATGCTCGTCGGCGTGTCCGGCCAGCCCAAGACCTTCACCCGCGAAATCGTGGAATTGATGGCGCAATATAACCAGCACCCGGTGATCTTCGCCCTCTCCAATCCCACCTCCAAGGCCGAATGCACCGCCGAGGAGGCGTACACCTGGACGAAGGGCAAGGCGGTCTTTGCCAGCGGCAGTCCGTTTGCGCCGGTGGTGGTGGAGGGCAAGACGCATGTGCCCGGACAGGGAAACAACGCCTATATTTTCCCGGGCGTCGGCCTGGGGGTCGTCTGCACCGGTGCCCGCCGCGTGACCGAGTCCATGTTCATCGTGGCCGCCCGCACGCTGTCCAGCCTCATCCGCAAGGAAGAGCTCGCGGAAGGTCGTATTTATCCGGCGCTGACCCGCATCCATGAAGTCTCCCATGCCATTGCCGTGGCCGTGGCCGAGGAGGTGTTTGCGAAGAAATTGAACGCCATCTCGCGGCCGGAAGATATCCCGGCGTATGTGCGTTCCCAGATGTACACGCCGGAATATCACGACTATACGCATTACCAAGCGTAATCAGCTTAATTGGTGGGTCGCACCGCGCCCCGGTGCTGGCGTATCAACTCGGTCAGCAAAACGGAGTCAGGCTCGCGCCTGGCTCCATTTTTTCTGTGACCATGCCAGCCTTAGCCAAGATGAAGCAACCGCACTTATGCGGTGGACACGGCATGGTTTCGAATAACGGTGGGTGGGAACGGGAGAAACATTTCCGGTGGCGGAACCGCAACCGACCGACGCCGGGCCTTTTTGGCACCACAGTAAAAACGGGGTCGAGCTTGCGCTCGACCCCGTTTTGATGACGAGGTTTATACGCCTTCACCGAGGCGTTCAGAAGGGCGGCGCAGCACTTGGAGGGGCTGTCCGTCTGCGCCGCTAGCAAAACCTCTCTGCCAACCCTGAGGGACAGCGAAACGAACTTAACAACAGGCCGGTTGAAAACAAAGAAAAATCCATGAATCCATCCTGGATCTCAACGCTCCAACTAACGCCAATAGCCATGATAATAGGGTCCCCAATAGGGTCCCCACCAGAGCGGCCAGGGGGCAACATACACGGCGGGCTCCTGAACGACGGTGGTGGTGGTGGCGGTGGCCTGGCTTTGGGGTTTGCTGGCGGAGTTGATCATGGTGTTGATCACAGCTTCGCTGACGCCGGCGTTTTTGAGGGAAATGATCTGGTCGGCCGTCAGTTGATAACGGGTGCTGGAGTTTTGAATCTGGCCGATAATCAGCGAGTCACTCACATGCGCTTGCGCCATGGTTTGCACTTCTGTGAGACTCGGTCCTGGTGGCGGAGGCGGCGTGGCCACCGTGTAGGTCCTGGTGACGCAACCGGCCAGCAGGAGGCCGGCGAGCGGAAACAGCAATTGATACTTCATGTTCATAACAGTTGTTCATTTACAATCAAACGGGTTTACGCGCAACTCTTAATTCTACCTTTCCCCCAACATGATTGGGGGTCTTTCTCGTTAGCGTAAACCATGCCAGCGGTGGCTTGGCAACTTGACGGCAATTGCTGAGGCTTTGCCGCCTTTCACCGGCATCAGTGCCTGCTTTGGCTGCAAAGCAACTATGCTGGCTGCAAAGTAAATAGCCTTCGCGATGGGGCACCCCAATCGCCAGTTAAAAGCGGAACCGAAGCAACGCAAAGTTGGGTTCGCGCAGCTCCTGATTGCCGTTCATCGGCAGGAGTGCGGCCATGGGCAGCGGGTAGCGAGAGGTCAGCCCGGACAGATCGCGCGCCTGTCTGGGCGGATTGAGCATAACCCACGACCGCTGGGGCATCAGCAAATCCACAAACCAACCGGAAACCTGCGTTCTTGGGCCCCACGCCCACGACGGTTCCATTTTTGTCTGCCAAGTCAGGCTGGGAAGAGAATTAGTGGTGACCACCAGGTTTGGTGCGGGGGCTTTATCTTGCGCCTGGGCCGCCCTGGACAGGAGCCCAGTAATGGCTGACACCGCCAGACCGGTGCGAACGCCTTTCCGCAGCGGCGTCACGATCTGGTTCAGAAACTTGTCAATTGGCATCGTGTATAACATATAATTACTTTCTATTTGGGATTTCGACTTTTACCACGATACGACCCGGGCCGATGTCTTGCCATGGGGTGAATCCCTAACCTGGGCTAACCCCAAAAATGCGGGTTCCCGGCCAGGCGGGATCCACGCGCGGAGGCGCGTGTGGGCGCGGTTGACGAGGCGTCAACCGCCCCACGCGAGGGCGCGTGCGCTCCCCGAGCCCAACCCCGGCAGCGAATGGCCGCAGCCCGATTCCACTGGAAATAGCGAAGAACCCGTTCAGAAACCCAGGCCGGGGAGCTTTAACGTAAAACGAAGGGGTGTTAAATAAAAAGGGGGATTGGCATCGGACCAGATGGGGGCGCGAAGCCGATCTGCATCCGGAGGGTCAGCGCGGGTCGGACAATTGAGTGGTTAACTGCTGGATGCGGGCATCGCGCAGTTCGGTTGCCGCGAACGGGTCAAAAGCGGTGTTGGTCTGGATGGTTGACAAAGCCAGGGCCAACCAGTCCCCCCAGCGAATGGTGCCAGTCGAACCATTGGTGGCCTGACAAGTGGGCGGCAGCTTCACCCCAAGCCCTCCGCTCTGAGCCGGGTTAACACGGGAATATTCCAGGTAATCGGCACGCGCCAGGCGCACCGACCCGAAAACGTTGGTGCTCAATAACTCACGGCATAAAAGCTGGCGGTATCCGTGCATTGCCAGCAATCCAGCTTCCACTGCGGGCCAGCCAAAATTATTGGTCCAGGGCAGTGCGCCCCAAGCCGAATTCGTCTGGCCAAACAGTTTTTCTGCCGTGGCCTGCAGAACCGGGTTGGTGGCGAACTGTTTCATGGGTTCAAAACAGTCCAGATGGAAACGCTCAAATTGCCCGGGCGACGTGGTGAGAATCCAACCGGCATATTCCTCAAAGGCGGAAGGATCGCCGGCTTGGGCGCGGACCAAAGCCAGCTTGGCCAGGTCATCCCCCAATTGCAGGTTGGAATACTTCATGACGGTGCTGGCGCGTTTGGACAGGGTTCGCGCCACCGGCAAGGCGGCCGGCACATCCCACTTGGCGAGATATTCGGCCATTTGGCAACCGACAGACAGGTTATAGCTTTCGACGGGGTTGGTGACTTCCAAGGCGTGCCGGGCCATCAACTCCGCCACCGAGGGATTCCGCCGGTCGCGCAATGGTTCCCCACGCAGGCGGACAACCGAATTGGTGGGCACCGGCGGTTGCATGCTGAAGCCATTCAGGTGGCAAAGGGCATTCTCCGGTTGAACAATATTAGCGGCGGCTTCCGGCCAGCGAACGCGCATGGAGTCATCCGCCAGAATGGCAAACCAGCGATCTTCTATTTTCAGGGATTTATATTTGATCCAGTACGCCCGCATTTCCTGGCTGCTGGAAAAATTAGCCTGCAAAATGGTGGTCAGGGCCACCCAGGCCGCCTCGCGGACGGACAAGACCGTGCGGCCCCGATGAAAGCTCCGTCCAAAAGAAACGGATCGAGTCAGGCGTTGGTCCTGCTCCACACAATCCAGCAAGGGTTCGACGGCGGCATCGCCCTCAGCGATCAAAGCGGCGACGACCGGCTCTTCCGCCGGATTGACGCCACCGGGTTCCCCCCACTGGCGGGCCTGGATCAAGTCCAAATCCTTGATCAAGGCGCGCACCCGGTGCGCCTGATCCGTGATATTGGTCAAACCACGGGAAATGACAGCAACGCGTCGCCCCTCGCTTTCGCGACGCTCCAAGTCGGCGAGAATCTGCGGCAATTGGCCCAGGAAACTCAGATAGGGTTGCAACCGGGGTTTCTGGCCCGAAGCGTCCCACGATGGCTCAGGCGCGAATCCCCGCCGGGCGCAGGCGGATTCGATCAAGGGCTGGATTTGGGTCAGGCGACGCGCATCGGCCAGGGCGAGATTTTCATCGCCGCGTTCATGGGCGCAAATCAAGCGGTCAAACAGGCTCCAAGCCCATTCAGTGGCCCATTTATAATAGGGATCGTCCCACTCGCTGGTGGCTGGCGTCTGGCCGGGCTGGCGGGAAATCCATTCGCGTTCCACCGCAGTGGAGCTGGATCGCGTCTGGCCGGGCCGGAAAACTCCGCCCGTGAGGTTTCCATTGTCGCCTGAAGGGCGCGCTGCAGACACCCAGTCGTTGGAAACCAAATCAACCCGCCCCAACCGCAGCAACAAGCAGCCATGAATTCCCGACGGATGGTTCCACGCCACCCCCATGTATTCAGGCCAAACGAAGTCCGATGTCCCCCGCCAGTTCGTGGGCAGCAGCCGCACATCGGCTTCCAGACTGGCATTGGTGCCAATGGAAACCAGCGGATAGACCAAGCCATTCCAACCGATGCCAAACCGCGTTTCACCCCGCCCGGGAAGGACCCAGCCATGGGTTTTGACCACGCCGCCATCGCCGTGCCAGACATTCCCGGTGCCGACCTCGATTTCGCGATAATCGCAGCCCCGGGGATCAGCCAAACCCTGTTCAAAAAGCAGCGTTGCCGCCGTCACATTATTGGTGGGCAGCAATGCTTCGGGAGGGAGCCAGGCGGCGTTTTGTTTTGGCGGCAGCCCCAGGTTTTTGCCGGTGAAAGGCGGGGTGGCCGGAGTCGCCACCGCAGGTTCCGGGGACAGGAAAAGAGCGGGGGAAATCTGCAAAGGGGAAGCATTCGTTTCAATAGCGCCGGCGACCAGCACGACTTGCGATAAAATCAATCCAATAAGAAACAACCGCATAATGATTTTCATCTCGAGCGACATGTACTAATGGGATGGGCAGGGAATGGCAATTAAAATAATCCCAAAGCAAAAAAATATTCTGGCATGAAACGAACAAAACCATAAGCTTTCCACATGAAGACTTCCGGGTTCAGATCGTCGTGCCAACTGGCATTCGCCGCCATTTTGTGGTGGCAAACGGCCGTCACCTGCCGGGCGCAAAGCCACGCCAAGCCAGCGGGCATGATGGATTTTTTGGGGGCCATCCAAGCGGGGCATGAACGTGACGCCCTGGCCATGCTGGAAGCGAATACCAATCTGGCGAATGCCCGGGACGATGTGACCAAATGCGCCCTGCTGGAGGCCGCCAAAGCTGGCGACGTCACGTTGGTGAAACGCCTGTTGGAGCTTGGCGCAGACATCAATGCGCAGGGTGACACCCTGATGAGTGGCGGGAGTCGGAACACGGCTTTGCACTGGGCGATTCAAGGCCATCATCTGGAGGTCTGCCGGGTGCTGCTGGCAGCGGGAGCTGATCCCAACCGGATGGCCTTGAGTTATGACACGCCACTGCATCTGGCCTTCGCCGAAGACCAGGAGGACATTGCCAGCCTGCTGTTGGATTACGGCAGTGAACCTTTCCTGGGCAAACTCTTTGTCAATGATGAGACGACGCCCTTTGAACTGGCGATCACGAAAAGTCATGGGCGTTTGGTTCCCCGGATGCTGGGACAGGAGTCCCGGCAGCCGTTGGGGAACAAGTCCCTGCAAAAGCCCGGGCGTCTGCCGCGACAAGGCATTAAGACCAGTGCGGAGGTGCTATCGCGGCGCGGGGGCGAGTTGCTGAGCATGGCCGCCCAACGGGGGGAAGTGGAGGCCGTGAGCGCATTGTTGCGCGCCGGGGTGGTCCTCAATGACGCCCACACTGGTCCGACGCTGATTCAAGCCTATGCGATCGCCGCCAATGACAACGCCCGGAGTTATACCGGGGTCAGCGAGCAGTTGCTCCAGTTGCAAAAACGATTGGAAGCCAACGATGCCAGCGGGGGCGATCCCGACTGGGTGGCGCGACAGCGCGCTGCGATCGAGGCCCAGGAAGGCAGTTTATCGAACCGGCTCGCGATGATGGCCCCGGAGCGGTGGCATCAGGTGCTGGAACTGCTGGTGGATCACGGCGCGGATTATGATGCGTTTGCGGCGACGGCTCTGGACGACAAAGGGCAGGCGAACAAGCTGATGGCCCGGAATAAAAATGTGGTGCAAACGCGTGACGGCAACGGTGAGACGCTCCTGCATTGGGCCATGCGCACGGACCATCCTGCCATGGCGTCATTTTGGATTGCGAACGGCGTGCCGCTGGAGGCCACGAATGACGCGGGTGAAACCGCCCTTCACCTGGCGGCTTCGGCGGGAAACGCGAACCAGGTCAGGCTGCTGCTGGCGGCCAAGGCATCCACGGCGGTGCGGGACACGAATGGTTGGACGCCATTGGAGGCGGCCATTCAAAACCAGCAGGCGGACTGCATTCATTTGCTGCTGCCCGGGCAGGGAGCGGCGGCCCACCCGGAGCGAGGGCCATCCCAACCACTCCATGCGGCGGCGGCGGCGGGGAACATTGCCCAGTTGGCCGCGTTGTTGGAGACGGAAACCAACTTGGAGGCGCGAAACGAACTGGGGTTTACCCCGCTCCAACTCGCGGTGACCAAAGGCCATCTGGGAGCGGCGGCCTTGCTGGTGGATAAAGGCGCCAATCTCAAGGTGACCGACAGCGCCGGCAATTCCCTGCTCCACCTGGTTTTCCTTGATCACTATTCCGTTTATGACCGGCCCTCCCCCGACTGGCTGGCGCAATTGAAAGCGGGACCAATCAAAGCGGTTTGCATCAGCAATTTAACCGTGGGGCCTTATAGCCAAGGTCCGAATCCCCTCCTGCAAGGCGCTTGCTTTCTGTTGGCCTGCGGACTGGATGCCCGGGTGACCAACGGGGCTGGAGAAACGGTCCTGCAATGGGTGACGGCGGGGGAGGATAAAATCGGCCGGGGGAATTTTTTCTTCGACGACGACCAAAACCAAATGATCCGCTTATTGTCACAGGCGGGCAGCGATCTGGAACAGCGCGATGCCGACGGCAATACGGTGCTGCATCGCTATATCAAGACCATGGATGTCAGCGGGGGAGGGAATCTTCAGGCGATCATCGCCGCCGGCGCGGACATCAATGCCACCAACGGTGCCGGCCAAACGCCGCTGCATCTCGCCGCGCAAAAGATTCCTGCATGGGACTTGAACGACCCAAGCGTTGGTGAACCTAGAGAAGCATTCCAATTGCTGGTCTATAAGAAGGCGAATGTCAACGCAAGGGACAATCTTGGACGGACCCCGCTGCATGTGCTGGCGATCGCAAATTCATCCTATCCAGAAGCCGCCACCCGACTGCTCGTGGCTGCGGGAGCAAATCCGAATCTGCAAGACAACGAAGGCATGACCCCGCTGCATCTGATCGCCGGGTCTAGTTTGTCGTTCAAACAGGACATGGTCCAATATTTACTCAACGTCAAAGCGGATCCGAATATCCAGGACCAGCATGGGCGGACCCCGGCACATTTGTTTTTGACCGGGGCCTGGCCTTGGCAATCCGCCGGGAATTGCATACAGAAGCTGGCGGCGGCGGGGGCGGATTTCTCCATCCGGGATGAGTCCGGTAAAACCCCGCTGCATTACCTGGCGGCCTTGGGTGAACAAAGCCCGCTCTTCTATATCAATGGCGTTGACCGGGTTTTCCTGGCCGCCAAGGTGGACTTGCAAGCGAGAGACAACGAGGGGGACACGCCCGCCATCATTGCCGCCAAGACCGGGACCAAGGACGTTTTCGACTGGCTGGTCAAACAGGGGGTTGATTTGGACCTCACCAACCATCAGGGGGAGACGGCCCGATTGTTGATGGCGCACCATAACGAGCCATTCCCGCGGTTTGGCGGCAACGCGGAAACGGATCTGTTCCAAGCGGTGCGGGAGGACAACCTGGCGGCGGCGGCCGGTTTGTTAAAAGCCGATCCAGCGCAGATCAATCAAACCAATCGGTCGCAACAAACGCCCTTGCGGCTGGCAGTGATGCAGGAGCGAACCGACATGATTGGGTTGCTCGAATCGCATGGCGCGGTCTGGGATGCCGGATCGGCGGTCCTGGCCGGCCGGACGAAGGAGTTGGAAAAGATTTTGCGGCAAAACCCGGAAGCAGCTGGCATGACCATGATGGGCAAGGGCTTGTTGCATATCGCCGCCGCCAACAATGATCTGGATTCCGTCCGGTTGTTGGTGGCCGCCAAGGGGGGGGTTAATACCGCAGATTTCTGGGGCTTGACCCCGCTGGGTTATGCCCTCATGACCCACCATAAGGCGGTGGAGGATTTCCTGCGCCAGGAGGGCGCGCAGGAAGACATTTTTGATGCGGTTTACACCGATGACGGGAAATTGGTGACGACGTTGCTGGAGCAGGACAAGACGCTGGCGGCGGCCATGAGCCAGCAGCAATATTCGGTGCTGGATGCCGCGGTGGCGAACGGCAGCACCAATGCCTTGCGCGTGCTCTTGAAACACGGGGTCAGCTTTGCCGACGACCCACAAGATCCGGTGGCGCTGGCGGCCAGCGGGAACCGGCCGGAATGCCTGGCCCTGCTCCTTCGCGCCGGGGCGAAACTGGATGCCGGCAACCGGCATGGATTGAGCCCATTACACTGGGCGGCGATGAATGGTGCGACCGAGGCGGCCGAATTCCTCCTGCAGCACAAGGTGAAGGTGAATCAACCCGTGGCCGAAGCCGACCCCGAACCGGGACAT
>Ga0302275_10001338_pt1 | contig 26541 bp, 9 predicted proteins | sample III_Bog_N2_2_FD_200229 | JGI IMG/M metagenome (GOLD analysis project Ga0302275, IMG submission 200229) | Peat permafrost microbial communities from Stordalen Mire near Abisko, Sweden - III_Bog_N2_2 | ecosystem: Environmental > Terrestrial > Soil > Wetlands > Peat | place: Sweden: Abisko... | reverse complement strand
CTCAAAGTGGCTGGTTTTCATTCGCTCTCGACTGGCCGGTTTTGACCGCTCGCTGACACCGCTGATTCTAGTTTGGATTGACAACTTGGTTGCCTGTCACCATCCATGCCTCGGCCCGGCTTGGCGGACGGTCACCACGAGATCTTAACCAGCTGTGAATTTCACTCGGACTCTGAAATTCCAAACCGATCAGAATGTCCCCAACCACGTGAGGGGGGCTTGGATTTAATTCACATCTTATGCCGCACCTCGATTTGGACTTTGATATTTTTTCCGCCGGTCCAAAGATTCAACCAATGCGACGCGAGGGGTTTTTATTAATCTTTCAGTTAATACGCATCGTTGGTAAAAAATAATCTAGGCAAGCGCTGAAATTTATGTTTCGCGGGCCAAAAGCCGGTAAAAGGCACTCTACATCCCGAATAAGTCGCTTGGACACTGAAAATTTAGCCGGTAACTAAGTCGATAGATTGAATCCTGCAACGGATACATCTAACGACCATCCGGGCTTTTGGGATTCCAAAAAAGCAGATTTATCGAGGGGATAGACAATTCATTGGTATAAGCCTGTGGTGTCGAGTATTGTGCATTCCCTGCGATGGCCAATAAGTTTCCACCTTTGACATGCAGGTTGCCCAGACCTTCAAGGGCGGTGCTGGGGTAGCGAGGATCTATTCCGGGAAAGTTGGACCCATCATTGTAACAACCGCTGTCAAGATTCTGATCAGGCTCCCACATGAGCCAGCTCAAAGGATTGACTTGCGACGCTTTCGCGGTGGCATATCCATACTGTGCATTCGCCCCCAGAGAACCACTTTTTGGGAAAAAACAGGCTGATCCGTTCATTACATAAGTCGACAAGGTGTTTTGACGTTTCGCCCAGTTGCCGCTTAAGGAGGGTGGCAGATCATTCGGACAAATAAAAATATCGGCACTGGGTGCATACGGCCAAAATGCTGATTGCATGAGGTAATGCAGACGGTTCACGCTCCAACCGCTGACGACCGCCGCATTTAGTCCGCCCACCACTGATATCACTGGAATTCCCTGGCAGGTGCCTTTGAAAAGCCAGCCAGCCGGACAAGGAGGCGAGGCATCGGTGCCCCAATTTGGCCATACTAAAAAATCGCTATTGTCCAAACTATACATATTGGAGGCCAGACCCAATTGTTTCAAGTTACCGAGGCATTTTATCCGTCTGGCCTTTTCCTTCGCGCTGGCAAGCGCCGGCAATAACATCGCGGCAAGAATGGCAATAATGGCAATTACCACCAACAACTCAATCAAGGTGAAGCCTAGGATTTGGGAATTACAATTTTTTTTTGCATTCACTTTCATACATCAATTTTCCCGTTTCAAAAAACGCCGGATATTTTAATGGCTAAGATGGCGTGCGCCCTTGCTCGACACACGCCACGAAGTCAAGTTGATCCCGCTTCCATGGCGATTACTGCTTTAATACCCGGAAGAACTGTCCGGCACCTGTCGGACTGAATGTGTAGGGCGATGAAGATAAATTGGTGCTCCATGACCCGTTCAGCGCTGCGGCTTGTTCCAGCAGGCCTCCCGACCATACCACTCGCAACTGACCGCCACTAACTTTTGCGATGGACAGCGTGACCGGAGCCGTTGCCAAACTTAAGCCCAAATCAAATGTTCCATTCCAGCCGCTGGAACTGCTAAAATTAACTTGTCCAGAAGTCGCCGGCAGCAAGGCGGCTTGGCCCTCTGGATAATAGGCCGGTGAGTTGCTGCCGGCCACAAGATTAATATAGCCCGCGTCGCCGGCGACTTTGCCGAACGCATAGGCATACATCGTGTTTGGCTTCAAATTTAAAGTGAAGCCCGTGAATTGCAGCCAGTCCCCCTCGTTGACCCCAACGGTCAGAACAAAATTACTTTGCGATGTGATGGTTGCGGCTAACTGGGCATATGATCCACTTTGACTATTATAAATACTGTATATGTTGAGAAAATATGGCTGCCCATTAGCCGGCCACCCGGCATAAAAATCATCGGTCCCGAGTTGGATTGCCGCCGATCCCAGAACATAGCCATTTGGATTGCTGCCGGTGGTGAAAGTCTCCCCTGGCGGCGAGGAATTATCGATGTAATAATTCAGTCCGGGAGGCGTGTCGGCAAAACCGCCAACAATTCCGTTTGTCTGCGCGATATCGTAGGCTCCCGGCGTGGGAGCAGTCGGGCCGATGTCCGTAAGAATTCCGGCGCTGGTAGTCAGAGTCGTCACCAATACCGGCACCGAAACAATCGGGCTGGTTGCCGTGTTGACGACATTCGACACGATGACCCGATACGCATAAATACCAGGAGTCCAACCGGTGGTATTGAGCACCAGATTCGAAACATTATTGCCCGAAATGTTGGTCAAAGCTCCGCCGCTGCCACCGTCCGTTAGCCAATAATAGCTTAACGGCGTCGCCCCCGAAGCTGTTTCCGTCAGAGTAAATTGAGTGCCGGGCGCACCGCTTGCAGGTGTGGAAACGATTGGCGAGGCTATCGCATTAGGAACTTGCTGGCCAATGGCCTGGAATTGCAGATAGAACACTGCCGAATTGTTAGTGGTCGGGTCAGTTCCATCATAAGTGAGGTTGCCGCTCACCGGATCCACTAGGCATAGCTGGCCACCCTGATAATTATTCGTGATACTGGCATATAAACCGCAATAACTGAATACATTCGGGTCATTCGCAAAAGTGTAGGAATAAACCGAACTTGGTGCCATTTTCACATTCAGACCACTCCATTCCAACCAATCACCTTTGGTAAATTGAAAACTACCGTTGGTGTAAGTCTGAATGATCTGCGCCAGGCCGGTGTTGGTGTTGATGGAATAAATATACAAATAAAAGGGTTGCGGCGCGGCACTACCTCCTTGATTCGAGAAAGGATCCGTCTGAAGCTGCACGGAGGTGAGAATATAACCTTGAGCGTTGGTGCCGGTCGTGAAGGTCTGCCCCGAATGGGAAGAATTGTTGTCGTAGTAATTCAAACCATCGCCGCTACCAGCAGCCCCATAACCATTGACCTGACTGATGGTGGGAAATACGGTGGTAGACACATAGTTGGTGCCATTATCAAACAAGAAAGCGCCGACGGTGGGATAGGCGACATACACTTGGACCACAGAACTGGTGACGGTCGTGGAGCCGTTGCCCACCACAACGTCAAATTTATATGTCCCGATCCGCGAGCCGACATTTATGACGGCATTTGAGGTGGTTACTCCGGGCAGGTTAGTCAGGGCCCCGCCGCTGGCACCATCGCTTTGCCATTGAAAACTAAGCGAACCTGCGCCCAGCACGGATCCGCAATTGATTGTCACCGATGTATTCGTGGCAAAGGCATTAACTGCATTCGGGTAAATATTCCCCGGGGTCGCTATGCTCGGCGGATTGACAGTTAATGAAGTGTTCTGACTCAAGCCCACTAGAAAGTCAGCCTGCCATGCAGGCGCCGCCGAAGAAAAATTAACCGTTCCACCCGCGGCCGGTATGGCCACGGCTTGATTGCCAGGATCGGCATTGCCCACATTCTCACCGCCAAGCAACTCATACCCGGCGCCACCGTTTTGAATCGTGTAAGCGTAAGTGGTGTTGGGCGAAAGCCCCGCCCCGATGCCGGCGAATTGTAACCAGTCGCCTTCAGAAAACGTGAACGACTGGGAAGAATAAGTGGTAATCAAAGTCGCATTAGAATTCGCAGCATTATATGAGTAAAGGTTTAAATACCAGGTCTGCGGCGTCGTGGTGATTCCACCACCACCACTGCCGGCGGCAAGCACGGCCACTGAATTTAGAATATATCCCCCCGCATAGCTCGAGGTGGTGAAAATTTCGCCGGCATCAATTTTCGGACCGTTGCCGCCGTTTGAATAATAATTCAGTCCCGGCACCTCCTGAACATTGGATTCGTCGGTCATGGCGATGTCATTTGGCCCGGGAGTTGGCGGGTTTGAACCAATGTCTGTTAAGGTTACTGTAGCCCGAACGGTGGTGCCAAACATCATGGCCACTGCAATAGCCAGTGCCAGCATGGAACTTTGTTTCATAGGTTTTTTTCTAAGGATTTTGTGTTATCAAGGCCGTCATTTCGCCATCCGCGTCTTCATGCAATACAACGTGCGCATTTACAAAAATCGCGCCCATCGACTTATGAGCCAGACAACTAAATGTGGACCGGCTAAATATACCCGCAGACACGCCGGGGTCATGTCCCGTAAAATACCTACTAGAATAATTGATTAGAGTTGTTCATTGAAGTTCAATTGCCCAGGCTTATCCCCCTGCGACTAATAGAGCGAGTCGCAGAACCATGATTAAAAAGATTGGGAGCCGTGTTGCGCAAAAGCTGTGGCTGTATTCAGGGTAAATTCCGTAAAAAGCACCGGGGAAATCCTGGCTAAGACTTTTAAGAATGGCTGGTGCCTCTAACTTCGGGAAAAGTATTTTTAGGACATTAAAGTTACCGCTTACGCCATTCCGTGATCCTGCAGGGTAACGGCTAAGATATGGGAGCCAACCGCCGAACTGAAGCTATGGCGTCATCCTATTTATGGACACGGAGGCACCCATAAACCCTCAAAGCCTGCCCGCCGGATGGGAATCCGATAATGAGATTTTGGTATATTTTGCCACCGCCTGCCCGCGCGAACGAACATGAAGTTTTTCATATATCCGGCGGATGTAAGTGTCCACCGTGCGAACACTGATTTTTAAAGTTTCGGCGATTTCCTTGTAAAGGAAGCCGCGCGCCAAAAGGCTGATCACCTCGCGTTCTCGCGGCGAGAGGTCGTCGTGCGGAACCGGTTGGGCTTCAGAACTTGGGAAACACTGCGCGACGCGGCGAGCAATGTAGCTCGTCATCGGCGATCCACCCGCATTGACATATTTGATTGCGGCGAGTAATTCATCATGGGCGGATTGTTTGAGAAGATAACCCGTCGCCCCGGCTTGGAGCGCATTGAAGATGTGGTTGGAATCCTCGTATACCGTGTGCATCACGAACTGCGTTTTCGGCATTTGCGGTTTTAGCTGACGGACACATTCCACCCCGTTAATGCCCGGCAGCTTGATATCCATCAACACCACGTGGGGGTTTTGCCGGGGCAAATTCTCCAGGCTGTCTTCCGCGCTTTCGAACTCGCTGACGAACTGGAAGCCTTCCGCCCCGGCCAGCCAACGCACCAGGATTTCCCGGGCGGTGGCGTCGTCTTCCACGATGGAAACGCGAAGCGGGAGCTCTTTTTCGGAAAGCGCAGTCACAATTTGGAAATTGGTTAGGTTGTAATACTAGCTCAACAAGCGGAGATTGGTTGTCACGAGTTTTCACTACAATAACTCTCCGACAAAACTGGAGAAATTTTTTATTTTATTAACGCCTTAACCGGTATGGTCAAAGTCACCTGGGTCCCTTTTCCCGGCTCGCTCAGGATTTCGCATTGACCGCCAATTTCAGACAGTCGCTGGCGCATGTTCAAGCATCCGTTGCGAGGCGGGCGCGATTGCCGGAGTTCGGGCGGCAATTCAAAAGCAATACCGTTGTCAGCAATTTTAATCGCGACTGCCGCCGGCTCCAGCACGAAGGAAATCTGCACCTCGGTGGCCTTGGAATGTTTAAGAATGTTGTGCAGCGATTCTTTTACGGCGAGAAATAAATTGTGCCTGATTTCGGCGGTCACCGGCCAGGCTGGAAGATAAGTGGGGAAATCCAGACGACAGCGGATGCCGGAATCGCCAAGCAGTTCGTGAATAAGTTTGCCGAGGTAACTTGCCAGACTGTCCAGCGTGTCGTGCTGCGGGTCTACGGCCCATACAATTTCGTCCATCGCCCGCGTCAACTGTCTCGCGGTATCGCAGATTTGATCCAGTTTATTTTGCGTCCGCGGAACATCATCCATCTCGCGCCGCGCCGATTGGCTCATCAGATTGATGCGCGTTAAACTCGCCCCGAGATCATCGTGAATATCCCTGGCAATCCGCGTTCGTTCGCGTTCGAGCGCACGCTGGCGTTCAACCCGCTCCAGTTTTTGGTGCATGCGATGGCGTGTCGCATACCAGGCACCACCGCCCGCCAGCAACGTCAGTCCCGTCAAACTCAGCGCGCGAAACCAGAACGACTGCCAAAAATGCGGTAAGATTACCAGCGCGAGCGATGCGCCGGTCTCGTTCCACACCCCATCGTTATTGCAAGCAATGACCTGGAAAATGTATTTGCCCGGCGGAATGTAATCATAATTTGCCACGCGTCGATTTCCGGCTTCGACCCAATCGGTTTCCAAACCTTCGAGTCGGTGCTTGAAACGGACTTTTTCCGGCGCCGAATAACTCAAACCGGCATATTGAAATTCAAGCCGATGTTGGCCAGGCGGAATTTCCAGTTGGCTGATTTGCGGCGTCGCCCCCAGTGCAGATTTACCATCCACCAACAGGGTTTCAATGGTCACCGGCGGAGGTTGGGTGTTGGTTTTAACTGCAAACGGATTGACCATCACCAGTCCCCGGCTGGTGCCAAACCAAAGCAGACCATCAGGGGTTTTGCATCCGGCGGGTTGCAGACCGCCGGAACATTCCAGCGTCGGCATGCCGTCACTCATGCCGTAAGTGATAGAATGGACTGGATTTTTTATTCCGTCGGCGCACTGGTCCAGCTCGGCCTTGCTGACCCGCATAATGCCGTTGTAGGAACTGATCCAAAAATAACCTTGGCCGTCATCCTGGATGTCGCAAATGACATTGTCTGACAAGCCTTGTTTTTGACCAACCGTGGCAAATTTTCCGGCTTTAAACCGGCAGAGGCCACCGCCGAAAGTTCCAATCCAGATTTCGCCCTTTTCATCCGGATGCAGACATTGCACAAAATCGGAAGGCAGGCCGTCAGGTATGCGAAAAGATTTCAACTCGCCATTGTGCAGACAGAACAGCCCTTTGCCGACCATATCGAACCAGACGGTGCCGTCGCGTTCCTCAGTGATGCACCGCACAAAATTATCACTAAAGCGCTCCTTTTTTTCGACCCATGAAATTTTCCCCGCCGCATCATAGCGCAATAGCCCCATACGCGTGCCGATCCATAATCCGCCCGCTCTTGCAGCCAGCTGCGCGGTCATGGGTGTGACCATCTGCTCCAAGCCCGGTGCTTGCTCAAAATGTCCGCCGCGCCAGAAAAACAAACCGCCATTCCAAGTGCCGGCACAAAGATTGCCCGCATTATCCTCAGCGAACGACCACAAATACGGATTCGTCAAACCCTCATTAACCGAGTAGTTCGTCCAAATTCCGTTTTGAAAACGATAGGCGCCGGCGCCTTCCGTTCCGACCCACAATGCCCCTTCGCGATCAGCGAAGACCGATAAGATCGCTCGCCCCTGCCAGGCGTCGGGTGGCGAAATAGTTTGCAGGCAGCTTTCTCGGAGCAAAGCCAGACCGGCACCGCCCGTCCCCACCCATAATCCGCCTTCCTGATCTTCACAAAATGACAAAATCCAATCGGAATAAAATCCGGTTGCCCGGTTGAAAACCGAGGTCTTTCCATCGGGGAATATGAGCGCAAACCCATGATCCGAGGTGGAACCCACCAGCGTTCCATCCCGAGTTTCCGTGAGTTTGCCCAAAGGCGCTTCATTAAAGGGAGGTATTCCCCGTTCATTTGTCCAACGCCCATTGTTCCATTCACGCACTTGGGTGGCTGTAACCATCCATACCCCCCCGTCGCGGGCCGCGCCGATGCCGATAAAGGCAGTGTTGGTGTTGGCAGCCCCCAAGGCAAGCGGCGTAAGCCTGCCTTGATGCAGCGCCGAAATGCGGCCATTGCGGCCAACCCAGACATTACCCTGCTGGTTGCAGATTAGTTGCAAATTGCCAGTATAACTACCGGGTTCGGGAGTTAAAACCAAACCGTCGCGAGCACGTGCCATGAGGCCGTCATCATTTTGCAACCAGATGTCCCCCGATTCATCAGCAACGATGCCGGTGATTTTTCCGCGCCGCCATTTTGCATTTATCGGATAGTTTTCAAATCTGCCGTCCGCATAGCGCGTCAATTCTCCATCTTCATGGCCTAGCCACAAGGCACCGTCCTTGCTTTCAAACAAGCTAGTCACGCGACTACTGAGGACTCCAGACGGGCTATAGTCAAATTCGGTGAAACGCGCACCGTCAAACCGCGCCAGTCCCCTGTAGGTGCCGACCCAGATAAATCCATCATGGGTCTGAACCACGGCCGTCACGGCGTTTTGAGGAAGGCCGTCCTCCCGCAACCAATGATGAGTAGCAAAGAACGTCCTCTCCTGAGATGCTTCAATAGCTAAACTTCCATTCAACAAAGAGAACATAACTATCAGCACGAGGTTGCGGGACAAGAAAGTAAATTTCACCCGCCGATTTGATCGGAGGTGGAATCGGTCTAGTGGTGATGTCGCTCTGATAAGCGGCGCAAATCGCAAGGCCATAGTCTTTCGGATTCTTCCACGACATTCCAACATTCATCCCTTTCAAGCAAGTCTAATGAAGCAACTTCCGGCTGATTGAGTTCCGTGCCGCCCGCATGGCGGTGTCAAAGGTTTTTTAAAGTGATTTCAAGGATTTTTGAGCGTCGCTAGTAGCCATCGTGACCGCGGTCATGCCGAGCCGGAACCTGCTGCAATCCGCACTCCGCCCACGAACTTCGATGCCGCAGTCGGTTTTAAAAGTGGATAATAATTGGGGGGAGAAGTGTCATTTTTATGTGCGATGCTCTTGCCGTGCTGTGCCGCAGCAAGGCTACAATTTTGGCGATAATGGGGATGACTACCGACGATTCAAGCAACCTTAAGCCAACAAGGCCACCAAACCTAGCGCAATTCACGTTCTGCTTGAAGTTATCGAAATGTTCCTCGTCATTTTCAAAAATTATGCGGGATGCCGGCAACCCAAAAGCCGACACCCCGCTCAATCTCAAGCGAGCCGCATGAACTCGTTTAAAACTTTACGGAGCCACCAGCCGGAAGAACTCTGTCGGCAAGGTGGGATCAATGGTGATGTTCGTGCTGGATTGGCTGCTGCTTCCCGGGAGGCTCACCCAGTTGGTGCCGAGACCAGTCGAGAGGCTGTTCGTCTGGACTTGCAATGTCCAGCCTTGACCGGCGGGCCACGACAGGGACAGCACGTTGCCAGTGATGCTATTAGTCAGGTAACCCGGGCCGCTCGGGCCAGCGGAAACCACGGCGAGATACAGTTCGCCGTTATTGATTTGCAGCGACGGGGCCGTGCCGCCAGCCAAGCCGGCACCACCCACAGTCACCACGGTCGGCAAAGAGTCGGCGACCGTAATAGTGCCGGAGCCGTCCAGATTGGTGGAGATCAATTTATAACTCCCCAAGCCCAGGGCCGCCCCGGTGACATTGACGTTAAACACGGTGGTGGAAGACACGGTAAAGACACCGTTGGAGACATTGAATGCCGGGGTGCCGGCGGCGTAGTTGAGTGCGACCGTGCCGGCAGCCGTGCCGATGCTGCCTCCGAGCTGCGCCGTTGAAGTCTTGTTGCTCAATGTCTGGCCGGTCGCAAGCGTCCAGGATCCGAGGGCGGAAACATCAAAGGTCGCACCGCCGTTCACAATGATATTTGTGCCGACAATGGCTCCCGAGCCGCTCAAAGCCAGAACACCATTGCTGATAGTCGTGTTGCCGGTGTAGGTATTGGCGGCACTTAACGTCAGATATCCCGCCCCCAGCTTGGTCAAACCGCCGTCCGGGGAACCAGTGCCATGCTTCAAGACGTTGGCCACTGTGATATTAAAACCATTGGCATCAATCACCGCGCCGCCCGCATTGACCACTGCGGTCAACTGCGCCGGGGAGGCGGGAAAAAAGCCGCCACCCACGTCATTGCTCAATGTCCGCAACAAGCCACCGTTGAAGTTAAATGTGCCGCTTTGGCTACCATAGCTGGATTCCTGGATGTTATCCACGGCGAGAACGCCGCCGTTTAAGTTCACGGAGAAATTTCCCACCGTGCTACCGCCCGAGGTGAAGAACATATCCAGCGCGCCATTGGCCGTGACCAACGTCGTGGTGTCGCCCGCGGTTCCCACCGTCAGAAAACCATTGCCGCCCGGTCGGCCGTTACCATTTCCATAACTGATGGCGCGTCCGTTGCCATCCGCATTGGCAGTCACTTGGGCACCATTGGTGATGCTCAAGGTTGCCGAGTTGCCATAGACTGTGCCCGAGCTGCCCGTTGGCGAAGTGATATACAAGCCGTTGGGAGAAGTCAACGTGGCACCGTTGATGGCTACATTGGCCACGCCGAACTGGGCGGAGATGTCGAGATGGCTGGTCAGACTGCTGGGGCCGTTAAGGAACAGTCCACCACTATAGACCAAGGTGTTACCGCTGTAGGTCGCACCCGACAACGTCTGGGTGCCGGTGCCGATCACATTCACCCCGCCAATCCCCGAGAGGTTGCCGGCGTAGGCTGCGCTTCCATTATTATTGCCTAAGGACAGGGTCAGCGCCGCGCCGGAGACATTGGTAAGCCCGATGTTGACCGCGGGATTGGTGCCGCTCAGGCCACCCAGCGTGGCGGCGGCGATGTTCGTGAAGAGCACCGAGGCATTGGTGGTGTTGTCCACCAGCGTGCTGTTTCCCAAAGCCAGCGAACTGGCCAGTTCGAGCACGCCATTGGAAATGGACGTGAACCCGTTCAAGGTGTTGGTGGCCGCAAGCAGCACCGTGCCCGCATTGCCGCCGCTGTTGACGATGAGCGAGTTCACCCCGGTGTTGCCCGCCGAGCCGATAACCCCGTTCACCGTGAATGTCTGGCCGCTGGCGGCATCAATCAGGCCGATCGAACCGCTAACACCGCTGTTGGCACCAATGCCGATGGTATTATTTTCTGCGAAGGTGCCGTTGCCCAGCAGATCACCGCCGTTGAGGATGATGCTGGGTGTATTCGCTACATTGTGCGGGGAAGAGATGCTCAATACGCCTGCATTCAAAATCGTGATGCCGCTGTAGGTGTTATTGCCGTTCAGCGTCACCCTGCCGCTGCCGACCTCGGCCAAGCCGCCGGCACCGCTGATCGTGCCACCGAGCGTCAGATTATATCCGTTGTTGTTGGCCGTGACCGTCACGCCCAGTCCGGCGTCGATATTGTTGCCGACGTTCAGGCTCGAAGCGCCCGCCTGTAGGGTGCTGCTGGCGGTGACATTCAAATCGCCAGCACCGAGCGCGCTATTGTTGCCTACTTGTAAGGTTCCTCCGCCGTTCAACGTAGTGCCCACGCTGCCCGCCGCCGGGCCGTAGCTGTTGGCACCAGAGAGTATCGTGGTTCCAGCGCCATTCACTGTCAGGGCCTTGGTTGCAGCAGGACTGTTGGAAACAATTCCAGAAATGGCCAGCAAATCGCCGCTGGCCACCGTCACCGTCGTGTTGTCGCTCAGTGACACCGCGGTCTGAATCGAGTTCGTCACCCCGCCGCTCACCGCCACCACGGCCCCCGCGCCATTGTTGTTAAATGTCAAGGTATTGCCGGCATTGGCAATCACAAACGAGTTGGGATTAGTCATTAAAATCCCGCCGATAGTTTCGTTGGCGTCGAGCGTAATCGTCGTCAATGCCGAACCGAAGCCCAAGGTGGCCGAATCACCTGCAGCGTGGGGCACGTTTGGATTACTGCTCCAGTTGGTGCCGCCGGACCAGTTGCCATTAACGCTGTTGGTCCACGTCGCCTGCACGCCACCCGAGGCAATGACTAGCAACACATTGGTGGACGTCGTGGAAATGGTGGAGACCGTTCCAATCGCTGGAAGCGCGCCCGTAAAGGCAGGAGTGCTGCTATTGAAGGAACCGGTAATCCCATTGGAAGCATTCAACAAGGTATAAGTGCCGATCGGCAGCGGCGTAACGCCGGGAATGTTCACGGTCAAGGCATTGCCGTTCAAGTTGACCGAACCGGTTATGGTGAGCGGCGAGCCTTCGGTGAACAAGGCCAACGCTCCAGACTGCCAGGTGACACCGCCGGCAATCGTTCCGGTGCCGCCCAGCGTGCCGCCGCTATTCACAGTGACAAGGCCCGAACCGGTGCCGCTGCCGCTCGTGTTGTTCACATTTAAAGTCACACCGTTATTCACCGTCGTCCCCCCGGTGTAAGCATTGGCTCCCTGCAAAGTCAAATTCCCTCCGCCAGTCGAATCCGCCACAGTCAACGAACCACTGCCGCCATTGCCAATAGAGTTGGCAAAAATAATTGCATGACCATTGACGTCCACGGTGGCGCTGCCGGCGAATGTGATCGGTTGGCCACTGATATCCAAAGCACTTCCCGCCGCACCGGTCGCCAACGTGGACCGGTATTGCAAGATACCGCCATTGAAGGTCGTCGGACCTTGGTCGCCGCCACCCAAATCATACTGGGAATTGATATTCAGCGTGGCACCGCCGGTGATGAGCGTTCCGCCATATTGAAAGTTGCCAGCCGTTCCGCTGGCATAATTGAGCGCCACGGTGCCGGTGCCATAAACGGGAGTCGTGTTCGCGGTGCCGGTGCCGGTGCCGGGCAGCAAACCCGCCACATAACCGTTGGCCGCCGAGGCCGGAATACCGATCACCAAGGGACCGGTGTTTGCCGCGCTGCCGATCTGACCATCTACCGTCATAGTGGTGCCCGCAACCGCCGCCAACCCGCCACCATTTCCCAAGAGTGTGATTGGGCGCGGATTCAATCCGCTGCCGTTATCCAGTGCCAACGAATTGCTAGCCACCACGGTGCCGCCGTTAAGATAAATCGCGGCCGCAGTGGCTGGTGCGCCAAAAGCGGAATCCGCTCCGATCATTGAATAACCGCCGTTCAACCAAGTCGGTCCCGTCTGCGTGTTGACGGCGGAATAGACGACGGTGCCAGGACCATTCTGCACGATGCTGTTAACGGACGGGCTTGAGCTGCGACCATTGTAAAAATTAGCCGCGAAGTTGAAAAATCCCAGGGTGTTGTTCTGCCACAATTGCAAAGCGCAGGCCTTGCCGCCGGTGCTACCATATACCACGCCCCAAGTGATGCCGCTGATAGCGGCATTTTGCGCGCCCATGTTGGGCGTGACCAAAATGCCCAAGATGCCCACGTTGACACCACTCGGATTGCTGACGACGGTTGGCGTATTGGCCGTGGCCGACGGGGTGTTGAATCGCAAGGAATGGCCATTTTGCGTGCCGGAGGGAAGGGCAAAACCCGCCGCAGGAACATCCAGGTTATTAGCGGCAAAAGTAGTCGTCGAATAGAAGCCCGTTACTTGGCTGCCGCCAATGATGGTATAAGGGGTGGTTCCCGCCGTGCCGCCAGCCAAATCAGTTGACGCCCAATCGTAAAGCCCCACGGTGGCATAAGCGCCGGTGGTGGGAAAACCCGTTCCCCCACAAACCAGCCCAAAAGCGCCAGGCCCGACGGTGGTGGTCGTGAGGGTGGCCGTTGCCGCCACACTGGTTGGCGTAACACTATTCCCGCCGCTGTAAGTGGTCGTGGCCGGGCCGTTAAACATGACCGCCCCGCCGATGACCGACGTCCACGCGCCAAGTGTCAACGTAGGGTAGTTCACCCCGGAAGCCGGAGCAGCGTTGATCGCCGAAGCTCCTGCATTAAAAGTCGCGCCCGCAAAAATCTGGCTGGTCGCCGTTCCGGCATTGCCATTCAAATTCAGCGCGCCGCCGCCCAGTGTCAGCGCCTGCGAAGGCACGAGCGTGCTCGAAGGGGAACCGCTGGCATTGTAATCCAACGTCAGCGTCCCGGCGTTGACCTTGAGTCCACCAGTGAACGTGTCCGTGGTGCCGCTGAGTGTCAGCGAACCCAGACCGGCTTTGGTCAAGCCGGCGGTCCCGGCAATCACGGAACTAATCGTGGCACTTTGATTGAGGACATTGATCGTCGGCGTCGTGCCGGCAAGCGTCAGCGTGTTCGCGCCGGAAAGCGTCCAGTTGGAATCCGGCAAAATGTCGCCAAACTTCAACGTCGTCAGGGTATGCGCCGCATCCAAGGTGACGGTGCGGTTGGCAGTGATGTTGATGGTGCTGAAATCAGCCGTGGAACCGGATGCGTCAGCGACGATGCCGTTGAGCCAGTTCACCGCGCCGCTCCAGTTGCCGCTGGCATCATTCGTCCAAGTGCCGTTGGCCGCGCTCAGGTTTAATGCGCCTGCTAGAAACAGCAGGCAGGTGATTTGAACTATTTGCGTTTTTTTCATGGGTTTTGGGTTGTTATTGCAAGAGTTTTAAGGATTCAAAAGTGCGTCCACAGCAGTCACGAAAAGGAGAAATATGCCAACAAATGCCCATTCATAGAATTTGATCGCGTTGCCACGGTTATGAAGACATTGGGTAAACATTGTTTGGGTTCTACGCTTATACGCGGAAAAAGGCTAGCCAAAAGGCTCAAAAAAATGAAAAATTTTTTCCAGACATCAAAAACGAGCTAAAACGGCCAAAAAGTGATGATGCAACGGAGATGCAACTTTAAGCTTGCAGCCCCGATGACCTCAAAATCAAGCGCAGAAAGCGCAGCGAACGAATGTTTTCCTGGCGTGGAAATATGCGTTTGTGTGCTCGTCGGGCTGGGGACTGTATGAGCGTTTTGCTTCGATTACGTCCCCGCGCCTCGCTGCGACGTTAAATTTATTTTTTTGGTGGCTTTCTCCAATTAATTAAGTCATGCCAACTTCATTCCCGTGATTTTCAGGGCATAAATAAACTCGCAAGGTTTTTCAGCCGGGAATTTGACCTTCAATCCTGCGGCGTCCTGCGTGAATCGGAGCGGCTCGCCGTGGCCGAGCAATTCCACCTTTCCGACTTTTCCCTGCCCCGCCTGGCTCATGGCGAGCGAACTGACGGTGACTGATGCATCGTCCGGCCATTTCATCACCATCGCGTAAAGCGTGTCGCCGCGCGTGGTGAAACGGATGTCCTTGGGCGAATATCCATTGCGCGAAACGCCACCGCCGCCGACTCCGTCGCCGGCCATGTTTTGTCCATTGAGGCGTCCGGCAAAATTTCCAGTGGCGCGGAGCTTAGCCATTGACGCCGCGCAAGCGTCGGCGACCGGGCCTTCGCCAAATTTTGTCCACGGGCGCGTGTGGTAGATCGCCTCGCCATTTACTCCGAGCCATTTGCCAATGGCCAGCAGCACATCCTGTTGTTCCTGCGGAATTGTCCCGTCCGCTTTCGGCGAAATGTTCAGCAGATAATTGCCATTCTTGCTGACGTTTTCAACGATCTTCACGACGTAGCCGCCGGGCGAACCGGGATGAATGCCTTCGACGTAGCCGAATTTATTTTGAATCGGATCGTCCGGCTGCCAGACCCAATCAGTCAATTCCATCGGCGCGCGGCCTTCCCGTTCATAATCCATGATCTGGCCGGAAACCCACGCGGCTCCCTTGGCGCTGATGGCTACCTCCCTGCCCCATTCGCGGGCGCGATTGTAGTAATAGGCAGCCACGCGAATTTTCAAAGGATCAATGGCGTGGTCGGTGCCCATGTCGAACCACAGCATGTCGGGATGGTATTTGTCAATGGTCTCAATCCGTCTCGCCACCCAGTTGTGCATGAATGTGACACGGGCCTTATTGCTGCGGTCGGCGACGGTGTAAAAATCCTTCCACTTCGCGTCATAGAGATCGCTGCTGAACAAATCGCTGCCCGGCGGGGGCGCCGGAATAAATTGGAAATGGAAAAAAGAATGATCCGAAATGCCCGTCTTCAAGCCCGCTTTTCGCACCGCTGCGATGAGGTCGCCATCCAAATCGCGATGCGGGCCATAGTTTTTTGCGTTGAATGGATTGACCTTGCTGTCCCAATTGGAAAACCCGTCGTGATGTTCGCCGGGGGCGAAGACATATTTCGCACCAGCCTTTTTGAACAGGGTTGCCCATTCGTCAGGATCCCATTTCGCGGCGGTGAACATGGGCAGAAAATCCTTGTAGCCAAACTTGGTTGGCGGCCCGAAATGCTCAGTGTGCCAGTCCATGATGCCTTTGTTGCCGCCATACATATAGCGCACATACCACTCGCTGCCATGCGCCGGAACGGAATAGATCCCCCAATGCATATAAATGCCGAACTTGGCGTCGCGGAACCAGTCCGGATCCTTGTAGTTTTGTGCGATGGAATCCCAGCTTTCCTGAAATGGTCCCGGCCCGACGCCAGGAATGTCTTTCAACGCCGCGGCAACTAGTTCGGGCGTGTCGTGCCGCCAGACATCCGGACTGGCGGCCAAAGCATTTGTCGTGTTGAGGGTGCTGGTTAGTTCCTCGGGCGCATCGGCGGCGCGAGTGCGGCTCCACCGCATCGGCACGCTCATACCGGCCGCTGCGGCCAGCGTGGAGGTTTTGAGAAATTTGCGGCGAGAGAATTGTGTTTTCATGTGAACAAGGTGTGCGACGATTATTCACCGCTGGGCAGGCAAAACAAGAATTTTCCGTGGCCGGAAAAATCAACGAGGGCAACACGCAAATCTTCAATGCCGGGCTGGCCTCCAAGATAATGCTAGCTGGCGATTGGCCGCACGCTTCACGACGCCAGCAAGCAGTATAAATACAAGGTCTACGATGAACCGTTTCAGGTGTCCCACCAGCCAGCCATTTACTGAATAGGAAAAAGTGTCCTTGTCGTTTTCATATATAGCCGCGACAAGCCCATTTGATGCAGGTTAGAGACGCACCGTATGATTTAAAACTTTTGCTACGCTTGGACAGCGGCAGGAGCAACATTGCCGCGAGGATGTCGATAATGGCGATAATCACCAGTAATTCAATCAACGTAAAGTCAAGGCCCGCAAAGCTAACGCAATTTTACTGCTCATAATTTCAATAGAAAATCCCCCTCGTTTTTTGAAAAAATTGCGGGATGCCGGCAACCCAAAAGCCGACACCCCGCTTTGCTCCGAACAAGCCCCCCATAACGGACTCGTTCAAATTTTTACGATTATCTGACGCGGCATCAAAAACCCAATGATTCGAGCTGCCAATTATCAACCACTCAGATTGGCATGCAAATGAGCCAGATTACTGTCCTTGCAGACGGTAATATTGTTGCGGCAAACCGGAACCCAAAGCCCCGGTGACAGTGTAACTAAAGTTGCCGTTGCCATCATAGTTCCCGGTGGTTACGGTTGACCATTGGGCCATCGGCAGGGTGAGATTTGTAGTGGTCAATACCGTGACCGCATCGCCGGCATTGCCACCCGTGGCGGTAAGCACAAGATCATTGCCGGAAATCTTCACGCCGGTGAAAATGACCGGAGGCGTGTAGGGAACAATGCTCGTCACATTCAACGCCAGCGTGGTGAAGCCGGGAATGATACTGGGGTCGTTAGTCAATGTGGCGGTGACGCCAATCGGCAGAGAAAGGCTGAAACCATTGCCGCTGTTTGTGATGATACCGCCGCCGATTTCAATGAGTGGATACTCGTTGCCAGCCGTCATGTTAATTGTATCCGTCAATTTGACCGTGCAATGTCCATTTAGGTAGATGTAATCGGCATGAATGGCCGCTGCGGAGGTGCTGGAGAGGTTGGTAAAGACCAAGGTCGAACCGCTGCTTTGACCGAGTGTGATGGTGCCGACTTGAGGGGTGGTCGAACCGTTGTAGAATGCGCCGAAGGCCTTGCCGTCATTCACCGCGAAATTTTCACTCGCATTATCAAGCGCACCGGAGATCAAGAGTGTGCCATTGCTGACTGTGGTTAGTCCGGTATAAGTGTTGCCACCGGCTAAAACCAGCGTGCCAGCACCCTGCTTGACCAGTCCCGCATCGCCACCACCTTTGAGCGCGGTGGCAATCGTTACGGTAAAGTTTGAACTGTTAAGGAAAGCAGGCACCGTGGAATTGGTCACATTAATCGTCAAATAATTCAAGGCGGGAAGGAAATTACCGCCGGCGGGATCATTCGTGCCCGCCGTCAAAACCCCGCCATTAAAATTGATGAACGCAGTTTGATTGCCACCACCGGTGCTTTGCTGAATGCTGTTCACCACCAAGGTGCCACCGTTTAAGTTCACGGTGCAATTACCGACGGTGCTGCCGCCGGAAGAATAATACATGTCCAAAGCGCCATTGGCGGTAACCACCGTGCCGTCGCCAAGACCGTTGCCAACCTGCAACGTTTGGCCGATACCAGGACGACAATTGCCTCGGCCGAAGCTGATGGCACGGCCGCCAGCGTCCGCGGCGGAGACAAAGACGGCGTTATTGGTAATGATCAAAGTGCAGAGATTGTTATAGACCCCGGAAGTGGCCGTATAGCCCGTATTAGAAGTGATATAGGTTCCATTGGTGGAGGTCAGTGACCCACCATTAATGACTACACTGGCGGCATAATTGTATTGAACCACCCCGGAAAGATCCAAGCTGCCACCAATAATGTTAGGATTGTTGAAGACTACATTGCCGGCTTCGACTACTGTGCCGCCGCCATAAGTAGCGTGCGAAAACACTTCCGTGCCGGAACCTTGATGAATGATCGAGCCTGGTCCTGAAAGATTGCCCGAGAAGACTCCACCGGCATTGTTGACACCAATTGTCAGGGCGACCGGACCACTCGTCGAGTTAATCAGCGCCAGATTTTGCGAGCCGAACAAGCCATTCAGGGTTGCGGCCGTAAGAGTGCCAAAACTCAAGCTTCCCCCTTGGTTGTTGTAATACAAACTGCTGTTCTGCAAGGCCTGCGAATTGCCGAGTTGCTCGGTGCCACCGGCGATGATGTTGGTGCCATTAAATGTGTTGGCACCGGCCAAAATTACCGTGCCCGTGCTGCCGGGTTGGCTGTTTACTGTGAGGTTATTGGTGCCGACATTGCCGGCGGTTCCTAAGACACCGTTTATTGTAAAAAACTGGCCGCCGGCGGCGTCAATGAAGCCAGTGGTGATAGCACTATTGGCAATCGAGGCTGAACCGATGCCGAGGCCGCGATTCGGATTCAAAGCCAAGGTTGAACTACCTAATAATACACCGCCGTTAAGAATAATATTATTGGGCGCAGTCGATGCTGGGACCACCCCCAAACTGCCGGAATTTCCCGCCGCCGCGCCGTCCGCCACGATGCCCAGAACTCCGGAATTCAGCACGGTGCCGCCGGCAAAAGTATTGTTGGCTCCATTCAATGTCACCGTGCCCGAACCAACTCCGGTCAGGCTGCCGTTCCCGCTGATCACGCCGCTGAGTGTCAAATTATTTCCACCGCCGGCCACTGAAATTGTATTGGCATTGGCAACGATGATATTGTTCGCCAGATTCACGCCAGCCGCACCGGCTTGCAAAGTAGAACTGCTGGTGACATTCACATCACCTGAGCCCAGCGAAGTGTTCTTGTTAACTTGCACAGTGGCTCCGCCCAAAGTGGTGCCGACGGTGCCAGCAGCGGGACCATAAGTGTTGGCGTTAGTTATGTTAATCGTGCCACCGCCATTGACCGTCACCGTTTCGGGCGTGGACTGATTCGCAATGACACCACCTAGCGTCAAAGCATCTCCAGAATTGATTGAGGCTGTAAGATTGTCATTCAGTTTGACAGCGGTATTGATTGCATTGCCAGTGCCGGCGGTCACCCCAATAGCGGCACCATGACCTGAGCCATCCAAAGTAAGCGTGTTGGCTCCCGTAACGATGTAGGAACTGGCATTGGTAAAGGCGATTCCCCCGACGGTTTCATTTTGATCCAAATTGACCGGCAAACCCACACCGCCGAGGCCGAAGGTGGCAACATCTCCGGGACGATGCGGAACAAAGGAACCACTCCAATTGTTCGCCTCTGACCAGTTTTGATCGCTGTTGACATCGGTCCAAGTTTCCGTCACGCCGGATTGCGTGACCGTCAGGATAACCGAGTTACCGCTGATGGAAACAGTGCCGGCAAAGCCGGTGGCGACCACTCCGGTTCCACCAGGAGTAGCGTTGACGGTTGACCCGCCGGTGATCCCGCCGGTGGCGGTCAACAAAGTATAAACTCCAGTGGTCAGTCCGGAGGCGACGACGTTCACGGTGGGATTATTCAAAGTGACCGCGCCGGAAACTGTCAACAGGGAACTGCTGCTCAAGGTTGCAAACGAACCACTATTCCAAGTAACGTTGCCGGCAATGGTGCCCGTGCCGCCCAAGACTGCGCCAGAGGATACGATCGTGCCACCGGTATAAGATACTCCGCCGTTTAAAAACAAACCGCCAACTCCCGGCGCACCGGAGTTGGTCACGGTCAGCGCACCACTGCCGCTGTTGCCGATTGAGTTGGCCAGCGTAATGGTCTTGCCATTGACGTCGACTGTGCCACCACCGGAATTGATGGTTACTTTCTGGGCTGAAATATCCGGGCTGGTGTTATTCCACTGCAAAGTGCCGCCATTAAAGGTTACTCCGCCGGTGCCCAGCGAACCGCTGCCGATGCTTAATACTCCAGTGTCCAGCACCGTGCCGCCAGTATAAGAGTTCACCGCCGTCAAACTTACTGTGCCGGTGGCATAAACCGGCGCGGTGTTTGCCGTGCCCGCGCCGCTGCCAGGTAACAAGCCAGCCACATTTCCGTTTGCGGCAGAAGCTGGAATACCGATGATCAACGGACCCGTGCCGCCGCTGATGGTGCCGTCCACGGTCAAAGTCGTGTTGGCCGTGGCAGCGAGCCCGCCGCCTTGGTTAAGCAATATGATTGGCCGCGGATTTACACCACCATTATCGAGCGTCATGGTGGCATTGGCTACGAGGGTGCCGCTACTAAGGACTACTCCCGCCGCCGTAGCAGGAACACCCAAGGCATTGTCGGTTGTTATTACCGTAAAGCCGCCATTTAAGAAATTGGTGCCGGAGTATGGACCGGAGTAAGTGTTTGGCCCGCGCACAACCGTTCCCGGGCCCGCTTGGATGTAGGATGTCACTGCTGTTGTGGAGTTCCCAGCTCGATTGTTGGCGAGCGAGCCATTATCAATAAAATAGCCGGCCAGATTATTCTGCCAGATATATTCTTGTCCGGTGGCCGATGTTGAATATACCGGATAATAGGCGCCGCCGCCGGTGGTGCCATTGCCGCTCCAGATGTAGCAGTTTGTGGCGCCCACGTTGGGCGTGACCAAAATGGCATTGATGACTATCCATTTACCGTTGATGTTAACAACATTGGCTGACGGAGTGTTGAACCGAAGTGTCGTGGTGCCAACATTGCCCCCTGCGGTATAGTTTGCCTGCAAATCCAAATTCTGTCCCTGTCCAGTGCCACCCATGGTGGTCACATAGCCTGCGCCGGAACTCAATCCTACGATTGAGCCTCCAGTCGAACTAGCCCAGTCCGAATTCCCGAACGTCGCAAAACCTGCCGTATCATTGGCTACAACGCCGGTGCCAAGCACGTTGCCGGCCGCCCCGCCGGCGACGGTGGTGGAAACGGTTCCGCCCGTGGCGGGGATTACTGCCGTCGCACCTTTCGTCGCGGAAATTGCGCCGCCCAAAACGAGCGTCGGATTATTATTTCCAAAAGTGATCACGCCGTTGCCGGCGGTGAACGCCGTGCTCGCAAAAGTCTGGCTGCTGGGCGTGGAAGCATTCCCCAAGATATTTAAGGTAGCATTGCCCAAGGTCAGGGTTGACGAAGAAGAAATAATGCCTCCCGCGGGCGCCGACGCCGGTGTAAAATCCAAGGTCAAAGTTCCATTGTTCACGACGGTCGGACCGGTGTAGGTATTGGCCGTGCTCAGGGTGAGCGAACCAGAACCTTGCTCGGTTAGACTGGTTGCTCCAGCAATGCCACCGTTGCCTGACAACACATAATTTTTGGTGTTATTGGTAAATACCACGGAGCTCGGAGTAACGGTCGAATTCAGCGTCACCGTGAGCGGACTGGAACCGGTTGTATCGGGAAACGTCACGGCATCACCGTCTTTATAGGTCGGTGATCCCAGCCAGTTTGCCGAGGTAGTATTCCAAGTGCCGGAACCGGTGTTCCAAGAGACCGGGCCGGTGCCGCTGGAAACGACGAGGTTGATGGTGCTTCCGCTTTGAACCACGGTGGCGGTGACGCCGGTCAAATTGATGGTCACGTTTCCATTGGCGGTGGTGGGCGCGGTGCCGGAAGCGGTGCCGGTCCAAGTAATCAGCGGATAAGTTCCCGTCGGAATCAAAGCATTGCCATTCAGCGTCAGGGTCAATGTGGTGGCGAAATTAATGTTGCCAGTGATCGAAAGCGGCGCGACGGTTGCGCTGAGCGAGTTGGAAAAATTAATCACCAAGGCTGGCGAACTGTCGACAAAGGTCAGGTTGTTGGTCAGGCTCCATTGGCCCCCGACCGTAACCACGTTTTCCGAAAAGGTGGTTCCCGAGGACATCGTGATCGGACTCTTGCTGACACCCCCCGAGACCACTGTCAGATTGGCGCCGCTGGCGACGGTGGTGGCACCGCTATAACTGTTTGCTCCCCCTAACGTCAAGGTTCCAGCATTCACATTGATTACGCCGCTGCCAGCGATGGCACCGGAGAAAGTTTGAGCGGCCGAGTCATTATAATTGAGCGTGCCGTTGTTTGTTATCAAACCCGCATAGGCACCGATGGCCCCGCCCAATAAACCGCTGCTGGAGATGGTCAGGGTTCCTGCGCTGATCGTGGTCGGTCCAGTGTAAGTATTGATGCCATCAAGCTGCATGGTGCCGCTTCCTTGCTTGTTAATGCCGGTATCAGCCTGGCCGGTGCCATGGATCAAGGTGCCTTGAACATCTAAATCAGGAGAGGCACCACTGACGCCAACGTTGAAAACCGTTCCACCGGCCTGATCGGGGACCACGTTTAAGGCACTGATGACTGAGGTCGTGCTAGTGCCTGGCCCCACAACCACCCCATCATCCAAATCCCATGAACCATAGGCGGGCTGATTGCCGCTTCCGCCCGTCGCTAAAGTTCCACCGTTTAACGTCAACAGCCCGCGGATGTGCGTGGATGTTCCAGCACCGCCGTCGGCGGTGTTCAGAGAAGTTAGCGTGCTGCCACTATCCACGGTGATCGGCAGTGCGCCAAGCGTGCCGCCAGATCCGGCCAATGCGTTGTCCATGCCAACCACTACCATGCCACCATTGCTGATCGTCAGGCTGCTGCTTTTGTAGATACCGCTAGTGCCGGCGTTCGGGCCGAATAGCGTCAAGGTCGCGCCATTGACCACGGTGTTACCGGTGTAATTTTCTGCCGCCACGGCAGTCACTCCGCCATTGGTCAGAATCAGCGTGCCGGTGCCGGTGACAGTTATGCCGCCCGCCCCACTGATGGCACCGCTCAGGGTTAAGTTGCCGCCGCCGGTAAGCGCCATCGTTTGGCTGGCCGCCCCCAAAAACAAAGGATCTTTGATGATGATGGAACTACCGCTATTTTGATTAATTACGGTTGACGGCGTGGCGGTGCCCAGCGTGAACCCTGCGCCCGGCCCCTGGCCAGCCGCGGTGCCCGGCGCGATAGTGTAGGACGGAGCGTTGGCGGTAAAGGTGATGTTTGCGAAAGTCCATGCATTGGATCCGCCGACCGTGAGGTTGTCCGTTAAAACATCCCCCGATCCTGAACCGGCACTATTATCCACATCGAACAACAATGAATCACCTGTGATCGGCGGAGTATTGGCGCCGGTCCAGTTGCCGCTGGCACCGGTGCCGCCCCAGTTGGCAGTGGTGCCGGAAGAACTCCATGTATCCACGCCGTTTCCGGCATTGGCGGTAAGTGCGGCGGCAGCCAGCAGGCCGCAGAATAAAAAGAGCTTCGCGAAACGAGGCGCAGGGCAGGCTTTTGATTTCATGGTGTTTTGAGCTGATGGGTGGGTGTTTTTACGGATTGCTTTGGGGGACTTCACTAAATTGTGGGAAGCATGGGTTTTCATAACGCGGATCTGGAATGAGGGGGTTAATGCACGAAAATGTCCGAACCTTAATCAGTTGGAGAATGAAAAAAAGCGGTTTTACAAAGAAGAGCGTGGCAAAAAAATGCCGGCTTTGTTTGAACATGATCATGGTTGTATTGATACATGTGATTTTCAGCGGCGAAATGTGCCAAAAATTTTAAACTATTTTAAAGCTTACGAAAGATGAAGTTTTTGGCTTCAGAAGCCGGTTTGGCCTCGGCAAGCATATCAAGTCAACCTTACGGCTGACTGGCCGTTTGCAGCGGCGCAGAAGCGCCATCGATTAGCGCCGTGGCTTCCTGTAGCAGGAGACTGGCATAATACCAGTCGAACCAATAGCCCGCGTCCGACCGGCCGCGGTCCAAGCCGCCCCGGAATTTGGCTTCGACTAATTCGCGTTGTTGACCCAGTTCGGAATCGGCGTCGCTGGATTCACCGCGTTGAAATTCAGCCATGGCCGTGATGAGGTGCAAATCAACATCACAGGCCGAAAATTTGGCCTTCTGCGCCAGGCCGCGTTGGCTCCATTCCAATGCCCCGTCATAATCGCCGCACCGGTATTTCCAAAGGGAAATAGGCATATACGTCCACTGATTAATCCGGTTGGTTGACGGCGCATTGCACCGATTTTCAAAATAAGTTGCCGTCGGTTTCAACGTCTCGATTTGTATTTTATCGAGCGGAAACAAAACGCAGGCGATGAAAACGCTTTCGTTCGGCGTCGCGGAAAAATTCGTCACGGTCGTCTGCCAAAAATGCCGGTAAGCTTCGCGGTCCGGATTTTCCGCTTCCACGACACCGAAGGCTTCGTAATCCAAGCCGACTTGGCTCAGCGGGTCCAGCTTGTCGATCTTGATCAGGGAATGGTAGCGGTCAGCCGCCACCGACCAGCGGCGTTGCAGCGCCATCCATTCGCCGACCGATCGGAACGCGGACACGCTGTCCAGCGTGGGATTGTCGGAGAACGTTTTTATCTCGTTGAGAATGTCGTCCGCCTCGTCGAATTTTTTCTGGCTGACGAACATAACGGCCTGCGTGATTTTGGCACGATCTTCCGCCTCCGCCCGCAACCGGGTTTCCTGCTCGCGCGCCTCCCGTTCGCGGAAAAAAAGCCAGGTGGAGGAACCCAATCCGATGAGCAGCGTCACAGCCACCGCGCCCACGGCGGCAAAAATAATCTTATTCCGCCGCACCAGTTTTTCCAGCCGGTAGAGCCGGCTCGGCGGCCGCGCCACCACCGGTTCATTGTCGATATAGCGCCGAATGTCCATCGCCAGGCCGTTCGCGGTTTCGTATCGCCGGTTGCGATCTTTCTCCAGCGCCTTCATGACAATGCAATCCAGATCGCCCTTCAATTCGGAAATCAATTTGGGCGGCTCGGCGTGACGGTGGCCGGCGGTGAGCGTCAATTCGGTCCGCCGCAGCGACGTGATCATGGTCGAAGGCAGTTGCGGCTCCTTTTCGCGCAGCGTTCGCCGCATTTCGTCCAGCCCGGACTGTAGCAGCAGCTTCGTGTCAAACGGCGTCCGCCCGGTCAGCAGTTCGTAAAGCAGCACGCCCAAACTGTAAATATCACTCCGCGTGTCCACATCCAGGCCGGCGATTTCGGCCTGTTCCGGACTCATGTAAGCCGGCGTGCCGACAAATTGTTCGACCGCAGTGAACAGCGTGTTGTCCGTCAGCCGCCCTTCCGTTGCCTTGGCGATGCCGAAATCAATCACCTTCGGCACCGGATGCCCATCGTGCAACGTGACCAAAATATTCGACGGCTTGATGTCGCGGTGAATGATGCCTTTCTGATGCGCGTGCTGGATGGCGTGACAAATCTGGACGAACAATTGCAGCCGCTGGACCGTGTCGAGATTATTTTCGTCGCAATATTTTGTGATGCGCGTGCCGCGCACCAGTTCCATTACAAAAAAAGGCCGGCCCGTTTCCGTCGCGCCTGCGTCCAATACCCGCGCAATGTTCGGATGATCCATCATCGCCAGCGCCTGCCGTTCCGCTTCAAACCTTAGGATCACGTTTTTGGTATCCATGCCCACCTTGATGACCTTGAGCGCGACCTGCCGTCGCACCGGTTCAGCCTGTTCCGCGAGATAAACCGCGCCGCAGCCCCCTTCGCCGATTTTTTGCAACAATCTATAACGGCCAACGCGATTGCCAAACTGCTCGTCAGTGAAATTAATTTCAGTATTTAACTCCCGGATAGCCTCCGCCGTCTGCTCTCCCAATCCTGGCGCATTGACCGCCAGCCGGCCCCGGGCAAAAAAAATCTCCGCTTCAACATGGTTTAACAGCATTTCCTCCACGGCTGCGCGCAAACCTTCGTCACCGGCGCAGGCTTCGTCCAGAAATTGCGTGCGCAGGGCAGAGTCCCGCACATTCGACGCGACCAGGCAAATGGCCGCTTCCAGTTGTGAATCAAGGCTCATCAGGTCTGTTCACGAATCCAGCGGAACAATTTGATTTTGGCGTAGAACCATTGACGATTGGCAGTTCGCAAACTGATCCCCATGCTTTCCGCCACCTCTTCATTGGTCAGCCCGCCGAAAAACTTCAGCGTCACGATTCGCGCCAGCTCCGGGCTTTCCTTTTTCAGCCACAACAATCCCTCGTCAATCAGCAAAATATGTTCATCCGGTGTCGCGA
>Ga0302275_10001337_pt1 | contig 26543 bp, 24 predicted proteins | sample III_Bog_N2_2_FD_200229 | JGI IMG/M metagenome (GOLD analysis project Ga0302275, IMG submission 200229) | Peat permafrost microbial communities from Stordalen Mire near Abisko, Sweden - III_Bog_N2_2 | ecosystem: Environmental > Terrestrial > Soil > Wetlands > Peat | place: Sweden: Abisko... | reverse complement strand
CAACGGCGATGTGTCAGTGCTCCTGAAGGTCGTCGACCATGCGACGTGCGATTGGCGAGATGTGCTTGTTGCAGCGGGCTTCGCCCACGATGTGCTCGCTCACAAGGCATGGCTTCCCGACGCTCACGAACCATCGCTTCCGAGGCGGCAATAACCCAAACAAGCTCTGATCAAGCCTTCGGAATTTCCCCTGAGGCTAAAGCCCGCATTCATTTGATGACCCAGGCGGCACGGCTGAGTCCGTACCCTTTCGGAACACCGGCCCGTTCAGAGGCTGGTTAGCTTGGCTTGCGCGGCCTGAAGTAGCACGTCCCGCCCGCCAGTACAGTCGTCCAGATGGAAGGATCTGCAGGCTGCTCGGTGGACCCGAGAAACAGGATTCCGTCCGGCGCAAGAACTCGATGAATCCCGGCAAGCAGCGTTTTGCGCGTCTCCTGCGAAAGGTAGAGCATGACGTTGCGCAGGAAGATGACGTCGAAGCGGTCTTCGGCGCGATTGAAGGGCAACGACGGGCCGCACAGGTTGGCCTGGCGAAAGTTGCACATCCGCTTGATCTCCGGTTTCACCACCCAGTCTTCGCCCTGGTGGTCGAAGTAGCGCACCACAAAGCGGGCAGGAAGGCCGCGGTTGATTTCAATGCGGTGATAGCACCCGGCTTGCGCGCGTTCCACAACTTCGGCGCAAATGTCGGTTCCCTCAATGCGTTGATTCCAGCCGGCCAGCAGGGGGAAATGTTCGTGGAGCAGCATCGTGATGCTGTAGGCTTCCTGGCCAGTGGAGCAGGCAGCACTCCAGAAACGAAGGCTGCGAGCATGACGCCGCGACTCAATCAACTTCGGCATCAGTTCGGTGCGCAGCAGTTCAAACGGCCTGCTGTCGCGAAAAAAACTCGTCTCGTTGATGGTCATCGCCTCCGCGATTGACCTTTCAAGCACCGGATTCCTGCGCAGTTTGAGGTGCTGCACCAGTTCTTCAAGATGGGTCATGCCCTGATTGCGCAAAAGCTTGGTGAGGCGCGTTTCAAAGAGATAGTCGCGCGAGGGATCGAGTACGTTTTGGGAAAGCCCAAAGACCACTTGGCGAAGATAGCCGTAGTCCACGCCTTGGGATGTTTGCATGACTAGACCATCGATTCCCGAAGCTCTGTGGCTTCGCTGTGCGTCCGGCTGAGAAACCGAAGGATTTCCGGGGCGATGTCGCCAAGCGGCAGCACCCGGTGCGCCAGTCCCGCGTTGGCCACCGCGCCTGGCATGCCCCACACCGTGCTGCTGGCCTGGTCCTGGGCCATCACTGCGCCGCCATGCTCGCGGATCATGCGGCAACCGAGCATTCCGTCCGATCCCATGCCGGTGAGAACCACGGCAAGTACACCCGCCCCATAGACCGCGGCGGCCGAGCGAAACAACACATCCACGGCCGGACGGCAATGATTTTCAAGCGGTCCCTGGTTCAGGCGCAGCGTCGGCGGCGCCCCCCCGTACGCGCCGGCAACCACTTCCATGTGCCAGTTGCCGCGAGCGATCAAAATGGCCCCCTTGCGGACTGGATCGCCCTCAGACGCTTCGCGTACCCGCAGCCGGCAGCGGCCATCCAGCCGTTCGGCAAACAATTTGGTGAACAGCTCCGGCATGTGCTGCACGATCAGCACCGGCAAAGGGAAATCGCCCGGAAGCGTCGGCAGCAACACGTCCAGTGCAGCCGGCCCTCCGGTCGATACGCCGATGACGAGCACTGTGGGCCGGGAGAGTAGGGGCTGCGATCGATGAGGCTGGACCGGGGGCTGAAAGAGCGGCAGGCGCGCTCCGCCCAGAAAGCTTGCGCCGGCAGTGGCAGAACCTTGGCCCGGCGCGGCTTGCCTTGCCTGAATTGAACTCGTCAGCGCACGAATCTTGGGGCTCAAATCCTGGCCCAGAGCCCGGATGGCTGCTTCACGGTTGGCCTGTCCGGCAGGCTTGGCCACATAGTCCGAGGCGCCACCTGCCAAAGCCTCCAGAGTTACCTTGGCGCCGCGGTGGGTGAGCGAACTGCACATGATCACCGGCATCTTGTGTCCTCTTCGCCTGAGTTCCCGCAGCGTGACCAATCCGTCCATCACCGGCATCTCAACATCGAGCAGCACCAGGTCAGGATGCAAGACGCCAAGACTGCTGAGGGCTGAAGCTCCATCGGCCGCGGTACCCGCCACCTCAAGGGCGGGGTCGGCGCAGACCACCGAGCGCAGCAGGCTCCGCATCACGGCAGAGTCATCCACAATCAGAATTCGGATGAGGCGGCTGGGCGCCATGGGACTGGGCGCCATTTTCACGCCTCCACGAGGCCAAGCATGGCCAGCTTCTCGCAGAGAGCCTCATCGTCGAACGGCTTCATCAGATATTCGTCCGCGCCCGCATCGAGCGCTCTCAAAATGAAATCGTTCTCCGCCTCCGTGGTGACCATCATGACCTTCATGCTGCTGAATCCATCGGCCCGCAACTGCTTCAGCATCTCAAGCCCATCCATCACCGGCATGTTCCAGTCCACCAGGGCCAGATCGAACGGCGCTCCCTTGTCGCACTGAGCGTGCAGGACGTCGAGCCCCGCCCGGCCGTCGCCGGCCTCCAGACATTCGATGCCCCGTTCTTCCAGCATTCCGCGCAGAAAACCCCTGACAAAGCGGGAGTCATCGACAATCAGTGCACGCATACTTCCCTCCATAGCCAATCGGACACACCCTGTTTGCCTCAGACCGCTTGCCCGGCGCCACGCCGCATTGCCTCCAGCCGGATGGGATCGAGACGCTCCGGATCGAGCATCACCAACAGGCTGTCCTTCAACTTGTATGCGCCGGCAAACAAGCCCCTGCGCCGCTCGTCAAGAATGGATGGATTCGGCTCGTGGTCGGCCGAGGACACGGTCAGCACTTCGCCCACCGAGTCGACGAGAAGGCCGAAGCAGCCCCCCGCACTCTCAAGGACCAGGATGTCCTGCGGCCCGTCGCGCGGCGGCATGTCGAGCAGGTGACGCAAGCTCACCGTTGTGAGAACGTCGCCGCGATAATGAACCAGCCCGCCCACATAGCTGGGCGCGAGCGGGACCGGCTGCGGGCGCGCGCCTCCGACAATCTCAAGAATGTGTTTGATGGGCACGCCGAACAGGGTCTTGCCCAAACGTACCGAGCACATCTCCACCAGCGTTGCCGACGATTGTTCCCCGCGACTCATGACTGCAACTGCACTGCTCATCGCACCGCCTCCGCCACGCCTTCTGCATATTGATTCCACGATGCCGGTGCAGTTTCGTCCACCGGCAGCGGCGGCACTCCGCCCAGATCCACCACGCCCGTCACGCGATTCTTCAACAGCGTCACCCCACCAGCCCGCGCGCTGGTTCCCGCTTCAAACAGGTCCCCGCCCGCAGCCACATCCAGCACGTGCGAAACGGCGATGCCCACCTGGCGGCTGCCCTCGCGGCAAACCACGATAATGATCTGCGCTTCGGGGTTGCTGGCCACCGCGGCCAGCACTCCGCCGGAGTCCTCGATAGGCAGCAGTTGCCCTTCAAAGTTAAGCACCGGCCGGTACCCGATGTACTCAATTCGCGAGACTTTGAGCTGCTCGATGCGCAGCACGTCTGCCAGCGGGACCGCAGCCTGGCGGTCGGCAACCTCAACCAGCAGGTACTCCAGGTTTTTGGCCGTCTCGGCTTCGGTCTCTTGTTCGGCGCCACGCCCCTTCTGAACCTGAGCGCTCACACTCACGCCGGCTCGCGACGCAATCGCGCCGGGGTCAAGAATCAGCGCCAGATCGGCGTTGCCCAGCACCGTGGCTCCGGAATAGAGGCCGATGTTCTTGAGCACCGTCGACAGCGGCTTGACGACAATCTCTTCCGGATCGGCAAGGCCATCGACGACGAGGCCGAACTGGCGTCCATCGGCATTGAGGACGGCAATGAAATTGTCGCGCTCGGTGCAGGCCTTGTGGACCCCCTCCGGCATCAACAGGCGGTCAAGAAACACGAGCGGCAACAGCTTTCCGCGCAGCCGGTAAAGCGGCGCGCCCTCCATCCACTCGATGGATGCTGCGGCCTGTTCCCCAGGAATGTGAACCAGCTCCGAAAGCGCCCCCTGCGGCAGAGCAAAACTCTGCGTCAGGCTGCGTACAATCAGGGCCGGAATAATCGCCAGGGTCAGCGGAATCCGCAGCCGTAGCGTGGTTCCCTCACCGGCGTGCGAGTCAATTTCGACCTTGCCGCCGATCTTTTCCACATTGGTGCGGACCACGTCCATACCGACGCCGCGGCCGCTGACATTGGTCACTGCCGCGGCGGTGGAGAACCCAGGCAGAAACACGAGTTGGAGCAGTTCCCGCTCCGCCATCTGGCCGGCACGATCGGCGGTAATCAGGCCGCGCTCCACTGCCTTCTGGCGCACCTTTTCAACGGCAATGCCGGCTCCGTCGTCGCAGACCTCAATCACAACATGGCTGCCCTCCTGCACGGCGCGCAGGCGCAGTGTTCCCTCCGGGTCTTTGCCCGCGGCAATGCGCACCTCCGGCGGCTCAATGCCGTGGTCCAGCGAGTTCCTCACCGCATGCGTAAGCGGGTCTTTGATTGCTTCCAGAAGGCTCTTGTCCAGTTCCGTCTCCTGGCCTTCCATTTGCAGGCAGACCTTGCGCCCCAGCGACTGGGAAAGGTCGCGAACGATGCGCGGCATCTTGGAGAAAATGTTGGAGACGGGCTGCATGCGCGCCTTCATCACGCTTTCGCGCAAATCCGCTGTCACCATATCCAGGCGGCGTGAAAGCAGCGTCAGGTTGGGGTCGGCTGCCGTGGCCTGCAGCACCTGGTTGCGCGTCAGCACCAGTTCGCCCACCAGGTTCATCATCCGGTTGAGCAGCGTCACGTCGACACGCAGGGTACTCTCCGCCGCGGTGCCCACGTTCGGCGTACGCACTTTGGCCGCAGCGCCGTCGGTTTCGCCCGCCGGCTTATCCGGGAATTTTTCAACAGCCTTTTGCTGCACCGCCGGAACCGGAGTCGCCTTTAAAGCTTCCGCCAAAGTATCCGCGGGTGGAATCCCCGCGACCTGTTGCTGCCAGCTTCCGTACGGCACAGTCGCAGCCGGTGCAGGTTTGTCCGCCGGACTCGCGCCTGCGCACACTTGTTTCGCCTTGACAGGTGCCTGCAGCTCTTCCAGACGCTCAATCAGCACGGTGTCTTCCCCGTCACCCTCTGAGTCCTGGATCTCGATTGTCTTGAGGATGGAACGCAGCCCATCCATCAACTGCAGCAGGCCGGTGGTAATCGGCCCGTCCGCGCGTAGCTTGCCCTCGCGCAGCATTCCGAGCAGGTTTTCGCCCGAATGGGCCAGCTTCTCCAGCCGCTTGAAGCCGAGAAACCCCGTAGTCCCTTTGATCGTGTGCACAGAGCGGAAGATGTCTCCGATGAGCCCGGCGTCTTCCGGGCGCTCTTCGAGTTCGGTCAAACACCGCTCCATGCGGTCCAGACCCTCCTGGCTCTCAATCAGGAATTCTCTTGTCAGTTCATCCATTGCCATGGCACCTACTCATCCACCCACCCGGATTGGGAACCGGATGGGGTTAGCTCTCAGGTCCTTATCGGTAAAGAACAGCGCAACATGAGAAACAGGCCGGAAGTGGAAAATGCGGCTCGCCCGCACTTTCTCGAATTTTTTTGTGGCTCGCGTGGGACGGACGAATGCTGACGGCATGTACATGCGGAGCCGAAATGTCTTACCCTCAAGTCTCATGCCCATTGAGCAAGCCAACCCGACAGACCTAACCCTTGAGGCCCTGCTCGATCAGGCGCACAAGGCAGCCGCCAACTCTTATTCGCCCTACTCCGGCTTTCGCGTGGGGGCGGCGCTCCGCCTGACCAACGGAATGGTGGTGACCGGAACCAACGTGGAGAACGTCAGCTATGGCCTGACCATTTGCGCGGAGCGGTCGGCGCTGGTTGCCGCTGTGTCCGAATTTGGCCCGGGCATCCGCATCGAGGCCGTTGCTGTAGCCAACCTGAACAACGCTGCCAGCCCACCCTGCGGCGCATGCCGCCAGATGCTTTCCGAATTCGTCCTTCCCGAAGCCCCGGTTGTGTTCCCGGCCGCGGCCGGAACCCGAACCATGCCGTTCTCGGCGCTTCTGCCCATGGCATTCGAGATGAAACTGAAATGAAGAAGTCCCTCATGAATCCCGAGTCCTGCGAAACCCCGCTCCATGTCATCGACCTGATTCGCAAAAAGCGCGACGGGCTGGCACTTGACCCGCGTGAGATCGGCTTCCTGGTCACCGGCGCGGCCTCCGGCTCCATTCCTCAGGAACAGCTCTCGGCGTGGCTGATGGCGGCATGGCTGCGCGGCATGTCGCGGGACGAGACGCGCGCGCTCACGCTGGCCATGCGCGATTCCGGCGAAAAATTCGACCCCTCGCGGCTGGGGAAAACGGCTGTGGACAAGCACTCCACCGGCGGCGTGGGCGACAAAACCAGCTTCCTGGTGGCGCCTATCGCCGCAGCCTGCGGCGTGGCTGTGCCCATGATCAGCGGCCGGGCGCTGGGCCACACCGGCGGCACCCTGGACAAGCTCGATTCCATCCCCGGCTATCGCACCGCGCTCACGCTCGACGAATTCGAAGCGGTTCTCGACTATTGCGGCGCGTCCATCGTGAGCCAGACACCGGCGCTGGTTCCCGCAGATCGCGTGCTCTATGCCCTGCGCGACCGCACCGGCACGGTGGAAAGCCCGGGGCTGATCTGCGCATCGATTTTGAGCAAGAAACTGGCCGCGGGGCTGGACGCGCTGGTGCTCGACGTGAAGACCGGGTCGGGCGCATTCCTGCGCAAGCAGCAGGACGCTGAATATCTTGCCGCCCTGATGGTGGCGACAGCCGAAACGGCAGGCACCCGCACCGTGGCGCTGCTCACGGACATGGGGCAGCCGCTGGGCCGCATGGCCGGTAACTGGATTGAACTGGTGGAGTCGGTTGAACTGCTGCGCAACCAGCGCCCGCCTGAGAGCGAAGACCTGCGCGAGCTCTCGCTGATCCTGGCCGGGTGGATGATCCACCTGGGAGGCCGGGCTCCCACTCCCGATGCCGGCTTCCAGTTGGCCGAAGCCGCGCTCGAAGACGGCTCCGCCTTGTCGGTCTTCTTCAAGATGGTGGAAGCGCAAGGCGGGGACAGCAGCATTTTTGACGCGATTGACACCGTGCACAAACCAGGCGCCACCGGGGTGCTCACTGCATCGGAATGTGGCCACATCTCCGCCATGGACACGACGGCCATTGGCTGGGCCGTGCAGCGTACCGGCGCGGGCCGCGAAGAAGCCGGCGAGCCCGTCGATCCGCAAGCAGGCATTGAGTTCCACGCCCGCCGCGGCGCATACGTCGAAAAAGGTCAGCCCATCGCCACGCTCTACGCCACCAACGCCGATCTGCTGGCCGAGCCCATCGCCCTGCTGCGAGAAGCAATCACAATCTCGCCTGAAGCGCCTGAGCCCGTTGCTCTGATCACGCGCATCTTCACGCGGGAAAATGCTGAAACCTATCTGCGCGATGCTGTAAGGTAGTCGCATACGAAAAAGTTGTCGGTTTCTCAAGGAGCAACCTTGTATCGATTCACTGGAATTCTGGGAATCCTTGCCGTCCTGCTGGCGGCTTACCTGGGCTCGACCAATCGCAGGCAGATTCGCTGGCGCACGGTGATCTGGGGCCTCGGCCTGCAATTCTGTTTCGCGTTCCTGGTTCTCCGCTTCGACTATGGGCAGCGCGCCATGACGTGGGCGGGTGGAGTGGTGAATGCGATGCTGGCATCGACCGCGGCAGGCACCAAGGTTCTGTTCGGAGCGCTCGGCACTCCGAATACATCGCTGGGATCGATTTTCGCATTTCAGGTTCTACCGACGATTATCTTCATCTCCGCATTTTTCGCAGTCCTTTACCACATCGGCCTGATGCAAATCATCATTCGCGGCATGGCCTGGGTGATGCTGAAGACAATGCGCATCAGTGGCGCCGAAAGCATGAACGTGGCTGCGTCGATTTTCATGGGGCAGACCGAAGCCCCGCTCACCATTCGACCATTCTTGTCCAAGGCGACCCGCTCGGAGTTGATGGTCATCATGACCAGCGGAATGGCCCATGTTTCCGGCGGCATCATGGCCATGTACATCTCGCAGGGCATCGAGGCCCGGCATCTGCTGTCGGCAGTGATTATGACCTCGCCGGGAACCATTCTAGTGGCCAAGATGCTGGTGCCGGAGACCGAAGTTCCAGCCACCGAAGGCAAGGTCGTGATCCCAAAAGACGAGTTGCACAAGGAAGAGAACCTGATTGGCGCAATTGCCCGCGGCACCATCGACGGCGGCAAGCTGGCCATGAATGTGGCCATCATGCTGATCAGCTTCCTCGCGCTGGTCGCGCTGCTCGACTCGCTGCTGTTGTGGACGCACGGCCTGGCCTACATGCACTGGGTCCCCGGCTCGCTCGGCCAGATTCTGGGGTACGCGTTTGCTCCCGTGGCGTGGCTCATCGGCGTGCCGTGGCACGACTGCCTGGCGATCGGCAATCTGCTGGGCACCCGTATGGCACTGAACGAGGTGATTGCCTACATCGCGCTCGGCGCGCAGAAGGCAACACTGGCGCCGCGGTCCTTCACGATCGCGACATTTGCGCTGTGCGGGTTTGCAAATCTTGGGTCGATTGGGATGCAGATTGGCGGCATTGGAGCACTGGTGCCGGAGCGGAGAAACGACCTGGCCCGGTTAGGCATTCGAGCCATGCTGGCCGGGACCATGGCGAATTTGATTTCCGCGTCAATTGCGGGAATGTTTTTGGGGTGAGGGGAGATAGCAATGGCCGAAGAGGCTCGTTCAGCACCGGAGATTATGGCCTATTTAACCAAGGTAATCACTACCAAAGGTCCCGACGACTATGTAGCGGCCATTTCAAAGGTTCCTCGTCACATCGTCCGAATCTACGCGATTCATATGTGCGTTTGCGAAGTTAACAATGGCGGGTTTCTTCAGCTCTTCTGGAATAGCGTTGGTGTGCTTGTACCTGAAGCGATCGAAGGATTCAAAACCATCGGAATGCCGACCATGGCAGCCATCCTTTGCGAAGCAGCTCAACCTCTGGGCGATCTCTATCCGCGGGACCGAGATGATCGCTGGGATGCTCTACTTCACGCCTCGGGACTGAATGAGGCGGAACTGGAAACGATATTCAAGACGGAAGACAATTTCTATATTGCCTTCGTGAAAGCCACTAAGAGCCTGCCGTTCGACGATCTCAATGACCAGTTCTGGGACGCGGTCAAGACAGAGAACGGGGGCTTTGAAACAGCGGCCACGCGTTACGCCCAGAACCCGTTCCCGTTGCAATAGCTCGACGAACCAGCCTCCATTTTGGCATGAACGAACAGAGGCCCCATCACCGCCCCGCCCGATACCGCGCCAACAAACCTTCAAGCATCTCAGGCCTGTACCGGAAGTTCGTGGCCTTCAACCGTTCAACGGCCGGACCAATTTCAATCAAGCCTCGGCGGCAAGCCAGATCGAGCACCCCAAGTGTCCCGGTGACGGTAAATCCCTTTTGGGACGCGATGCGAGCGGCTTTTCTCTCGTCGATAAGCATCAGATCGGCGCCCAGGACGTCTGCCAGCGCAAGAGCAGCCCGCTCTCCGAGATGGAGCAAGGCCGTGGCAGGGTCGGAGAGGACTGGAGCCGCCACAACCCTCAGCCATTCCGGCGGAGACGCGGCCCATGCGCGCAGCTCGGACGGAGCGCTAGCATGGCGGAGTTCCGCTTGAACGTCGTCAGGCAGATAGATCGAACCGAAAAGATCCTTCAGCAGCGAGACTTGTTCGATGAGATGGAGATAGCGGATGGGACTCGTATCGGCAACGACAAGGCGTGTCAAAACCCCAGCCGCTCCAACGCAGCCCGCTCACGATCCAGATCCTCGGCTGTGTACTCGATCCAGACCTCGTTGCGTTTGAGGAAGCCGTCCAACTCGTAGCGTGTTGGAAAGCCCAAGACCTGGCAGAGCTCAGGCTCGCTCAGCCGCCCGCTCTTGTACTCCTCGAGAGCCAGCGCCTCCAGCACCCTGCGCGGCAAATCGCCCCCCGCCGCATTCAAGCTGCGCGCTAGATCGTCCGGAATTTCGACCGTCAGGTTCATACCCTCACCGTACCGTGTAACCGAAATTGCGTCAAGAATGGCGGGGACCACGCATCCGCTTCACTCGATAGAAAATCGTCAACCCCGTCACCGACCCGCAAGTCAGCAAGCTGGCCGTCATGCCGAGTATCAGCGACCAGTCGCGGTGGTTAACCCCATGCACGATGCCGATGGCCTGCAGGATGCTGAAGCCGCCAAAGGTGATCAGCGAGATGCCTTCATCGGTCTTCTTGCGCCAGACAGCGAGCACCTGCGGCACAAACAGCAACGCGTTGCAGCCCAGGCCCAATCCAAACAGCCAATCAAAAACCTCTACCATTCCACGCTCCCCGCTCCTGTTCCCTGTCCCCTGTTCCCTAGTCCCTAGTCCCTAGTCCCTAGTCCCTAGTCCCTAGTCCCTCAGATTCTCGATCCAAACCGCTCTGCGTTGCGCTCCTTGGCCCGAGCCGCTTCTTCCTCACGGCTGCGCGGCGGAGCGTTGGTTTCAAGCGAGCTGAGCAGGCGCGCCGACACCGCCGCAATCTCATTGACGGCCAGACCGAAAGCAGCCTCGTTCGCCTTCGACGGCTTGTTGAACCCGCTCAGCTTGCGCACGAATTGCAGGCTGGCGGCGCGAATCTCCTCGTCGGTCACCGGCGGATCGAAATTGAAAAGCATCTTGATGTTGCGGCACATTGGCGGCGCACCTCCATCGCATCGAAAGCCCTGCATCCATCATCGCCTGTTTCAATCGGTGCGCGGCCCTGTAAAATCACGGGAAGCGTATCCGCTCTCAAACCATGACCTACTTCGATCAAGTCTCTGAAGCCGCACAATTCCTGAAGACCAGGCTTGGCGGGCTCACGCCGAAGGTGGGCATCGTCCTCGGCTCCGGCCTGGGCGCTGTGGCCGACGCGGTCGCCGATCCAATCCTTGTCCCGTATGCCGGGATTCCGCACTTTCCGCAATCGACCGTCCAGGGCCACTCGGGCCGGATTGTTGCCGGGCTGCTGGGCGACGTGCCGGTGATCGTGATGCAGGGGCGTGTGCATTTTTACGAGGGCTATACGCCACAGCAGGTAACGTTCCCCATGCGCGTGCTGGGGGCTCTCGGGCTGCGGGCTGTGGTGCTCACCAATGCAGCCGGCGGCATCGCCGAGGGCTATCACATCGGCCAACTCGTGGCCCTCGCCGACCACATCAACCTGATGGGCTTCAATCCACTGGTGGGGCCAAACGAGCCTCGCTTTGCGGTGACAGAGAGCGCGGGACTACGGTTCTTCGACATGACCGAGGCCTACTCCAAGCGGCTGCGGGGTCTGGCGGCCAAGGCAGCGCAGGCGGACGGTTTCGGGCTCGCCGAGGGAGTCTACCTGGCCGTTTCGGGCCCGAGCTTTGAGACGCCGGCCGAGATTCGCGCGTTTCGCACGCTTGGCGCAACACTGGTCGGCATGTCCACCGTGCCGGAGACCATTGTGGCGCGTCACATGGGCATTGAGGTGCTCGGCATCTCCTGCGTTACAAACCTGGCAGCCGGATTAAGCGCGACAAAACTGAGCCACGAAGAGGTCTTCGAGGCCGGGCGGGCCGTGGAGCATCGGCTGGCCCGGCTGTTCGAGCGGCTTTTGCCGGAGATTGCCGCGCTGGAGAGCGCATCGTGAGCCAGTCGAAGAACCTGCCATTTCCGCCGGTGATGCTGGCGATTGCCGGCTGTTCCGGTTCCGGCAAAACGACGCTGGCGGCGGAGTTGGCTCGAACCCTTGGCGGCGTCCACTTCCACTTTGACAACTACTATCGCGACCTGTCGCACATGCCCATGGCCGAGCGCGCGGGGCAGAACTTCGACGACCCGGCCCTCATCGAGAGCCCGCTGCTGATTCAGCATGTGGCCGCTTTAGCCAACGGTCAGGCCATTGAGCGACCCCTCTACGACTTTGCCACCTACATTCGCATTCCTGGCCAGACGGAGACCTTCCGGCCTGGGCCGTTTGTGCTGGTAGAAGGGTTGTTTGCGCTCTACTACCTTGAGTTGCTGCCACTTTACCAACTGCGCGTCTACATCGACACGCCAGATGAGCTCTGCTTCGAGCGGCGGCTCAAGCGCGACATGGAGCAGCGCGGACGCACTCCGGAGTCGGTGCGCCGCCAGTATGACGCCACGGTGCGGCCCGCAAGTTTTGCCTATGTGCGGCCCTCCGCGGTGCATGCGGAGCTCACTGTGGACGGAACCGGCGCGCTGGACTGGAAGGTGGAGCGCGTGATGACCGAAATGCGCAACCGCGGGCTGTTGCTGGGCGCGGGCTGAGGCATTTCGCGCCATTCCCATTTTGCTCCTTGCATGAATTCTTCACTTTTTTCCTGACCAAACCGGAACATTTCGCGAAAATTCACATCAAATCCAATAGACGGCTTCACCCGTACGTTTATCGTGAGGGTGAAGATGAGCCGGACCATGACCCTAATGAACCAGCCCAGATTCCAGGCCAGAATGCCGCGGAAGCTTGCCCAGTCGGTTGACACAGTCAAGCGCAACGCGGGCCTGTGGCTCAAGCAGGGCATCTCGCCGCGCAGGCTGGCTTTGACCCTGGCTTTGGGATGCGCCGTCGGGTGCATTCCGGTTGTGGGAATTCCCACGCTGCTGTGCGCGGGGCTGGCGCTGGGATTGCGTCTGAACCTACCGGCAATTCAGGCGGCCAACTACGCGGTGATGCCGCTGCAACTGGTTTTGATTGTGCCTTTTGTGCGACTGGGTGGGTGGCTGTTGACGGCCCCTGCCCGGCAGCCGGGCCTGGCTGCCGGAGCGCTGCTCCACACCTCGCCGCTGCGGCTGATGACACAGATGGGCTCAATGGCCGAGCAGGCGCTGCTGGCCTGGATCGTGATCGCCATTCCCGCTGTACTGGTACTGACGTTCACTCTGACCAAGGTGCTGCGGCGGATTCCCGCTGTCGCCGCGGCGGAAGCCTGCAACTAACTCGCGCTATTTCCCGGCGTAGGGGTCGGCAACCGGTTTGGCGCTTTCAAGCCACGCGGTGTAGATCATGTCCCGCAGCATTGAGGCTCCGGCGCCCAGGCGTTCCGCGGTGAATTCGCGCGACTCCGGTGACCCCTTGCCGACGAAGCCGCCGGCCTTCTCCAACTGATAGACCTTTTCGACATACGTCGCGGTGTGGCGCAGGTAGGCGACGTAGGCGTCGAACATGTCGCCGTCAATGGCCTTGGTAGACGACATCTTTTCGGCGACTTCGTGGGAGTTGATGTTTGCGCCCACAAAAGGCCCCTCGAACTGCCAGTGGATCTTGTGTTCGGTGGTGTAGCCGTTGGGGTTGGGGCCCACCCAGCCGTTGTATTTGTCGGTGGTGTGCAGCGGTTGCGAGGCGTCGCCAACGTAGTGGCCGAGCCAGCCGGCGTAGAAGATGGCGGCGGCTTCCACTCCGCGAGTGTCCTGGTGGGCGGCGGAAAGCGCACGGTATTCGCGAAGAGCGGCTTTGAGGCGCTCCCAGACTTCGGTGGCTTCCCAGGGCTGGAGGCCGATCTTTTCCGGACGCTCGCCGGCGGCGAAGACTTTGGCTTCAAAGTCGAGGCGGCGGCGGGGCAGGGCCCCCAGGGCGTCGGCGGGTTCGAGGTCGATGAAGTGCTCGGGGGCCTGGGCGGCGGCGAGTTCCGGCTCGGCGGGCGAGCGCCAGCGATCGGGCTCGGGGCCGAGGTACTCGATCTCGTTGAGGGCGGCTTCGGAGCGGAGGAAGGCGGGCACGTCGGCGGGCAGGTGGCTGGCGGCTTCGCGGTTGATCATGCGATGGCCTTCGTTGCCCCAGGCGTTGGCGGCGGGCGGCTGTGCGATGAGGCAGAGCAGAGAGGTTGCAGCCAGGGCTTTGTGGATGAGACGAGAGGAAACCGGTGCGTTGGTCATGAGGTGAGTATAAAGTTTCGTAGCCGTAGATGCCTTTTACGGGGTTTGAACCGGTTTTTTTCGGCGTAATCCTTTTGTCTTTATGGCATTGCAGCAAAAGGGCGGGTGGGGTGGGGGTTTGCGCCGGTTTCAGACTGATGTTTCCCTGTTCCGGACTCCCGAAATTCGTGTGTGCAGAGGTACTCATAGGATGATTGTGCGCGTTTCAGGGTGAATAGACTGCAAAGTTTGGGGATTTATTATGCGGCGAGATTCCTGCCTGCCCAGGGTAACTGGGGGGTCAACCAGGGCAAACGCATTTGGAACCATAAGCTCTTGACCTTGTGAGGGAGATGCTTTTGAGGGTCGAATCGAGGTGGAAAACAGAGCACGTTGGGATGGCTTGGGTAGGCGAATTTCGATGTGCGAAAAGTGCCATTTTTTGCTCTAAAGTGCCAGTTTCGACGGTGTTTTTGGCGTTTTTTTGCCCGAAAACGGGGGTTTGTGTTTACCGATAGGTAAACAGGCGGTTTTTGTAACTCATTGACTCTGCGTTAGTTAAGCGGATTCTACCTTCGATTTTTTGACGAAATCGAGGGGGGGGGGTGGGGTCTCAGCGTTTTTGGGGGGTTGAAGGCCGGAAAAACAGGGGCAAAGGCGGGGCGATGGAATTGGCGAGGGTGCGCTTTGCTGGACGATTTTGGCATGCGAAACACCTCTACTAGGATTGTGCGCCAAAAGGGGGTAATTGCCTGCAAGTATGGTGCGGGTGGAAGTTATTGGATTTAAGAAGGTTAGTCAAGGTCAGTTGGGGGAGGGGCTTGCTTTTTTTCGATGGGGTATGGGGGATCGGGTTGCAGGCCTGCCGGAAGGCACATTCTGTGGTTGGATCGATTTTCATGTGCGTTTGCCCTGCGGGGGGTCAACGGCGTCCGCCTGCCTTTTTACATGCTGCAGCGGTGAACATCCCGTCTGTCCCCGGGTTTCGTCTCATGAACAAAGGCCGAAAAGCAACCGCAGATCCTTCGACTCACCACCCCCCACCTCCACCCCAGCGACGAAGACCTGTCGCCGGGGACCCCGGAACTCCACCCCAGCGACGAAGACCTGTCGCCGGGGACCCCGGAACTGAGGTACGTTTGGGGCCCCTTTCGCTCAGGATGACAGTTCATTTGTTTTGTAACTCGCTAAAGCGAGTCGGGCTGCTGCCTATGAACAAAGGATGTGAGGCGCGGGTCTGGAGACCCGCACGACAGCCGGTCTGGAGACCGGCGCTACTCTCTGAGGTTTTGTTCAGTCTAGATGTAACTTGCGACGCGAGTCGGGCTGCTCCTTATGAACAAAGGCCGAAAGGCAGCCGCAGATCCCTCCACTGCGGTCGGGATGACAGTGTGGTGGGGATGAACATGCTGGACGATTTTGGCGTTCATGATTGCCGTAACTTGCAACGCAAAACAGGATGGCAGATTTGCTGTTTGGCCCGGCTATCGTTACTTCTGCGTTTCATCCGGCACACACGGCATTCATTTGCGTAGGGACTCTGGAATCAAACGTTTATACTACGGGCAATTCGCATTGAAGGCGAAAAGCCACGGCTGGCTGAAGCGTGGAATGGATTGGAAGATCACTTGTGGCCAGTACGGCGCGCAATTGCTGCCGCATCATGACCAATTTGCAGGATACTAGCCTTGGGGGACCTATGCAGGAAGGCGCGGACGCCCTTAATTCGACCCCTTCAGAGCAAGCTGTGCCTCCGGCGCGCAGCGGCGTTCCCCGGCTTTGGCCCGCATTGGCCGGCGTTTCGCTCGCCTTGACGGCGGTTTCGGTTGTGGCGCTGCTTGCGGGCGGACCCAGATATGACGGGTTGGTCCTGTTTGCCTGTGCGGCGTCCGCAGGGGTGCTCATCCTTCGCCTGACCATGCGCGATGCGGCACCTGTCGAGACAGTGACGGCTCCCCTGCCCAATCCGTTGAAAGATCTGTTTGAGTCAGCAGGCCCCGGTATGGTGGTCATTGATCTGGAGGGGCGGTTGACCTACGTCAATCCCTCCGCCGAGCGCATGATCGGCTACCACGCCGAAGAGCTGAAGAAGGAGTGGGCGACCTTCGAGATTCTTGGCCCGGGCGAAGGAGTTCGCCTGGTGCAGGAGATGGAGAAGCTGGTTGGCATTCAAAGAGCGCCGTCGCCGACCCCTGCCGGACGCATGGCCGCGTATATGGATTGTGTGCGCACCCTGCCTCCCAGCCGGGTACCCAGCTTCGATGTGCAGTTGCGGCGCAAGGACGGCGAACTGGCGCCGATTACCGTGCACGTCTCCGCGCTGCGCGATGAAGATGGGGAGATTGCAGGGCTGGTTGCGGTGGCCATTGACAAGGGAGCGACGATGCGCCAGGACCTGGCCGAGCGCGAGTCGCAGGAGCGCTATCGCGACCTGTTTGAAAGCTCGACGGAGATGATTGCCACGCTGAGTCCGGCGGGCAAGTTTCTTTATGCCAACCCGGCGTGGAAGCGCTGCTTTGGAAAAGAGCCTGCGGAGATGCTGGAGTTGCGCTCGTTTGACGAGCTGTTTACCAACAGTTCGCGGACCGAGGTTGCGTCGCTGTTTCGGCGCGCGCTGGATGGGGAGCCGGTGGACCGTGCTCCGCTGCATCACCACACGCTCGATGGGCGGGTATTGGAACTGGAGTTGAGCCTGAGTCAGCGGCAGAAGGCGGGCAATCCGCTGGCGATCCGCTGCCTGATGCGCGATGTGACCCAGCAAAAGCAGCGCGAACACCGGCTGGCGCTGCAGTTGGTGGTGAGCCAGATTGTGGGTGAAAACGCTTCCCCCGATGTGGCCGGGATGCGCATTCTGGAAGCGCTTTGCGTTTCGCAGAACTGGGACATGGCGGTGAAGTGGGGAGTGAACGCCGAGGAAAAGCGGCTGGAATTCCGCTCCGCGTGGGCGGCGCCGGGGCGGCGTGCCGAAACTTTCATCCAGGAAAGCATGAGCCAGACGCTGCCGCTGGGGGTGGATCTTCCGGGGCGCGCATGGCTGGACGGCCGGCCGGTTTGGTACGCGGATCTGGCATCGATGCCGACCAGCAAGCGGATTGAGGCCGCCTTGCGGAACGAGATGGCGTCAGGCTGGGCCGTGCCGGTGCGCGAGGGCAACCAGGTGCTGGCGGTGCTGGAGTTCTTTTGCCACTTCAAGCTGCGTGAGGACCGCGAGGCACTGGCAGCGGTGGAGACGGTGGCTGCTTCGCTGGGACAGTTGCTGGCGCGGACCCAGGAACGCGGGCGCGCGGAGGAGCTTTCGCGGCAGCAGGAGATTCTGCTGGATTCAGTTGCGGACGGAATTTGCGGCGTGGACCGGCGAGGGATGATCAGCTTTGCCAATCCGGCCGCGGCGCGGTTGCTGGGCGCGGATGCGGCAAGCCTGAGGGGTCAGCCGGTGCATGAGTTGATGCACGGGGCGGCGCCGGCGAACCGGCAGTGCAGTGAGGAGTGTCCGCTGCGCCGAGCATCTGGCCGGCAAAAGGCCGCGGCGGGGGAAGACACGATCTTCCGCGCCGATGGCAGCTCGTTCCCGGCCGAATATGTGCTGACGCCGATTGCGGAGCAGGGACATTTCACCGGCTCGGTGCTGAGCTTCCGCGATATCAGCCAGCGTTACGCGCTGGACAGGCTGAAGGACGAGTTTATATCGACGGTGAGCCACGAGTTGCGGACGCCGCTGACGTCGATTCGCGGGGCGCTGGGGTTGCTGTCTTCCGGGATGCTGGGGCCGATGAACGACAAGGCCTCAAACCTGCTGCGCATAGCTCTTACCAACTCCGACCGGCTGGTCAGGCTGATCAACGACATTCTGGACCTGGAGCGGATTCAGAGCGGCAAGGAGCCGCTGGCCTTCCGCAAGGTGCAGCTGGGGCTGATTGTGCGGCAGGCGATTGATGGCATGGCGCCGGTGGCGGATGCGGCCGGGGTGCAGCTGATCCACGATACGACGCAGGTGGAGCTGGGCGGGGACGCGGACCGGCTACTGCAGGTGGTAACCAACCTGTTGTCGAATGCGGTGAAGTTTTCGCCGCCCAACTCGACCGTGTCCGTAATGATGCGGCCGGGCACCAGCGGGGTTACGCTTTCGGTGATCGACCAGGGGCGCGGGATTCCGGCGGACAAGCTGGAGGCGATCTTTGGGCGGTTCCAGCAGGTGGACGCATCCGACTCGCGGCAAAAGGGCGGCAGCGGGCTGGGGCTGGCGATTTGCCGAACGATTGTGCAGCAGCACTCGGGGCGCATTTGGGCGGAGCGGAACCCGGTGCGCGGGTCGACGTTCAGGGTGTTCCTGCCCTATGAGCCGCCGCCGGTTGAATCGACCAAGGCTGTTTTCGATTACGAGACTGGGCAGGGCACGGTGCTGCTGGCGGATGCGAATCCGATGTCGCGGCCGCATATCGCGTCGCTGCTCACCGGGCACGGCTATCGGGTGGTGGAGACAACCACCGTGGAAGGGACGCTGGCGGCGGCGCATGAAGGCGTTGAGGCAATCCTGCTGGATACATCCCTGGACGGGATGAACGGGTGGGAGATATTGCCGCTCCTGCGCAGGCTGCGGCCAGAGGCGCGCACGCCGATCGTGCTTTTGAGCGTGGACAAGCGGCAGGACCCGGCGGCTCTGCCGGTGGATGCGGAGGGCTGGGTAGCCAACCGGCTGAGTGAAGAGTCGCTGCTGGGTGAGTTGGCGCGAGTATTGTGCGGCCCGGGGGAGAATGCGCGCATCCTGATTGTGGAGGACGATGCGGACTTGGCCAAGGTGATCGGCGAGGTTTTCAGCCGGGAATCGATCGAGGTAAAACTGGCGCACTCGCTGCAAGAGGCGCTGGATGCGTGTTTCAGCTTCCAGCCGCACCTGCTGGTGCTGGATATCGGGCTGCCGGACGGCGACGGCTTCAACGTGGTGGACTGGCTGCGCAAGCATGAGACCCTGGCGCGGCTGCCGCTGGTGGTCTACTCCGGGCGCGACCTGAGCCTGGAGGAGTGCGGCAAGCTGACGCTGGGTCCAACGCATTTTTTGACAAAGGCGCGCGTACAGCCGCAGCAGCTTGAGGCGCTGGTGTTGACCATGCTGCGCAGTTCGCGGCAGGTGGAAGAAGGTGCGGTCGCGGAGCCGCCTGTGGAGATGCCCTGAGTTGAGGTTGGATCGACAATTCCGTGAGGCGGCCGGCGCGCGGGCATCGACAGACCCGGCTCAACGTCCGACAATAGCAACAGGCCCACCGGCAAATTTCACGGCTTCCGGTTTTTGCTGGCTGGCCGTCGTATTTTTCGAGGTAGTATCTGTATGTCGCACAGCATTCTGATCATTGACGACGAAGACGATATTCGCGAGGTAGCGGCGCTGAGCCTGGAGACGGTAGCGGGTTGGCAGGTGTTTACCGCCAATTGCGGCAGCCAGGGTTTGGCGCGCGCAGTGGAAGTGCAGCCGGACGCCATCCTGCTGGATGTGATGATGCCGGGAATGGACGGGCCGAGTACCTTTCGCGAGCTGCGCAAAAACCCGGCCACGGCGCATATTCCTGTAATGCTGCTGACGGCCAAGGTGCAGAGCTCTGACCAGCGACGCTTTGCCGACCTGGGCGTGCAGGCCATTCTCTTCAAGCCGTTCGACCCCATGACGCTGTCCGACCAGATTTCCACTGTTCTGGGCTGGAAGTGACATGGGCGCCGATGCACAGGTTGCGCTGGCCGCTGCCGTTGATCGCATGTGGGTGCAATATCTCCCGCTGACCGAGGAGCGTGTGCTGGCACTGGAGACCGCTGCGAAGGCGTTTGCCGAGGATCATCTCTCGATTGAGCAGCACGAGGCGGCACAGTCGGCAGCGCACAAGCTGGCCGGGACGCTGGGCACTTTTGGCCTGACGCGGGGTACAGTGCTGGCGCGGGAGTTGGAGATCATGTACTCGCGACAAAACGGGCCGGACCCGGCGCTGGCAGGGCGGATGGCGGAGATCGCCGCCGAACTGCGGACGATTATTGCCTCGCGGAAGTAATCCTCAATTGATCCAATCGATTCCTGGGCCAGACCCAGCATTGCTATCTCCAGGGGTGGGTGGCCCTGGTTTCATATCGCGCACGATCAAGTTGAGGATGCCCCAGGTCCTTCGCCTTGGGGGACCGGGAAAGGGGAATCGAGCTGTCAGTTGCGCATCCACTCAGGCCGTTGCCAGCCTCTGTCGCCGGCCGCCCGTTCCGATTCTATTACTACGCGAGTTACTCCTTACCGGCAGATAGTCCCTTGATCTTGGATTCGAGATCCGGAATGTAGCTTGACTGTGCACCGGGCTCCAGACGCTGAGCGATCTGGAGGGCTGCCTGCCATGCCGCCTTCGCAGTCTGTTTGTCCCCTGTTGCTGCGGCGGCGTCACCCAGCGCTGTCTGGGTAATGAGGTTGTCGGGTGAGGTGGCGACAGCTTCGCGTGCCAAGGCGAGCGCTGGCCCTGAGAGCCCCCTCATGAGTAGCCCTTGGCTTTGCTGCGCGCTTGCAAGAGCGGAGATCTCAGGGATGGCGAGAGTCCCCTGGTAGACGAACACAGAGTCGTCGATCGTGAAATCGGGCCGCCGCGATTGAAACGATCTGTAGGGATTGAGTTGGCCGCTGGGCCATTCGCACCCACTGAGGTCTCCGGCACTGATAAGCACGGCTCCGTTGATCGTGGGAGGAACGAGTCCCACGCCGCCAGACCACTGCGTGTCGAAGGTGGGCAGTGCGTGACAGCGAATACCGTAGACGGCCGGATCGATCACGGGCCGTGCGAAGTAAGCGAACCAGCACTCCTGATCGGGGTGACCATCCTGCCACTGTTTGACCTGGAAGAGTTGTTGCGCCCAATCGACGGTTGAGTCACTCAGCAGATTGTGTACATTCCTGGGCCCTCCCCAGGCTTCGTTGGCATAAGCAATCTCATTGGGAAATACGTGAAGGCTGGAAGCTACGTGGGCCACGATAAGGTAAGAACAGAGGATCGCCCAAAAGCGATTCCTACCGGCCAGCGTCGCCGCTGCGGCAGCGGCGAAGATGATCACAAAGGCATACACGGGCAGCAGGTGCCGCGAACCGATATTCATGCCGGACATCATGGCCACAGCAAGATAAAGGACGGGCGGAGCAAGAGCATAAAACAACTCGCGGTGCCTGGTTAGCTTGCCTGTGACGGTGGCGAACGTGGCGAGACCAATCAGCAGAAGCAGCCCCAGCGTGGTCTTGATGAGAATCACGAAAGGGAAGTAATACCACAGGCCGTGCGGATAAACCTTGCCCAGGAGGAAGGCAGGATAGGCTAGCGACACGAGTTTCACGTCGACGAGTCCGACCAGATACGATTCGGGTAAAAGGTGGAGGCGACCCACGGCAACAACGATGGCAGATTCCCAATGCGGCAGAGGCTCCGCGTATGCTGCGACCGAAGTGCTGAACGCCATACCGGCAGGACGCGCGGAGTATCGAAACCCGTAAAAAGCCCAAAGCACCAGGACGCTAAGGACGACGATAGCGAAAAAGCCGCCGGTGAGTCGAAGTGCTATTCGTTTGCGCTGGGTACCTGGAGCTGTCAGCACCTCCCATGCGATGAGAGTGACGAACAAGGGGCCGATCAGGATGCCCGAATGCTTGGTTGCGAGCAGCAGACCCGTTGCCAGGCCGACCAGGAGAAGGCGGATGAGCGTTGGTCGGGAAGCAAAGCGGTAAAACGTCCAAATTGCTGCGACAAAAAAGCAGGACACTCCGATGTCGGTTGTCACCAGGGCGGAGTGCGCAAGAACGTTGGGATCAAAGACCACGAGAGCAAGAGCGATGAGACCGGCCGTGTCGCCAAACCACTCCCGAGCCGCCAGAAACACGAAGAGGCACAATCCGAGAGCAAGCAGTTCCGCACTCGCCCGCATCTCGAAGACGAGATGCTGCCGGTCTCCGTCGTTGCGAGCCAGCCAGTCGCGGCCATTCAGATACGCCTCAGCTTTGAAAAACTGACCAGGCATCGGTGGTGGCACCCACAAGTGGTCCGCAAGAATGGGGACGCTCGCGAGAAGCTTGGCTAGTGGCGGGTGTTCCGGGTTCAGCCCATAATCTCCCGCTTTCCACATCATGTAGCCGGCGAACATGTGATCGCCTTCATCAAAGGTAAGCGATTCACGATGCACCATGGTCAGCGCCAGGGTTGCTTGAATCAGGAGCAGAGCTACCACCGCGAGCCAGTAGTATTTTGGGCGCTGATTGGTCATGGACCGATTATAGAGTCCACGCACAATTGCGATGAGTTCCCCGAAACGCAGAACGCGCAACCTGCGCGCGGAAAGTTCTACTCGAACCACCCTCATGGGCTACCTAAGGAATGTATGAAACCGCGCCGCTCCGTCGTGTTCTCCTGCTGCGCTCTTCTGGTCCTTGCTTTTCTCGCCGGGTGCCGGAACGGTGCCGACATGTATAGCGGCCGCACCAAGGCCGGGGACAGGATGCCCGACCTCTCCGTCGAAGGGGCTTCCGGTACCTTCTCACTGGCTGCTGAGACGGGCAAGGTGGTTGTGGTGAACTTCTGGGCCACATGGTGCGCCCCCTGCCGAATCGAGATGCCCGAACTGGAAAAGCAAATCTGGCAGAACTACAAATCCTCGCCTGACTTCACCTCCATCGCCATCGCCCGAGAGCAGGATAAGGACACTGTCCTCGGGTTTCAGAAGACCCACCCGAACTTTACCTTCCCGTTGGCATGGGATCCAAAGCGAGAGGCATACGCGCTCTTGGCTGATGGCGGAATCCCCCGCACCTATGTCGTCGACCGTCACGGAGTCATCGTCTATCAGAGTCTCAGCGTCGAGCGGGATGGTATTGGTGAAGTTGATCGAGCAATCGAGAAAGCCCTTGAACAAAAGTAGCGCAAACGTGGTGGCGGATTTCCGTTCTTCCTTAATCGTCACGACTCCGAAAAATTCTTGTTGCATGCTTCAGCCGGTCATGTATGCTTGCCTCACTTTCCGTTCGGACCAGCGCGATTGATCGGAGAGCCCCTTTCGATCACAATCTCTCGATTTCGAGCCGCCCATTGTCCCCCCCAGTGAGGTCCGGATGAAAGCACATTGCACTTGTCTGCGCAGCTTTATTGCTCTGCTTCCCATAAGCCTGCTTTTTGTCTCTTGCATGTTCGCCCAGAACCGCGACTTGCAAACCATCCGCTTGACTGACCGGGTCAGCTTGCCCGTCCCGCGCGCGTGGCGCGTGATCCCCAAGACCACGCGTGGGCTCGATGAGCTTTATCTTCCGGCTGGGCCCACGCAGCCTGCCGGTATGCGGCTGCGCGTCGCCATTACCGAGGAAGCGCGCAACGATCATGCCGACGCACTGACAGGGCTTCGGCAGATCGAGACGGAGTACGCGGGGCCTATGGGTTACGTGAGCCTGTGTGGCTGGCCGGCATTGCAGCGCGTTGCCACGGTACCCACACCGCAACGTCTGGCGGATGTCGACAACGAGGAGCCGGCATTGCCCCCAACCACGATGAGTCAGGTGACCGTCGCCGTGGCTGCCGGAAACACCATAATTCGCTTCGATAGCATTCTGTCCGCACCCGCGCTTCCCGCGGATGTGGAGACCGTGGAGGGGGTAGCGCACAGTCTGGTTTGTGCCGACATTCCAGCGCTCGGCCAAACCGAGCGGGAGTTGCAAACCATTCGGCAGCGAAGCCCGCTGCGCCTCATGGACCTTCGCGTTCCCTCGCCGCCTTCGCCGCCAACCGAGGTGGGCGCACATGTTGAAGAGCTGCATCCTGAGATCCGCGAACGGCCGATACTCACTCTACCCCCCCCGCTGCAGCCGTCAGATCCAATCAAACCTCCTGCACATCCGCCCTTCTCTGTCCCAACGCCCTTGAGTGCCAGCCCGTTGCCCTCCGGCCTGGGGCAGTTTGGTGAACTGCAGATCGCCGTCGCCAAAGACGCGCAGCATGTGCTGATTGGCGCCAACTTCGAAAGCGGGTGGACGTCGTCCGACGGGGGCGCAACTTACCAGCGCAATGTGACGATTAATTTCCCGAGGAAAGATTCGCTCAAAGGAGATCCGTCGGTGGGCGTCGGGCAAAGCGGCGATTTCTACTGGACCACCATCAACGCCGCCCCAACCACCACCTGCACTCTTCCAATAGAAATATCCACCAATTCCGGCCAGACGTTCAACTTCGTGAATGACGCCGCAACCTGTCCGAATACTGGTACCCAGGCCTGTTTCACCGATCAGGAACAAATGGCGGTGGACATCAACAAACCGGGCAACGCACCGACCAAAGACCAGCTCTATGTGGTTTGGCGCAATTTTGCTCCAAGCCAGGGCATAGCCACGCAATGTACTGGAAACTTTGGATCGAGCGCAGTTGCAGCGACCGTTGGTGTGACCGCAACCATCGCATGCTCCTTCGACAGCGGCGTCACCTGGACCGCTCCAATCGCTGTCGGCCCCCTCGGCAGCGATGTCGGACGACCCACCGTAGGGCCAGACGGGACCGTGTTCGTGACCTTCATGTCCGGCGCCAACCTGATGATCCGCAAGTTCGGTTCCTGTGTCAGCGGCTTCAATCCCGAGGGTAAAGCTATCCCGATAGCGACCCTTAAAGGAGTTGGGTGCCCGGTTGCCGGTCTTGACCGCTGCTTCAACTACATGGAAGCAAGCCCGCAAGCAGCGGTCGACGACAAGAATCCCGAACACGTCATGGTAGCCTACGCGGAGGGCAACGGTGTGGCCAACGGCCCGGAAACCGTGACCGTGGCCGACTCGCAGGATGGGGGAAAAACCTGGGCCCGCTTCCATGCCGCGCACTCCGCGATTACGGCGCAGCGCTTCCTGCCCTGGATCTGCACCTCCAACAGCATCGCCTACGTCACCTGGTACGACCGGCGGTTTGCCACCGCTGCAAAGCCCGACTTAACGGCGTATTTTGCAAACTCGATCGACCTGAGCGACCCAACCAAAGTGGTCCTGGGTGTCGAGAATGACCTTTCCTCTCCATCCAGTGACCCGCAATGTGCTTCTGGATTCCCATTCGGTGCCTACCAACTCAATGACAACCTGGGCTGTCCAGCGTCGACACCTCCCATCCTTGGCAACTGCCAGAACAGTTCCGGGGGTGGTTCTCAGGCTGCCTGCGGCCCCAGCGGCAGTCCCGCATGCACAAACCCCAAGGAAACCTGCGTTGTCGCGAATGGAGCACCTAAATACGGCGACTATAACGGCAATGCCTGCATGGGCGGCTCCGTCTTTGCCGCCTTTGCTTCCGATACAGTACCATCGACCGGCGCTTTTGGGGGCGTTGGCAACATGGCGATTTACGCCGGAAGGATCAGTTCCACCTGTGGCAACCCCGGTCAGGCCTGCTGCTCCACCAGCGGACTGGCTACTTGCAATCAAAACTCACTCACCTGCGTCCAGAACTCCTGCATCCAATGCACCATTGGCGGAGGACCCGGTACCAGCCAGACCGCTTGCCCACCGGCTACGGTATTGCCGACAGGCCCACCGACCCCGCCCAGTACGGCGCAATTGGAGCTGATGGAATGCGATTCGATGTGCCTGAACTCGAAGTGGCTGGCAACGTACTATCCAGGCGTGGCCAACCCCTATCAGCAGTGCAACCAGGCCTGCGCCACCGGAAAAGTCCCATTCAAGCTGGATTGCTCTGAGGGATTTGGCAAGGCACTGAACACCTGCCTGCTGCCCTGCGGATCGACCGAAATCAATTCCGGGCCAGCGACCACCGCCTGCAAGACTTGCCTGACCAATGCCGGCGCAAATGTGCCAACCACCTGCACTACGCCGCCGATACTCCATTAGCTCCCCGACGAAGCTCTGAAAGGATAGCCTGATTCAGGGCGGCGCGTTGAGGGCTGAGGCTTCCCACCCATTCCGCACAAAACGCGGAATGGATGGAACACCCGGAGTTGCCTGCTGAGTTGGAAATTACGCCAGGTCGAAGCGGTCGAGGTTCATCACCTTGGCCCAGGCGGCGACGAAATCTTTTACGAATTCGTGCTGCCCGTCGCTCGACGCATAGACTTCCGCCAGAGCGCGCAGTTGTGAGTTCGATCCGAAGACCAGGTCGACGACGGTCCCGTTCCACTTCAGCTCGCCGGTTGCGCGATCTCTTCCCTCCAACACGGCGCCGGATTTCTGCCACCTGGTGCTCATGTCGAGAAGATTGACGAAGAAATCGTTGGTGAGGGCTTCAGGCCACTTGGTGAAGACGCCCAGTTGCGTGTGGCCGTAGTTTGCGCCAAGCACGCGCAGGCCGCCGACCAGAACCGTCATCTCAGGCGCGGTGAGCGTAAGCAGATTCGCCTTATCCACCAGCAGTTCCGCCACCGAGCCTTCAAGCCCATTGCTGACGTAGTTGCGGAAGCCATCCGCCTTGGGCTCCAGCACGGCGAAGGACTCGACATCGGTCTGTTGCTGCGTCGCATCGGTGCGTCCCGGCGCAAAGCCCACCG
>Ga0302275_10001332_pt1 | contig 26593 bp, 20 predicted proteins | sample III_Bog_N2_2_FD_200229 | JGI IMG/M metagenome (GOLD analysis project Ga0302275, IMG submission 200229) | Peat permafrost microbial communities from Stordalen Mire near Abisko, Sweden - III_Bog_N2_2 | ecosystem: Environmental > Terrestrial > Soil > Wetlands > Peat | place: Sweden: Abisko... | reverse complement strand
GCGGCCTGGGCGGTGGCATGGGCCGCGGCTGCGGGCGGATTAAACTGCATCCAGATGGCCAGTTCTTCTTCGTGCAGAACTTCCCCGGCCAAACCCAGCAAATGTTCCAGGCTTTCGCCCAACAGCGGCTTCCATAGGCGTCGAATCAGCGCAAGCTGCTGGGTGAGCGAGCCGGGGGAACCGACGGCCGGCGCGCGAAGCAGTTCCAGCAGGTTGAGCGGCTTTGCGCCCGGAACCGGAATCAGAGGACGGGTGGCGAAGTAGTTCGGCAACTGCCGCGTTACCTGGCGGTAGACGGTCTTCTCGGCGAGGGTCTTATCTTCGAAAAGCTCCTCAAACGGCCTGAAGGCCTCATTGTTGTTTGCGGTCCAAAGCAGCAGCAGCTCTTCCAGCGCGGCTTCGCGGTGGGGCATGCCATCGGTTGAGGCCGCCAGCCATTGCCGGGGCGTTTCTTTGCCTTGCATCACGCTGGCGCCCGGAAAATGCTCTACAAACGTCAGCAGCATGGCTTCGAGCGCGTCGGGGCCCACTTCGACGGCAAACCAACTCAGGGCGGAAGACATTACCTCGGGATCGAACTGCTCGCGATAACGCGCCATAAGCACGTGGCTGGCCTCGTCTATGAGGCCCATGGCGTAAAGCTGACCGGCGTGAACTGCGCGGTCAGGATGCTTTTCAACGTCGCGCACCAAGTTCATGCGGTGCGCGAATTCTCGTGCGCCGGCTAAATTGGCGAATACGGCGTTGCCCGAGAAGGAAAAGAGAGACTCCACGAACTTGTACCTTAACCGCGCATCCCGCGAAATGTGGAATTCCATCATAAGAAACCGCGCTTCCAATTCTACCTTTAGCTTCGCCCATCCGTTGCTACCACGGAAGTCGCATCCCGCTGGGAAATTCGATACGTGGCCCGCCATCTTTCCGTCGGCCGGTACGGCTCAACTTTCCGTCCCCGAATTCCTCATCCCGTAAAGTAACACCTGGCACGGCAAGGGCGCAGGATAAGAAGATTCGAAATCGCAACCGGCTTGGATGGCCTGCGGCTGGAGATTGCTACCCTCCCGGCAGCGGCGGACTTCCGCTGGACTCATCCGGGGTGGCTGACGCCTTTCGAAACGAAAAGTGCTTGTGTCCGAGGAAGCTGCCGATTACGCCGAAGACCGTGACAACAGCTCCGGCGATGTAGGGGGCTTCAGTTTGATAGCGGGTGGTGTAGCGGATCAGCCCCACCAGGGGGGCCAATGCCAGGGTTGAGACCAGGATGCTGCCGCTGTAGATAGTAAATGTGCGCAGCCATTCCCTGAGATAGTTCCCCCTGGTGCGAAAAACAAACCACTTGTAGCCAAGAAATGCCACGCTTATCGCGATGAAGCTGGATACCATACTCGCCGCGATGTAGGAATACGCCGGCATGAATGTGGACAGCCATCGGTTCGTCAGAAAAAAGCATGTGTAACCGAATACCGTATTCCAGCCGCCGATAAGGATATAGCGAAGGAATTGCCCAGGTGGGATATGGGTGGCAAACTTTCTCTTCCGATGTGCGCCGCGTGATGAAGGGTCGCTCATCCCTGCGGCTTCTCATCAAAGTTGATGCGCTCTTTTTCGATGACCCAAGGCCGGTTTTGGACCATGGTATGAATGGAGCCGATATACTCGCCGATGACTCCCAATGCGACGAGTTGCACGGACCCGAAGAAGAACAGGCCCACGACGACGGGCGCAATGCCGATGGAGAAGTTATTCCAGAAAACGAGTTTGGCTATGAGGTAGCCGATGCCGACCAGGGCACTTAGGAGCGCAAAGATAAAGCCGGTGAAAGTTACCAGCCGGAGCGGTACTTTGGACAGGTTGGTGATACCCAGCATGGCCATGTCGTAGAGGGTGTAGAAGTTGTTCTTGGTGACGCCGCGTTCGCGCCGCTTCTGGTTGTAATAGACGGCCTTGTAAGGCAGGCCAATCTCCGCAATGATCCCGCGAAAGTATGGAATAGGGTCTGGGAAGCGATTGCGGATGATTTCGACAACCTTGCGGTCGTACAGCCCAAAGCCGGTGAAGTGCTCAAGAACCTGGACATTGGTGAGCATCGCCACTGTGCGGTAATAGAGGGTGCGAATCCGATACATCAACCCGCTCTCATCGCTTGAGTTCTTGATGGCCACAACAATCAGTGTTCCGCGCTCCCACAATTCGATCATCTCACCGACCAATTCCGGCGGATCCTGAAGGTCGGAAATCAGACCCACAACAGCGTCGCCTTCGGCGCACATGACAGCGTGGTGCGGTGAGCGGATGTGGCCAAAATTCCGGGCATTCACAATGACCTTGACGTTTTTGTCAGCATCAGCCAGCTTACTCAGGATCGCGACCGTGTTGTCAGTGGATGCATTGTCGATAAAGATATGCTCGTAACGCAGATGGGGAAACCTAGCCAGCGTCGCCCTGGTGCGGAGGTACAGTTGCTCGACATTGCCCTCCTCGTTGTAACAAGGGCTCACAATGCTAATCAGCTTCACTGAACTCCCTTCCCTCTTGGATCGTCGTGCTCCTGTTCTCCTGGAAAATGTGTTTCGGCGATTATATCTTCGCAGGCGGTGGCGGTCACCTCTTACTTTCGGAGACATGGGCGCATTGAGAATACTGCGGTGGCCCCGGTTGTTCGGACAGTTTTCGCCGATTCTCAAGTGGAAGGCCGGCACCGCTTTGCACCGGCGGTCGAGGGTTGTGGCTTCCCGCCCGCGCCAGGAAAAAGTCGCAAGAATGGGGAACCCGCGCTTCCTGGGGTAATCGAAAGGGTGATCCACCTGCCGGAAGCGGGCTCCAATCGGGACTCGCAGATGGAATCGTACAGCGGGGCACTTTCTACGCCGGTTCGCGTTGGACCGTGAGATAGAGCGGGTAATGCCCTTGAAGCAGGACGATGAGTCGCCCAACCCAATTGCCGAAGTTCAGATGCTGCATGATCCGAATCCGCTTACCGAGTTGCGAAGCTGTCCGATCCATATCAAACTCGAAAGGTCGCTTGAGCCGGTCCATGAATATCTCGGCTCCGACTGAAACAAGCTTTGCTGGATATTGTTTGCTCACCTGTTTGACGGCTCGCCTGCACCAAAACGGGTTAATCTCTGTGCGCAACGTATACGCAAATGCCGGGTCCCGGCCCAGGAGGCGCACCCATGCCGGCAATACCCAATGCCAAACGAGTGGCGGCTGCGGCACAAAGTAATGCCCCTCAAAGTATGAAAGAAAATTTGGGATCTCAGCGTGGAAAATGCCTCCAGGCCGCAGAACTCTCAAGCCTTGCGAAAGGACCATTATAGGATCCTCGGTGTGCTCCAGGACGTTGCCCGCATACACGATGTCGAATGTGCCGTCCGCGAATGGCAGAGTGTCGTCGGTCACACGAACGATCCGCTCAGGATCGAGTCCATTTGCGGCAAAAAGCTCCCGTGACGCCGTGTAAGAGCTACCAAATCCTTCTGTGTCCCTCTCGGTGCCAAATCCATCGATATGGTATCTCTTAATCCAAGTCGCCAGGTTTGTGCCGTACCCCGATCCGATCTCCAGCAACTTCTTTCCATCCAAGGGAGTGAATTTCTCCAGCAGTTGTCCCTTCTTCACTGCCCTAGCCGGATCAGTATGATCTCTTGCAGTGGCCGCCCGATTCTGCTTTGCAACACCCTCGAAATACACTCCTACAGAATTCTCCGCAAGCTGCAGAACGGAGTCGGGAACCACGATCAATTCAGTGTCCATTAGCGGAGATTATATACCTGCCAAGTTTATTAACTTCCAAGTGGTATCTACTTCCCCGAGGTGACCGCATGGGCTGTAGCTTGCGCCGGAAATGCTGCGAACACTTCGAAGCTAGTATTTCGGCGGCCGATAGACGCCGAGCCTGATGGACTCGATCAAAGCGGCTCGAGCACTGGGGTTGATTTTCTCAAAGTCGACGCCGCCCTTCCACAGATCAATCACCGGGCCTTTGGTTGAATCCGGGGGGTTTGGATGCTCGAATTCAACCATCCCCTCGACCAGCCCTCGATCCATAATCTTCATCAAGCTAAAGCCCAAAGCGTCCATAAGAATGAAGAAGAAGACTGTGGCCGCCACCGCGGCAAGATACCCTCCATTGTTGAGGAGGGACACGCGGCTGTGCTGGAGATACTCCTCGACAATTGCGAACCAGGCAAAGATCAGAAATAGAGCGGAATATAGCGTGTATCGGGAAGACGCGCACTGGGCCAGCCCCAAGTCGGAACGGATACTGGCTGCTCCGATCGCTGTCAGCAACAGAAACAGAACACAACAGGAGACAGCCGGATTCCTGCGAACATACCCTTTGAAAGCCATCCAGATAAAGAAGACGCAGAGAGATGCTCCCAGAACAAAACCAGCGACAGGGAAGAGAGTTCCCGCCGCGCTGCCGATGAAGCCAACCACATAAAGAGGACGCAAATGGAGGAGCGCCGAGAATACCGAATGATCCGGCGAAGACTTCGACGACATCACATTGTAATGATAGGAATACCCGGCGATGCATACAGCGGAAGTCGCCAGCCAGAGTGCGATTCTGACGTAACGGCGACCTGGAACGAGAACCAGCAAACCAATGGGGAGCAATAGAAATCCGTTGCCCGATGCGGCGACAGCCAGGACCTGGAAAGCCAAGGCGCCCGAGAAGGCTCTTCTCGTCTTACCGAACAGAAGATGGATTGCCGCAAAAGCAAACAGCAGACTGGGAAGGTGCTGAAGTCCCGCCCCCCCAAAATTCAACAACTCCGCGTATTCGAATTGGAACAGCAGCCACGAAACCGGTATGAACAAAGCCAAACGCGTTCCCAAGTCCTTGTGCGCGGGCAGAAACATCTTCCAGAGCAGCAGAGCGATGAAGAGAACGAAGGCATTGCTGACGGCGCCCAACACCGCGAAATCGATGCGCCCCGTGATAGCGTATTGCAGCCAGATGAGGAATTCAGCGAAGACAAGCTTGTATTCGTTAAATTGTGCCTCGAATACGAAGGAGAGCTTAGCAGCCAATCCGCTAAGCTTTTCCAGATGATTCACAAACTCGAGCGCGCCATAGCCATCGTAAACGGGGATGTCCAAGTTAGTGCGAAAGAGAATGACATAGAAGGGGACCGCTGGAAAAGCCACAAAAAGTGCGGCGACTGCCAAACGAAAAGTCGGTCGTGGCCGGGGTTCTTTCCGTTGCTCCGTTCGGTGGATGGTTGAGTCCATAGGTGTTTTCACTGCGCAATGTTCACTTCATGTCCGCCCGCAAGAATGTCCCGCGGCTGAATGCAAGAATGTATCCCGCAAATGGTGGAGTTGCAGAGCTTGTTTGAGAGATCGAATTTCCGAGCAGACGCCGTCGGCTCAGGAGCCCTGTGCGGCCTCGGAATAGTACTTCTGAGTCACTTTTCTTCCGGTGGAATCGAACCTTGGTTCGTGGATCCATCCGAACCGGTGAGCGACGAAACTCGCCGTGGTGGCCAGCACTCCCAAGCCGTAGGTTACGCTGCGCTTGAAGTTGATGGAAGAGGCCTCTTCAAAGTATTTGGTCGGGCAGGAAATCTCTCCGATGTTGAAGCCGAACATGATTGCCTGAGCGATCATCTGGTTGTCAAAGACAAAGTCGTCGGAGTTTTCCAGCAGCGGAAGAGTCTCCAGCAATTGGCGCGAAAAGGCCCTGAATCCGGTGTGGTATTCCGAAAGCTTCACACCCAGAAAAAGGTTCTGAAATGCGGTGAGGAAGCGGTTGGAAATGTATTTATAGAGCGGCATCCCACCCTTGAGCGCTCCGGTTCCCAGAATTCGGGAGCCGAGCACCATGTCGTAAACTCCGCTGGCAACCATGCCTGCCATGGCCGGAACCAGCGACGGCGTGTATTGGTAATCGGGATGAACCATCACCACTATATCCGCGCCCGCGGCCAGAGCTTCGCGATAACAGGTTTGCTGGTTGCGGCCATATCCGTAGTTGGCGTCGTGAACGAAAGTCAGGACGCCGAGTTTTCTGGAAAGAGCGGCGGTCTGGTCCTTGCTGGAGTCATCCACGAGTATCTTGATGTCCACAACCTCGGACAATTCCCGCACGGTCATTTCCAAGGTCTTTTCCGCGTTATACGCCGGCATCACGACCGCAATGCGCTTTCCGTTGATCATGGTTTCAGCTCCTGCGACACTCATTCAACAATGCCGGTTATCGGCTCAGCGCGAGTCCGAGGATAACTGCTCAGGCCCCGTGTAAGGAGAAACAGTTACCGAAGGCGAGTCCGGCTCCACCAGCCAAACCTTCCGGTCGGGATAGTAGTGAATCAACTCCTTATTATCCTTCTCATCCATTTCTCTTGCCCATACGACTTTGGAGGCATCGATATCCGCCCTATTATAGACCCATTCGTTAATTGGATTGTGCCAGGGGTTATAGCGAACAAGGGCGAGTTGGTTTCCCGGGAGTTTTTCGAGGCGGGATTCAACCAGTTGCCGTTCCGTACCGAAGTGATCGGGACCATACCAACTGAAGTTCCAACCGGACGCGGGCCACTCGGGGATGGGGATATGAAGCGGCCATGCAAATAACCGGAAGCCGGCCATCACCACGCAAACCACTATGGTGAGGCGCGCAAGCATCCTGCCGACAGGCTGTTTACCGGGCTTCCAAGCTCTCATGTGGCGCAGGGCCTGCAAGCCAACGGCATAAAGGGCTGCCGTGAACGGCGCCAGGTAGTGAGGCAGGAGAAATATCTCGATTACCATGCCTGCCATCAGGACAAGCACACAGATAACCAGGAACCGGATGCGGCGGTCACCCAGGACGCGCGGCAGCATAAAAAGGAGAGGAAGAAAGGCGATTCCGCCGAAGAACAGCACTGCACTGAGGATTTTCTTCAGCGTTTTACCAATGGCGCCAGGCAAAGTGTGAAAGGGATCGAGGCCGGTCAACTCATAGTAGTAAAAGTTCCTCATCGCCTGATACCGGTAATGGGGTTCAGGTCTTGGTTTCTGCCACACGTAGTAAGGCGCCATGGCATAAGTGGCCCGGTTCACTGTGTAAGGCAGAGTCAGCGGGCTTCCAAAGGCGCGGTAATCGTAGTATCCCAGCCAGGCCGCGGTCGCGACTACCATCAATATTGGAGTTGCCGCCAGGCGGTATAGCCGTTGCGCCGGAGGCCGGTTCTTTCCAACCTTGAGCCACCGGACAAGAGCCAGCGTCGCCGGAATGCAAAGCAGAACACACTCGTATGGCCGAGTAATCCCCAGGATCGCAATCCCCGCGCCAATCGGCAACGAGTAAGCAAGCCGCGGCGTCTTGATGAAGCGCGGCAATGCGCCCAGAATCAGCGCACCGCCAAAAGCTCCTATCGACCCCGCGGCATGGTAGGTATTGATCCAGTAACTGAACAGGCCCAGGTGGATAACTGCGAACATGCCTCCAAGCAGCGCCCAGGAGGCGGGGAGCCAGGCTTGCAGCATCCAGCAGATCGAGGCGCACATGAGCGCGCTCATCGCCAACAAGCCATACCATGGGTGTCCCAGCAGCACTTTGCTTGCGGCAAGCAGCAGTCCCTGCGCAGGAAAGTACATGGACATGTAAGTGGGCTGCATGGAAATGTGGATTGTCTCAAAATGGGTCCACATGGCGGGCGTCGGGTTCGTTAGCCGACCGTGCGCAAATGTGTCGGCCGCAAGCAGGAAGCTGAAATCGTCGGTAACAAAGGGCAGGGGAATTGGGCAAGCCGGGAGAATGGCAAGACGCAGGAAAAATGCAGCAAGGCCAACGCCGATTACCGCCAGGCGCCGCCTCTGCGCAAATCGCCCGAAGGCTCGCTCGATGCGGGAAAACCAGGCGCCGCCAAGCCGAGGACCGGCAAAGGCCAATCCGACGGCAATCAGAGTCAGGCCGCCTTCAATCAACTCGAGACTAGGTCGGTTATTGAGATCGGTGGCCAACAGCATATCGTTCTTATTCTATGTCGCCGCGATGCGAGGGACGTTACGGATTTCAAGTCCTGGAGGAAGTTACACCCTCGGAAGCGACTTGTTTGCTGAAACGACGGCTACGATGCCGCAATCGAGAATCCGGGTCCACAAAAAGCAAGGGAGAGTACGTATGGGCAAATGAATTGCCTGGCGTATCCCTCCCGCGTAAGAGCGAATCCGATGTGCTGCGATCTCGTGGCCACGGTGATGCGGAAACTAAGTGAAGTTGGAACTGATCGCGGCGCAGGTATCGCTGAAGGCCGCCCGCAAACGTCTTGATGCTGGCAGTGAGCCAAACGCGATGAGAGAGACGACCAGGTAACACTCGGCTAGATCCTAGCCGGCGTCCTAGGCCAACAAGCCGTACAATTTGAATACAAACTTCGACAATTTATGCGCCATCTTATACTGCTTTGTTCGTCAATTAGTCTGTTATCAATATTCCTGGCCGGGGAGAGGGCATTCACGCGCATGGCGCGATGTGTACGCCTCTCCCGGCAGGGATCGATGGAGCTGGGATAGGTTATCCTGACGATGATTCGGCAGGAACTAGGTGATGCTGTTGCTGAGCGTGGTGCTGATGGTGCTGAATGCGCCGTTAATGCCGCTAGCGAGAGCCTTCATGCCGGCGGTGGCGCCAAAGGCGATCAGGGCCACGACCAAAGCATACTCGACCAGATCCTGACCTTCCTCGCGGTTGACCAGATCCTGGAACTTCACATACATCTTGATGAGCAAGTTGTTCATTTGTTGTCCTCTCTGAAGATTGGTATCCCCAGCCATCGACCGGGTCGCACATAACGTAGCACGTTGCGTGCCATTTATTACATCGAGTTTTTTCCTTTATAAATCAATAACTTAACAAATTTTGCGCGCCAGAGGGAGTTATTGCGGTGTAAACACCCGTTTACAGGGGTTGGGGGCCAGCCCGGCATCGTATACATGACCTGAAAGTGTGATACACAAACGCACTAGATTCGTGTTTTATGTGTGGGGGCGGGCACCGCAGGGCGATAAATGAATGCAAATGCTGGATACGCAGCCGTGAAAACCGGGGGCAGGGAATCTCCGCGCATCCCACGGAATTTGCCTCACTCTTATCGTCGGTCAAGCAGTTACCATGGATTGTGTCCTCTATTGAGAATGCGAAAACTCCGCATCGCGAATAGGGCGTTTCTTTGAAGATGTGAGCTGACCTTGTGGGGCGGCGTATCCCGTCCTCCATCAGGGTGATATCCATGCAACCGCCCCCAGGATGGAGAGATTCATGACTGCTGCAAAGACCACAGTCGATCCGGTTGACCTCTCCACGAATCCAAATGCCGCTGTAGCGTTGCCAGGCGGTCCGGCGGAGAAAATCGAGCCTGTCTTCTATCGGGAAATGCTCTACGGGGGAATGACCATCATCTTCGTTTCCATCGCAGGCTGCTGGCTAACCTCGATCCAGGTTCCGAATGCGGGCCCGAAGGCGGTGGGATTTGTCCTCGTGGGGGCAATGATTCTGCCATTGTTGCTCTATCTGAAAGAGAAGAAGAAGGATTATCTGCTTGACTCTATCCTAACTATCTTATGGGCGCTTTTCCTTAACATTCTAATCCGTTATCCTGCGGCAGTCTCTGCACGACTGGGCAAGGGCATCGAACTGCAGGATGCGCATTTCGTGCATTTCGACCGGTTGCTGGGAGTAAGCATCCCGGCCATTATGGCCTGGGCATCGCGGCATTGGATCGGTATGGTGGCATACCGAAGTTATAACCTGCTCACTCCACTGTTGGTGCTATCCATCCTTCTTCCGATTGCGGTAGGCAAATTGAAACGCGCCCAGCAGTTCGTGACCGCCAACCTGGCGGCGTTTGCAATGGGCCTGCCACTGTTCGCACTGCTTCCGGCTGTCGGCCCCTGGTATGGTTATCACTTTTCAGCGGGACCAGACTTTGCGGCTTGCCAGGCCGCGCTTCTTCTCATACGGCAGCCCGGTCCACGTCTGTTTCAATCGGCTGGGTTCGTGTGCTTTCCATCTTTCCACACAATATGGGCCATCCTCTGCGCTCAGGCTCTGTGGGGAATCCGGCTTCTGCGCATCCCAGTTACGATCCTATCCGGGCTGATTGTATTTTCCACTATGTCCACCGGGTGGCATTATTCTTGCGATGTCCTGGCCGGCATCGTGATAGCTGTAGTGGCCATCGCGGTTGCCAAGGTAGTTAGCGGAGACTGGCGGCTGAATCCGCGATCTCGCGGGAGGGTGGCGTAACCAAGATGGCAAGCGAGACGGATGTTCCCGCAGCAAAAGCAGACGGTGACATTGCAGATTTTTCGATCGTAATCGCCGGTGGGATTGCGCTTGCGTTGGCAGCGATGTTCGTCTGTGTTGTGCCGCTCGCGGGCAACATTGCAGGCGCGCGCGATTTTGTGGTCTATTGGGCAACCGGGCAGCAACTCGCGCACCACGCCAATCCTTACGATCCTGAATCCATGGGCCGCATCGAACGCTCCGCGGGACTTGCCGCCGGTTATGGTGTCCTTTATATGCGGAACCCGCCGTGGGGTTTGGCCCTTGCGCTGCCGTTGGGATTCATTGGGTTGCGCATCGGGGCACTCCTATGGTCAATGGTGCTAATCGCATGTCTCGCGGCTTCCGTTCGCATGCTCTGGCTGATGCAGGGCAGACCTCGAAATCAACTGCATTGGCTTGCACTTTCCTTCGCACCCGCCCTGGTGTGCCTGATCATTGGGCAAACTTCTTTATTCGCCTTGCTGGGCCTTGTTTTGTTCCTGCGCCTCCATGGCACGCGCCCATTCCTGGCTGGAATGTCCTTATGGCTCTGCGGGCTGAAGCCTCACTTGTTTGTGCCGTTCGCCGTTGTGCTGCTGGCCTGGATCGCTGTCTCGAAGAGTTTCAAGATTTTCGCGGGCGCCTCAGTTGCCATGGCAGCCAGTTGCGCACTCACTGATTGGATCGACCCGAGGGCGTGGGCCGAGTATTCTCAGATGCTTCGCGCATCGGGAATCGAGAAGGAGTTTATTCCCTGCCTAAGTGTCGTGCTTAGCCTTCGCTTCAGCCCAAGCACAATGTGGCTCCAATACCTGACGCCCGTTCTATGCTGCGCCTGGGCGATGACCTATTTTTGGCCGCGCCGCCACTCGTGGGATTGGACGAAGCAAGGCAGCGTTCTGATGCTTGCTTCCATCTTTGCAGCGCCCTATTGTTGGATCTTCGATCAGGTGCTGGTATTGCCGGCCCTGTTACATGGCGTATATCTAACGAAATCGCGGTGGCTGCTGGCCGTCCTCGGCTTTGCAAGTACCCTGATGAATATCGGACTGCTTTGCGGCATTCGTGTAGTATCCCCGCTCTATCTCATCACTGCGCCGGCGTGGTTTGCATGGTATCTCTTCGCGACCGGAAGCAAGAGAACGTATCCCGAGGGGACAGCTTGCGGAGTCGCCACTCTGGACGGATCGAACCGATGAGAAGAATTCCCTTACGGGCTGTTGCGGCTGCTTGCATAGTAGCCGCGGGCGTTTGTTTTGTGACCGGAGTTTTTATCGTCGGACTCAACGACAAAAACGCTACAGAGCGGGACTTCATCCAATACTGGGCCTCTGGAAAGCAACTCATCCGCGCGGCGAATCCCTACGATCCTGTGGCGATATTGCAACTCGAGCGCAGTGCGGGGCTCGAAGGCTTCCACCCTAAGGTAACTTACAGCCCGCCAGTTGCATTGTTTCTGGTTTGGCCCCTTGGGCTGGTGAGCGCAAAGACTGGTCTCATCCTATGGCTGCTGACACTCATTGGCTGTCTCTCCGTGTCGGTATGGATTCTTTGGCTGCTGAATGGTCGCCCCAGCAGCCGTCTTCACTTATTCGGCTATGTGTTTGCGCCCGCGCTTGCCTGCCTGATGGCAGGGCAGCTCGGCATTTTTATGCTGCTTGGATTGGTGCTCTTCTTCTACCTATATCGGCTCCGCCCATTCCTTGCCGGAGCGGCTCTTTTGCCTTGCGCCCTGAAGCCCCATCTGTTCCTTCCATTCGCACTCGTTCTTCTTCTATGGGTGGTTCGCCGCAAGACATACAGAATCCTGGCTGGGTTCTTCGCCAACCTGGCTGCCAGTTGCGCACTTTCACTCTATCTCGATTCCCATGTGTGGCAGCAATACTCTGAAACGATGCGGACAACAGGGGTTCTTCAAGCATGGGTGCCAACCCTGAGCGTGTCGCTGCGCTTCCTTGTCGATCGCGATGCAGTGTGGCTGCAACTCGTTCCCGAAGCGGGGGTCTGTGTTTGGGCGATCTGGTATTACTGGGTTCGCCGCGACAGTTGGAGTTGGATGCGCGAGGGCTTGATACTGCTTCTTGTCTCGACGATGTGTACGCCCTACGCATGGTTCACGGATGAGACCATTCTTTTGCCCGCAGTTCTTGCCGGGATTTATCGGGCGGCGGACTCGCGACGCCTTCTTGTGTTCTTCGGATTGATCGCGGGAGTTTCGTTGATTGAGGTTCTTCGGTCTGTCCCGTTGACTTCACCGTACTATCTATGGACCACGCCGGCCTGGCTTGCGTGGTATCTCATTGCAACTAAAAGCGAGGACACATGCGCGAAGGAATTTGGTCCGAGCGAAGCTACTGCCGAGAACCTATTATCCCGGTAACTAAAGGCGCTCCGTTTGCGTGTATGATCGAAGGTTCCCATTGGCGGACAGAACTCTGCAACCGCTTCCCGAATCGAAGACTCAAGAAGGGCTCAGGATGACAAAGGCGCGGATCGATGGCTTGTATCTGATGCTGTTGGGAAGCGTGGTGTTTGTTTTGCTGAGCGTGGCCCTGCAGAACACCGCCGGGGCCCCGTTGGAAGACTTCAAAGCACATTATTACCCCGCGCGAACTCTTATACAACATGGCGACCCGTACATGGAAAGCGAGGTGCTGCGAGTATACCGAGCAGAGGGGGGAGAACACGCATCGGATACCGCGAAGATGCGTCTGGTGGCAACTCGGTTTGAATATCCGCCAAGTGTGTTCACTTTCACGGTTCCTTTCGCAATGCTTCCGTGGGGACCGGCGCACATGGTTTGGACTGCGATCACGATCGGAGGCCTGATTTTTGCCTCGTTTACGGTTTGGAAATTTGGAGCAGCAAACTCGCCGATCGTCTCCGGAGCCCTGGTTGGCTTTCTTCTTGCCAACAGCGAAGTGCTCATCATTACCGGCAATGCCGCCGGTATTGTCATCAGCCTTTGCGTGCTGTCCGTCTGCTGGTTTCTTGGGGAACGGTTCACACTGGCGGGCATCCTGTGCCTTGCTGTCGGCCTTGCCGTCAAACCGCAAATCGCGGGCCCGGTGTGGCTTTATTTTTTATTGGCTGGAGGAGTTCACCGCAAACGCGCGCTTCAAGCGCTTCTGGCGACGGTTGCGCTGAGTCTGCCGGCAGTCCTGTGGGTTTGGCACCTGGCGCCGCACTGGATGCAAGAGATGCACTCGAATATGCTGGCGTTTTCGGCTCGCGGCGGCTTAAGCGACCCTGGCCCGGCTTCCAGTGGCGCGCACGGACTGGCTATGGTGATAAGCCTGCAAGCAGCGGTCAGCTTCTTCTGTGACGATCCGCGGGTATACGATACGGCCAGCTATCTTATTTGCGCGCCCCTTGCGCTGGCATGGGTGTTCGCGACTCTGCGATCGCGCTTCTCTCCGGAGAGGGCCTGGCTCGGTATGGCGGCAATGTCGGCTCTTACCATGTTGCCCGTCTATCACCGGCAATACGACTCCAAGCTTTTGTTGCTCACGATTCCCGCTTGCGCCATGCTCTGGGCCGAAGGCGGCTTAACCGGGTGGCTCGCGCTCGGGGTGACCACTGCGGGCCTCGTGTTGAATGGAGATATTCCGTGGGCGATTCTTCTGGCTGGCATCGGCAAGCTGCACCTGCCCGCAACAGGAATTTCCTCGAAGATAGTGACGGGGGTGCAGGTGTTTCCCGCACCCCTCATCCTGCTGGCCGTGGGAGTCTTCTATTTGTGGATTTATGCGCGGCGCAGTCCTGGCGCAGTCCCGTCGGCTGTGCGTAAGTTCCCTGACGCAGCCGGAGGCGCAGGATGACAAAGGCGCGACGCGATATGTGGGCCATTGTGCGGCGAAGCCTGCTCCCGGAAAGTAGCTCAATCGTTGTCGAGCGATGCAATGAATCTGCAAATTTGGGAGAGATGAGCTTGTAGTGTCAAAGAGAGTTATTCGATTGGCGCAGTGGCTATAGGCTGCTTGCTGTTTTACACTGACAATTCCGCCGGTAACCGATGCCCGGAAAACGATAGGCTGGACTGGGAAATGCGACTTCTTTCAATGCTTTTGAACCCCGCCATCATCGGGCTCCTGGCCCTTGTTCTTTCAGTGATATGGATGATCAGGGACGAAAGAGACAAGACCCGCCCCTTGCTTGTTCTTGCTCTTACGCTGAATCTCTTCTACGGGTTTCTTCTCACGGTTTTCATGGGACGGGAAGGAAGCCTGTTCCCCTTGAAATACGATCCTGTTCTGTTTCGCCTCGATGCGGCGCTCGGCGTTTCCGCAGCCTCCATTGCAATTCCCTTGCAAGGCGTCTTGCGGTTGCCGCTGGCTGTTATATATAACTTGATGATTCCCATGATGATCTGCTGGTTCCTTGTAACTCGTTCCCGGAATATTCGCGGCTCGATTGTGCTGGCCTACGTGGCCGAGTTAATTGCCGGGCCCATGCTTTATGCGGTTCTGCCGGCGTGCGGACCGGCTTACGCCTTTGGGGCGCAGTGGCTTCATCCTCCCTCAGTTACGGCAACTACGATCCGGCTTGCCGGCATGCCGAATGCGTTCCCTTCCCTTCATTTCGCGACAGCACTTGTGTTGGTCCTCTTTGCTCCCGGCAAGCTATGGCGAACAGTTGCCCTGGTATTTCTGGCCGGCACGGGATTGGCAACGCTTTCTATGGGAGAGCATTACATCATCGATCTTATCTCAGGCGCTGCATTCGGCTGCTTCGCCGCATGCGTTGGGCACCGCAAAGCCAAGAGCGCAATTCTCTTTCTGGGTGTGGTGTTGCTCTGGTCGCTCGCTATTCGGTTTCAATCGGAGTTTCTGATTCTGCACCCAACCTTTCCGAAACTGTTCGCGGCACTTACGCTTGGGCTCGCTATACTGGCGGTCATCCGCGAGTGGAGACGCCCAGCCACGCACTACCGCTGACGACTGGCGGATAAGGTACTCCAATCGCCGCATTGTCATTCTGGCTATGCATCCACTGCGCCGGAGAGATTGCTTGCCGTCGAAGCAGATGTAAATTCAAGCTTGTCTCCGGGCTTGGTATTTGTGTTCCGGATTGTGCCGGCCGGAAGCTCCAGCACGGAATGCGCTGACAAACATGCGGATAGCCTCCAGGCAGGAACGCCGCATCTTAGCTTCCTGATCCGATGCTCGCGATCGAGATAGATTAGATCGATGGGAAATTGCATGAAGAAAGTATGCACGGATTCGCAGGGAACAATCCATATTCCCTCTCCTGGCTTGAGCAACTTGCGCCCCAGCAGGCCCTTATTTCGTTTTGGGCCGCTGTCGGCAACTTCCATGCATGTGGCAAGTACAGTTTGGCGAGTTAGATTCAAGGCTTGCACGCGAATTTCCTGGGTCGCGGCGCGAGAAGAAGTCAGGCGCTTCCACACTCCCGCCAGGATTGGACTTAGCGGGTTCATCCGGTTGCCTCAGGCCCTTTCGCTTCACGGTTGACGCGCACCCAGCGACGATCATTCGTATCGATGTAAGCTTGCGCAAACGTGACGGCAGCTATCCATTCCAGAACCCTGCCGCTTGGTTCACCCGCTTGCACGGGATCCGGCTGCCTTGGGTGGCAGCCGGAATCTATCATTGAGGCGTCGCTGAAGGCGCTGCCGGTGCGTTGGCTACGCTGGAGCCACCGCCAAAATTCCCGGTTGCTCCCTGGATCAGTAGCGGCGTTTCCGGCTTCATACTGTCGATCAGCTTCTCCACAGGCATGGTCGGCTGAGGCGGAGCCGGAGTGTTTGCAGCGGTCTTGGCATCCGGGTTGTTCATGGGTATGCCGGAGTTGGGTGGCAGGAACTTGGTTGGGAATTTCAGCGCCGGCAAAGGAGCCCCGGCCTGAATGGGAGCAACAATTTCCGGCGTCACAATCACAATGAGCTCAGTATTGTTCCTCGTCTTCTGCATCGACTGGAAGAACCTGCCGAGAATTGGGATGTCTCCCAGAAACGGTATCTTGAGATACGACTCGGTGTCTCGGTCATCCAGCAGCCCGCCAATCACAAAGCTTTGTCCGTCGCCTAACTCAACCTCTGTCTGGACCTTCCGCGTATTAATGGCGGGTACCTCAAAGCCCGATATCTGGACAGCATTGGTAAAGTCCAGGGAACTTACTTCCGGCGCCACCTGGAGCCGGATGGTTCCGCGGGGAGTTATGGTGGGAATAAAGTTCAGTCGAACTCCATATTCCTTGAAGCTGATTGAAATCGTTTCGCCGCCCGCACTGCCGGTGGCGATTGGGTATGGATATTCCCCGCCGGCAAGAAAGCTGGCCTGCTTGCCATTTGCCGCTACTACGTTGGGTTGAGAAAGAACCTGGACCACGCCCTTGGTTTCCAAAGCTTGAATGGAAACGGCGATAGGCAGGTTGCCAGGGCTTAGGGCGAAAAGATTCAACTCATTGCTGAACGTCGCCGTGGGAGGGGGGCTTGTAACGAATGGCGGCGTGTACTGTCCGGTTGAAAGACCCCCAATTGTATTTAGGCCGCCGAGATCGGCGAGGTTGATGCCTAATTGCGTCTCCTTGTTGCGGTCGACACTGAGAAACCGCACCTTGAGCAGGATCTGCGGGTCGGCGGCGGGCACTTCTACATCGAGCAGGTTGACCACTTTACCGGCAATGGAGGCGATCTTCATTGCACGATCGGAACTGTTGAGGTTCTTGACCGTTCCGCGCATGAAAATCATGCCGTTCTCTGAGCTGAGTTTTATGGTCTGCCCGGGAAGCTCGGCACGAAGCTCGCGGCGGATCGCATCCAGACTATCGTTGGATATGGCCGAGGCAGCGCGCACCGTGACATTGAAAAACTGACGGCCACCTTTGACGTCCCAGATAATCAGGCTGGTCTCTCCGGCAGCTTTGCCGCTGACCATGACCTCGGTTGGAGTTGTCGCGCTGACTTCGGCAACTTCCGGCAAGCCGATGGAGACGCGGGCAATCGGCAGTGCCGTGTCTACGAGCACAGTCTTTCCGATGGCGACGGAAAGCTCGTTCGAGGAGTCCTGCAGAGCGGCTCCGCCCGCCGGTGAAGGAGGAGTTTGAGCCTCAAGGCTCGACCCAACGCGCAAAACCAAAGACAATGCGCTGAAACATGCGACGATAATTGCAGCCTTAGCTCTCACTGCTGTCTCCCGGGAGAACCGAATTTTGCTTCACTCCGCTTGGAACCGTTGATAACCTCGATCGAAAAAGGCGGGGGGGCTGCCACAACCTTAGGCGCGGGCTTTGCCTTTGCCACCACGGTTTTTACCGGAGCGGGAGCTTGATCGGCAAAAAGCTTGTCCATAGCTGTACCGGCAACCGGAGCAACCTTTGTATCCAGCGGGTTCCGCAATACCAGTTGAATCTTTGTCTGAGCTCCGGCCAAGCTCAGTGTTTCAGCCTGATCCGGCGTAACCAGCAGGTTGACAACCTGCACCGGATGCGGTTTGCCTTCCGCGTCCTTTTGAATATCCTGGCCTGCCGACAGCACCTCGATGTTCTGCAAGAGGGTTTCTGTCAGAGTGCCCATCGCCTGGATTTGGGCTTGGTTACTCGGAGTGGCGGGAGGTAAACCGGAGATGAGAACGTCCACGCGCATTCCGGGTGTGGCGAACCCGGCCACGCCCACCACATCGTCCACTCTCACAGCAGCAGCCCGCATCCCTTGCGGAATGGTGGCTGCCAATCCACCGCCGGAGCCAACTGCGGCCAGGCGGTTCTCCATGATGGGCTCACCCATATAGATGTCCGCAACTACACCCCTGCCAACCGCGTTCTCCGGCTTGAGAATTACGCCCTTGGGGAGCGTGCCGACGATCTCGATGGTGGTAAGGTCTTTGGCCGCCAGTACAGTTCCCAGCTTGATGTCGGAAACCGCCGCGATGACGTGCGTAGAAGCCGCCGGCTTTTCAGCCTGGACACTTTTGACCACTACGCGATAAACCAGAAAGGCGCACGCGAAGGCGATGACGAGAGCTAGAACAAGAATCGTAAGTAGTCTTCGGTTCATTTGAAATCCTGTCTGAACTGGCTACGTTGCCAGCTTTGCCTTTCTGTCCGATGCGGCAATTGCACTGCCGAAGGAGACAAGTTTCGATACTGCGGCATACTGATTGCTGTGCCTCAATTGAAGATAGCCCCCACGGATACGTTGGATTGGGTGCACTGGTAGGTGGCCGTGGTCTGTTGGTAGGTGCAGGTTCCCCCGACGACAACCGAGCACGAGTTTGGACCTGCCGCATTGTAAAGAGGCGCGGGGGGTACGATGGCAGGGCACGCGCCCGTAGTGGTGTTCAGCGTGCAAGGCGTGCAATTCGAAGACCATCCACCGAATTTAACACCCGATTCTGCCGGTGCATTGAGGATCACCGTTGAGTTATTGGGATATGTGGCCTCGCACACAGACCCGCCAACTGACTCCTGCTGGTTTGTTCCGCCGCAGTTGAGGACGAGCAGCGGGTCAGTCCAATTGCTCGTGGCGGAAGGAGCCTGGACTAGCCAGTTCGCCTGGTCCAGGCCAGTGCTAACCGAGCTGGCATCGAAAACCGTAAGTGTCGACAATAGACCGTTCCCAATTGTCAGGGGGTTGCATGTGCCAATGGTGAGAATGTCGTTGAAATCCGTAGTCGTGGTGGTCACGGTGCCGATGGTGACCGTGGTGGTGCCATAAGTGGGCGGCGCGTAAGGGCAATTGAAGGTGGCAAACCCAGTACCACCGCCGACTGCGCCGTAAACCAGGGTGCCGTCCGGGTTGGCCGCAACAGCATAGACTTCCTCGGTTCCGGAACCCTCGGCGGTTATTAATCCCCCGTTGGCGCCCGCAGAGCCGGCAGAGTTAATTGGGAAGACGAAGGCGTCAGGGAGGGAAACCCATGTTACCGGGACGAAGGCGCATTGAGGCTGCGGGTAACTCGCTGGATTCACCGGGGTCTCGGAGGCAACTGCAGCCGCGACATAGGCTGCATCCGCCGCGGCATAGGCGGCGGTGCAAGCGGAGGCGGGGTAACCAACGGCGGGGAAACCTGAGTGGAAGAAGCCGTTCGTGATGTCCAACACTGTCGGCGTGGTGGAGAAAGTCCCAAAGGCAAGGAATTGCGCGTTGCCCTCCAAGTCGAGGACCGTCACATCCGTCGGCGCAATGTTGATCGAGAGCAGGGGCTCCGCCGCAGGCGTTGCTGTCACTGTCACGCTAGAGTTAGCTGTCACAACGGTTGGGGTAGCGCCGGGATTTGTGTATTCGGCAGTGATGTTGGTTGTGCCTGGACTCACTCCCTTGGCTAGGCCGGGCATGTCATTTGTGCACACTTGTACCGGGGGCGTCGCATTGTTGTTTACGCAGGTCTGCGTCGGGGCCAGGGTTGTGCTGACTGTGGCATAGGCCGGAACACTCGAACTCCAGACAATCTGCGACGAATTGGTTACATCCTCCTGCAAGCCGGTCGCGCCTGAAGTGCCAATTGCGAGGAAGTAGCCGGGCTGACCGGTGGCTGAAAGCGCCAGCGAGCCTGGAACGATGGTCAGCGAGGTCATTTGCTCCGGGGCCCCGTTGGTCACGGTGAAGGCGGCGACGCCCGTCACGACACTTTTGTCTGGGTTCGATGCGATGGCTGTGATGGCGACGGTGCCCTGAGTAACCGCAGTCACAAGTCCGGGAGTAGCTGGGCAGTTGGCCACAATACCCAGGCTTGCATTTGCCGGCGAGCAAACCGTAGCTACCGCCGGATTACTGGAAATCCAGGTGATCTGGTCCTGTCCGGCGGTGGTGGTTAGATTCTGTGTCACCGGCGCTGACGAGAACGTACCGGTCGCCACGAGTTGGCTTGTCTGGCCCGGGAAATTCACCGTCTGCGTTCCAGGATAGATCGTAATGCCAAGCAAAGGCTCCGCTGCTACGCCGCTCACCGTCAAGGCAGCCGACGCCGTGATCACGTTGGCGGGGGTAGTTGGAGTGACGGGGTTGGTGTATTGGGCAGTGATGGTGGTTGTTCCCTGCGCCACCGGCGTTACCGCCCCTGTCGTAAGATTCACAGTCGCCACCGCCTGGTTACTTGAGAACCACTGGACCGAGCCGGTCTCTGGCAATTGCAGACCGGTCCCATTGGTGCCGATCACTACAAAGGGGTTGGTGGGCGTGTAGGTCGAGGGAGTCAATGGCAAGGTTACAGTCTGCGCGCCGGGAATAATAGTGAGAGACACGATCTGATTTGGCGTCGATCCTGTTACCGTGAAGGTCGCAGAAGCCGTCACCGCGCTGTGATCGGTATTGTTCGTTGCGATGGCCGTAATGGCGGTGGTGCCCGGACCCACCGCGATTGCAAGGCCGTTGGTCGAACTGGTGCAGGGCGCTGCGGAACCAGTGGTGCAGATGGTGGCAACGGACGGGTTGCTCGAATACCAGGCCGTCGTGTAGGTGGATACACCTGTCATGTTCTGCTCGCCGGGCGTTGAAGAAGACGAGGAGAAATCGCCGATAGCCAGGAACTGAGTTGTCTGCCCCGTCCACGCGACAGTTTGCGAGCCGGGAACAATCGACATGGAGAGCAGAGGCTCAGGAGTGGTTGCAAGAGCAACCGTGAGCGAGCCGGTTGCCGACACCGAAGTCCCGTCAGGCGGATTGCCGTTGATTCCGGGATTGGGAACTTCGACGGTGATTGCGGTTACGCCGTTGGCTACGGCCTTGAACACCCCATTGCTGACCAGGCTAGCCACTCCGCTGCTGTTGGCGCTCCAAATCGCGCCTGGCGCATTGGTCAGGTCCACGGTAGCGCCCGCCCCGGTGGTGCCGATGGCGATGAAGCTACCGGTCTGTCCAACGGTTGTGAGCGTTTGCGAGGCCGGAACGATGGCCACCGACACATAGGGTTCCGTAACAGAAGGCACCGATACGGTATACGCCGCGCTGCCCGTTACCACGGTCCCGTCAGGGTTGGTGGCGATTGCCGTGATGGCGGTGGCGCCGGCGCTCTTTGGCGTGGCAATGCCCCCGACCGTACTCGAGCAAGGAGCGGTTGCCCCGGCGCTCGCGCTGCAAATGGCCGCCACTGCCGGGTTGCTGGAAGTCCAGGTTACCGCGGCGATGGGCGTCGCGGTTCCCGCGGGAGTATACGACGCACTGGTCATGTTCACGGTAGCGCCGGTTGCCGTGGTGCCGATGGCGATGAAGTTGACATTGGCACTGGCACCGGTAGTGAGCGACGTTTGTGAACCAGGGAGTACGGCCAGCGAAACCAGAGGTTCCGAGGAGCCAGAGCCGGTTGCCGTCACCGTGATGGTTGCCGTAGCAGTCACCACGCTCTTGTCGGGATTGGAGGCGATTGCCGTTAGGACGGCAGTGCCAGCGCTATTCCCTGTAACGAATCCTCCGCAACCCGTGGCGGGCGTCGCGCAGCTCGATCCGCCTGCCGTGATGCTGGCTACGGATTTATTGCTGGAAGCCCATGTTACCGTGCTTGAACTTGTCAGGTTTTGCGTGCCCGGTGTTGAGGCGGTTGACGAGAAGGCGCCGATCGCGATGAGCTGGCTCGACTGCCCTTGCAGGACCGATTGAGTAGACGGAGTGATCGCCAGCGATTGCAGCGGCTCGGAAGCCGTGCCCGTCACTGTAAAGGTGGCCGTAGCCGTTTGCACGCTGAAGTCGGGATTGGTCCATATTGCCGTGATCTGCGTGGTCCCGGTGCCCGTTGCTGTAGCAAGCCCGTTGGTCGAGCTGGTGCAGGGGGCGGCGGCGCCAGGAGTGCAAATGGTTGCCACTCCCGCGTTGGAAGAACTCCATGAGATCCCGTTGACGCCGGCCACTGGGGTGGTGTTGGACACATTCTGCTGTAGGCCGGAGGTCCCGTTGGTGCCCAGCGCGATAAACTGCGCAGTCTGGCCAACGACCGCTACTGAATCCGTGCTCGGCGTGATTGAGAGCGCTATGATTGGCTCCGCTATTGAGCCGCCGCTGCCGCAATTACTGGTGCAGGGTGACACTGTCACTGCAGCGTCTTGGCCAACAGAGCCTCCGAATCCAGGCGCAGTCGCCCCCACCGAAGTGCTGCCCACGCCCACCGCAAGAAACAGCCCCGAACAAATTCCTTTCACGGGAACGGCACAGTTCGGAGCCTGCGTTGTGGTTACCTGCGTCAGGATGCTCGTGCCCCAGCCCCAGGTGACTTGGGACGTTATGTCCTGGTTCGGCTGAATCGTCGCCTTCGCATTTCCGTAATAACCCCATGCGGTGAACTGCACATACTGGCCCACAGACATGCTCACCGAAGCAGGCGCAATCAGGATCTTCGATAGTCCAGTGTTGCTGCAACTGGCTATTGGCAGGGCAAGACCGGCAATCAGCAGTGCCTTCAAACAAGAACGGTCAAACATGGTTGAACTCCCGGCGTCTTGATCCACCCCCCGGCTCCGCCACTTCGCGCCGAGGTTTTCGTTACAAAATCTTTTCCCAACTCTAAGTCCCCAGACTATCGAGTTGCTTCGACTTGGGAAACCTGAATTAATCAGGGGAACCTACACAGTCAACGAGGGGCATGAACTGAAGGTTCGAAATGTTTTCTGATACTTTGAAACAATATACCACCAGTACCCGATAGTGCGTACGAAAGTAACCTGAAACACTGCACGGCAAAGATGCCAAACTCCCCCTCGCGAACAGGCAGATGTTTTTTCTTCTCAAGCGGCAACTCCATGCGCACCTTCGCGGCACTGGATCGGCGTCCCATGTCGGGTTCGTCGATCGTCGTGTGCCTGGCATGCCATGCAGACGCGCAGCGCTTTCCGATGCGCAGACTGCTTCCACTCCGCCGGTAACAACATTCAAATTTCAGCCGGATGGCCGGGTCAATCCCACTCTTTGGGGATTGATCCTCGGGTTGTTACCGATGAAGGTTGAGGTTATTGCCTGCGAGATGAGTTCGTCAAGCAGAGGTTGGATTGCGCCGTTGCCGATTGAGATACCCGTTGTTCTGCGAATGGGATCGGGGCATAGCCACCGTGAAAACATATAAGATGGGATTCACCCTGAATCGAAAGACGGCCCGCCGCAAGGGAGGGAGTTCATCCGATCATGAGATCTTCCCGAACGATATCGCTCTTTTCCGAGCGGCCGGAAGCGAGCCAGCAGTCCTCATCGTTCCTGGTTTCGATGCTGGTACACTGCGCCGTGATTGGCCTTCTGTATGCCGGGATCCGATACGGGCCGAAGATGAACCATCGGGTTGTCACCGAGCGGTTGGCGCTACGCCATCTGGATCTGAACCTTCCGGAAATGCCGATGATGCGAAAGACCGGCGACAGCGGTATCGAGTACCCAGGACCGCCGGCGCCGCACAAGGCCAAAGCGGGCAGCAAGCCGAGCGAACAGCAGCAGGTTTTGGCTCAAGTTGCCAATGCAACGCCTGCCCGCGAGATCATTGTGCAGCCCGACCTACCACCCACCCCGACGCCGCCGCAGGAGATACCGGTTCCGAACGTAGTGATCTGGCAACCAGCCAAGACCAAGCCCGCGACCATCGTTGCGCCTCCGCCAGAAAAGCCAGTCGCGGCCGAGATGAAACCCTTGCTGGTTCGGCCGAATGAGGCGGAGAGGGTTGCCGAGGTTGCCATCACCCCCACCGAATTGCCTTCGCAAAACCAGCCGATTGTCGCCAGCACCACTTCGCCCGTGGTTGTTCATGGGCCCGACCTGCCGCAGAAACCTCCGCAGACAACCACGGTGTCTCAGTCGCCGCCCACTCCCGCCGCGATTGCTTCTCTCTCCGATCTGCATCTTCAAAAAGGCGCCGTGGCGCTGCCGCCGGTGAACGAGGCGCCGCCATCCACCACTCCGGGCGTTCCGTCGCCGGGGCAGAAGCAGGCAAAGGAAACTCCACAGCAGGCGCCAGCCAAACCGGCCAGCGTTGCGCTCAAGGCGGCTCCGGGCCAGACCGAGGGACAGGGCGCGGACAAGTCCCCTTCCGAATCGAAGGCCTCGGCGCGCGCTGCGGCTGCGACTGCACCCGCCAAGGCGGGAACAGGACAGGGCGCATCGGAATCCAAAGGCCCGCCAAAGCCCGTTGCGGTTGCCGGAAACTCCAATGGGCCCGCAACCAAGACCGAGCCCGGTGCGGAAGAAGGCTCAAACTCCGGCGACCGGCCCGAAACGCACCATATCGCGCAGCCCAAGGACGGCCAGTTCGGCTCGGTGCTGGTGGGTGTCTCGCTTACGGATAAATATCCCGAGTCCGCCGAGGTGTGGGGCGGCCGAATGGCGTACACGGTCTATTTGCATGTGGGCCAGGCGAAGAGCTGGATTCTCCAGTATTCCCTTCCCCGCGCCGAGGAAGCCGCGCAGTCGGGAAGTCTGGCTCATCTGGATGCGCCCTGGCCTTACAACCTGACGGTTCCCACCATAGCTCCGGGCACATTGGATGCCGAAGCTCTGATGGTTCACGGATTTGTGAATCCGGCCGGCCGCTTCGAGACTCTGGCGGTGGTCTTCCCGACGGATTTCCCCCAGGCGCAGTTTGTGCTGGAGGCACTGAAGCAATGGCAATTCAGGCCCGCCATGCAAGGCGGCCAGATTGCAAAGGTGGAAGTGCTGCTGATTATTCCGGACATCGAGTGAAGAAGTGAATGAGTGAAGGGCCGGCTGCGATTCGATGGTCGCCTGGAAATGGGATGACTCGCACAGTTTCACGAACGCACCGGCTATATCGGGTCCGGGAAGTGGCCTATAGGCCTTTTAAGTGTGCCGGTTAGATGATCTATAACGGGGGAATATCGAGCGGAGAATTGGATACTTTTGGCTCCCGGGCTTCTGGACAAAGCACTCCAAGGTTCGCTACAGACGCTTCCGGCGGATCCAGTCTGCGGACCCGCCGGCGTAGGAAGCGAAGCCTGATTCCGCCTCAGGCGGCTATGTCATGGTGTTGGGCAGCAACCGCGGACTCGAGAACGTCGTCTCGATATTCCCGAAAATGCCGGACAGGCTCGTTATATCCGGCCAATCGGGAGAGGGGCAGGTACTGCTGCCGCTGGCGCCGGAGTCGGAGTAGAAATAAGTCAAAGAAGAGGCGACGTCCTCCATCGTGAGGCAATCGGTGACATCCGTGACCGCAGCGAATGTCCCGGAGTTGTACGTACCGGTAGCGACCAGAGTCGCATCGGTGAAATTGTCCGCATGATTTCCGGATGCGCACGACCCCGACGCTTGATAGGCGACCGAGTAGACCCTGGTCCCCTGGGCTGTTGCATAGTTGGCGGCCACAATCGCCTGCTGGCACTCGTCGACGAAGTCCGGGTATTGCCCTGTGTTCGTCACCTTGCCCCCGGTTATTTCCGACAACCACAGGGTGCCGCTCCCTGGGTTGTAAGCAGACTCGACGTATGCGGTATAGTTTGGGGTTGTGTTCGTGGTGCTGGAACTCAAACCGCTGAAGCCATTGAACGAATAACTTGTGGACCCGGAACCTGAAGTGAAGGTGGCCGCAGTGGGATTTGCTGTGCCCGGTTTCTGGAAGTTGAACATGCAATTGTTAGGGTTAGTTACCGAAGTCCCGGAGATCCCGGCGGGACACGCCAACGCCGTAGGCGGCTGCAACTGTCCCTGAGGAAAATAGATCCATTGCGCATTCATGCCGCCGTCGCTGAGCACGATCATCGCATTATTCCCCGCCGGCATCCCATTGGAAACATTGAGCGCCTGTTCACTTACCAACGCCGCCTGCGCCGCATAGATTACGGGTGCGATGTAGGTGATACCTTCGCCGACACCCACGGTGTCGATAGTCGTGGTGGCGGTTGATTGGGTGCCACCACCTGTCCATTCGCCATTTTTCGAGGCCGATCCAGACGCCACGCTGTCATGGAGAATTGTAGAGCCAGGGGCGGCATTCGTGGCACTGTTCAGATCAATGCCGTTCGGGGCGACGGGCAGACAACCGAAGGAGCCGGTATATCCGATTGCCTTTACAAGGGAGGAAGAGGTGTTCAAGTAGCCCGAAGTTGAATTGCTGGCATCGTAATAGTTGCTCAGGAAGCCATTCGCATCGGCATCCGTGGCATAGCCAGCGGGGGTGGCCGTGGAAGGGAGCGTGATTTCGTAGCTGGCGCTCCACGAGTTAGTCCCGGTCGCGGTCCACGACGGATTACTGTTGGTACTTGTCAAATTCGTCTGCGTATAGGTGAGCGGCGTGTAGCCGGTCAGCCCCGGTTCGGGCAAGGTGAGCGGAGCGTACCACATGGTGGTGGGCTTGGCCGAGTTGGGCGCGCCAACAGGCGTCCCGGTGCCTGAGCACCCGGTGAAGGCGTTGGAAAGCGCGGTGGTGAGCATATTGGGAAACGCGAACAGCG